>Ga0136614_10000126_pt1 | contig 30593 bp, 32 predicted proteins | sample AntDrymUQ2792106_2_FD_106643 | JGI IMG/M metagenome (GOLD analysis project Ga0136614, IMG submission 106643) | Polar desert sand microbial communities from Dry Valleys, Antarctica - metaG UQ279 (21.06) | ecosystem: Environmental > Terrestrial > Soil > Desert | place: Antarctica: Dry Valley... | reverse complement strand
GCAGGAACTGCCAGGGCTACAACCCGTGCATCACGCCTGGCCCAGACGTCGACTGTGCCGGGGGCTCCGGCAACGGGCCGCGCTACCGCAGCGGGCCGATCTACGTCAGCGGCTACGACCCGTACGACTTGGACTCAGATGGAAACGGAGTTGCGTGCCAGGACGGCCAGGCGCGGCGGGGCCAACAGGAGCAGTGGGCTCGACAGCTCCTTCGTGGACGGGCGCCAGTCGCGTGGGCCGGGAGAGGAGAGCACTCTGTGCCAGCTTGCTTGTCGGAAGCTGACCGCTTAGGATCCGCGGTCCATTGAGGAGCGTCGCGATTCTGCTTGGCGTGATGGCTGTTGCCGGCTCTGGGTGCGCGGTTGGGGTGCGTCAGCCAGCCTTCGACATCACCGAAAGCGGAGCGACGCTTCGCGGCAATGTCCTCTCGACGACCGGCGGCTCCGGGAAGCACTTCATGGAGTACCGCGAAGTCATTCAGCCTTCCAATCCTGCGACTGAGCGGACTCCCGTCAGGAGCATCGACTTCGTCGCGAACGAAGCGCAGCAAGTTTACGAGCCGGTAGACGGGCTGGCGCCCGGCCGGGGCTACCTCTTCAGGGTCTGTGCCGAGGACAGTGAGAACCCAGGCGATCCGTTCTGCAGCCCCTTCCAGGGCTTCACCACCTCAGGTGACTCCGTTCAAGGCACGGGGATCATCGACGAGCTCGAAATGGACCCGAGGCTGACGTATAGCTTCACGTTCGACCTCGGGAGCCGGCCGTCGGGCCGGGACCTGTCGGGCTTCGGGATTGTGCGCTCGTACTCGGGTCGGGGCGCCCTCGGGACGCCGATTGAGTTCTCTGTGCGAGGCAACCGTGCCCAGGTCACGTTCGTGTGGAAGGACTCGGCCGGTGTCGTTCCGCCGTGCTTCGAGACGCTCATAGTCGAAGACGGTGGCCCTGGCGGCACCGACAGAATTGCGGCTCCTGGCGGCGGCACCAGCGGCACCTGTTCGCAGGTCGGCGAAGTCCTGCGCGGCGACATCGTCGTGACAGATGCCGAGCCGCCGCCGTCTGCGCGATAGCCCTGAACGCGCAGCGGGCATAGCGATCGATCTCTCATTAAGGTCACCAGCGAGGCGCCCTGAGGCAGCTCGAGACCGACGGCGGCTGCGGCCCGACTTCCGCTCCCGCATAAGAGGCGGGAGCTAGGCTCCGCCGAGCCCTTGGATCGTGCGACGCCGATACGTACCTAATGGTGCTTCGTAGTGGTAGGGGGCTCATGGCCCCAATGTCCGTCCGGATGCAGGAGGCCGCGGCGTCTCGACTGAGGCCCGCTCTCGCTTCTCGCGCGAGGCACACGTCGGACAGGCGGTCGTCGGCACACGGGAGCAGCACTGTCGTGCGAGTCCGACCGGTGCCGCCAGCTGGGGCCACGTCACAAGCCGCGGGCTCATGGGCCGTCGCTTGGTGACCGATGCGTCTGTATGCGACTTCGACTCTCCGGTCTGTGCGCTCTCGTCTGTCTAGCGTCGCTGAGCAGTGTGATTACGGCGACGCCTGCGCTGGCCGTGCCACCGGCGATTACGGCGGTCGGCCAGCAGGACAGGCATCCGACCGTTTCGCTCGCGGCTCCGCGCGCGGATTCCGTGACCGTGTACATCGCCTCGAAGCCCGACCGCGGTACTGACGGCTCGTTTCTGCAGGAGAACGTGGTCGAGTACGGCTTCTTGACCGACTCAGAGATCCAGTCCGGTCGGTGGTTGGACAGCTCGCAGCTTGACCCCGGCTCGTACTTCGCGATGTTAGAGGCCACGCGCGACTTCACGTCATGCGACAGCTATGACGCGAACTTCAACCAAGTCATCGACCCGTCGTGCGCAGACGGTTTCTCCACGGTCGTGCCGCTCACGGTCCCGACGCCGAAAACGAAGTACGCGGTCAAGACGATGCTGCTGAAGAACATCCGCATCGCGTACCTCAGGCTCACCGCCAAGCCGCTCGGCGTGGAGGTGCCCTACAAGGTCTGCTGGAAACGGCCGACGGACAAGAAGAAGACGCTTAGGAAGAGGTGCGTGAAAGCCACGCTGAGCGGCTACTCATGGAGCGACGGCGCTTCAGACCTGCGCCGGATCAGCACGAAGGGCATGACCCGCCGAACCAGGTTCACCTGGTCCACCCGCGGGGGCAAGCCCAAGGTGCTGCTCTCGAAGACGATCACCGTCTACTAACGAAGCTAGGCGCGCCGAGGGGTCGGCCATGGGCGCCGGGTTCCGCGCCGGCGTCCCTGGTTGGCTTCCAGAGCCACTGGCGGCTCGCGGTGCGGTGCTCAGTCTTGGCGAGGACGTCCACGAGCACAATCCGGTCGTGCGACATCGATACGTGTCTAGTGCCCACTCGTAGAGGTACGAGCTCGTGGGCCAAATGGTCCGCCCGGATCCTGGAGGCCGCGCCGCCGTGACCCGAGGCCCGCTCCGCTTCTCGCGCAGAGCATCACTCGAGTCGCGACGGCTCCTTTGCAACGGGAAGTGAGAGTGCCTGAGCCACTTAGCTCACAGTTGAGGACGATGAGATAGTCGAGCGATCGCTGAGCTCCGACTGGAACGCCGGGCTGCCGCTCGCGCGTCTCAGTCCGGCGAGGCCTATCAGTGTGGCGAGATCTTGGTAGTTATGCCGTTGCGCCGACAGGTGGTGCACGACCGGCTGAGACGCGCTCGGTGTTTCGGCCCTGATCGGCTAGCGCTAGGACGACGCGGTTCCACAACTGCTTGCTCCTGAGGGCGAAGTCCTGCGCCGTGTCGAAGACAAGTGATCCGGTGCGCTCCCATGCGGCTACGCAGATGCCGTTCTGGTGGGCGCCGCGGTAGCGGATGCCGGCCAGGGTGCGGAGATCCTCGTAGATCGCCCTTCCCCATCGCTGGGTCAACCGTCGCGGATAGGCACCGGACGCCAGACCGGCCACGGCACCGATCTTCATCGCGCCGGCGCCAGTGATGTCCAATAGCTCGACCGTGCTCGACGGGGCCATCGCGACGGCTCTCATGTTCGGACAGACGCCTACCTCCACGCCTTGGTCCTGGAACGCGTCCGCCAGAGCGGTGCCGAGCGTCTCCGCGAGGTAGATCACGCCGCGGCCGTCGGGTTGCTGCTTGGGCCTCTGGCGCCGGTCGCGGATGTGCTGGTCGAAGCGGTTAAGCGGCCCGAAGACCCGATGTTGGCGACCGGAGTGCTTTGGGTGCGCGTGGTAGACGCGAAGCAGCTTCTGGGCTGGCCTCCACGCCCAGGACGGCAGGCCAGCATCGGGCAGCGGCCGCTCCGGTGTCCCAAGGGGCTTTACCACGCCTCAGCGCTGGTGGCTTGCGCGAGCTCGAGCACTCGCTGCCGGCCGCCGCTGCGCCTCAGCATTTCCGCGGGGGTTATCCCATCAAGGTCAGCAAACGGCGTCGTCACCCATGTCGTGAGCGACAGCGCCGAAGGGAAGCGGTGCAGCAACTCCCCGAGTTCCGGGATCACGTCGTCATCGGCGAACTGCCATCGTGGGTACCAAGACCGGCCGCCATAGCGCAGTGCAACCAGCCGATCACCGCTGGTGCGTTTCGACACTGCCTGTGTGCTGATCCCCAGGCGCGCAGCGACGTTCTCACGCGTGAGCGCATCGCTAAGAACCCGCCGCAGGGCCGCGTCGCGAGCGTGGTCGATTTCCGCTTGGGCGCGCGCAACGTCGCCCTTCGTTGGTTCCGGTCCCCAAAGGTCTTCGTCGAGTTCGACGGCGAGATCGGCGGCCAGCGCGCGGTCGATGAGGTCCCGCAACGTCCTAAGCGTGCGCGGCCCGCCATTGGCTAGCGCCGCGGCAAGCGCGTCAGCGCCCAGCTTCTGCTTACCGACAACCTCGCGGAGGGCGCCCGAAATCGGATCCGCCAGCGCCGACCGAGCAGCACGCTTCGCGGCGGCCTGTTGCTGTCTGCGGCCTGAGGTGCGAGATGCGCCCTGCTTGCTCGTCGCGGATGGCGCGCTTGTCTTGGCCCCACTGCTGGCACGAGCCTTGCCCGCGCGCCGGCTGGATGATGCTGCCTTCTTTGTAGTGGCCACGACGCAACTATAGCAACTTTCGCAACTCACGCAACCTATTGCACAAGGGTGTGCCGTCAGTGGATTCGGGCTGGCCACTGGTGTGTGCACGACGTCTCGCGTCGGGCCAATCCAGCTTGCGTAACTCGCGCAAAGCGGCAGTGCCATGGCTAGCGCCTGCGACTGCTCGCCCCCGTGGAGAGCACGAACCAGTCAACGATCGGGGCGTCAGGAGAAGTCAGCGACTACCGGCCGGTGGTCGCTCAACGACCCATGGAGGGTGGCCCGCCTCTACCACCTCGCAGCTGATGAGTCGCTCCGCCATCTTCTGCGTTGCGTACAAGTAGTCGTTGTGCCACGGGACCTTGCTGCGGGGGTGCTGGTGTGTTTGGACGTGACGGCACGGCTCGTCCTCGCACGGGCAATCTCGCAAGACGGGGCGGTCCGGTGCAGTCGCGCCGAGCAGGTCGACCACGCCGAACAACTCGATGCGCTCGAACAGGTTGCGATGGTAGTAGCGCCATGGTCTGGACAGCTGCGTGCTGGCGTTCAGGTTCGCCGCCCATGACCAGAAGATCATCTCGCCGGGCGTGGAGCAGCGGGGCAAGGTCGGATAGCAGGTGATGCATTGACGTAATCGCCCAGCCTTGATCCAAGAAGCCATAGATGCTCACGCACGTGACGGCTCCGAACCCGGGCACGTCGACTGTGGCAATCGCCAGGCTGCCGGGATAGGTCCCCTGTAGTCGGAATGTCTTACCGGTCACCTGCACCGAGGTGACGGCGTCGATCGGGACTTCTGGCGCCCATACGGCGGTGCCCCAACCGCGGCGTCCGTCCGACGTGCCCTCGTTATAGACGGCCGCGCGGTGCCGTTCAGGAGGACTGGCCTCCTGAAGCAGAGCGACCGCCGGCTGCTGCTGCTCTAGGAACCGCCACGCTGCCTCGCGCTGATCCGTCCGGCGCTTTCAGTGATCCATGTTCCAAGCGAGCACACGCATGCGGCGACCATTCGAGCACATGTCTCTGGCAAGCCGAGCGGCGCTCAGTTCGCGAGATGGCTGTCCGTTGGACGAGACGGAGCAGCGCCACGAGACTGGGCCGCGCGCGTGCAGGTCGCGCGAAGCAGGAGTCGCCACGGCGACGGCTGCGTCGCATCGAATGCAGCAGCACGGCCGGAGACACGGCACGCAGGACCACGAGAACCGCCCATGCCATACCGACGGACCCGGCCGGAGCGGGCTAGACGAGGACCGTGTCGGCGATCTTGGCGGCGACGTCAACTAGCGATGACTCCGCGGTGCTCAATCCAGAACGCGAGGCAAGCATGGGGCTGACGTCCCGGAGAGCTTCGAACGTCGTGTCGTGGGCAACGGGGGTGACGCGGTCGGTCGCGAGCAGCACGGAGAGTTCCTTATCAGCGATCCCCTCGGCTCGGAGGCTCCTCAAGAGCGCCGGCGTCACTAGGACGATTCCGGCCCGAGAGTTGCCGAGCCCCTTGTCGATCGCACGGAGCAACGGCTTGCCGAGGCCAATGTCCTTCTCGCTGAACCAGACCGTCACGCCAAGGGACTCCAGGTGGTCGTGCAACTCCTTTGCGGCACCGCGCCGATCGTCCCAGGCGTGGCAAAGAAAGAGGTCGCGACGTTCAGGGTAGGAGCTGGGCGCTTGCTGCTCGACTGCATCGCGAACGGGGGCGAGTGTGCGCTCCTCCGCAGCCGTAACCAACACGGATCTCCCGCCCACCGATCTGATCCGCCTCCCGCCGCTGTACGAGCTTCCTCGACTGCTCGAGTACCGGGGAGCCGGTGGGGTGTAGTAGGAGGGCCTATAAGACGACCGCGATCCGCACACAGGGCATTTCGCTCTACCGCTCGCCGTGCGATGGCCTTGGACTGGGGCAGTGCACCGCATGGACCGATGCTACCGACGGCGACTGACACGGCTGGCGCGCTACCTCTCTGGACGAACCTCGATACTCGACGTTCCGCCGGATCAGCTCGGTTCGCTGCTGCTTCGCACCGCGCGGCTGCGAGCAGGGATGCTCGGTCTCGTTCTCCGAGCCCGAGGAGGGGCCATGTCAGAACTGCTGCTTGATCGCGCTGGTCGACGTCGATCGCCGGCGACGATGCCGGGTTTCCACGCCGGCCGACCGCCGCGAAACAAGGTCTCCGCTTTCCGGCGGATCCGCCCAAAGTCGAGGAGATCATCTCTGTCATGCGGACGGCCGGTACCGATGCGCACGCGCGACGCCTGCGTGGCCTGATCGTGGTCCTCTGGCGCGCCGGTCTGCGGATCCAGGAAGCGCTCGCGCTCGTCGAAGCCGATCTCGATCATCGTCGCGGCGCGTTGCTCGTGCGACGCGGCAAGGGCGGACGCCGCCGCGAGGTCGGCATGGACACGTGGGGCTGGGACGAGCTCCAGCCATGGCTCGAGCTACGAGTCGGGCTTCCCGTCGGCCCTTGGTTCTGTGTCCTCAACGGCCGGACACGTGGCCGCCAGTGGTCGAGCGCGACGGCCCGAGCCAAGCTTCGGCGCACGGCCGTCGCAGCTGGAGTCCGTCGGCGGTTCGCTCCACATCAGCTGCGGCACGCGCACGCCGTCGAAATGGCTCGTGAGGGTGTGCCGCTCATGGTCCTCCAGCGCCAGCTCGGCCACAGCAACCTCGGCATCACCTCGGTCTACCTCCAAGGGATCGACAACGCCGAGATCATCGACACTGTTCACGCCCGCCGCGCACCGATGATCCCCGTCAGCACGTCACTTCGGCTCTGATCACGTCGCGACGCTCTCGTCGCGCGATGCAGCAGGCGGGTCCCGATACGCCTTGAGGAGCGACGGACGGGTTCATCGCGCTGAGATTCGTGCTGCCGAGATCCTCGTCCTACTCAAGTGAGATCGGAGCCTTGGGCATGAATGCTCGTGCCAACGAGGCGGCTTACTCTTGAGATCATGAGTACGGCGCCGCTGGCTTTCGTGCTGGTCGATGGGGCGTTCGTCCTGTGAGTCGGGAACTGCTCATCCTCGGAGTCGTCTTAGTCGCTGTGGTGGCCGCGCTCACGTTTGTCATTACGCGGCGACGAGCAGCAGCGCCAAGGAGCGGTGTCGCGGATGACGAGCCGGTCCCGCTCATGCCGACCACCGCCGCCGACGTTCTGCTGGTGCCGATGCCGACGCGCGCAAACCAGACGGCACTTCGGCGAGAAGCCTTGGCCCTTGGCTCGCTGGAGGCCCTAGAAGCGTTCGAGCGCAGCGGGCTCGGGCAGCGAACACCCGGCCCTTCGCGCGGTCCGCTGCGACAAGTCGTTCGCCGCGTGATGGCTGTCGGCGCGGAAGGCGTCACCCGTAAGGCCGATCGCGATATCGAGGCTGGTCGCATTGTGGCTCTCTCCAAGGAGACGATGGAGGAGCTCGAGAAGCACAAGCCCGCCTACGCCAAGTCCGGGCAAATGCTTGGGCTCGTCCGCGGTGAGAAGGGGCGGATACGACACGTCATGCGTCTCGATCGTCACGGCGCTAAAGCGGTCGTTGCCTCGAACGCCGCCACGCTGGCCATGAGTGCTGCCGTAGGTGAGCAACTCGATCGCATCGAGGAGCAGCTGACTGAGATCAAGGACACCGTCAAACAGCTCCTCGACGACGCCGATCGCAAGCGGCTCGCAGAGACCGTCGGTGCGAAGCAGAACCTGCTTAGGATCGCCAACCGGATCCGCGACCGCGGGGAAATGACTGCTGCAGATCGAGGCGATCTCGGTCGGGGAGAGCATCCCCAGCGTCGAGTGTCTGCGGGTGGCGTTGTAGAAGATCTCGATGTAGTCGAACACGGCGGTTGGCTGCTCCGCTCTCGTCGGCCACGTTGAGCGGTTGACGAGCTCCTTCTTGAGGGTCGCGAAGAAGCTCTCGGCGACGGCGTTGTCATAGCAGTCGCCCTTCGATCCCATCGACACGGCGATCCCGGCATCGCGGGCGGTCTGCCCGAAGGCGAGCGAGACGTATTGGCTGCCTTGGTCGGAGTGGTGGATCAGACCGGTCTCTGGCCGACGGCGCGCGACGGCCATGCGCAGCGCGTCGACGACGAGGTCTGAGCGCATGTGGTTGGCCATGCTCCAGCCGACGATCCGGCGCGAGTAGAGGTCTTGGACGGCGGCGAGGTAGAGCCATCCCTCCCACGAGCGCAGATAGGTGATGTCCGCGCACCAGAGCACGTTCGGCGCCTGGGGGCGGAACTGGCGCTCGACGAGGTCATCGGCGACACGCACACCCGGCACGCGGATCGTCGTCCGACCGCGTTTGCGGGACACCAGCCCCGAGATCTGGGCCCCGCGCATGAGCCGCTCTACGCGCTTGCGCCCGACCCTGATCCCACGCGCCATCTGCAGCTCTGCGTGGATCCTGGGCGCCCCATAGACGCGGCGGTTGGCCTGGTGGATCTGCTTGATCTGCTCGAGCAGCCACGCGTCGCTCAGCGCGCGGTCAAACGGCGCCCGGCGTTGCCACGCGTGATAGCCCGACCTCGAGACGCCGAGAACCTCAGCCAGGAGACCGATCGGATGGTTTGCCTTCTCCGCGGCGATGAGCCTGAAGCGCTCACCGGATCTCGCTCTCCCGGGCGAAGAAGGCCGCGGCTTTTCTCAGGATCTCCTTCTCCTGCTCGAGCCGCTTGACGCGTCTTCGCAGCTCCCGGAGCTCTTCTCGCTCCGCGCTGGTCAGGCCATCATCGCGTTCTCGGCGATCGAGCTGGTCCTGCTTGAGCCAGTTACGCAGGCACGACTGAGCGATCCCCAGCTCGCGCGCGACGTCGGACACGCTGCGGCCCCCACGAGCCAGGGCGATCGCCTCCTCGCGGAACTCCTTCGGACGGCGCCGGCATGAACACCATCCTTCCTGCAAGGCCAGACAAGCCTCACGTCAGGTGTCCACGAAAGCGGGGGAAGTCCAGTCGTATAACCGAGCTGTTTAGCGAGTAGGTGGGAACCGACCGACACTAAGTGGACGCGTCCGGCTTCGCGGCATCGACGGATGGCCCCGACCGCCCAGCACGAGCGACGAAGTCGACTCGGCCATCACCCGGAGCAGCGCTGGCGCGGGTCCCGACCCAAACGCACGACGCCACTAGCTTCTGGCGCGCCGACGGGACCGGTAAGCGTCCTCATCGTGACTTGAGGCGCAGTAGTTGTCCCAGCATCCTGGCTTCGGCGACCGGCGGGCATCGGTCATGACTGCATTCTCGCGACTCGTTTTACTTGCGCGGAGATCAGTACGCGGCGCGATCCAGGTATTGGACGTACGCGAGCAACCCGAGTGTGACGCTGGCCACATCCCCGGGTCGGGCCACGAGCCGTACCACGAGATCCGCGACCTTCCCGAAGGGATCGATCCTGAACGCCCCGTGGGCGTCCTCTGCGGCCCGGGCCAGCGCGCCGCGGTGGGCGCGGGTCTCGCGCAACGCTACGGCGACCGCGAGATCGTCCACGTGGTTGACGGCGGCCTTCCTGCTAAGTGGAAGCGCCGGGCTGGCCGATTGAACAGCCCAACACGACATTGGCGCCCTAGCGCGTGCTGCTAAACGATCGTCTTCGGGGTCGCCACCGGGGCCTCGGTGGGAACGCTACCTACTCGCCCAGGCGCCCCCGCCCGCAACCACCAGCTCGCTCGTCGGGGTCACCGGCGGCGCGCTGGCCAGCGGCTTCAGCCACGCCCGCGACCGCCGGCCGTGAAGTGTCGCCGCGGCCCGACCGCCGCGACCGTTACCTACGCCAGCGTCCGGTACAGGGCAACGTGCAGGCGGCGGTTCATGGGCTGCTGCTGGTCGCGCTGCCGATCACTGTGGCCACGGACGCTTGTCTATGTTGGCCCAGCCCGACACGAGCCCCGCTGGGATCGTCCAGGTCTGCGTGGTCCGCCTTGGCGAGCCCCATCAACGGCGATCCGACCTCGATACACACCTGATGGTCAGTCGTAGTGCTTTGAGGCACGTAGGTGGGCTCGGGTGCGCAGTCGGGCTGTTGTCGCGAGTTTCGGGAGCCGAGCGCCCGCTCCGGTGAGGGTCCTCGTACTCGTGGTGGACCAGCTCACCGTCCAGCGCGACGCGCTGCGTTATCGCGGCGATGAGAACGATGATCGATTGGCCCGCGCGCAGTTTCTCGATGCTCCACGGGGTGCGTCTGGAAACGTGACCGGGTCTGCCCGGTTTGTCGGGCTGACCGCGTACGCCTCGGGCCTAAAATCGATGCTGGATTGCGCCCGCGGGAGTTTGCTCGCTTCCCGAACGTGTCGTCAAGCCGCAGGCCAGAGAACAAGGCGCGCGCGCTGCGCCCCGGAGACGGAGCCGTCCGCCGCTTCGGGCTCATCCACCGGCACGCCTGGGCGTCCGTGGAATCGCCCACAGCATCGCTCCACTCGAGCGGAGGCTTGGGCCAGAGGATCCCTGTGGCGCGGTGCTGGGCGAGCAGCGCCCGCACGACCTCGGACCGCAGCTCTAGGTCGATCTTGATGCTCCCCGGCGTGGACGCCCTGGTCGTGGGGCAGGCTCCCCACCGCCGCGCTACCTATCAGCCGGGGGCGCCCAGGTTGTGCCATCCAGACCACCCCCCCGTGCTCGGCGTATACCACTTCACCCAGTTTCTGCCGATCGCGTCGATCGCAAATATGTCCTGGTTGCCTGGGGTGTCCTTGATGACGACCGGATCTGATGTCAGAGCCAGGCCGGGGTTGCCGTGGTTGTGCCATCCGGACCAGCCGCCCGTGCTCGGCGTGTACCACATCTGCTGGATGTTGCCGGCGCTGTCCCTGGCGTACACCTCGAGGTTGCCGGTGACCTCGCTGACCATCGCCCAGGGCCTGCCCCTGAGCGTCCTACCGCTAGGGGCGCCCAGGTTGTGCCATCCAGACCAGCCGCCGGTACTTGGGGTGTACCACTTCACCCACAGCGTGCCGGCCGAGTCGATCGCAAATAGGTCCTGGTTACCGGCAGTGTCTTTGATGACGACCGGATCTGATGTCAGAACAGGACCAGGGTAGCCGAAATTGTGCCATCCGGACCAGCCACCCGTGCTCGACGTGTACCACTTCACCTGGATGTTACCGGCGTTGTCCCGGGCGTACACCTCCAGGTTGCCGGTGACCGGGCTGACCCACGCCCAGGGCTTGCCCCGGAGCGTCGCACCGCTGGGCGCGCCCAGGTCCAGCCAGCCGGACCAGCCCCCCGTGCTTGGGGTGTACCACTTCGCCCACAGGGTGCCGATCGCGTCAATCGCAAATAGGTCCTGGTTGCCCGCGGTGTCCTTGATCACGACCGGATCTGATGTCAGGGCAAGCCCGGGGTTGCCGAAATCGTGCCATCCCGACCAGCCGCCCGTGCGCGCGGTGTACCACTTCACTTGGATGTTGCCGCCGCTGTCCCGGGCGTACACCTCCAGGTTGCCGGTGACCTGGCTGACTAGCGCGCTCGGCTTGCCCCGGAGCGTCCTACCGCTAGGCGCGCCCATGTCTAGCCACCCCGACCAGCCCCCCGTTCCCGGCGTATACCACTTCGCCCACAGAGTGCCGGCCGGATCGATCGAAAATATGTCGGTATTCTGCGAGGTGTCGATCAGCGCCCACGACGGGTTCTGAAACGTGGGCTGGGGCTGCTGCGGGACGACCACCTCCCCCCCATCTTCAGGCGGCTCGTCAGCCGGCCGATGACCGATGATCCTCTGGTCAAGCTTCAGGGTGTTGTCGTACGTGCCTCCCGCCGCCGAGTATCCCGTGTGGCTGTTGCCGTTCAACACCCTGGTGACGAGCCGAACGTCCGTGATGTACTCGCCCTTGGTGGTCCGCAATTGGTAGAGCGGCGTAGCACCAAATCGAGGGCCCTGGCTGCCGGCGTTGAGCCTGAGAGTGCATTGCCTGTGGCCGTTGATCTCGAGACAGGCAGGGCGCCAGACGCCCTTCGAGCTCTTCGAGGAGAACTGGTACTCCACGAAGCGGTCGTCCGGGAACCCGCGGAGATCCCACTCCAAGAAGTAGACGATCTGCGTTTGCCCGAAGCACTTCCTCGCAGACACATGCCAATCGATCGTGTATGTGCGCCACTCGCCGAAGTAGCCATTGTGTGTCTTCTTGACAGAGCGGTCCGCCGAGGCCCAGCCGGACCGGATGTCCGCGACACCCCCCGGGGGGTACGGCTTCAGACAGGGCAACGGGGCGTAGGTGTACTGGGCAGACGCGCTCGACACGTCGAGCAGGAACGTCACCGCGCACAGGACAGCGAGCGTGAGAATCAGGGCTTTGCCGGTTGGTTTCTCGCCTCGTCGTGACATGCCCGCGAGTCTCTTCGCCGGCACAGTCCGGCGCAATAGGGGATGCCCCTAGGATTTCCCCTGGTGTTTTGGTCGTCTCCCCGGGTGTGGACGGCCTACTCCCGACCCGAGCCTTGGTCAATAGCTTCGCGGTCCTTGAGGAAAACGCGGGGAGAGCCTCCTCCCCGGGTCGCGTTGGGGGCCCGGGATCGGTTAGTCCACGAGGCGCCGCTCGGCCGCCCAGCGGCTCAGCTGGTGGCGGTTTGAGAGCTGGAGCTTCCGCAGGACGGCCGACACGTGGTGCTCGACAGTTTTGGGCGAGATCGCGAGCTCGAGCCCGACCTCTTTGTAGAGGTAGCCGCGCGCGATGAGATGGAGCACCTCGCGCTCGCGCGGGGTGAGGCTGGCCAGCTCGGGATCGACCTGGGCGAGCGGGAGGGTGGCGTCGCCGGCAAACGCGTCGAGCACGAACCCTGCCAGGCGGGGCGAGAACACCGCGTCGCCGGCGGCCACCCGCCGCACCGCGTCGGCCAGCTCACCGGGCTCGATGGTCTTGGTCACGTAGCCGCGCGCGCCAGCGTGGACCAGCTCGATCACGTCTTCCGGCGCGTCGGACACCGAGAGCGCGAGGAAGCCAACCTCGGGCAGCTCCGGTGCGAGTGCGGACACCACCGCCAGTCCGCCGCCGGCCGGCATGTGCACGTCGAGGAGGACGACGTCTGGCCGCACCTTGCGGATCAAGGCGATCGCTTCGGCGACGGTGCCCGCCTCACCCGCCACCTCGACCTCGCCTGCGAGGCGCGAGCGGACGCCGTCGCGGAAGAGCGCGTGATCATCGACGATCACCACTCGCGGCGTGCTCATCGCCGCCGCTCCTGGACGAGGCGGACCTCGCATCCGCCGCCCGGTGCGGTTCGCACCGCCGCATGACCTCCGTGACGCACCATCCGCGCCACGATCGAGTCGCGTACCCCGCGCCGGTCAGCCGGCACGGCCTCGAGGTCGAACCCCGGACCGCGATCGCGTACGAAGGCCGACGCCTGCCGTTCGTTGATCTCGGCAAAGAGGGACACCGGCGCCCCACCCGCGTGCTTGGCCGCATTCGCCAGTGCCTCACGCGCTGCCGCCACCAGGGCCGCGGTGGGCTCGTCGAGCTCGGCGTCGCCCACGATCACCACCTCCACCTTTACCCGATAGGCGTCCTCTACCTCCGCGGCCACCGCTCGGAGCGCCGTGCCCACCGACGCTGGGCCCTCTGTCCGTTCGCCGAACAGCCGCTCTCTCAGGTCGCGCTCCTGACTCCGCGCCAGGGCTTTCACCTCCGCCGGATCGTCAGCCCGGCTCTGGATCAAGGCCAGCGTCTGCAACACCGAGTCGTGCACCTTCTCAGCCAGCTCCGAGCGCTCCATCGTCCGCGCCCGCTCCTCGCGCTCGGCGGCGAGCTCGCGCTGGGTGCGAGTCCAGCGCGGACCTAGAACCAGCAGGGCCAACACGGCCCCAGCCACCGCGGGCACGACCACGGACGTCCCACCGGCGCCCTGCGACGAGGCGATGCTCACCGTCGCCAGCCAGAGCAGAACGGCTCCGCTGAGGAGAAGAAAGGCCACGCGGCCGCCCTCGCGCATCGGCTTGGCTCCCCACCAGTAGAGGCTGAGCCCGGCGGACCCGCCCAGGACGCCCCACAGCAGGGCGTCGCTCCCGAGCGTCAGCCCGGCCGCGTCCGCCGCGAGCACCACCGAAAGGCCGACGAGGCCGGTGCCCGCGCTTCGCCGCCCGTCGGGCTGATCTCCCGCCGGCGGCTCGGGAGCGAGTGCCTGCCTCAGCGTCAGCAGCCCGTACACGGCCGGACCGAGTCCGGCTAGCGGCGCGGTGGCGACCGTCGCTGCCCGGAGCGCCCACAGGTTCCCGCGGTCCCGGGTGATGCGCGCGAGCGTCCCGACGTACTGCGCGCGCGACGCCGGGGCCACGGTGAGGAGGCCGACCCCGGCCACGAGCGTGACGAGCGCTCCCGCCAAATCCCACGCCAGGGTGAGGGCTCCGGCGCGGTCGAGTATCAGGACCATTCCTGCACCGACGATCAGGAGCCCGAGTGCCAGGCCGCCGTTCCGGTCCCCGACCCTCGTCACCGCTCCACCGCCGACGCCAGGTAGTCGCGGCCGCTCCCGACGTGGACCTCACCCACCCCGACGCTCAGACGCAGGCGGACCTGGGGAGCGGCCCTTCCGTTCCCCAGCGTGAAGCTCCGGTCGAGGCCCTCTACGCGCTCGTAGCTCCGCCCCGCCAGCCTCGCATCGATCTCGCCCGCGCCCACGTGAGCGTCCAGTCTGACCCGCGTACCCTTCGGGACCGCTACGCGGACCTCGCCCATCCCCACCGACGCCACGAGCGAGGCCGGGCGGTCGGACCCGAGGCCCCGGAGATCCACGGTCACGTCGCCGTAGGCGCGGCGCACCACGAGCGCGCCCGACCGCAGGTCCGCCTTCGTCGCTTGCACGTCCCCTACGCCACCCTCGAGTCTTACCCCCGCGACGACGATCCATGTGGCCATCGACAGCGCGATCACGGCCGGGGTCACCAAGGGTCGAACGCGGCCCGCCCGGGCCGCCAGGAGCACTCCCAGGCCGATCACCACGACCGCCGCGCCCACGTAGACGTCCCAACGGGGACCGGGGGCCAGAGCCACGGCAGCTGCCAGCAGGAGGGTGATCGCGACCAGCGGAGCCGTGGCCAGCACCACCGCGCGCGCCTCTGCGTCGGTGCGAGCGCGCCCGCGCGCGTAGTCGCTCGCGAACAGGAGCAGTGTGCCCAATAGCGGCAGGCCGAGAACCGGGATCCAGAGGCCCGGCGAAGCATCCGTTGCGGCGGAGGGTTCGATGCCGGCCGAGGGGAACAAAAGCTCCGAGATGACCACGAGCGCAGCCAGGCGCCCGACCCCAATGAGGTTGTCCCAGGTGGGCCGATCGTGGCCCCGCGCGGGGATCAGGAGCGCGGCTAGCGCGTAGGCCGCGATCACGGGAACGGAGACCACCCCGACGAAGAACAGGAAGACCCGGACGAGCCCAACCGGCGCGTTCAGCCAGTCGGCGATGCCGCCGGCCACCCCAGCCACCAGCCGGTCCTCCGTACGGCACCGGAGCGCCGGCCGCACCTGTGGCGCCGCCGTCACCACTGTCGACGCACCGCCAGGCGCCCATTGCGGAAGCAGAATCCCGCCAGGTCGGTGAAGCGCACGGTCCTCCACGGCCGCTTGACCGCGTAGGCCATGCACGGAATACGCTCGCCCGAGTCGCTCACGTCGAGGGTGACCGGGGGCGCACCGAGGAGCTTCCTCAGCTCGCGCCGCGTGGCACCCGACGGCACGCCCAGCTGCTCGGGGAGCGTGAGCGGGCGGCTGCGGCCGTCGTCGTAGACCGCGATCTCGCTCTTGATGCCAGGTTCCTCCGGAACGCCTGATTCGTTGGGGGAGGCGAGGCCGAAGAGCAAGAACACCATGGCTGCCGGCACCAGCGCGGTGCCGAGGCTCACCGTGACCGAGCGACGACCGACCCAGAGGAGGCCCGCGCCGAGGAGTAGCGCGGCGCCCGCGCCCCTGTCCCACCAGTCGGGGATACGAAAAGCCAACATCGAGACGAGGACCGCCGCATAGGCCAACCCAGCCCGCGGCCCGCGGGTGCCAGGGGGGCTGTCGATCGGCCGCGCTGCCATGAGCGCAAGCATCGCCTGCCCGGAGCGGCGGTGCCATAGGGGATTGCCCCGAGCCGGGTCAACTCCGCCTGCCTCCTGTTGCTCTGGAGCAGGAACTCAGCAAGGCGCCGCTCTACCTTGCCAAGCCTTTGCGCAGGAAGGCGTGCGTGGCCTTGCACCTTCCGCGGCAGGTTACGCTGCCTGCGCAAGCGGGTGGCCACGCCGGGAGGACCGCCGGGGCGATGGCGACAGAGCGCGGCACCCGATACAGCACTAATGGTGTCTCGTAGTGCGATGGCTCACCCGCGTAAGAGCCAGCGAGGGGCTCTTGCCGTTTCGGCACTACCTCATGTAGTCGGTGAGCGGCTGGGTCTGCCCCCTAATCACCGAGATCAACGCGCCTGGTACTCCGTCCGCGGGATGCGAGGATGGCGTCGTGCTCTCTCGGACGGGATGGACGTAAGGGGCGAGTCAGCGAGCGCCACCTCGGCGTTTCCGCAGCTGCGTCAGTCCAGCAGTCGCCAGCGATTGGGGGAGAGACCATTCGCGAGAGGGCTGTCGAAACGCAACGCGTGGACCGGTCTGGATCTGGAGGGATTCACGATGTGGAGCCAGGTGCCTTCCCCCGCGCGGATCCACCCGGGTAGGTGGTTGAGTCGCTGGAGGGTCCAACTGACCACGTGTACGGGTGACTGAGTCCCGAGTACCCGGTCGGCCAGCGCGACGGTCATGAGGTCGATCCCTTCGCGCTGTAGTTGCGCCAGTCCGGCGCACGCGGCACGGCGTGGTGGACTGTTCTGCGCGCGCCAGCGCATGTCAAGGACCCTCAAGACCTTCGGATGTAGCGGCTCGTTGGCCGGCAGCTCGAGGCGTTGCATACGGACCGCGCCGCTCGCGACAAGCTCGATCAAAGACCTCCGGATAGGCAGGATGAGGTAGTCGTCAAGACCTTCAAACTCGGGCAACATGGCGTCGCGCTTAGATCGACCGGCCGCTTTGTCGATCTCGATGGCATGCACCCGCTCGAGCGCGTGCTCAAGTGACTCGCCCCGCCTATAGATGTGCATAAGGTCGAAGCCGGGCTCCCGCGCGAGGCGCTCGGCCTGAGAAAACACGAACTGGAGTCCACGGCGGTTTCCCCGCAAAGCGCCACGGAGCGGCGTGTGCACATCGGCGCCTCGCGCCAAAGCGCGGACGAAGTAATCACCTGCCTCCGTGTCAGGCGTGTACTCCACCGCTACGTCGACGTCGGTGGGCTCGGTCGCCCCACGTGAGTAGGACCCGAATACGTAGACGTCATCGACGAGATCAAGCCACGGCCCCCCGGCCACGAGCCGTTCGAGCATCTCCTCAAGCAGACGCGTAGCCCGTGCCCGTTGCACGAAACGACCCTACCCGGCCAGCGGGAGGCTCCAGTACGTAGCTAACGGTGCCTCCCGGTGTTGCGGAGCATCGCACTGGTCCTGGCCGACATCGTCGCGCCTCGAGCTCGACACCGAGCTGACCTTTCGGGCCGAGTGGCGTTGGGGAGCCCCTTGTCGAGCTGCGGTCGCACAGGCGCGCGCTGACGCGCAAGATCCTTGGGTGCCCGTTGATCCTCGCGATTCTCGTCGCTGAAGGCTCCCACGGGTCCAATGCCTACGCGGCCGTCCGGCAGCACTACCCGGTGCTCACACCACTGACTGCCTCTACCGCTTCCTATATGCAAGTAGCAGACTGTGCATCACCGATCCCGTCCGCTCTCGCCAGTCGCTGCTCGACGCGCTCACAAACGAGGCGACATCGGAGCGCCAACGAGACTCGTAGACCGCCGCTCGTTGCGCAAAGGAGAACTCCATTCAGCGCTCCCCATGGAAGCGAGTCGTCACGCGCGTAGCGGAGGATCAGCGACCCTTCAACGCTTCTGCTGGTCGCTGGGCGGACGCGGCGAGGCTCGCGCACGAGGTTCGACCGCACTAGGGCCCCGAGTGGTCGAACGCGGCATTGCTGGCCGCGCGTTAGGCCAGGATGTCTGCGAATGGTTGAGCCCGGGTCCATCATCGTTGGAGGAGTGCGCATCGCGGCCTCTGTCGTTCAGCGTTGGGCGACCCAGGCCGGCACACTCGACAGTCTTATCGGGCTTCTGGATCGGCGTTTTGGCGCGGACACAGGCCTCTCGCTAACCCAGCTGCAGACCTGGCAGCGCGACCAGAGCTTCATCAACGCGGTCTTCGTCTTCGACCAGACCGGGGACTGGGACGAATCGAAGGCAGGCATCGAGGGCTCTGTCTTGGGCCTTACAGCCGAAGACCCCGCAAAGCCCACGACGACGGAGCGGGCGCTCGCCGACGAGGTCGTCAATGCCATCCGGGACCTTGTGACCTATGCGAAGCGGGGCGACGAGGTCACGCGTTTCGAGGCCGAAGTCACGAGAGCGGAGCTTGGAACGGCCCGCGTTCACGTTCTTTCGACGGACTGGGCACCGGACCGCAGCCAGGGCATGGTCGAGGAGCTGGCCAAGTCGTTTCCCGAGGAAGCGGTACAGCTCCAGCAGACGCTCGGAGACGCAGACGTGGCGGCGATTGTCCGTGGTCTCGTCGACGACCCGCCGGCGTGGGTTCGCGAGGCAAGCGGCCTGCTCGTGGAGACGCTCGCAGCCGTCGGGGAGGGGACGGGCCAGTGGGAGGTTGCCCTCTGCGCATCCGAGGAAGCCGCCGAGCGCGCTGGGGGTGACCGGGTGCGGTCGCTCGTCCGAGCGTCCATCGCCGCATATCTCGCCGGCAAGCCCGAGCAAAGCGAGGCCCTCTTTGAACGTGCTAAGGGACTAGAACCCGAACATCCCTCCGTGTTGTTTAGGGAGGCGCGCCTAGAAGAGGACGGCGAGAAGCGGCTGTCCATTCTTGAGCGCGTTGAAGCCGCGAACAACAGCCAACGAGCGTCGTTGCACGCCGAACGTGCAGAGGCCTTCGGGATGCTCGGGCGGTACGACGACGCGGAGCGCGATGTTGCCGAAGGTAAGGAACTCGGGGTCGACCTCTTTCGGCTTGAGGAGGTGGAAGCTGAGCTAGCAATACGCCGCAACACTCCGGCGTGGCTGCACGGAGAGCGGGTCGACGTTCCGAGCCTTCTTCGCGCGGCGGACGTGCTTGTGAAACGTCGTGACGAGCACCGTGAGCTCAGGGCATTTCAGGGCAGCGTGAGCTTCATCACCCGAGCCGTTGATGCGTACTTGAGGGCAGACCGCACGGTTGAGGCTGCAAGCCTCCTTGAGCCAAGAGCGTTGCTAGAAGCAGAACTCGCGGCACCGCTGGCGCGTGAACAGCTCGCCGAGGCCGCGCTTAACGCGCAGCGGCCAGACCTCGTCGACCAGCTCCTACCCGAGGGGAGGGTTCCCGGGGAAGTAGCACGCCTCATGCGGGCTACCGCGGTCGTGCAGGCAGGACCTGAGGACGCCGTACGCGAGGTGTTGCCGGTGCTCGATGGCCTGGTCGATGGCGCGCTGGCGAGGCATGCCGCCCTACCGAGACTGATATCAGCCGTCGAGTACGGCGCAGACTGGAGCGGAGCCGCGGAGAACGCCCTGCGCGACAGCGAACCAGTTCTCACCGCGCTCTTGAAGGCCAAGCACCTGGCGCGCATCGAGCAATGGTCGGAAGCAGAGAGGCAACTGCTGCCGTACTACGACGAGCCGCGCGTCCAGCATCAACTCCTCGGAATTGCTCTCGACGAGGGCGACCAGACGAAGGTCGTGCGTCGGGCCGAGGACCTCCTGGGACGTAGTCCCGATTTCGCACTTCGCCTTGACATCGCCCGCGGGCTCATTCGGGTTGGCCGACTCGATCTGGGGACGGACGAACTCCGGCGTCTCGCGGGCGATGTCGAGGCACCCGGTCATCTCCGAGCGGTCGCATACCAAGGCCTCACCCGGTTCGCCCTCGAGTCCGAGCATCACGCGCGCGTTGCCGAGTTGACACTCGGCTGGCTCGAAGTCGCAGCCGACGACACGACGCCCGCGTGGCTGCACGCGCAAGCACTCCTTCGGCTAGGGCGTTTCGCAGATGCGGACGCCTTCCTCGTCGACCGGCAGTTGGAGGCGCAGACGCTGCAGGAGGCTCAGCTTGCCGCACGCATCTATGCCCTAAGTCGACTGGCAGTGGAGGCTCTGACCCTCATCGTCAAGCTCGCGGACGCCCAGTCGCAGCCGGATGAAGACCTGGAGATGATGGCCGTCACGGTCGCGTTGCAGGCGGGGGGTCTCAGCGAGCGCGTCAATCCGACGCGGTTCCTGGAGCAATTCCCAGACACCACGCTGATGCAGGCCATACCGGCGCCCGAGACCGAGGCCGAGATACGGGCCTTCGTCGAGCACCTGGCTGGCGGTCGGGGAGAGGTAACCAGCGAGGCAGAGGCGGGCGTCTTCGAAGCCGGGAGCACACCTGTTGCTGCCCTCGCGTTTGCTGCCGGAAAGCAAGTTGGGGAGGTCTGGGGCCGGATGAACCGGCTCCCGGTTGCTTATGCCGACAAGGTCCTATGCGACCTCGAAGTCGCAGACGCCCTCGGCGCGCTAGCGGTAGGTGCGGTTTGGGATCCGGCCTCGGTGTTCATGGCGGGCGGCCTCGCCGGCGACATCCCCGCTCGGATTCGTCAAGCCCTCCCGAAGAGTGTCGTGGCGCAGAGCGTCCTCGACGACCTCGTCGCCGAGGTGCCGACCGTTCAGCGCGGCGAGGAGCGAATGGAACTGGGCTTGGACAGGTCCGGCCAGCCGGCCGTCACCACGTGGACTGAGGATGCGATTCGTGGGGACGAACGTCGGGCGAGTGGCATGCTCGACCTCGCCAGGGAGATGCAGGTCGAGCCTGACGCCCCGCCCGAGGATGACGGGCCGGAGGCCGAGTTCATGCGCGAGCATGAGCTCGCCGGGCCACTTCGTACCTATGGAGCCACGTTCGCCGTGGCGCGTCGCGCTGGGCTCGCTGTCTTTTCGGACGACCGATTTTGTTCGCCTTCGGGCTCGGCAATCGGGCCTGCCGGCTTTCGGCATGCTCGCGTTGCTCGAAGCGATGGAGCGGCGTGACTACATCACGTCTGACGAGCCTGCGGGCGCCCGCCGTCAACTACGAGCCTCAGGGGCGCTTGGCACCGAGCCGACGACGCAGGAACTCATCGAGGACGCGCGCCTGAGCGGATTCGGGCTGACGGGTGGACTAGCCAACGCGCTTCTGGACCCGACCGTGCTGCGCGTCCGCCCAGGCGACGTGATTCACAGCCATCTCGACTTCTTGCGGGAAGTCTTCGGCGAGGCTCCGGACCGGTTCGACGAGTGGGTTGCCCGGGTGCTCGACGGTCTCCAAACGTTGCTGCGGGAGTTGCCACTCCCGCAGCACGCTGAGAATCTGGCTCTGCTTGCCTGGCAGCCCTTCGAAGAGGCCGACTCCGCGTTCTTTCAGGCTCTCATCAGAGCGCTCAGGTCGGCAAGCGCGGTTCTTGGACCACTAGGAGACCCTGTCTTGGGCGCGACTCGGGCGCTGGCCACTGTCATCGACAGCGCGTTGTACCCCACGGCCGTAAAGCTAGCAGTGATGCGCACTGCCATTGACCGACTGCCCATTGAGGACCGAAATCGGATGCGGCTCGCCGTGTTCACCCCAAATCGGCCGGCCGGCGCCAGCGGAGCGAACTAGAGCAATTCAGGAGTGGACGGTGTGCCCGCAGTCGGCGGGCTCAACCGTCCGCGCGTGGTGCGACGCTGGCGCTCGGCCAGATTGAAGGCTCAGGTAGTTCGGCGCGCCCACCTGAAGGATTTGCCGCTCCCGGTTTGCGTGAAGGCGGGAGCTGGGCGTCCCGGCGCAGGCTTCGGGATCGTGCTCACGATATGCGGCTATTCGTGTCTCGTAGTGCTACGGGGTCATGGGGCGAATGGGTCGTTGGGACCTGAGCTTTCAGGCCGGTCGCCGGACCCCAAGTCTCGCTTTCGCGCTTTCGCACGAGGCCCGTAGCCTCGGTCGGTGGCGTGGCGTGGCGATGCGTGCGGGGCGTCCGCGAGTTACCCCGAGCCGCGCCGGTTCGGACACGAGCGTTGGCGCTGCAGCGACGGACGCCGGTCGACTCGAATCGGTGCCACACACCTCCCCGTCCTTACCTGCGCCCTCGGATTCGCCTCATCGTTGTGCCCGGTCCTGCTCTCAGATGGGCCGTCGTCCAACGAGAAATGGCAGCGAGCGTGACTCGGCATTTCAAGACCACACCAAGTCCCGCCGGCTGGGGAACACTCCCCCAGGCGACAGTGCGCACCGCACCCTGGGGAGTCGACGAGCTCGCCGATAGGCCAAGCGCGACCATTCACTGGGGCTCGGGCGGGATTTCGAGGGAAAGCCCGTAGAAGACGGCAGCGATGGCAAGCGCGATTCCCGCGAGGAGTAGCCCGAAACCGACGGTGGACCACAGCATCCGCTTGTTGACGGTTGCCGTGCGGGCGCTGTCGATTTCGGACGGGACGTCGAGCGAGAATGTCGTTGTCTTTGGAAAATAGCCGACTGCAAACGCTGCCGCGGATAGCAGGAGAACCGTCGGCGCGAGCGCTAGGACAAGGCCTTCGCTGAAGCTCGGCCGGAACTCTTTCCCGGTCGCAAGCCCGACGAGTGCGATGTAGATGGGAATAGCACCTGTGGCAACTGGGATCATTGACTTGCAGAAGTCACGCCCGACGTCAACAGAGTCGACCATAAGCGCCTTACCGGCCTCGTAAAGCCCTTCGTTGTGAGGGCTCCTTGCGCGTGCATTCGTGACTTTGATGGCATCGTTAGCCATGGCGCTCCGGGGACGTTGGCTCGCCCACACTTACCTCCTTTATCCGATCGAGTGCGGTGTCGCTCAACGTAAGTGTCGCTTCGAACTGACTCGATCGCACTGGACAAGTAAAAAGCCGCACGAAGCTACGACGACGTGACTGGGGGGCAGCACCAGGTTGGGCCATTCCCACGGAGATCGACCGCTCCACAGTGATTGGATACTCGTGCTCTTGGGTGCATAAAGGGCATCCGAGCGTGATTTGGTCTGTGGCCGCCATGGGTGCGACCCTAGCCGCGATGGCGGCGTGCGTAAAGCATCGCGTGGGCCCGCGAAGGCGTTGTAGCCTGCTCAGAGGCGCGAGTCGCCTTCTCGTGAATTCGGACCCCATGCGACCAGCATCGCGAGCCTCTTTGATCACGCGCCCGGAGGACATACCGGCGCCCGAGGTCGGCGACGCCGATGCCAAGAGCTAGTGCTTGGACGACCTGTGACGGATTGTCCGCCGGCCCTTCCGGGCTTTCGACTGCTGGCGCGGGCGGACAGAGTCCGCAGCGAGGGCCTAGTACGCGACCCACCGCACCGCTCGACAGGCTTCGCCGAGGCGCGCCGTCCGGGGCGCGGACCCAGTACGACAGCGCGGCGCGGAAGGACGTCCCGAGTATGACACCGTCGACGTCGGCGACTAGGGCGCGACCGCGAGGGGCGTCGGCGCGCGCCGGCGATCCGGCGCCATTCGCGTGACCTCACCGTTCGACCGGCTGCGGTGGTTGGGAGCCGGCGACCGGCGGCTGCTACGGCGCGAGCTACACGCTATCCAGCAGGCGTCGATCGACGAGTTCGTCTTCTGGTGGTCGCACCACATCGGCGAGCGGTCGGATGTGACCTTCGAGCGACGAGGGCTCCGGTTGCTGGCACGTGAGCGCGGCGCTCCAACGTCGGCGGCGCACGAGCTCTACGATCTCGCCGCGACGACGCCGCACTGGCGGGCGCGCATGCGCGAGGTCGTCGCCCGGCTGTCGACGGCGGACGTCTCGTTGCCGCCGCTCGAGACTGGTCCGGTATTCGGCCTCGAGACCAACGCATGGCCCGAGCGCGTGGGCGACACCGGGTACATCGTGTTGGTCAACCAGGGCTGGATCCAGCTCGGGTACTGGATCGCGCAGGTCCTCGCAGTCACCGACGCTGGCCAGGACGACGAGAGCGCCTCACGCGCTGACCGAATCCTCCGCTCGCTGCCACTCGTCGCGACCAGCATCTTCTTCGACGACTCGCTCGCGCTCGATGAGTGGTTGCCGGACCCCCTGCCAGTGGAGGATTTCAACGTGCAGGCCTCCGAGATCCAGAGCTACGTCGCGCAAGGAGAAGCGTTCATCTTCCTGCACGAGTTCGCGCACATCCTCCACGGGCACCTCGATCAGCTTGAGGAGCTCCATGCGAGCGATGCGCCCGCGGCGGAAGTCGCGGCGTTCCGCCGCCGCTGCGAGCTCGAGGCCGACCGGACGGGAACAAAGCTGCTCCTGACCGTCGCCCCGCATAACCGCGTCGACGATTGGGCGCTGTGCCTGCTCTTCTGGCTCGTCCACACGGCGGACGCGTACGGCGTCCCGCGCTCGGCCAACCCCGCAGAACGCTCGCATCCCCCGGCGACTGACCGGCTCCGGACCGTCCTGCGGACTCTCGCCCGGACGCAGGAGCCCCGGTGGGATCCGGAGCAGCTCGTCGAGTTGGCACGCTCCGTCGAGCCGGTCGATCTTGAGCTCGAGGTCAAGGCGGAGGACGACGTGGGGCCGTGGCGCGTCCGTCGCCTCCGGCTGCGCTACGAGGACACCCAAAGGCGATGAGCGCTCGCGGCGCTCCGCTCAGCGAAGTCCGGCGGAGCGTCGACGGATCGCTTAGACCGGACCGCGAGCCGACGGCATATCGCTGGTCACGGAATCACGTTGCTGCCTTCAGGGACCAGTCCGCACGGCCTGGCCGCTCGCTCGCGCAGGCGGGTGAGAGGAAAGCGACGCTCCCCGACGCCCGCCCTGCCGATGCCTTGCGGGGAATACACGGCTAACGGTGCCTCGTAGCGCAGCCCTCCTCGGCTGTGGTTCTTCCGTAACGTCCTCGCCCGCATGTTCGGCGAGCGGCGCGACGGCTCCGATACGGGACGGTTCTTGGCGAGAGGTGCGGCGACAACGCTCGTCGCTGCACTCATTGCTGGCGGGGCCGCGCTCTACGGAGCGAAGATCGGCGGCGACCGGACACTCGACGCGGCGCGAGAACAGGAGCAGAGAGAAGACCGTCGCGAGCAACGGCGCGTCCGCCGAGAGGCGAAGGGGACGGCCCGCATCCTCCTCACTGCCCTCGACGAAGCCGCGATCACGAGCGGCGCGATGGTGAACTTCTACAAGCGTGACCAGGATGCCTTCGTCTACTCGGCCCGAGGTAGTTTCCCGATCGAGGTCTCGGAAGAAAACCTCAAGCTCGTGTTCTCGCGGCTCACCCCCGTCGAGTATCGACGTGTAACAGGAGGATTCGCGATGGGGAGACTCCTGGACTCGCGAATCCGACAGCAGCGAGCACCTGACGCCGTGCCGGTCGACAAGTTCACCTTTCAGTTTGCCTTCGCGGCCTTTCGTAAGGGGCGCGACGCGTTGCGACGGCTGGCGCGAGTCAGCGAGGACTTCAAGACTCTCCCGGACATTCGATTGCCCCCGGACGTCCGCCCTCCCCCCCATTGCCGGGCGAGAGACCGCTTCCGCCCTAACCGAGGACGGCTAGGGGTCATCGACGCGCGCCTTCCACCTGGCGCGGTAGAAATGCTCGACACCCCCGACGAGGACGGGTCTCGGCCCGCTCGATCGCCTTGCCGTCTTGCCGCCAACCGCGGCGGGCCCGGCGAGAACGTGGGCCGCGTTGCGCTGTTCGTAACCGAGACCTCGCGGCGGAGGGTCGCGACGGCGGCCACGTCGAGCAGCGCTCGTTCGAGGTCCCCGAGCGCAGTCTGGGCCGCGGTGAGTAGGCGTTCCCGCTTGTCGTAGGCAGCGAGGCTGACCGGCTCAAAGACGCCCCGCCAGCTGCCCTCCTGTTCGGTGAACTCCTCGTTGAGCCGCCTGAACGCCGCCGCGTCCGAAGGCAAGCCGTCGCCCTACACCGACGCGCTGAACGTGACACGCGTCATCGGGGGTGCCTCCAAGGTCGCGCGACGGCTGAGCCTTACCAGCCCCGGTGTGGGAGTAGGACGCGGGCTAAGGCGGAGATTCCGAAGCGTTGCGCTCGCGAGCGCGCGCTGTGGGTACCGCCAGGGTCGCGAGGGTGGTTCGCCGACGCGTGGTCGGGACAGGATCAACCCGGCTTCGACGAAGGGCTAAGCGGTTTCTCGCTGGGCGCAACAGGGCAGCCTTCTGTTTCGGCCCAACTCGGTGAGGAACGGGCCGCTCATGGAGACCACACCGCAGGAACCAGACCAATCGACGCCGGACCAGGCTCGGCAGCCCGGAGACGGCCGCGGGCGACCCAGAGGACCCGGCCGGGGGACCGCCCCCTGCTCCCGACGACGCCGACAGCGACATTGGGGACGCCGAACACGACGAGGAAAGCGCGGGGGAGGACCCAGCCGCATAAGCCACCTCCCCGCACGCGGCGCCGCGCGAAATTACGCGGCGCGAACATCGATCCGCCAAACTTCCCCGGAGGGCGCCCTCTGCCGATACGTACCTAATGGTCACTCGTAGTGCCATGGCTACGGGTCATGTGCAGGGGACATCCTCGCGCGTCCGCGTTCGTTCTCGCCCCTATGTAGTTGGCCACCGACCACCGGCGCCCCTCGACGTTTGGCGGTGTCCAACGGCGGTGGAAGTCCCAGCTTGCAGCGGTGACTGGCAGGGTTTGCGGCCCCACACGAAATGCAGGCCCCAAACAAGGCGATTGATGGACAGGCGACCGCGCAACACCTCAGCCAGCCCGGTGGCGGGGACGAGCTTCGCGCGACTCGGAGAGTGACACCCCTCCAGTCACCTCATGGTGCTCGACTCGCTCGCGGACGACTGGGAGAGCCTCGACTCCATGCGCGACCACGGCGAGGTTGCCGCCAACGGCCTCGCGCCCGTCAGAAGCCTCTTGTCGACGCCGTCGGGCGACGACCAGGTCGAGAGCGCATCGGCTTCGCTAAGCCGACGTTGTTTGGCCCGATCCCTGCGGCGTCGTCCAGCGGTAGCGGCCCAGGTGCCCCTCGCGCTGCACGGCCCCAGAGCCGGGCTCAGCCGCGCTCCGCCGCGCTCCCACGGCCCCGGGACCAGCCCTCACATAGTCCGTCCTAGTCCTCGTCCACAGACACCTTCAGGATCTTCATGGCCACCAGCTCGCGCAGGAGATCCGGCACCTTGGCATCGAGCTTGTCCTTCTCAAAGGTGATGTAGCCCACGCCGCTGTAATTGCTCGCCAGCTCCACCCCCTCCTCCTTGAAGATGATGATGCGGTCGTCGTACATGACCGCCGCCGCGCCGAGCTCGTTGGCGACGTTCTCGCTCGACAGCCAGATCGGCTCGCCACCCTTGTTCTGGTACTCCCGGTCAGCGGTGAAGATGAGGATGCCCGCACCGCACTCGTCCATCGTCTGGCGCACCTTGGTGGAGATCGGCCGTCCCAGGTTCGGCTCCTCCTCGGCCACCTTGTAGGGGATGCCGAGCTGTTCCAGGGTCTTGGTCAACTGGTTCAGGGGCTTCTTGTTCTTCCCGTGGCCGAGGAAGAGGACGTTGGGCCTGCGCTTCTTCTCGGGCGGGGTCAACGGAGGCGTCTCCCCTTGGTCCTCTTCCAGCGCCGGCGGATCGGACGCCTCTTCTTCGGCTTCGATCTCTCCCACGGTCGCCTCGGGGACCGTCACGCTAGTGGCCGCGGGCGTGGCATCCTTCGAGAGCCAATCGCCGCCGGGGGTCTCCCGGATCAGCCCGACATGGCGCATGTTCTCGGTGAACACATCGACGAATTGCTCGGCCTGCCCCTTCGACACTCCGAACTCCCGAGTCACGGTGTTCATCAAGAACTGGCGCTCCGGGAACTTCTGCCCTTTGTAGTAGTCATAGACGGAGCGGAACAACTTCGGCCGCAGCGCCGCGCGGACGAGAGCCTGCGCGCGCTCCTCGGGGTCCTTGGGAGAAAAGACCGCCTGTCCAACCTCGGCAAGCGTGATGCGATCCGCCTTGTAGCTACCGCCCGTCAGACCGTACTGGCCGGCCGCGCCAGCGATCTGCCTGAACGCCGAACTACCGGGGCTACGACCGATGGCCGTCGCGGCATCAATCGGGGGCAGAGGCTGGCCCCCGTTGCGGTCCAATGCATTCGGGATGACCATCGCCTGCTCGAGCGTGAACTTGGGGAACTCGACTCGCCCGCCCGAGGTGGGGGTGGTTCCGTTCCCCTCAGCTTCGGAGGCAGCCCTCGCCATAGTAACTTCTTGTATCAGACGTCACGGACGGCTTCCAACGGCTGCTCGGGGGTTTCGGGGTCGAGTCCCACCCCTGGGTGCTCGTTCAGTCTGCGTATCTCGATTGGTGAACACCCTGCCAACAGAGTCTTAGCAGATTGTGGCCGGCGATTTACAGGTACTGTTGTACCTAGTTCAGTTGTCCGTCGATCTTCGGTGGCTCGGCATGGGACAATTGAGTGGAGCGCTCACCGGCGAGCGCCACCGGGGTGAGAGCGCCCTAGAGAGGAGGTTCCAAGCCAATGGTCAGAGGAATAGGCCGCTCACGCGACAGCTCCGGCGGACGCAGTAAGTCTGCGTCCAAGGGCAAGTCTCGCTCGGCCATCACGGGCAAGTATGTGACGAGGCGATATGCCAAGTCGCGTCCGAATACGACCGTGACCGAGCGGAAGAAGCGAGGCGGCTGGCTAGCCGCCCTCCCCAAGGAAGCGTCGTGCCTCTTGCGTTGAACTCGGGCGCGGCGCTTCCGCTCTTCTACCTCCTGTAGGGGGCGCGTGTCTAGTTTGTGATCGACGTTGCGGAGCCAGGCTGGGAGGCATAGTTGGGCCTGAGCGCGCTCGCATGGTGGATGCGGTTCGTGATCTAGGCGAGGACGACTGCGGCAACCGTCGACGCGACTAGGAAGGCCGGGTACATCGCCCAGAAGACGACTCGTGGCCGTGCAGCCACAAGGTCGCCTAGCTTCGGGCGGCGAAGGCCTCGCTGCACACCGAATCGATGCATCTCAAGCTTTGCCCGAGTCCGCTGAACGGCATCTGGGTCGTCCGCGTCGATCCCGAGCCGGTCGATCCAGTTGTCAAGGAGCGACTCGATGGTGATCGCTCTTCCCAGCGTTCGGCGATATAACGCGGCGTGGTAGGCGTCCGCATACACGAAGACGACAACGAGTGCGGCCGCGAGGACCGATAGTGCAACCGACTCGTTGCCGACAGCGAGTCCCAGAACGACTGCCCAGGCGGCTGCCCCGATCGCCCTTATCTGGCCTCCGGTGGTCACGAAGCCGGTGAGCGCTCGCAGGGTCGCGTCGTAGTCCACCCGCACTAGCTCGACGAGAGACTCTTCGAGCTCATCGATTGGAAGCACTTGCGTCTCGTGGCTGGAGTCTCTGGGGTCTTGCTCGCTCATTGTCAGGCTCCTTGGAAAGTCTCCACGAACCGACCGTACCGCTCGCGCGCGGCCGCCGTGCGGTCACCGAGCCCGTCCCGGCCATCGCCACGCGCCCACTCCTCGAGGTGGTCGAGCAAACCCGGAAGGAGATCGAAATGCAGGTCTGAGACCGCCTCGTTGCTCTCTCCGTACTCTTCTCCAAGCAGATCCGGATAGATCTTGCAGAAATGCTCGAAATCGCGCACGAGGGCACGCAAGGCCTTTGACCAGTTGCGCGAGTGTTTTCGGTACAGAGCTCTTGCCTTCTCTCCGCTGCGCTGACCGACCCCTGAAATGCGCTCGCCCACTACGTTCGCGAAGAGCTGGGCGAAGAGCTCTCGATAGAAGACGATGAGGTTGGATCCGCTATCCAGCTTCGACTCACGTACTGCCTGATTGACGTCGATCTCGGCGATGTAGTCGTCGATATAGTCGAGCAGCTCGGCGGCGATCGGCTCCTTAGCCATAAGCAAGTCGCTCGATGGCGGCCTGTGCGCTCGTGATCTGGTTCTCGACGTGCACCGGCTCGAAGGGCACCTCTGGGGCCTCGCGCTCTCGAGTAAGGTCGTAAAACGGCCTCAGACGCATGACGACAGATGCCTCCGAGGCTAGATCGGGGCGAAGCGCGCCGAGACGCAATAACGCCTCCTCCTTAACGAAGACCGGCTGGTCGAGTTCGATGCAGCGGGCGATGGCCACTGCTTTCCCGATCGCGTACATGTGCGACAGAGCAAAGAGGTGCTCGCCATTGAGTCGCTCGGGGTGGCGATAGAGGCGCAGGCGGGCCACCTGTCGGTCCAGCTCGTGCGCGACGTTCGGTTTCGTTCGACCGGCGAGGTCCAGGCTCGCTTTCAAGACACCCTCGCGGTCCAGGAGGGGAACGCCCTCCAAACGCACGTGGTGGACGAATAGAGAACCGTTCTCGACGTCAGCCCCCCACGAGTTTCGCGAGAAGCAGAGTAAGGACAGGCGATCATCGCGCAGGTCCCTGGGCAACCGCTGCATGAGCTCTGATCGACTAAGGCGTTCGTCGGCGATGACCACGAGGTCGAGGTCGCTGGTTTCAACGGCGTCGCCGCGGGCAACGGACCCGACAAGACAAACAGCGACGATGTCGTGGCAGCTCGCTAGTTCGGCCGCCACGCCCGCGGCCGCCACTCGGAGCTCTCTTGCTTCGGCCGTCTGCGCGGTCATCGG
>Ga0136614_10000125_pt1 | contig 30598 bp, 33 predicted proteins | sample AntDrymUQ2792106_2_FD_106643 | JGI IMG/M metagenome (GOLD analysis project Ga0136614, IMG submission 106643) | Polar desert sand microbial communities from Dry Valleys, Antarctica - metaG UQ279 (21.06) | ecosystem: Environmental > Terrestrial > Soil > Desert | place: Antarctica: Dry Valley... | reverse complement strand
GCCCCTCACCGTCGTCCTGCGGCGCGGGCGCCACCGGCCAGAAGAAGGCCATCGTTCCGCGCGTGCCCTCGGTGGTCGCGATCGGGATCGCACTGACCTCGATGTCGTGGTCGGTGCCGTCCACGGCGTGGATCGACAGCCGCGAGTGGGCCGGGCGCCCGCGCCGCAGGACGACGGTGAGGGGCAGCTCCTCGATGTCCAGCCGGCGCCCCTCCGAGTCGTAGGGCCCGAATGCGCTCGTCCATTCGGCCGCCGTCATCGTGCCCCGCTCCTCGAAGCGCTGGCCCAGCAGCACACCGGCCGCCTCGTTGTAGAAGACCGCCACCGCATCCTCGTCGACGAGGAAGGCCGGAGTGGACAGCCCGGTCATCAGGTTCCGGGCGAGTATTAGCTCCAGGGGCCGCTGGCCTTCGGTCACCCTCGCGGACTCTATGGCAGCGGGTGGTGCCGCTCGACGTCCAGGATGGTGCGGCCCCCGACCTCCACCCGACCATCGGCAGCCGGCCGCGCCACGACCCGGGAGCCGCCGTCCTCCCCGCTGAGCACGCGCAGGAGGTGGAGATGGGCCACGCGAGGACTGTACGGTGTCACCCGCTCGTGGATCAGATGATGTTGCGCAATCGCCTTGTGCTGGCCACCTCGATGTGGCGCGAGGCCACCGTGGACCCTCTGCCACGGATGCCCCCGGGGGACCCCGAGGCGCAGCTGCGGGCGTTCGAGCTCACGCTCGTGGATCTGCTCTGCGCCCGGGCGACGGCCCAGAGCGCCCGCGACGTGGCCGACAAGACCTGGGACCTCGTGCACGACCGACCCGACGACGACCCGGTCAAGCGCCGGGTGGTGGAGTGCCACGAGGCGCTGGCCCGACTCTCCGCTCGGAGCGGTGACCCGCCGGGCTGAGCCGGACGTGCCGTTGAGGGAGCTGCCCGAGCTCTTCGACGACTCCGTCAAGGCTCGGTCGCTCGCCTACCTCTACGTGGCCGGCGCCACGCTGGCCGCGCTCACGGTCGCGCTCCCGCACCCGGAGCGCGTGAACGAGACAGCGCTCCTGCTGCTGGCGCTCGCCGCGCTCGTCATCGGCGCGATCTTCTATCTGCGCGCCGACCGCACGCGGGAGTGGCAGCTCCACGCCGCCGTCGCGGTGGGAACTTCGCTCGTGGCGCTGGCCAATCACTACGTGGGCCCGGGCCTGCTCTACGCGCTGCTCTTCTCCTGGACCGCGCTGTACGCGTTCTACTTCTTCGACATCCGGCTTGCGCTCGCGCACCTCGCGCTGGTGGGGGCGCTGTACGGAGTGGTGCTGGCGGATCAGGGCCAGTCGGTCGTGCACTGGGTGCTCGCGGTCGGCACTCCGGCCGTGGCGGGCCTGGCCGTGTCGCGCCTGCTCGAGTCGCTGCGGCGCCAGGCTGCCAAGGCCCAGGCGCGAGCTCTCGCCCTGCGCGAGAGCGAGCAGCGCACGCGCCTGGTGCTGGACAGCGCGCCCGATGGGTTCCTCGCCATTGATGAGCAGGGAACCGTCACGGCTTGGAACGGCGCGGCGGAGCGCCTCTTCGGGTGGTCCGGGGAGGAGGCCGTCGGCCGGCGGCTGCGCGACCTCGTGTTCACCGAGGCCGAGCGACCGGCTCACGACGAGCGCCGCCAGTCCCTCCTGGACCGTCCCGACCCGGCACGCATAGTGTCGGTGGAGGTCGAGCTGCGGCGCCGGGACGGCAGCGTGTTCCCGGCCGAGGCCTCAATGTCGAGCGTCCGAACGGGCGACGAGATCGTGATCTCCGCCTTCATCCGCGACCTGACCGAGCGGCACCGCCGGCGCGAGGAGCGCGAGGCGCTGCTGGGCGAGCAGGCGGCCCGTGCCGAGGCCGAGCGCATCGCGGAGATGCTGAGCGGGATGCAGCTACTGGTGGACGCGACCCTCGTGCATCGCTCGATCGGCGACATGCTGTCCGAGTTGGTCACCCGCATCCGCGGCGTCCTGCAGGCGGACGCGGCGACTATCTTCCTGGCCGACGAGGCGCAGCTCCAGCTGAGCGCCTCCTCGGGTGGCCCGCCCGAGGAGCCGCCGGACCCGATCCCGTTCGGCGAGGGCTTTGCGGGCCGCGTCGCGCTGACCCGCGAGGCGATGGTCAGTCATGACGCCGCCACCGACCTGGAGGATCCGTCGCTCGCGGGCCTGGGCGTGGACTCGCTGATCGGCATTCCCCTGCTGGCCGAAGGCGAGGTGACAGGGGTGCTCGTGGTGTGCGCCGCTGCGCCGCGCAGCTTCAGCGGGCAGGACATCGGCCTGCTGCGCCTGGCCGCCGACCGGGTGGCCCTGGCCATCGACCACGCCCGCGTATACGAGCGCGAGCACCGCATCGCGGAGACCCTGCAGCGCAGCCTGCTGCCCGATCGCCTTCCGCATCTACCCGGGCTCGCCGTAGCCGCGCGGTATCTGCCTGCGGCCTCGGAAGCTGAGGTGGGCGGTGACTGGTACGACGTCATGGCGATCCCCGGCGGTCGCGTGGCCGTCGTGATGGGGGACGTGGCCGGGAAGGGGCTCGAGGCCGCGTCGATGGTCGGTCGCCTCCGCAGCGCGCTCCGGGCCTACGCGCTCGAGGGACACGACCCGGCCACCGCGCTCGACCAGCTCAATCGCCTGGCGTGGACCGAGGAGGCCGCCAGCCAGATGGCCACCCTGCTGTACGCGATCTTCGACCCCGCCGACGGAGTGCTCCGCTGGGTCAATGCCGGGCACATGCCGCCCCTGCTGGTGACCGAGGAGGCGCCGCGGTTCCTGCAGGGGGCGCGCTCGGTCCCCCTCGGTGTCCTGCCGTTCCCGGGCTTCGAGGAGGTGTCCAGCCCGGTCCCCCCCGGGGGTACGGTCGTCCTCTTCACCGACGGGCTGGTCGAGCGCGCCGGAACGAGCATCGACGCCGGCCTGGCGGCCCTGGCCGGGGCGGTCGTCGGGGCGCGGGTGGAGCCCGAGGCGCTCTGCGATCACCTGCTGCGGACACTGGTGCCGGACGCCGGCGCCCCCGACGACGTGGCCCTACTCGCGCTCCGCAGCGTTCCGATGGAGGATCGCTTCCGCGACGAGTTCCCGGCCGAACCGGAGTCGCTCGCCTCGATGCGTGGCCTTCTGCGCCGCTGGCTGCGCCACGCGGGCGCCGACGACCAGCAGGTGGCGGAGATCGTGACCGCAGCCGGCGAGGCGGCCACGAACGCCGTCGAGCATGCGGGCGCCGAGGGCGACACGCCCTTCGAGATCACCGGGCGGGTGGCCGGGTCCAGCGTGCTGCTGACCGTCCGCGACAGCGGAGAGTGGCGTGCCCCGCGCGGCGAAGACCGTGGGCGTGGCCTGTCGCTGATGCGGGCGCTGATGGATAGCGTGGAGGTCGAGCCGGGGCCCCGCGGAACCAGGGTGACCCTCCGGCGGGACCTGGCATCGGTGGGATCGGGAGGCGACCAGCTTGGCTGACGGGGGCATGGTCGGGCTCGAGATCGAGGAACGAGACGAGGTGGTGATCGCCCGCCTCACGGGCGAGCTCGACATCGCGGAGGCCACCTTCACGGGCGAGGCGATCGCCGCCGCCGTCAGCACGGCGCGGCTGGGGCTCGTGGTGGACTGCTCGAAGCTCGAGTTCATCGACTCCAGCGGGATCGCCATGCTCTTCTCGCTCGCCCGTCGCCTGGCGAGTCGGCGCCAGTCGATGCGAGTGGCCGCCGATCCCGAAGGCCCGGTGGCTCGCGTGCTGGAGATCGTGGAGTTCGAACGCGCCGCGCCGGTGGTGGCCGAGCCCGAGGCGGCTATCACCGACATCCAGTCACCACCGGCGTGAGCTCGGACGGAGTCAGCCGGTCTCGGCTCTGGTGAGCCGGGTGACGGCAGACGGGCGCGGGGTCGAGGCCGGCCGTTCGTGCTTGCGGGCCATGAGGGCGAGGTCGGCACCGGCCACGAGATCGTCGGTGTCCATGCCGTCGGAGAGCTGCGCGCAGCCGCAGGCGACACGGATGGCGGCGCCATCCGGGGTCGAGCACGCGGTGGTGATCGCCTCGGTCAGTCGCTCACAGACCGCGCTGGCGGCGGAGTGGTTCGAGCCCTCGAGCAGGATGGCGAACTCGTCTCCGCCCCACCGGTAGATCAGCTCACTGCCGCGCATGGCCAGGCGGATGGTGTTCGCCACCTCGCGCAGGCATCGGTCTCCGACCAGGTGCCCGTAGCGGTCGTTGATCTGCTTGAAGTCGTCCAGGTCGGCCACCACCACGCTCAATGGCGAGGAGCCGGATCCACGCGCGCGGCTGATCAGCGACGCCGCGGCCTCGTCGAAGGCCCGGCGGTTGCCGAGCCCCGTCAGCGGGTCGATACGAGCCAGTGTGCTCGCCTGCTGCTCGCTCAGGATTCGCTGCAGGCGGTCTGAGCGGACGCTGACCACCCAGAGGTTGGCCACTGCGGCCATCACGATCCACACGAGCAGCTGGGCGGCCGCCTCGCCCGCACCGGCGAGCGGGGCGCCGTCGTAGCTCAGCGGGGCCACGGTCACGAATGCAGCGGCGATCAGGTAGACGCCGGCCCGGCGCGGGGGATGGCACGCGGCCGACACCACGATCCAGAGCAGCAACAGCGTCGCCTGGGGCGACTCGTTGCCGCCGGTCAGCCACACGAGTACCGCGAGCGAGCCCAGGCCGAACCACTGAATCGCCGCCAGGGCGTTCCAATCGGCCGCGCTCTGCGATCGCAGCGTCATCACGGCGCCCATCAGGGTGCCGGCCACACAGAGGGCGGCGAGGAGCCAGCCCGGGTCGCCGATCGGCTCGGTGGGCGGAGCGGCGGGCAGCAGGCCGAGCGAGATGATCCCGCCGGCCAGGGCCGCAGCGCCCGTCAGTCGCCGCGAGATCTCGACCACGGCGCCCGCATAGGGGTCCGGCCGTCGGGCGAAGTACTCGCGGAGATGGGCTTTCATGGTCGCGCGCCCTGGCGATCGACGCTCCAGGCTGTATCGGCCCGACCCACCGCCGCCTTGACGAAACTCGTACAAACGTCCACGGGCGTAAAGACCGCCCTGTCTAACCCCGCTTCGGACTGATAGGTGTCGTGTGCGGGCGAGAAGGCGGGAGGAGGAGCTCGAGCGCGAGCTTTCCGCGGCGCGACAGACCATCGCCGCGCTGGAGCGGCGCGCGAACCAGGACCCGGTGAGTGGGTTGCCGATCCTGTCCGCGGTCGTGGAGCGCCTGGTGGGCGAGGTCGAGCGCTCGCGCCGCCACGGGGGTGCGCTCACCGTCGCGGTACTCGACCTCGACGGCTTCCCGGCGATCAATGCCGCCCACGGCCGGGGGGTGGGCGATCGCGTGCTGGCGGTGACGGCGAACGCCCTCACCCGCCTGCTGCGCACCAACGACCTGATCAGCCGTTCCGCCGGCGACGAGTTCGTGCTCGTCCTGCCCGAGACCGACAACGAGGGCGCCGCCCACGCCCTCGGGCGGCTTCTGCTCGACCTGGAGGCGCTGCGCCTTGGACCGGTCGAGTCCCTGTCGGCTTCGATCGGCGTCGCCCAGTGGCGCCGTCCCGAGAACGCCGAGGAACTGCTAAGCCGCGCGGGCCGCGCGGCCCGGGACGCGCGAGCGCGCGGCGGCGGCCGCGTCGAGTTCGCCGACCGCCCGGCGGGCTCCTCCGCCGCGTCGTTCGGGGACGCGATCGGTGCGTTGGCCGAGGCGCTGGTCGAACGCGACCGTCACACCGGTGAGCACTCGGAGTCGGTCGTCGAGCTGGCCTGCCAGGTCGGCCGGGGCCTGGGCCACGAGGAGCTCCAGCACCTTCGCGCCGCAGCGCTGCTGCACGACATCGGGAAGGTGGCGATCCGGATCACATCCTCAACAAGCCCGGCGCGCTCAGCGATGACGATTGGATGGTCATGCGGGAGCACCCGGTGATCGGCGAACGGATCCTGCGCTCCGTACCGGGCATGGGGCAGGTGGCCCGCATCGTGCGCCACGAGCACGAGCTTCGACGGCGGCGGCTACCCCGACAAGCTGTCCGGCGAGCAGATCCCGATCGCCTCGCGGATCATCCTGGCCTGCGACGCCTACCACGCCATGACCTCCGACCGCCCTTACCGGACGGCCATGGCCCACGGCGACGCGATCAGGGAGCTCGCCAAGAACGCGGGGACGCAGTTCGACCCCGGCGTGACCGAGATCCTGATCGGCTGCCTCTACCTGGGCCGCTCGATCGGAGCCCCACCTCCCGCGGACGCTCCGGTCGCCGCCTGACGCCCGCTCAGGCAGCTCGGCCCCCCGGCCTGACCTTGTCGCGTGGGAAGATCGTGTAGCTCCCGATCGCGGTGGCCAGCAGGCGGTCGTCGTCGCCGACCACCTCGCTGCGCAGCACGGCCATGCGCCGGTTGCGGCGGTCGAGCGTCGTGCGGCACACCACCTCGCCCTCGGTGGCGGTGGCCACGTAGTTGATCGAGATCGAGACGGTCGCGATGCCCTCGTCCTCGCTCGTCTCCCTCCACAGAGCCGAGCCCATGCAGTAGTCCACGAGCGCGTAGGTGGCCGCGCCCGACAGCAGCCCGCCGGCGTTGATGAGCTCGGGGCGAATGACCATGCGGATCATGTTCGCGCGCTCCCAGCGCATGCCGAAGAATCCGCTCACCCCGTCGATGCTCCCGAACGCCATGGCGCGGCAAGGCTAGCCGCGTTAATCCAAACGCAAGGAGCATCGCGAATACTGGAGGCAGATGGTGGTGCTCGTGGCCTTCGCGGTGCTCGCCGGGGCGGGAACCGCCCTGACGCCGTGCGTGCTGCCCGTGCTGCCCGCGCTGTTGTCCGCCAGCGCCACCGGGGGGCGGCGCCGCCCACTGGGGGTGATCGCCGGCCTGACGGTGACCCACACGGTGGCCATCGTGGGAATCGCGTCGGTCATCGACGGCATCGGCGTCGCCGAGGGCCTGACCCGTACGCTGGCCGTCGCGGCCCTGCTGCTGTTCGGCGTGGCGCTGGTGTGGCCTCGGGTGGCGGCGGTGGTGGAGCGCCCCTTCGCCGGCCTTGCGCGCTTCGGGCCCACCTCCAAGGGGGACGGGTTCTGGTCCGGGGCTGCGGTCGGCGCCGCGCTGGGCTTCGTCTATGCCCCCTGCGCCGGCCCCATCCTCGCGGCGGTGATCTCCGTGGCCGCCGTGCAGGGCGCCTCCGCCGAGGTGGTCGCTGTAGCGCTGGGCTACGCGCTGGGCTCGGCAGTGGTGCTGTTGCTGCTGGCCTACGGCGGTCGCCGCGTGATCGAGCGCCTTCGCGGCGTGGGTCGCGGCCCCGCGCTCCAGCGCGCTCTGGGGGTGGTCATGATCGCCACCGCCGTCGCGATGACAGCGGACCTGGACCTGCGCTTCCAGAGCGCCCTGGCCAACGACCTGCCGTCGTTCGTGGGCAACCCCACGGGCGCCATCGAGCGCTCCGGCGCCGTCGAGGGTCGCCTCGCCGACCTGCGCGGCCGCTCGCGCTTCGACCTGGAGGCCCACACCCGCGCGGTGTCCAGTGGATATCCCGTCCTCGGCACGGCGCCGGAGTTCGCGGGAGCGGGACCATGGCTCAACACGCCGGGCGGGCTGCCGCTGACCGTGGCCGGCCTTCGCGGACGGGTGGTGCTGATCGACTTCTGGACCTACACGTGCATCAACTGCCTTCGCACCACTCCGTACCTGCGGGCCTGGGCCGCCCGCTACCGGCGCCGCGGACTGACGGTGGTGGGCGTGCACACCCCCGAGTTCTCCTTCGAGCGGGACACGGGCAACGTGAAGAAGGCCGTGGCCCGGGAGGGCATCCGCCACCCGGTCGTGCAGGACAACGATTACGCCACCTGGAACGCCTGGGGCAACCAGTTCTGGCCGGCCAAGTACCTGATCGACGCCCGCGGCCGGGTGCGCTACACGCACTTCGGAGAGGGCGCGTACGGGGAGACCGAGGCCGCCATCCGCGCCCTGCTGCGCGAGCAGGACGGAGCCGCGGTCGGCGCCCGCGTGCGTGCGCGCGTCGAGACCGCGGCGCCCGGGGTGGCCACCCCCGAGACCTACCTGGGCGCGGCGCGAGCCCAGGGCTTCCTGCCACGTGCCCCCGTCGTGGGGAGCAGCCGCTACACCGCCCCGCCGCGCTTGCCCCTCAACGGCTTCGCCCTGGACGGGGTGTGGCGGGTGGCCGACGAGTCCGCCACCGCTCGCGGCGGCTCAGCGCTCGAGGCCCACTTCCAGGCCCGGCGCGTGTTCCTCGTGCTGAGCTCGAAGGGCAACCGCCGGCGTGCGGTCCGGGTGCTGCTGGACGGCCGCCCCGTGAGCGCCGCCGAGGCCGGCGCCGACGTCCGCGACGGGCGCCTGGAGGTCGCCGCGCAGCGCCTCTACCGGCTCGTCTCGCTGCCGGGAGTGGAGGACCGCACCCTGCGCCTGGAACTGCCGCCGGACGTGACGGGATACGCGTTCACCTTCGGCTAGCCGATCGATACTCTCGCCCGCGGTGGCCAAGGTATGCATCATCGGCGCGGGCTCGTCGGGAATCGCTGCGTGCCAGGTGCTGAATGCGCGGGGGATCGACTTCGACTGCTTCGAGAAGGGCAGCGCGGTTGGGGGCAACTGGCGCTACGAGAACGACAACGGCATGTCGTCTGCCTACGCCTCGCTGTTCATCAACACGTCGCGCCGGATGATGGCCTACGCCACCTACCCGATGCCGGCGGACTATCCCGACTACCCGCACCACACCCAGATCGCCGCGTACTTCGACGACTACGTCGACCACTTCGGCTTCCGCGATCGCATCCGGTTCAACGCCGAAGTGGCTCGCGTCGCGCCCGTGGAGGGCGGCTGGCTGGTGAACCTCTCGGACGGCACGAGCGAGGTCTACGACTCGGTGATGGTGGCCAACGGCCACCACTGGAACCCCAAGTACCCGGACCCGCCGTTCCCGGGCCAGGACACCTTTATCGGACATGCGATCCACGCCCACCACTACCGCGAGCCCGACGAGCACATCGTCGACCGCAGCGTGCTGGTGCTGGGCATCGGCAACTCGGCCACCGACATCGCGGTGGAGACCTCACGGCATTCGCGGATGACCTATCTGGCCATGCGGCGCGGGGCATATGTGATTCCCAAGTACATCGGCGGCACGCCCACCGACGAGCTCAGCTCCGACGCGGCCAGCCGGGTGCCGCTGCCCATCGCCCGCCGCGTCATGGCTCGCAAGCTGAAGAGCGTCCAGGGCGACATGCAGGACTACGGGCTGCCCAAGCCCGACCATCAGCTCTTCGAGGCCCATCCCACCGTGTCCTCGGAGCTGCTGCCACGTCTCGGCCACGGCCGCATCGCGGTCAGGCCCAACCTGGAGCGCATCGACGGACCGACCGTGCGCTTCGTGGACGGCACGAGCGAGGAGATCGACACGATCGTCTGGTGCACCGGCTACCGGATCACGTTCCCCTTCCTGGGCGCGGAGGTGGTGGAAACCGCCGGCAACCGTGTGTCGCTATTCCAGCGCGTGGTCCACCCCGACCGCCCGGGGCTCTACTTCATCGGCCTGGTCCAGCCGCTCGGGGCGATCATGCCGATCGCCGAGCTGCAGTCCGAATGGGTGGCCGACGTGATCGAAGGGCACGCCGCCCTGCCCGCCCCGACGGAGATGCGGGAGGCGATCCGCGAGGAGGAGGAGCGCATGCGCCGCCGCTACGTGGCCTCCACCCGGCACACGATCCAGGTGGACTTCTACCCCTACATGCGCGCGCTGAAGCGGGAGCGCAGGCGAGGGCGGCGCCAGCCGGCGTAGCCGGCCGGCCGCTTCGAGGACGGGAACGCCCGCGCCCGCGTAATAGGCTTTCCGGCACCTAACGAGGAGGGACAGTGGCGGAGACGACTACCGAGGGACCCGGGCTCGCGACGGCGCAGCAGAACGGGCACAGCAAGACGATCGAGGTGACCAATCCCGCCACGGGCGAGGTCATCGCCTCGGTACCGGCACTCGACACCTCCGACGTGGCCGGTGTGGTGGCCCGCGCCCGGGCCGCCCAGCCCGGGTGGGCGGCGCTCGGCTTCGACGGCCGCGCCCGGATTCTCAGGCGCGCCCAGAAGTGGGTGGTCGACAACGCCGACCGGATCGCCCGGACGATCGTGTCCGAGAACGGCAAGGCCTATGAGGACGCCCAACTGGCCGAGGTCAGCTACGCCGCCGGCGCGTTCGGGTTCTGGGCCAAGAACGCGCCCAAGTACCTGGCCGACGAGAAGGTCCGGTCCAGCTCGCCGTTCGTGCTCGGCCGCAAGCTCCTCGTCCGCTACGAGCCCGTCGGCGTGGTGGGCGTGATCGGGCCATGGAACTACCCTCTGACCAACTCCTTCGGTGACTGCATCCCCGCCCTCGCGGCCGGCAACTCCGCCGTGCTGAAGCCGGCCAGCCTGACCCCGCTCACCTCCCTGCTGATGGCCGAGGGGCTGCGTCAGTGCGGCCTTCCGGAGGACGTGTTCATCGTCGCTCCGGGTGCCGGCGTCGTGGGCGCCGAGCTGATCGACCACGTGGACTTCGTGATGTTCACCGGCTCCACGGAGGTCGGCAAGAAGGTCATGGAGCGAGCGGCCAAGACGCTCACCCCGGTGGGCCTCGAGCTGGGCGGCAAGGATCCGATGATCGTGCTGGCCGACGCCAACCTGGAGCGCGCCGCCAACGCCGCCGTGCACTACTCGATGCAGAATGGCGGTCAGACCTGCATCTCGGTCGAGCGCGTCTACGTCGAGGACCCCGTCTATTCCGAGTTCGTGAGCAAGGTCGAGGACAAGATGCGCGCGCTGCGCGTGGGCAAGCCCGGTGGGCCGGGCGACGTGGATGTCGGGGCCGTGACCTCCCCGCCCCAGGTGGACCTGATCGACGCGCACGTCCAGGACGCCGTGGCCAAGGGCGCCCGCGCCGCCGTGGGCGGGCACCGCGGTTCGGGCCCGGGCGACTTCTACGAGCCGACGCTGCTGCTGGACGTGGACCACTCGATGGAGTGCATGACCGAGGAGACCTTCGGGCCGACGCTGCCCGTCATGAAGGTGGCCGACGCGGACGAGGCGGTCCGCCTGGCCAATGACTCGCCCTACGGTCTCCAGGCTTCGGTCTGGACCAAGGACCTGGCCAAGGGTGAGCGCCTGGCCCGCCGCGTCGAGGCCGGCGTCTGCTGCGTCAACGACGCGCAGATCAACTACGTCGCGCTGGAGCTGCCGATGGGCGGCTGGAAGGAGTCCGGCCTGGGCTCCCGCCACGCGGCCGACGGCATCCGCAAGTACGCGAAGAAGCAGGCGATCCTCGTGACCCGCTTCGCGCCCAAGCGAGATCTGCACATGCTGCCCTACAAGGCGAGCACGACCAAGCTCATCGGGCGACTGGTCAAGCTGGTCTACGGGCGCGGACACCGCGACTGACGTCAGGCGCGCGGCACGCGGGTCAAGCGCCCACGCTGGCGCACAAGGACCATGTGCACGTCGGCCTCTCGCGGGCCGGAGCCCGTCGCCGGACCTCGTTCTGGCGTGCCCGCTAATAGTCTCGCGGGCGATGGGCGAGCTCTCTGCCAAGAACCGCATCGAGATCGTCGTGGACCGGGCCCTGTGCATCGGCTCGGGCGACTGCGTGGACACGGCCCCGGACGTGTTCCAGCTGGACGCGGAGGACAAGGCGGTGGTCGTGGACCCCGACGGTGCGCCGGAGGGCGAGGTCATCGAAGCGGCGGCCAACTGCCCGGTCAGCGCGATCACCGTTCGCGGGGAGTCGGGCGACCTGTACCCCTAGCCGGGCCTGCCGCGATGGCCGAGTCCCTGGGTGTGTTCAGCGGGTAGGGCGGTTGAGCGGCGCGCCGCGTTCTTCAGGCGTTTACCGCCTGAAGCCGCCGGAAGAATACGTGACGCCTCCAGTGACGGCAACGGCGTGCGTGCATTTGTTGCGCCTGCGTGCGCTTCGTCGCCGTTGCGTAACCGTCGTAACGGTCCCGTGCGCCGGGTTTCAGCGAGTCTGCATCTGAGCTTGCATACGGAGCATGGATGCAGACTCGGCGATCTGACCGCACCCGGGGACCCACCTGGGCGGCCGACCCGGCACCCCCTCACCCCGCCGCCGTTGACACCTCAACCAAGCTCGGCGCCACAGACCGACGGCGACCGCCGGCCAGCGCGATCCTCCCAGGACTAGCGCCGGCGGATCATGACGAGCGCGCTCAGCAGCAGGACCAGCGCCCCCAGCGGCAGCCAGGGCTCGCGCCGGGCCTTTTTGGCCGCCGCCGCGGCGCGCGACTCGTCGGGCACCGGCATCGGGAACTCCTCGGCCGCCAGGGTGTCGTGTGGCCCGCGGTTCCCGGTCGGGTCGGAGGGGAAGCGGTCGTACCGCGTCCCGATGCCGAATTCCTCGGCGGCCAGGATGTCGTGCGGCTCCGGGATCCCGCTCGGGTCGGGTGGGATGTGCGATCCGTCGGCCGGCTGACGCTCTTGCTCGTACATGCCCCTATCGTGTCACGGAAGTGGAATCAGGAGATCAGACCGAGCTCGAGGCGGCCGCGTTCCGGCGGCTGGTGGCCCACCTCCGCGACCGCACCGACGTCCAGAACCTCGACCTGATGGAGCTGGCCGGTTTCTGCCGCAACTGCCTCTCGCGCTGGTACCGCGAGGCGGCGGAGGAGCGTGGGCAGGAGCTGCCGGACGCCGAGGCCCGGCAGGTCGTATACGGGATGCCCTACGAAGAGTGGAAGTCACGATTCCAGCGCGAGCGGCCCTCCGGCTGAGCGGGACGCTGGCCGTCCTGGCCCTGGTGGTTGCGTTCGTGGCCTGCGGGAGGGACCCCGAGGCCGCGGAGCGGTCGGGGCTGCCGGATGACCCCGTGCTCACCCCGGAGGCTGCGCGCGAGGCACGGGCGGCCACGCGCGAGCAGGCCACCACACCGAGCAGGGCTCGGGCCGTGGAGCTGCGCGGGGCGGGCGAGCGTGACGATTCCACTGTCGACCCGGCCGAGGACGCGCCGAGTCCCGGTGCGCAGTCCGACGCCGAGGTGCGCGCCGAGCTGCGCGAAGCCCGCGCGGCGCTGTCGGACTTCCGAAGCTACCTGGCCTCCACGGCATTCCTGCAGACCGGGCCGCGGGCGCGGGTCCTGCGGGACGGGACGGCGGTGGCTCCCGAGGACGCGCCGGACGTGGTCAAGCGGGTGATCCTGGCCGCCAACCAGATCGCCAAGTTCCCCTACAAGTGGGGCGGAGGCCACGGCGCCTGGCGGGACAGCGGCTACGACTGTTCCGGCTCGGTGTCGTTCGCGCTGGCCGGCGCCGGCCTGCTCAAGCGTCCGCTCACCTCCGGCGGCTTCGTCGACTTCGGCGACGAGGGTCCGGGTGAGTGGATCACGATCTACACCAACCCCGGCCACATGTTCATGATCGTGGGCGGCCTGCGCTTCGACACGAGCGGCCAGGGCCGCGCCGGCACACGCTGGCAGGAGGCGCCGAGCAGCACCGCCGGCTACACCGTGCGTCACGTGCCGGGGTTGTAGGGCGGAGCCTCGCCCCAGCCCCAGCGGGGCACGGGGGCGCTCTGCGGCGGTTCCGTGCCGGGCTGGGAGTTCGCGAGCGACAGGCGCGTGCCCCACTCGAGGTAGGCCACGAACGCGGAACGGAACTCGGGGTCGGACGGCAGGCCCACGCGGTCCGCGGCGTCCAGCATGAGCTCGACCCAGCGCCTTCGCTGTGACTCGGTGAGCGCGCGATCGCGGTGTTTGGCGACCATGTGCGGGTACCCGCCGCGCTCCTCGGTGTAGAGCGGCGGGCCGCCGAACACCTCGCCGAGCCAGACCGCCACGTGCTGCGGGTGGCGCTCATCCATGTGCCGGAACACCGGTTCGAGCAGCGGGTCGCGCCTGATCTCGGCGTAGAACGCCTCGGTCAGCCGCTCCAGCGCCTCGGCTCCGCCGGCCCACTCGTAGAGCGTGGGAGGGACAGTGCTCACCGCGTCTCCAGCTCGGCCGGGACGAGCTCCATCCGCAGCTCCGCCCCGGCGCGGAGCAGGCGCACGCCCACGGGCACGCCGATCAGCTCGGCCACCATCAGGCGCTGCAGGTCCTCGACTCGCTCGAGCCTCGTGCCGTCCACCTCCAGGATCAGGTCCTCGGGGCGGATGCCCGCCCGCTCGGCCGGGCTGTCCGGGACCACCTCGACCACCTCGATGCAGGCGTCGCCCGGAGCGGCCGACCGCGCGTTGGGCGGCAGCGGCCTGGGCCCGCCCGCGATGCCCAGGTACGCGCGGCGCACCCGGCCGTCGGCCATCAGGCCCGAGATCACGCGTAGCGTGGTGTCGTTGACCGGCACCGCCAGGCCCAGTCCCATGCCGGCGACCGCCGTGCTGACGCCCACGACACGACCCGAGGTGTCGGCCAGTGCCCCTCCGGAGCTGCCGGGGTTGAGCGCGGCGTCAGTCTGGATCACGTTGTCGATCACCCGCGCGGCCCGCCGCGAGCGGGCGGGCAGCGACCGGCCCAGGGCGGACACCACTCCGGCCGTGACCGTGCCGCTGAACCCGTGCGGGTTGCCGATCGCCACCACGAGCTGCCCCACACGGAGCGAGTCGGCGTCCCCCAGCTCGGCCGCGTGCAGTCCCCCGGCGTCGGTCCGCAGCACCGCCAGGTCGGACAGCGGGTCCCGGCCCACCACCTGGAAGCGGTGGTCGCTCCCGTCCGCGAATGAGGCGCGGCCGAGGCCCGACGAGCGCGACACCACGTGAGCGGAGGTGAGCAGATAGCCGTCCGGCGTCAGCGCCACGGCGCTGCCCGCGCCGGCGGGCACCTGTCCGCCGCGCATCCGCCGCATAACACTCAGGCTCGCCACCGACGGCGTGAGCCGCTCGGCCACCTCCACCACCGCGCGCGAATAGGCATCCAGGGCGTCTGCGTCCGGGCGGACTCCGGCCACGGTGGCGCTCACGCCGCCTGCCCCTGGAACTCCACCTCGGCGCGCCGCTCCTCGGAACCGCGGACCACGGCCAGCTCCAGGCGCACCTGGCCGGGCCCGAGCTCGTCCAGCGCCTCGTAGAGCGCGTCCACCCCGGCCAGCTCCCGCGCGCCCGCTGCCACGATCAGGTCACCCTGCTGTATGCCCGCTCGATCGGCCGGGCCGCCCTCCTCGACGTCTCGGACGAGCAGGCCCTCGCGCTCCGGCAGCCCCACGGCCCGGCGCATGCGTCGCGCCGCTCGTGGCGGGGCCACGGCCACGCCCAGGCGGTGGCGCGCCGGCGTCTGACCGCCGGCCAGCGCGAACGCGCGGCGTTGCACCTCGGCGCCGGCGGGCAGCGCCACGATCAGCCCTCCCTCCAGCCGCAGCGCATTGATCCCCAGCAGGCGCCCGGCGGTGTCCACCAGCGGGCCGCCGGAGGATCCTCGCGGCAGCGGGGCGGTGTGCTCCACGGCCGCCTGCACCCGTCGGCCGCGCGGCACCCGCAGGCTGCGCCCGGCGGCTGACACGAATCCAAGCGTGACGCGTAGGCCGCGCCCGCCGGGGTTGGCCAGCGCCAGCACCGGCGTCCCGATGGTCGGCGACCGCTCGCCGGGCTCCCAGGCCACCGGGCTCACCTCCGCGGTGTCCACACTGAGTACCGCCAGATCGAGCTCGGGATCGGTGGCCAGGACCTCGGCGCGCTCGCGACGCCCGTCGCCGAACACGACCGTCGCCTCGTCGCCTCGCAGGTTGTGTGCGCAGGTGAGGACGCGGCCCTCCGCGATCACGACACCCGATCCGTGGGCCCACCCGCGGCCGAGCCCGACCACCGCGGGCCCCACGTCCCGTGCGGTCGTGGCGATTGCGTCAGAAGCATCCTCCAGCTGATTCATCTCGTTCTCCATAGTCACTTGCAAGTAGCAAGCGAGTAATGTACTGCAGGTGCTCGCCGTACCATCGACGCTCGTGCCCGAGCCTTCGGCCACGCCGCTCGCCGCGGCGCTCGACAGCGTGGGCGACCGTTGGACACTCCTTCTCGTCGAGGCCCTGCTGGACGGCCCGCAGCGCTTCGGCGACCTCCAGGGGGACCTGGCCCCGATTGCTCCCAACGTCCTGAGCCAGCGGCTGCGGCGCCTGGAGGGCGAGGGGCTCGTGCTGGCCCAGCCGTACTCGGAGCGTCCCCGGCGATTCGTGTACGAGCTCACCGCCCCCGGCCACGAGCTGGCCGGCGCCCTGCGGCTGCTGGCCGAGTGGGGGGCGCGCCACCGCGAGGGCGGCGAGGCGCCACGCCACGAGGCATGCGGCAGCGTGGTCGAGAGCCGGTGGTGGTGCCCGACGTGCGAGCGGCCCGTCGAGGGCGACGAGGCGGCCGGGCTGCACTACGCCTGACGGGCGTGAGGGGTCCCGCGAGGCGCAGGCAAGCTGATACCTTCGCCCGTCTTGGAGGATCCGCCCACACGCCGCCTTGATCCGGGCGGGCGCCGCGGCGCGAGCCGGCGGCCGTCGCGGAGGGAGCCGGACGAGGTCTACCGGCGCCGTCGCCTGATCGCCGGGGTCGGGGCGGCCCTGGGGCTCGTGCTGCTCGTGCTGCTCGCCAGCGCCGTGTTCGGCGGCGGCGACGACGAGCCCAGTCGCGACCCGGCCGAGCTGGGTGTGCAGACACCGGACAACCTCGGCGACGAGACCGACACCGAGAGGACGGAGACCGAGACCACCGAGACCTCCACGGACGCGGCTCCCGTCACCCCGGTCGCGCCCCAGACCGGGGACGGCACGGTCACGCCCACCCCCACGCCCGAGGCCACTCCCGGAGGGGACGGCACGGCGGAGCCGGCGCAGCCAGAGACGCCCGCCACCCCGCAGGGCGGCGAGGGCGGCGGGGCGGAGGCGCCCGCCGTGCCCTAGTCGTCGCCGGTTGGGCGGCGGCGTGAGCGCTTGATCTCGCCGTGCCGGCGCTTGGACTCCACGCGCCGCCGGCCCGCCGAGCGCGGCGGCCTGGTGGCGCGCCGGGGTCGCTGAACGGCCAGCGCGGCCTGCAGCCGCGAGCGCAGCCGCCCCAGCGCCAGGTCGCGGTTGCGGGCCTGGCTCCTCGTGTCCTGGGCCCCGGCGCGCACCACGGGTCCGGCGCGGGCCGCGATCCGGGCGCGCTGGGCGTCCGACAGCGCCTGCGACTCCCGCACGTCGAACACCGCCTCCACGCGGGACGCGGTCACGTTCGCGTGCTGACCACCGGGGCCCGAGGAGCGGCTGGCGCGCAACTCCACCTCGCCCAGGGGGATCACGACCCCGTGGCCGATGTCCAGGCCGTCCGCCACGGCCGACAGCCTAGGTGCTGGGTGCTCGCCCGGGCCTGGAAGACTCCGGTTCGATGAGGGTGGCCGTGGTGGGGCACGTGGAGTGGATCGAGTTCGCGCGCGTGGACCACGTGCCGGCGGCGGGGGAGATCGTCCACGCGCACGATGCTTGGGAGGAGCCGGGCGGCGGAGGGGCGGTCGCGGCCGTGCAGCTGGCCAAGCTCGCCGGAGGCGCCACCTTCTACACCGCGCTCGGAGACGACGACCTGGGCCACCGCGCACACCGGCAGCTGACCGCGCTCGGGCTGCGCGTGGAGGCCGTCTTTCGGCCCGAGCCCCAGCGCCGCGGCTTCGTGTACGTCGACGCCCTCGGCGAGCGGACCATCACCGTGATCGGCGACCGGCTGGGGCCACGGGCCGCAGACCCGCTGCCGTGGGAGGAGCTGTCGGATACGGACGCGGTGTACTTCACCGCGGGGGAAGCAGGGGCCGCGCGTGCTGCGCGAGCGGCTCGCACCCTCGTTTCCACGGCTCGTGGGATCGAGGTGCTGGCCGGGAGCGGCGTCCGGCTGGATGCTCTGGTGGCGAGCGGGGCCGACGAGGGCGAACGCTACGGGCAGGGCATGCTCGACCCCGAGCCCGACCTGGTGGTGAGCACGGAGGGCGCGTCTGGCGGCCGCTGGAGGACGGCCGGGGGAGACGTTGGCCGCTACCGAGCCGTACCGCTGCCCGGGCCGGTGAGCGACGCGTACGGGTGCGGCGACAGCTTCGCCGGCGGCCTGACCCATGGGCTGGGCGCCGGGCTGGGCATCGACGGCGCTCTCGAGCTGGCCGCCCGATGCGGCGCGGCATGTCTCACCGGGCATGGGCCGTACGCGGGGCAGCTGGCCGAGCTGGTCCCCCGTCAGTGATCGGCCACGCGGCCGTCCGCGGGCTTGATCGGCATCTTGCGTTCCACCCACGCGACCAGGCCGCCGGCCATGTTGAACGCCTTCATCCCCGACGCGCGGAAGGCCTGCGCCGCGACGGCTGAGCGTCCGCCGGTGCGACAGTAGAAGACCACCGGAGGGCCGTCGGCCAGGGACGCGGCCTCGACGGCCAGCTGGTCCATCTCCACGTGGCGGGCGCCCTCGATGTGGCCTTCCTGCCACTCCCGGGTCTCGCGCACGTCCACGAGCTGGACATCGCCGCGCAGGGCCAGCTCGGCCGCCTGTTCGGGGGTCAGGTCCTCCTGCAGGTCGGCGAGCGAGCCCATCGTCCTCGAGGCTAGTACACGCTTCGTCGAGCGCTCCGCGGCCGCGCGGCCGGTAGCACGATCCGCCGGTGTGGAGGGTTAGCCGACTGTTGCCGATACCGATTGGGGTATCCGTGCATGGACGCCGACCGAGACAGCAAGCAGCCTGACCGAGGACGGCCGACAACGCTCGTCCCTCCGACCCAGCACGAACGCCGCGCGATGGCGTCGGAATGGGTGCTCCAGGGTGCGACGGCGGCGATCATCGAGTCCGCCCTGGACTGCATCGTGGCCATGGCGCCCGATGGCCGGGTGGTGGAGTGGAACCCGGCGGCCGCGAAGACCTTTGGCTACCACCTACCTCAAGCATCTACCGGTGACCCATCTGAAGATCGACATCGAGTTCGTGCGCAACCTCACGCGAGATGCGGCGGACGGGCGCCTGGTGCAGTCGATGGTGGCCATCGCGCGGGGGCTCGGCATCTGCACCGTGGCCGAAGGCGTGGAGGACGCCAAGACGCTGAAGCTGTTGCGCGAATACGGGGTCGACTACGCACAGGGCTTCCATCTCGGTAAGCCCTCGCCGCTCGAGCTGGCGTAGGATCGCCGGCCTGGCTCCGCGCCTGCTCATAGTCCTCGCTCTCGCTACGGCTCTGCTCGCCACGGCCGCTCCCGCCGGAGCTCGGTCCTGCCTGGCTGAGCTCGATTCCGCCCGGGTGCCCGTGGATCCCGCGCCCCGCCTGCGCTTCGGCATCGGCCCGCTCGTGCAGGCCGGACAGATCGGGGCCAACCCGTCACCCGCCCTGCCCGAGCGGCCCGCGGCCACGCACGCGGCGCTCGACCGCCTGCGCAAGCCGGGCCGGCCGTTCGTGATGCGGCTCAACCGCTTCTTCTGGTCCGACCGGGAGGCCGGCTTCAAGCGCTACCTGGGATTGGCGCGCCGGTTCGCGCGGCGGGGATACCAGGCCGAGCTGCAGGTGCGCTACCACCCGGACGAGCGCCAGGAGGGCGACCTGCGCGCCTGGGAGGGACATGTGCGCGAGGTGGTGCGGCGCTTCGGGCGCATCCGCCGGGTCGTGGCCCTGCAGATCACCAACGAGGTGAACCTGACGATCTCGCCCGACTCCTCGGATGGGGCCTACCGGGGCGCCCGCCAGGCGTTGGTGCGTGGCGTGGTGGCGGCCAAGCGTGAGGTGCGACGACTCGGCCTGAGTCATTTGAAGATCGGCTTCAACTGGTTCTGGCGCCTGGACCCGGCGGGCGAGCGATCGTTCTGGCGCGGACTCCGCGACCTCGGCGGCGCGCGGTTCGCCCGCGCGGTCGACTGGCTCGGGCTCGATGTCTACCCGGGCACGGTCTTCCCCAGCTCGCTCGAGCCCGGCGAGGAGCGCGACGCGATCCTCAGCGCGCTCGCCAGCATTCGCTGCTTCGCCCGGCTGCCCGGCATTCCGCGCCGCGTGCCGATCAAGATCCAGGAGAACGGGTGGCCGACCCTCCCGCCGGCGCGCTCGTATCAGCACCAGGCCCAGGCGATGCGGACCATGGTCAAGGCGGTGCACGACTATGGCGGGCGCTTCGGAGTCACGGACTACCGCTGGTTTAACCTGCGGGACGGCAACACAACCTCGCCGCTGCTGTTCCAGCATTTCGGGCTGATGGAGGACGACTACGACCGCAAGCCGGCGTTCGAGCTCTATCGGCGGCTGGTTCGGCGTTACGGCTAGGGGGCTAGAGTGCCGACGGCCATGGACCTGAGCGGACGCACGGTGTTGATCACGGGTGCTGCGCGGGGCATCGGCGCGGACTCGGCCCGGAAGCTGGCCGCCCGCGGGGCGCGGGTGGCGCTCGTGGGGCTGGAGCCGGAGGAGTTGCGCCGCGTGGCCGAGCAGTGCGGGCCCCAGGCCGCGGCCTTCGACGCCGACGTGACCGACCGCGATGCGCTGCAGCGAGCCATCGACGACGCGGCGGCCCGGTTCGGCGGGATCGACGTCGTCGTGGCCAACGCCGGAGTGGCGACCACGGGCATGATGCGCTCGATGGACCCCGACTCGTTCGAGCGGACGATCGAGGTCAACCTGCTGGGCGTGTGGCGCACCGTCCGGGCCTGCCTGCCCCACATCGTCGAGCGCCGCGGGTACGTGCTCGTGATCGCGTCGCTCGCGGCCGCGGCGCACGGGCCGGGGATGGGCGCATACGCCGCCAGCAAGGCCGGTGCCGAGGCCTTCGCCAACTCGCTGCGCCAGGAGCTGGCGCACCTGGGCGTGGACGTCGGCGTGGGCTACTTCTCCTTCATCGACACCGACATGGTCCGCGGCGGGGATGCGCACCCGGTCTTCGGCGGCCTGCGGTCGCGACTGCCCGCGCCGTTTGCCAAGACCTACCCCCTCTCGGACGTGGGCGACGCGATCGCCGATGGCGTGCAGGGGCGCCGCCGCACGGTCGTGGTCCCCGGTTGGGTGCGGATCCTGCTCGCGTTGCGAGGCGTGCTCGGTCCGCTGACGGAACGCGGGTCGCGTGCGCAGGTCGCCGAGATCGACGCCGCCTTTCAGCGGGACGTTGAGCAGCGCGGCATGGAGGTCGCCTCAGCGCCGGTGGGCCCGGGCGGCGCGGCCGCCGGCGTGCGCCGCGGCGAGGCCGTGGCCGAGCACAGCACGCCCTGAGGGGACGGTCGGTTCGCAGGAGGCGCGTGCTCGTTACGGGGTCAGCGCGCGGGCGTTGGTCGGGCGGGCGCCGCAGGGGCCCGCTTCCGCGGAAACAACCCATACGGGGGACATCCATCGGGGACAACCGGCCGGTCGAGAGCTCGACCTCCTCACCCCGCTGTCGTTTCCGGTATGACCCGGGGCGAGCCCAGCCAGCTAGCGCCTCGGCGGCCGGCCCTCGGCCAGCGCGGCCGCGGCCCCGAGGCTCACGTATACCGATCCGCTGACGCGGCTCATGACCCGGCCCCCCGTGGCGCTACGCAGGCGCCCGCTCGCCGTGCCCGCCAGCACCGCCCAGACGGTGTCGCAGACCACGGCCACGGCGATGAACAGCACACCGAGCAGCAGGGCCTGGAGCGCCGTGGACCCGCGCTCGGGGTCGATGAACTGGGGCAGGAACGCAACGAAGAAGGTGGCCACCTTAGGGTTGAGCGCGTTCACCAGCGCGCCCTCCCAGAACAGGCGCCCGCCTGTGCGGCCCGGGACGGCGTCCGCCTCCTCGGCAGGCGACGGCCGCTCGGCGAGCTTGCGCAGGCCCAGGAAGATCAGATAGGCCGCTCCCGCGTACTTGAGGATCGTGAAGGCGGTGGCCGAGGAGGCGATCAGTGCCGAGAGCCCGATCGCCGCGGCCACCACGTGGACCACCGCGCCTGCCTCGATGCCGAGCATGGAGACCACGCCGGCGCGCCGGCCCTGGGCAACGCTGCGCGTGACTATGTAGAGCACCGACGGCCCGGGGACCGCGATCAGGACCGCGGACGCAGCGGTGAACACGAGCAGGGTGTGCAGGTCGGGCACCGGCTCATTCTACGGCGCACGGACGGCCTCAGGACCGGCCGCCCGCGGCGCTATCTTCGACCCATGGCGAAGCGCGATCCCCGGATGGTCCCGCTCGGATACGGCAAGTTCGTCCGCGCCGATCGCGTCTATGCGCTGGTCCCGCTCGAGGGCTCCGAGCGCCGGGACGGCCATCGCACCTATGTGCACGTGGACGGTCTGTCCGAGCCCGTTGTGGCCTCGCGCTCGGAGCGCGCGATCCTGGCCGACGTCGAGGCCGCGCTGGCCGAGGCGGCGGGCCTGCCGCGGCGCAAGGGCCGCGTGGTCACCACCGGGCAGGAGTCCCTCCTCTAGAGGTCCTTGACCGCGGCGAGCACGGCGGCCACTGACTGCTTGGCGTCCCCGAACAGCAGCGCCGTGTTCTCGTTGTAGAAGAGCGGGTTGTCGATCCCCGCGAAGCCGGTGTTCATCGACCGCTTGAGCACGATCACCTGCTCGGACTTGTCCACGTCGAGGATCGGCATGCCGTAGATCGGGGAGTCGGTCTGCTCGCGGGCCGCCGGGTTGGTCACGTCGTTGGCCCCGATCACGAGCGTCACGTCGGTCTGCGGGAACTCAGGGTTGATCTCGTCCATCTCCTTGAGGTTCTCGTACGGCACGTCGGCCTCGGCCAGCAGCACGTTCATGTGGCCCGGCATGCGTCCCGCGACCGGGTGGATCGCGTAGTCCACCTGCACGCCCCGTTTCTCCAGCTCGTCCGCCAGCTCGCGCACGGTGTGCTGGGCCTGGGCCACGGCCATCCCGTACCCCGGCGCCACGACGACCTTGGACGCGTACGCCAGCTGGATGGCCGCGTCGGCCGCGTCGGTGGACCGCACCGGCCGCTGCTCGGCGTCGCCGTCGCCACCGCCCGCCACCTTCACTCCGCCGAAGCCGCCCGCGAACACGTTCGCGATCGAGCGGTTCATGGCGTCTGCCATCAGGTTGGTGAGGATCGTGCCCGAGGCCCCCACGATGATGCCGCCCACGATCAGAGCCACGTTGTCGAGGGCGATGCCCGCCGCTGCCGCGGACAGCCCGGTGAACGCGTTCAGAAGCGAGATCACGACCGGCATGTCGGCTCCGCCGATGGGCAGCACGAACATGTTGCCGAGCACGGCCGCGGACACCAGGAGCAGGATGAACAGGCCCTCAGACTCCGAGCCGGCTGCGAGAGCCACCGCCGAGCCGACGGCTATGAGCGCCAGGAGGGCGTTGATCGCCTGTTGGCCGGGGAGCTGAATCGGCCGCCCGGGCAGGATCTCCTGGAGCTTGGCGAAGGCCACGTTGGAGCCCCAGAAGGACACCGAGCCCACGACGGCCGCGAAGACGAGCGGGATGATCTCGTCGGTGGGCAGGCCGCCGCCCGTGTCGCGGAACTCCACCCAGGCGATCAGCGCCACCGCCCCGCCGCCGACGCCGTTGAAGAGCGCCACCATCTGCGGCATGGCGGTCATCTTCACGCTGCGCGCCGCGGGGACCCCGACCGCCGTGCCGACGGCGATGCCGAGCGCGATCAGCGCAAAGTCGCCCGTCTCACGCTGGAGCAGCGTGGCCCCTACCGCCACGGTCATGCCGACGGCGGCCACCCAGTTCCCGCGCCGGGCGCTGCTCGGGTGGTTGAGCAGGCGCATCCCGACGATGAACAGAACGAAGGCGAGGATGTAAAGGGACCGGATCAGGTCCGGGTCCTGCAGGGAGAATGCGTACGGAGTCACGATTCCTCGGTCTCCTTCTTGGGAGACGGGCGCTTCTTGAACATCTCGAGCATCCGGTCGGTCACGAGGAAGCCGCCGACCACGTTGATGGTGCCGAAGGCGATCGCGATCACGAGCAGGAGCTCGTTGAGGAAGCCCTCGGCCTCCCCGATCAGGATCAGGCCGCCGAGCAGGACGATGCCGTGAATCGCGTTCGTCGCCGACATGAGCGGCGTGTGGAGCGTGTTCGGCACCTTCGAGATCACCTCGAAGCCCACGAAGGCGGCGAGGACGAGGATCGTGAGCTCGGTGAGGAGATCCATCAGCCCGGCGGGGCCTTGCGCGAGGGACCGGGCTCGGCCCGGGCCGGAGCGATGCCTTCAGCCGAGGGACCGGGCTCGGCCCGGGCCGGAGCGATGCCTTCAGCCGAGGGACCGGGCTCGGCCCGGGCCGGAGCGATGCTGTTCTTCTTCGCGCCCTCGTGCACGATCTCGCCGTCGTGGGTGATGCACGCTCCGGCGATCACGTCGTCCTCGAAGTCCAGGACCAGGTTCCCCTCCTTGACCATCAGCTCCAGCAGCGCGGTCACGTTGCGCGCGTAGAGGCTGGACGCGTGGTCGGGCATCGTGGACGCCAACCCCAGCGGTCCGACGATCCGGACCCCGTTCCTGACCACCGTTTGGCCGGGCTCGGTGAGCGCGCAGTTGCCCCCGGTCTCGGCGGCCAGGTCCACCACCACCGAGCCCGGCTTCATGTTCTCGACCGCCTGCTCGGTCACAAGCAGCGGGGCCCGGCGACCGGGCACCGCCGCCGTGGAGATCACCGCGTCCACCTGGCCGATCACCTCGGCCAGCAGCTCGCGCTGGCGGTCCTGCTCCTCTTCGGTGAGCGCACGGGCGTAGCCGCCGGCGTCCTCGGCGTCCTCCAGGCCCATGTCCAGCTCCACGAATCGCGCCCCGAGCGACTCGATCTGCTCCTTCACCGCCGAGCGGACGTCGAACGCCTGGACCACGGCGCCCAGCCGGCGCGTGGTGGCGATCGCCTGGAGGCCGGCTACGCCGGCGCCGAGCACGAGCACCTTGGCCGGGCGCACGGTGCCCGCGGCGGTGGTGAGCATCGGGAAGGAGCGCGGCAGCTCCTGCGCGGCGATCAGCGCGGCCCGGTAGCCGGCCACGGTGGCCTGGGAGGAGAGGGCGTCCATGGACTGGGCGCGCGTGATCCGGGGAATGGCCTCCATGGCGAAGCTCGTGACGCCGCGGTCGGCCAGCGCGCGGACGGTGTCCCCCGCCCCGAGCGGGTTGAGGAAGCCGATCAGCACTGAGCCCTGGGCAAGCTGGGCGATCTCCTCGGGCGACGGAGGGGCGACCTTGGCCACGACCTCGCCGGTGAGCCCCTCTCCCAACGTGGCCCCGGCCTCCTCGTAGGCCGCGTCGGTCTGGCCCGCCTCCTCACCGGCGCCCCGCTCCACGATCACGTCCACCCCGCTGCCCGCGAGGCGCTGCACGGCCTCGGGCACGAGCGCGACTCGACGCTCGCCCGGTGCCTGCTCCTTCGGTACCGAGACCTTCATCTGTGGGGCGTTCCGGCGGCCAGGGGGCGCGAAAGGGTAAAGCAGTGGGACCGGGAGTGCGCCGCGGCGTGCCGCCCGGAGCACATAAGCTGCGCTCGTGCTCCGGGCCCTGACAGCAGCGCTGGCCCTGGCCCTGGTCCTCCCCGGGGCCGCGAGCGCCGCCGCCTCCCCCTCGGTCGCGCGTTGCGCGCTCGGCGCCAGTGCGGCGGACCTGAAGGGCTTCGCCGGGCCGGCGATCGCGAAGGCCGAGCGGCGCTTTACGACGCGGGCCGAGCGGCGGGCGTTCGCCACCGGCGTGGCCGCCTACGTCTACGGGCTCGCCCCGGTGAGCGTGGGGATCACCGTGCAGAGGTTCCCCCGCAACCTGATCGTGAGCATCGGCCAGCTGGTGGAGCCGCAGGTGCGCACCGTGGTCTCACCCAACGTGGACACCACCTACACCGTCGCTCAGATCGACCTCTCGTCCGGGCCGCTGGTGGTGGACGTGCCAGACACCCGCGGGCGCTACTACGTGCTCCAGTTCATGGACGCGTACTCCAACACCATCGACTACATCGGCCGGCGCACCACCGGCACCCGCCCGGGCTCGTACGTCCTGGTCCCGCCGGGGTACACGGGAGAGCTGCCGGCCGGCCTGCCCCGGATCCAGAGCCCCACCAACCTGATCTGGCTGATCGGTCGCACGCTGGTGGGCAACGCCGGTGAGCTGCCGGCGGTCACGGAGCTGATGCGCTCCTACCGCCTCACCCCGCTGGCCGGCTGGAACGCCGGCGAGCGCGCGGATCCGCTCGTGCTCTCGGCCTTTCCCGCGCAGCAGAACCAGCTCGTCCTTCCCAAGGGGCTCGCCTACTTCGACGCGCTGGGCGCCTCGCTGGCGGCCAACCCCCCGCCCGCCCGCGACCGCTGCGCCCTCCGCGCGTTCGCCCGGGCCGGCATCGGCCCGGGCCTCACCCCGTCCACGGCGTCGCCCGGTCCGGTCGGCCGCGCGCTGGCCGCAGCCGTGCGCGCGGGCGCACGGCTGGTCACGCGGGCCACCACGCGGGTCAACGCATACAGCGGTGAGCGAAACAACGGTTGGCTGGTCCCGCTCGGCTACATCGGCGACTACGGTCGCAACTACCTCGGGCGCGCCGTGGTGGCCAAGTTCGCGCTCGGAGCCAACACCGCCGAGGAGACCGTCTACCCCTACGCCGTGGAGGACTCGCGCGGCCGGTCACTCAACGGCCGTCACCGCTACCGCATCCGTTTTCCGGGCGGCCGGCTGCCCCCGGCCGGCGCGTTCTGGTCGGTGACGATGTACGGGCTCGACGGCTACCTGCACCCGAACCCGGCTCGGCGCTACGCGATAGGCGACCGCACGCCCGGCCTGCGGCGGGGCCGCGACGGGTCGCTCACGCTGTTCCTGCAGCGGAGGCGACCGGCGGGGGCCGCCGAACGGGCCAACTGGCTGCCCGCTCCGGGCCGGCGATTCCGCGTGATCATGCGCATCTACGAGCCGCGCCGCAGCGTCCTGACGGGCCGGTGGCGCCCGCCGCCGATCGCCCGCCGCTAGGTGACAGGTAGGACCCGGCAGGCCCGACTGGCCAGGCGGCTAGTGTGTGTGGTCGGCGTCGCCCGTGGCAGAGAAGACAGTCGAGAAAATCGATCGCGTAGTCGTCCGGTTCGCCGGCGACTCCGGGGACGGTATGCAGCTCACCGGCAGTCGCTTCACCGACGCCACGGCGCTCGTGGGCAATGACCTGGCCACGCTGCCGGATTTCCCCGCGGAGATCCGCGCCCCTGCGGGCACCCCGCACGGTGTGTCTGCCTTTCAGATCCACTTCGCCTCACGCGACATCCTCACCCCCGGGGACAACCCCAACGTTCTCGTGGCCATGAACCCGGCCGCGCTGATCACCAACCTGCCGGCGGTGGAGAAGGGCGGCACGGTGGTCCTCAACGAGGACGGCTTCTCCAAGCACAACCTGAAGAAGGCTGGCTACGAGACCGACCCGCTCGAGGACGGGACGCTGGACGCCTACCAGGCCTTTCGCGTGCCGATGACGAGCATGACCGTGCGCGCCACGGAAGGAATCGACGGGATCACCTCGCGCGACGCGGCGCGCAGCAAGAACCTCTTCGCGCTCGGCCTGGTCTCGTTTATGTACGGGCGACCCACCGAGCCCTCGGTGGGCTGGATCGAGAAGAAGTTTGCCGGCGACGTTCCCGTGCGCGACGCCAACCTGGCCGCGTTCCGAGCCGGTTACAACTTCGGGGAGACCGCCGAGCTGCTGGCCGTGACCTACGAGGTGGATCCTGCGCCCGCCGCGCCCGGCATCTACCGCAACGTCAACGGCACGCAGGCGCTGGCGTACGGGCTGATCGCCGCCGGAGTCCAGTCGGGCCTCGGGCTGTTCTACGCCAGCTACCCGATCACCCCGGCGTCCGAGGTGCTCCACGCCCTGTCTCGCCACCGCAAGCTCGGCGTGCGGACGATCCAGGCCGAGGACGAGATCGCCGCGGTGAACATGGCTCTGGGTGCCTCGTTCGCGGGTCAGCTCGGCGTGACGGCCACGAGCGGTCCCGGGATGGACCTCAAGTCGGAGACGATCGGCCTGGCGGTGGCGATGGAGCTGCCGATGGTGGTGATCAACGTGCAGCGCGCCGGCCCGTCCACGGGTATGCCCACGAAGACCGAAGCAGCCGACCTGCTGGCCGCGCTCTACGGCCGCCACGGCGAGTCGCCGCTCCCGGTGGTCGCGCCGCGCACGCCGTCCGACTGCTTCCACGCCGCCATCGAGGCCGCGCGGATCGCGGTGGAGCACCGCACCCCGGTGATCCTGCTGTCGGACACCTTCCTGGCCAACTCGTCCGAGCCGTGGAAGCTCCCCGACGTGGCGAGCCTGCCGGCGATAGAGCCGGGCTTCGCGACCGGGCCCAACAGCGGCGACGCCTTCCTGCCCTACCTGCGCGACGACCGGCTGGCGCGGCCCTGGGCCGTGCCCGGCACGCCCGGCCTGCGCCACCGCATCGGCGGGCTCGAGAAGGAGGACGGCACGGGCAACATCTCCTATCAGCCCGTGAACCACGACCACATGACGCGTCTGCGCGCCGAGCGGATCGCCCGCGTGGAGGTGCCGGACCTGGAGGTGGACGACCCCGACGGTGCATCGCTGCTGGTGTTGGGCTGGGGCTCGAGCTACGGCGCCATCCAGGGCGCGGCGCGGCGCGTGCGCCGCGAGCAGGGCATCAGCGTTGCCACCGCGCACCTGCGGCACCTGAACCCGCTGCCGCGCAACGTCGGCGAGGTGCTGCGCGCCTACGACCGCGTGCTCGTCCCGGAGATGAACATGGGCCAGCTCGTGAAGATCCTGCGGGCCCAGTACCTGGTGGACTGCGAGAGCTACACCAAGGTCGACGGCCTGCCGATCTTCACGCGCGACGTGATAGAGCAGATCGTGGCCCGAATGGGCCGACAGACCAACGGGAGCGGCGCGTGAGCGACGGCCACGCCGCATCCGGCAACGGCCGCCACGTGGACGACCTGGGTTTCGGGCAGCCCGGCGAGGACGCGGTGTCCGAGACGGCCGTGCCCGCCGTGCAGCCGCTGACCAAGGCCGACTTCAGCTCCGACCAGGAGACCCGCTGGTGCCCCGGTTGCGGGGACTACGCGGTCCTGGCGTCGGTTCAGTCGTTCATGCCCGAGGTGGGGATCCCGCCGGACAAGATCGTGTTCGTCACCGGGATCGGGTGCGCCGGGCGCTTCGTCTACTACATGGACACCTACGGCATGCACGGCATCCACGGGCGCGCGCCGGCGCTCGCCACCGGTGTCGCCACCTCCCGTCCGGACCTGTCGGTCTGGGTCGTGACAGGTGACGGCGACGCCCTCTCGATCGGCGGCAACCACCTGATCCACGCCCTGCGTCGGAACGTGCCGCTCAAGATCCTCCTGTTCAACAACCAGATCTACGGGTTGACCAAGGGCCAGTACTCACCGACGAGCGAAGAGGGGACGGTGACCAAGTCCACCCCCTTCGGGTCGCAGGACCACCCCTTCAACCCGGTCGCGTTGGCGCTCGGGGCCGAGGCGAGCTTCGTGGCGCGAACGGTGGACACCGACAAGGGGCACCTGGCGCAGACGCTGCGTGCCGCCGCCGCCCATGAGGGCACGGCGTTCGTCGAGATCTACCAGAACTGCAACGTGTTCAACGACGGGGCATTCGACGCCGTTCGGGCCAAGGGCCAGCGCGAGCTGAACCAGATCCGCCTGGAGCACGGGCGGCCGATCCGCTTCGGAGCCGAGGACGAGCGCGGTGTGGCCCGAGGGGCCGACGGCCGGTTGGAGCTGGTGGACGTGGGCGACGTGGGCGAGGAGCAGCTCGCGGTCCACGACGCGTCGCGGTCGGAGCCCACCCTGGCGTTCGAGCTCGCCCACCTGGCCTCGCGGCCCACGGGTCCCACCCCGATCGGCGTCTTTCGCGACGTGCGGCGCCCGGTCTACGGGCAGGAGCTCGCGCTGGAGCTCGAGAGCGCCCGCGCCGACGTGGGGCCCGAGCAGCTGCAGCAGCTGCTGCACTCGGGCGAGACCTGGACCGTCGGCTGAGCGGCTTGAGGGCCTGGTCCGGTGCTCGCGCGATCAGCGATCGCGCTGCGCTCCTCCCCTAAGCGGCGATGTCCATGACCATCTCCGTCACCCCGTGTGATGGGAGATGGGTCTCACGCTTGCGCGTGAGCTTGGCCATCAGCCGGTGGGCGGCCACGTTGTCCGCCGCCATCGTGGCCGTGAAGCGCTTGAAGCCCCGGGCCCGAGCCCTGCGACCGAGCTCCTCGATCAGCAGCGAGCCCACGCCGCGGCCCTGCCAGTGGTCGGCCACGACCACGGCCACCTCAGCGGCCTCGGGGTCGTCGGGCAGCTTCACGTAGCGCGCCACGCCGAGGATGGTGCGTGTGGCCTGGGTGGGGCTCTCGGCCACCAGCGCGACGTGGCTGTGCCCGTCGACCTCGGTCAGGTAGCGCAGCTCCGCCTGGGTGAACTTCGGCTTGGGGGCGAGAAAGCGGCGCTGGACACTCGTCTCGGACAGGTTCTGAAGACCCTGCTCAAGAAGGAGCTTGTCGTCCGGGCGGATCGGCCGGACCAGGATCGGGGTGCGATTGGGAAGGCGCCTGAGCACAGTTCCAGTGTGGGCGAGCCCGCGCGCGGCTTGTGTGCGCCGCCTCACGCTGGGGTTGCAGTGGGAGGTGACGGCACCAGCGGCTGCGTCCCGGCGGGGGTTTGGTCGGCTGCCGGTTGGGTCCCTCGGGTTCGCTGCTCCGTCACCGTCGTGACGGTCCTGTGCGCCGGCCATCAGCGAGTCTGCCTTTGAGCTTG
>Ga0136614_10000124_pt1 | contig 30656 bp, 27 predicted proteins | sample AntDrymUQ2792106_2_FD_106643 | JGI IMG/M metagenome (GOLD analysis project Ga0136614, IMG submission 106643) | Polar desert sand microbial communities from Dry Valleys, Antarctica - metaG UQ279 (21.06) | ecosystem: Environmental > Terrestrial > Soil > Desert | place: Antarctica: Dry Valley... | reverse complement strand
GGGCGCGCAGTTCCGCATCGGCGTTCTGCCCATCGCAGGCGGAGAGCCGATCAAAATCTTCGAGGTGAACAGCTACGCCATCAAGCCGCTCGGCTGGACGCCTGACAGCCGCGCCGTCACCTACATTGACACGCGCGCAGGCGTCTCGAACATCTGGCGACTGCCGCTCGACGGCAGCGCGCCCGCGCCCGTCACCAACTTCAACTCCGGCCTGATCTGGTCTTTTGCTTCATCGCGCGACGGCCAGCGACTCGCCCTCTCGCGCGGCGCTGTCAATAGTGATGTCGTCCTACTCAACGATTCTAAATAGCAGCGCCGCTCAAGTCCGCCTTTTCAGAAAAAAAGAGCGCATCGCTGGGAGCGCAGCCTTTTTAACGCCTCTCCCTCCTTTCGCCTTCGACCATCAACTCGTTGTTGACCTCGAACAAGCCCGGCACGCCGCGCGCTCTGGTGTAGGCGATGGTCTTGTCGCCTTCGCTGCCGACCCAACCTTTGAGCGTCGCGCGTCCGTTTTTGACGATGATGTGAATCGATTGCAGCGAGCCGACCTGATAACGAAACAGCGGCCCGCTGTAGATGGCCTGATAAAGCTCCCGCCGCAGACGGTCGTCGTTGGGCGAGAGCGGCAAGACTTCGATATTATTGACGACGCGCGTCACGCCCTCGACATCTTTGACGTAAGCCTCGGCGCGCGATTTGGTGTCGGGCGGCGTCGTGACCTGTCCTTGCAGGATCACTGTGCCGTCGGGTTGAACTTGAAATGCAAGCCAGTCAAAGACGCTGTAGTACGGCAGCGTCAGCAACTCGCTCCGCACCTCGCGGGTGATGCGCGCCACTGAGCGGCGCGTTTCTTGGACGGCGGACAAGCTCGCGTTGCTGATCTGGGGTTGCCGCTCTCCCGTGAGATAGGCGGCGGGCTGCCGTATCGCCGTCTGTCTCGTTCCCTTCCTCGTCGAATAGTTGGCGAGAGTTTGTGGGAAGACGCGCACGTAGGCGGGCATTTGCGCCATCGTCATCTTCATCTCGCCTGTCAGAATATCGCGCGCTTTCATGCCGTAGATGGCTTCGTTCAGGTTGTTGTCGGGATTGACGACCGCACCTTGAATCGCGGCCCCGATGAAAGCCCCTTTGCTGCGCGAGTAGGAGAGGATCGCGGCGTCGAGCGTCAAATTCGTTCGGGCGGCGGCGGTTCTGCCGACCGGCCCCGCCGCGATGCTGACTTCGCCGCCAAACTCGAACTTATCTTCAAGCAAGCCCTTCAGTCCGCCCTCATTCATGAACAGCAACACATAGTCGGTTGATTGCGCGCCGATCTGCGCGCCGAAGCTGCCGCCGCCGATGTTGAAGAAAGCGGGCGCGCTCCAACCCGTCGGCGTCCGCCGGCTGATCACGCCGTCGCCGCCGCGCCCGCCGATGATAAAGGCCGCTTTCAAGACGTTGGGAAAGACCGCCACCGCTTCGGCTTTATCGAGCAACTCACGCGGAATCGCTTTCTCCGGCACTTTCATGATCTCGCGAAAGACTTCAGCAGCCTTCCGCGATTCTTCCGTCGCTTCGTTGAGCTTCCCTTTGTCGATCTTGCGCGCCTCAGCAGTCTGCGCCGGGACACTCACGGCGGACAGACACAACGCCAACACAACGCCGATAGAGAGCGCGGCGCTTCGCTTAATTCTTTCCAACATTCTTTCCTCCTAATTTGTGCGGCGCGCTCCCAAAGCGGGCGCGCCCGTCCGTTTCAATTCGTCTCAGCACATCACGCCCGTTACCTTCAAGGATGCGAAGACTGTGCCGGCAAATTATGTTCACTGAAATAATAACAGTTCAGTTTAACTCGCACGGCAGCAACCGAGAGAGAGTATGAACACTTACAACTCGTAAGTATTTACACCCACGCCGGAGGCGGAAACGTCACGAAGTTATGCACAAAGTTTCAAATGAACTTAGAGCTGGTTGCAAAATTAAAGCAACCGTCGCACATCACTATCTGAAAAGTTAATTTTGCAACCAGCTCTTAGCAACAAAAATGTCAGACGCGCTCCGCGATGCCGGACACTTTGCCGAGGCCGTATTGCTCGCACAGGAACAGATAGCCGAGCGCAAGCGTCTCTTCGTTGAGCCGCTCGCTCAAGCCCAGTTCGCTCAAGGGAATGCCGTCCGGGATTTGCTTGAGCAGGGACCAGAGCAGGAATTGCCAGAGCGTGCCGCCGCGATATGGATAATCAAAGGCGTCGCGCTCAAGTGTCCGCACGATCTCGACGGCGGAATCTCCCCGATACTTTATTCCTCCGGTGTGAAATTCCATCGCGCTTTGTCGCATCCCCTCTCCGTTCCGTGCCGGTGCGTGAAGAGGCCGCAAAGGCTGAACGGAACTCCCAAACAGCGAGGACACGGTCGGTGATCATTGAAGGCCATCCTTCGTGTGCTTCGTGTCCTTTGTGGTTTCATCTCCCTCTTGTGAGGCACTACCCAAACTAACTGAAGGAGTGGCAACCAAGCGAGAGTGTGATTACTTACGAGCCGTAAGTGTTTACACTTACCGGCAGAGCCGGCGACTCTAAATCGAACCACAGAAGAATGAGGCAGGATTAACAAGATGGACAAGATGACAGGGACAGAGAGCCAGCCTTTTTCTCCTTGCTCTTGTGAATCTTGTTAATCCTGTCTATTTCTTCTGTCCCGCTCCTGCCTGTTTCGATTTAGGGTGGTGGCCTAAAGCGGCGGATTAGTTCGCGCGCCGGAGTGTGAACATCGTCAGTTCGGGCGGGCAGTTGATGCGGATGGGAACGTAGCTGAAACCAATGCCGCGATTGACATAGAGGCGATTGCCGGGCTGCCCGTATCCGTCGATCCAGCCATCGCCATGAATCTGATTGTCGCTAACGAGGGACGGCCAAGACCATTCCGGCGTAAACGGTATGCGAATCTGCCCGCCGTGCGTGTGGCCGGCCAACGCGAGCGGAGCTGCGCCGGCGGGCAGTTGGATGAATGAATCAGGGTTGTGCATGAAGACCAAGCGGGGCGCTTTCGCCGGCACTTGTGAGAGGGCCACTGCCGGGTTGTCGTGCTGCGCGAAGTGCGAGCCGATGCCGACCACGTACAGCGGCGGCTCGCCAGTCGTCGTTTCCGCCTGTGAACCGTTAGGCCGCGCCGCAGGACTTGGCAGCGCGGCGGCGGCGTTGTCCAACACCCGCACGCCCGCGCCCTCCAACGATTGACGTAACAGGCGGGCCAGCCATTCCTGCTTCAAGTCGTGCGGCGTCATCATCCCGTAATCGTGATTGCCCAGCACGGCGTAGGTCGGGATACCCGCCGCTACGAGTGGCCGGAGCATGTCCGTCACTTTGCCGATCACTTCGCCGGCCTCTCGGTAATCCTCTTCCTCAAGCTCGTCTCGCGTCTCCTCTTTCGTCTCTTCGCCGAGCGGCTTGTAAACAAAGTCGCCCGCGATCAAGACGAGCGCGGGACGTTCCTCAACCAAGCGCCCCACGATCCGGCGGGCGGTGTCCGTATTGTTCAGCCACATCCCGACTTGCAGATCAGCGATGAGCGCTACGCGCGCGCCTTCCCACGCGGCAGGAAGTTGCGGAATTTCCGCCATCTCCTCTTTCACGTCAATCAAGCGCGGCTCGACGACGATGCCCCAAGTGAGAAGTAACACCAGCACGGCCACGATAATTAGCAATACACGCTTGAGAAATTTCAGCTTGAAACCCTCCTCCCGATGATAGCGGCTGTTACACCTACGAGCGAACAATTTCACTGGAAGTATCAGTCAGATTGTTGATGCTCCATCACGAAGCGCGCGATCTCGACGCGGTTGTGGAAATTCTTCTTGGCGAGAATGTGGCTGATGTGGTTCTCGACGGTTCTGACGCTGATCTTCAGCTCGGCGGCGATCTCTTTGTTGCTTAGGCCGCGCGCTACGGCGTCGGCGATGCGCGCTTCGGCCACTGTCAATTGTTCGTCTTGAAATGGCTCCGGCTCTGTCGCGCTTGCGCCGACTGCGAGGCGCGCGATCTCGGTGTGGGTGCGCTGGACGCGGTTGAGAATGTTGGAGACGATGGCGATCAGTTCATCCGGCTCGAACGGCTTAGTGAGGTAGGCGTCCACGCCGGAGCGGAAGCCGGCGATCCGATCTGCCGTTTCGTCTTTCGCGGTGAGGAAGACGACGGGCAAGATAACTGTGCGGTGCGCCGCGCGGAGTTGGCGCACCAAAGTGTAACCATCCATGCCGGGCATCCGAATGTCGCTGATCATTAAATCGGGAAGCGTCTCGGCCACCTTCAACAACGCCTCCGCGCCGTTGCGCGCGGTCGCCACTTCGTATCCTTCGGCGCGCAGGCAGATCGCCACCGCTTGCAACAGATTCGGCTCGTCATCGACGACTAGTAATCGTTTAGCCATTTCGTTGCTCCTCGCCCGTAGCCATCGCGGCGCTCGCGCGGCAAAGACTACCATGCATTACTTTTTGCTCACTACCTTTTCGTTTAGCAATTCGCCTGCTGTGCTCTGATTCAGTGTTCCGTTTGCGGCGGCTTCAATTTGCAATCCGCTATCTGACATCCGCAATTCCAGTAGTGGCAATTCGACGGTGAAGGTCGCGCCTTGCCCTCGCCCCGGACTCGCGGCGCGCACGCTGCCGCCGTGCATCTCCGTTAAGTGGCGCACGATTGCCAGCCCCAATCCTAGCCCGCGCCCGCCGCTGCTTTCGTCGGCTTGGTAGAACCGTTCAAAGATGCGCGGCAGACATTCGGCGTCGATCCCTTGGCCGGTGTCGCACACGATGATGCGGGCTGTTGTGCCGTCATGCTCCGACATCAACTCGACGCGCCCGCCCGCCGGAGTGAACTTAATAGCGTTGGACAGAATGTTCCAGATCACTTGTTGGAGCCGGTCGGGATCGCCCCACACCCGATATACCGGCGCGTCGGGTGTGGCGACGAGTTTGATGTTCTTTGCGTCGGCGGCGGGCTGCACCGTTTCAATGGCGGCGGCGATCACCGGTTCCAGTTCAATTGAGCGGGGATTGATGCGGAGCTTGCCCATCATGCTGCGCGACACGTCGAGCAGATCGTTGATCAACTGTGCGAACGTCTTCACGCTGCCAGCGAGAGTTTTGAGCGCGTAGGCGGATGTCTCCTCGTCCAGCTTGCCGGAGGCCAGCATTCGCGTCCACATCAGCATCAACGTCAACGGCGTGCGGAGGTCGTGCGAGACGGTGGCGAGAAATTCGTCTTTCAAGCGGTTGGCGGTTTCGGCTTCGGCGCGGGCCGCCTGCTCGCGCGCGAGCAATCGTTCTATTTCTTCCTGAATCTTCTCAGCGCGCTTTCTCGATGAGTGGAGAGCTTCGCAGAGCAGAGAGATCAGCGCCCCGACCAGCACGAAGAGAAACAAGCTCACTCTATCGTTCGGATTGATCAGTCTTAATGAATAGTAAGGAGCGAAGAAGAGATAAGTCCCGATACTTGCGCCGAGCAGCGTGGCTAACAAGCCCGGCCAGAGCCGGCCATACCACGCGCTGATCATCACCGACAAAGTGAACAGCAGCAGCGGAGATTCGCCGCCGAGGACAGGTTCGAGCAACAGCCTGATCACTGTCGCCAACGCCACCGATAACACGGCGACGCCATAGCGCAACAACGAGGCATGAGTTTCCGCTTGCACGTTGTTTCTCACAGCAAACCCATCTGAACTCAAAATGGGGAGCGTCGCCTTTGTCCGCTTCAACCGAATGCCAATCAGGAATGCCGATATCATACTAAAATTCGTGGTCTAGGTGGAGGAAAGCGAAGATTTAGAGCGCCCAACAAAGTTCAAGAAAGGAAATGTGAGGAGGCGCTTTGCCAATTGTATAAGGGTAATCACTCATCGCCCGTAAGTAATCCCACTGATGCGCGCAGCACCCTGCTCGTTTAATTTGGAAGTATTGCTATTGAGAAGGAGCGACGCAGATGACAATCAATTTAAGAATGCTTTCAAAGCACTTGTGGCCCGCCGTCGGATTATTGTTCGGCATCTTGCTGCTGGGCGCGTCGAACTCGACAAACGCGCAGGAAGCGCCGCCGACACCGCAACCGACTGCGACGCCCGCCGCGACGCCGATACCACCGCCGCCGATGGCAACGCCCACGCCCACCCTGCTCCAGCAAACTCCGCCGGCCATACCAGCGGGACCGTCATATTTCGATTACAAAGGCGTGCAGATCGGCATGACTGCCGAGGAAGCGCGACAAAAACTCGGCGAACCGAAGCAGAAGGGAAAGAAGCAAGATTTCTTCACTTTCTCCGACACCGAGACGGCACAGATTTTTTACGACCAAAATCAGAAGGTGCTGGCGATTTCCACCAACTACGTCGGCAAGCAAAGCGGCGCACCGACACCGGAAGCCATTCTCGGCACAGAAATTCAAGCCAAACCGGACGGCTCGGTATATAAACTCGTCCGCTACCCGCAAGCCGGTTACTGGGTTTCCTACAACCGGACGGCGGGCGACACACCCATCGTCAGCGTAACGATGAGAAAGCTGCGCGTGACAAAGCGATAGGCTGCCGAGTAATCAGGAGGCAGAGGCAGGAGGCAGACGGCGGGGGGAACTGATTGGCGGCTTGCTGCTTCCTGCCCCTGCCTCCTGCCGCCTGCCAGCGCTCTCCCTCACGGTCGGGCTTGCGGCCTTTGTTCTAATGCGGTCTCCGCTCTCACTTGTCTGTCGCAGCGGGCAAACGAATCTCCACGACGAGGCCGCCTTCCGCGTTTCTCGCCTCGACCGTTCCACCGTGAAGCTGCACGGCGCGTTGTGTGATCGCCAGACCTAAACCTGTCCCGCCGGTTTTTCGCTCGCGCGCGTCGGCCACGCGATAGAAGGGACGAAACAATTCGCCGAGCGTTGCTTCCGGCACGCCCCCGCCGTAATCGCGCACGCTGATCACAGCTTCCCGCTGGCTGCCTGTCAAACGATATGCGAGCGCCACTTCAACCGTCGTGCCTTCGGCGGTATAGCGCACTGCATTGCGGATAACATTTTCGATGGCGCTTCTGAGTAACTCTTCATTGCCGGAGATCACACAAGCATCGCTGTTGACGACTGCGACATGACGGCGGCGATGGCTCGCTTCAAAGTCGGCGTCCGCCACTATTTCGTTGACGAGGTCTCGGAGATCGATTTCGGTTCTCTCAATTTTCTCTTCGCCGATCTCCAGACGGGTCAGCGTCAGCAATTGGCCGATCAATTCGTTGAGGCGTTCGGCTTCGCGTTCGATCCGGTCGAGCGCGCCGCGTGCCGACTCGCCGGCACGTTGCCGGGCCAGTCCCAGAGCAACGTTGAGCCGGGCCAGCGGCGAACGCAATTCGTGTGAAATGTCGCCGAGTAGGCGGCGTTGTGATAGCGCCAGCGCTTCGAGACGTTCCGCCATCAGATCAAAATCTCGACTGAGGTCGGCCAACTCGTCACGCCGCGTGCCTAATTTCGCGCCGAGACGCACCGACAGATCGCCGCCGGCAATGCGGTGGACGCCCGTGCGAATCGCCGCAAGCGGCGCGGTCAGGTAACGCGCCAATCCGTAGCACACAATCCCGCCGGTCAAAATCATGGCGAGGACAGGCCACACAAATGCGCCGGGTTCGGATTGCATCGCCGAAAAGCGACTGCCGCCCGGCATCTCGCTCACCAACACGTAGCGCGTCCCGCCCCGCCCGTAAACTCTCCGCGCGATCAAGGCCGCCGTGTCGGGCGCGTTGGGAAAGTCGATCTGCGGCTCCCCGTTTTCGCCCGCCCGCTTCGCGAGTTGCCGCGCGTTGAGCGTGGCCCCCCGGCCCGTGATCTCCGTCCCGCGCTCGTCGAACAAGACGGCGCGCATCTGCGCCGTCTGCTCGACGCGCTGAAGATAAATCACGAGCTTGTCCGGCCCGTCGCGCTCGTACAACTCGACCGCCGTCTGCGCGTAAATGCCGACAGCGGTTCCCGTCACATACCGCCAACGTTCTGCCACCGGCTTCGACTGGACCAATGACGTAGTGACAATTACCGCCAAAGCAACCAATGCCATCGCCGCCCAGAACCAAACGAAAATTTTGAAGAAGAGACTTCGCATTCAAACCTCAAACTGAGTCAGAGTTTTGTGGCGCTCGTCTGCGCGTAGAGATAGCCCGCGCCGCGCACGGTCTTGATGCGCTCGATGCCGTCGATTTCATGGCCGAGTTTGCGGCGCAGGCTGCTGACGTGCATATCGACGCTGCGATCCAGCGGCGCGAGCGGGCGACCGAGCGCGGCTTCGGCGAGAGCTTCGCGCGAGACGACCCGGCCCGCGTAACGCAGCAACTCCGCGAGCAAATCGAACTCCGCGCCAGTCAATTCGACGAACTCTCCCGCTCGCCGCACCGTCCGCGCGCCAACGTCTAAAGTCACGTCGCCGATGGTGTACGTCTCCGGCGCGTGGCCGGCGGGCGGCACATTGACGGGCGATTGCGTGCGCCGCAGGATGGCGCGAATCCGCGCGACCAACTCGCGTGGGTTGAAAGGCTTCGGCAAATAATCGTCCGCGCCGAGTTCCAACCCGACGATGCGATCCACGTCGTCGCCGCGCGCCGTCAACATCAAGACGGGCGTGCGCGTCCCGGCGCGGATTTGCCGCAACGCCTCGAACCCGTTGAGGCCCGGTAGCATCACGTCCAGCACCACGAGCGCGTAATCTTCAGTGGTCGCCTTCTCGACTCCCTGCGAGCCGTCATTCACAATATCGATGCTAAACCCTTCCGGCGTTAGATACTCCGCGACCAACTCGCACAATTCTTCGTCGTCGTCCACGATTAACACACGATCCATCTCACGCCTCCAACCTTTGAGAGACTTCTGAGTTGATTTGAGAGTTCAAATCTCAAATTTTACTATTTCCGAGATGCCGATTTTAACTTGTTAGCTTCGTCGCGCGTGTGAAGAAGTGTCAAGCGTTGGCTTCTACTTACTGACAAAACTTTACATTCAATTGACGCCCGGTTGACGTTGTAATGTCATGTGCCGGCATCCAAATCATGCACACGAAAAAGGCTTTGTTAGCCGCTCAAGTGGGCAAGAATTTGACAGCCGCGGCCACAGGCGTAGTGACGGCAGCCGGCGGCCTCAGAGTAAATCAGCAGCAGGACATTTTTGCGGAAGAGGATAAACAGATGAACAGAGAAAATAGATTGAGCGACGCCCGGTTCCGGTTGGGCATCTACGCGATGCTCATCGCGCTGACCGCCGTCCTCGCGCTGGCTTTTGTGCTTAACGGAGACGACACGGCGCGGGCTTCAGAAGAGCCGGCGCTCCCGACCACCAATTTACCGGCGCTGATGGCGGCGAACGCGCAGGCCACTAATTCTTACGCCGCAATTGTCAGCCGCATTTCCCCGGCAGTTGTTACGATCCGTTCGGAAGCGCGCGCCCGCGCGCCGCAGCAGCATCCGTTCTTGAACGACCCGCGTTTCCGTGAATTCTTCGGCGACCGGATGCCCCAGATGCCGCAGCAGCGTGGTGGCGAGCGTCGCCGCAGCGGTCTCGGCTCCGGCGTGATCGTTACGGCGGACGGTTACATTCTGACGAACCATCACGTCATCGACGGCGCGGAGAGGATCAGCGTGCAGTTGACGGACAATCGCACCTTCGACGCCAAAGTGGTCGGCTCTGATCCGCCGAGCGATCTGGCGGTCTTGAAAGTTGAAGCGGCCAGTCTGCCCGTGCTGAATCTCGGCAATTCCGATGATGCGCGCGTGGGCGATGTCGTCCTCGCCGTCGGCAACCCGCTCGGCGTGGGACAGACTGTGACTTCAGGCATCGTCTCTGCGAAGGGCCGCTCGACAGGTTTGAGCGACGGCAGCTTCGAGGATTTCATCCAGACCGATGCGCCGATCAATCAAGGCAACTCCGGCGGCGCGCTGGTGAGCATGAACGGCGAACTGATCGGCATCAACTCGCAAATCCTCTCGCCTTCGGGCGGCAACATCGGGATCGGCTTCGCCATTCCGTCGAACATGGCGAAAGGCGTGATGGACCAGTTGATGAAGACCGGCAAAGTTCGTCGCGGCGTGTTGGGCGTTGTCGTGCAACCCCTGACTTCCGACATCGCGCAGAGCCTCGCTCTCAAGGATGCGAATGGCGTGATCATCAACTCCGTCCAAGCGGGCAGCGCCGCCGAGCGCGCGGGCTTGAAACAGGGTGACGTGATCACCAAATTCAACGGCGCGGCAGTCGTTGACAGCAACAGCTTCCGCAATCACATCGCCGGCACGCAGCCCGGCACGAACGTCACCTTCACCGCCCTGCGCGATGGACGCGAGCAACAACTCAGCGCCACGCTTGGCGAACGCGCCGCCGAAGGCGAGCAGGGCGATGCGCGCGGCAATTCTCAAGACGGCGTCTCCGGCGGTAAACTCGGCATCAGCGTCGAGCCGCTGACGCCTGAGTTGGCGGCGCAACTCAATCTGCCGCAGGACGCACAGGGCCTCGTCGTGCGCGGCATTGACGGCAACGGCCCGGCGGCTGCCGCCGGCCTTCAACAGGGCGATGTGATCGTCACAGTCAACCGCCAGCCGGTGCGCTCCGTCGAGCAACTGCGCTCTGCAATCGAAGGCTCGATTGACCGTCAAGCGCTATTGCTCATTAACCGTCGCGGCAACAACATCTACCTGACGGTGCGGCCCCGCCAATAAGTGAACGAGCGGCACACAAAACGCTCAAATCTTGAGACTGACAACACCTTGCCCGACGAATTTTTAAGAAATTCGCCGGGCAAGTTTTTTTATGGCCGTTGGCAAATAGCTGCGGAGTTTATACCAAGTTGCTTCTAAAAATGAGGTTGAGAAAGTCTGCAAGTTGTTGAGTATGTGGCGACAAGCGGAAAACCCAACCTCATTTTATTATGCAACTTGGTATTAGATCAGATGACGATTGAGTTTACTGCACAGAGGAACGAGCCGCTCGTGCTGGGAGCGCAGACGGCCCGTCCGCATTGAACGCGAGAGCGCGAATAGATGGTGCGTGAACACACGACGTTGAATGACAGCGAAAATCGGCTAGCTCGCCTGCGGCGAGCTTGGCGCGCGCGCGTCCGCGCTCCCAGCACGAGCGATTTGTTTTACTCGGCAGCCGCCACGCGAGTCGCGCGAGAATTGAGCCGGCCAATTGAATGGCTGAGTTGCGCTTGCGCCGCTGCGACGGCGGCGGCGACTTCCGCGCGCCCGGACGCTTGCAGCGTGCGAGTTAAGCCGGAGAGCTTCGCGTCGAGTTCGGCGGTCAGGACATGATCGCCGAGCGCGGAGAGGCTGCGAAGGATCAGGTCTTCCGCTCTCTGTTGCTGCGCGGGCGACAAGCGGTCGAACATGACTCGGAAGGTTTCCACGACTTCGATGAAATTCTGATGCTGCATCGACTCTGAAGAGACGACCGCGAAAGTCTCGAAGGCGTCCATCAACTGCGCGAAGGTGTTGTCAGTGTAAACAACCGGGAATGATGGCTCACGACTCAATTCGTTTCCGTCGTTTGACCAGCGCGCCATCACGTCGCGCAAACTGCGAATCGTCAGCAGTCCCGGAGACGGATTTGATTTCGCGGTTGAGATCGAAGTCCAAGCGATCATTTCGAGTTGCTCGATGCCATACGCCGGATCGAGGGCGATGTCCCGCTGCCGCTCGAGTTGCACGGCGTCTTGCACGCACTTTCCGATGGCTTCAGAGTGTGCTTGAGTCTGCGCTTTCACTTCGGCGATCTCGTCACCCAAGCCCACGAATGATCCGACCGACACTCGTAAAACGATCTCAAAATCGCTTTGCACTTTCCGGCGCGCGGCGTCGATGGTGTCGAGATCGATCCGCGTCACGTACCCGTGTTTCTCCGCCGACACCGGCACGCTGACGCTTCCTTCATAAAGCGACGACTGTCGGGTTTTATTGATGAAGCGCAACTGGCGCTCGCGCGCGATGAGAATGTGATCGTGGATCGCTTCGATGATCTCCACCGGACGCATCTGATTGATCGTCGTGTAGAGCAACAAGATCAAGAGGTACAGCGCGATGATAGTGAGCAGCACTGCCAGTGTGCCGCCGAAGACCGGGTTGAAAGGATCGTTCACTGTCGCCAACGTGATGAGCGAGTAGAGCGCCAGCCCGACGAAGAAACCGAAGTAGATTTGATTGGTGCGGCGGCGGAGATACTGATCGAACACTTGGGCGGTCATCGCGGCGGCGGCCTGCTGCACCGCGAGCAGCAAGAGCGAGATCGTGATCGAGGTGACGGTAATAATGCCGGCGGCAATCGCGCCCAAGAGATCGCCGGTAGCTTGTGCGTCGGCGAAGACGTGTGATTTCAAAAACCCGTGGACAGGCACGAGCGCGGCGACTTCTCCACGGTCGAGCGCGTATGAGCCGGCGGCCAGCAACAGAAATCCGACGATGATGCCGGTCGGGATAGTTAAGAACTCCGCAAAGGCGCGCCGGATCGACTCAAACACATGAGATAATCCGCCTTCGCTCGTCATCGAACTCCCGCCCTGTGCGCGCATTCGCCGCTCTCCTTCATCTCTTCTCTGGTCAAAGCTCACGCCGTCAACTCTTCAATTACAACAAAGGCAAAAGCGGATGACGAAGGCCACACGCCCCCACTCCACTTTTGCCTTTACCCGATCCCTCCCGCCTTCGCCCTACACGCCCAACACATTCGCCAACTCTTGCACGGACGCCGCGCTCTTTTGCAGGGCGATGCGCTCTTCGGTGGTGAGGTTGATCTCGATGATCTGTTCGAGGCCGCGCGCGCCGAGTTTGCAGGGGACGCCGACGTAGAGGCCGTTGACGCCGTATTCGCCTTCGAGATAAGCGGCACAGGGCAGAATTTTTTTCTTGTCTTTGAGGATCGCTTCCGTCATCTCAACCGCTGCTGCTGAAGGCGCGTAGTAGGCCGAGCCGGTCTTCAGCAAGCTGACGATCTCCGCGCCGCCGTTGGCTGTGCGCTTCACGATGGCATCGAGTTGATCCGCCGGCAGCAATTCCGTCACGGGAATGCCCGCGCAAGTCGAATAACGGGGCAGCGGAACCATCGTGTCGCCGTGGCCGCCGAGGACGAAGGCCGTCACGTTCTCCACCGACACATCGAGGGCTTCCGCCAAGAAACAACGCATCCGCGCCGAATCCAGCACGCCCGCCATCCCGATCACGCGATGCTTCGGGAAGCCCGAACGCTTGAACGCCACTTGGCACATCGCATCGAGCGGGTTCGAGACGACGATCAAGATCGATTCGGGCGAGCGGCTGACGACTTCATCCACCACCTTCGACACGATGTCGGCATTCGTCCGCAACAGATCATCGCGGCTCATGCCCGGCTTGCGCGGCAGCCCGGCAGTGATAATCACCACGTCGGAATCCTTCGTCTCTTCGTAACTGTTCGCGCCGGTGAGCCGCACATCATAGCTTTCAATCGGCGCGGTCTGCGCCATGTCCAGAGCTTTGCCCTGCGGCACGCCCTCGACAATATCGACCAACACCACATCGCCCAACTCTTTACTCGCCAACCACAGCGCGGCGGTCGCGCCGACGTTGCCCGCGCCGACCACTGTGATCTTATTTCGCTTGCCCATGATGTTCCTCCAAATGGCAGATGCCTGTAGAGATACTAGATGTCAGCGGACAAATCCTGCCCACACGTGAGCGGACGTTGAGCATCTGACACCCATCACCTTAAGATTGATTAGGACTTGAGAGAGCCGGAGTGTAAGGCGCGCGCGCAGCGAGTGTCAAGGGATTTTACCGCGCGCGTTTCTCCGCCATAAAGAACCGCGAATGCGTTTAATTAGTTGGCTAAAAAAGCTCTTCGCCGCGCGCCCGCCACACGATTCTCAACCGCGCGACTTGCCGGCGGAAGGTGAAGCAGAGGCCGACGAGATCGATCCTTTTGATCCTTTTCCGATTCCTGTTCAACTTGAGATCACAGATGTTTTCGATCTCCACACGGTCACGCCGCGCGACGTGGGGCGCGCTGTCGTAGCCTATCTCGAAGAAGCTCACCGCGCGGGCTTCCGTTCAGTCCGCCTCATTCACGGCAAAGGCAAAGGCGTGCAACGCGAGATGGTACGAAGTATCCTCGCCCGCACGCCCTTCGTTACTGACTTCACCGACGCTCCGCCGCAAGCCGGCGGCTGGGGTGCGACCGTTGCACACTTCAAGAGAGCCAACGATCAGTGAACAAGCCCTTCGCAGTCCGAAGCCTCACAAGTGATGCACGACGGCGATAACGACGCCCCACACTTCAAACTCCATCCCGGATTGAATCTCTAAAGGCTGGTAAGCGTCGTTGTCGGGCAGCAACAACATCCTGCCGCCGGGCTGCCGCGAGAGCCGCTTGACCGTCAACTCGCCATCAACAACGGCGATCACGATCTGCCTGTCTTGCGCTTCGAGCGCGCGGTCCACCACGAGTATGTCGCCCGGATGAATCCCGGCTCCGAGCATCGAATCGCCCGCAACGCGCACGAAGAAAGTCGCCGTTGGATGCTTAATCAGATGACGGTTGAGGTCGAGCCGCCCTTCGATGTAATCGGCAAGCGGGACGGGCGAACCGGCGGGGACCAACGCCGTGAATAACGGTCGCGCTATTGAAGTCGCGCGCTCCGGGAAGTAAACTGTTTCAACTATTGTGGGCATATCTCAACTCCCTTTGTTCGCAACAGGTCTCAATTGAAGTGTGCGCGGATTCTACTCGCGTGGGCATGAATGAGACAAGAAAAAAGTCTGGAGTCAAAACGCTTCACGTCTTCAACTTTAGAAAACAAGTTGTGCAACAAGAGCGTCCCGAATCTGGCAGCGCCCGTCACTCCTGAGCTTCTTGACGATTGTCGCCGTCCGCCGTTAGCGTCGTGGCGGTTGTGGTGATGGCCGTTGGAGTTTGCGCCGGCGTTAATTCTTCGCTGCCGTTGGCCTTGACTCCGAGTTGCGCCATGATTTCCGGCAGGTTCAAGCCGAGCGCTTGCAGTTGTTGCAAGAGCGTGAAGATCATGGTCGGCCCGGTCTGCGCGAAGCGGTTGATGCCGCTCGCGCCGTGCTTGTTTCCCTCGCCGCCGTGATCGATCATCACCACTTTATCGATGTTGCCGAGCGGACGCGCGATGGCTTCGAGCGCGGGCGCGGTCGCTTCGATGATGCTCGGCAGTTTTTCGAGAATCGTTTGCAAGCGTGCGGCGTCGTTGAACTCGCGCCACGCTGCCGCTTTCTCTTTGATCGCGGCGGCTTCGGCCAAGCCTTGCGCTTCGGTCGCTTTCGCTCGCGCGAGTCCTTGCGCTTCGATCTTCTCGGCTTCGGCCAAACCGAGCGAGCGAATGCGTTCAGCTTCGGCGCGGCCTTCGGCTTCAATGGCCGAAGCGCGGCCCGCGCCTTCACGTTGCAGTTTTTCGCTTTCGGCTTCGGCGGTCGCGATCACCGCTTGCTTGCGGCCTTCGGCGGCGAGGACTGCCGCTTCCTGCTCGCCCTGCGCGCGCAACACTGCGGCGCGGCGGTCGGCTTCGGCTTTTTTAACCACAGTCGCTTCGAGTTCTTTCTCTTTACGAAGCACTTCCTGTTCTTGGACGGCGATCTGTTCTTGCGTGCGAACCTTTTCAATTCGCACCTCTTCAACAGTGACCTCTTGACGGGCTTTCGCCTCTGAGAGCGGCCCGGCTTGGCGCGCGGTCGCTTGTTCCTTTTGAATCTCGGCCTCGTACTGCGCCTTTCTCACTTGCGCTTCGCGCGTGGACATGGCGATAGAGGCTTCAGATTCGAGTCGCACTTTCTCGCCTTCTTGCATCGCGAGCGAGGCTTTGATCTTCGAGTCGCGCAACGCTTCGGCTTTGCCGATCTCTGCATCGCGTTGCACCTCAGCCGTGCGCCGTTTGCCGAGCGCATCGAGATAGCCCTCCTCGTCGCTGATCTCTTGAATGGTCAAAGCGTCAAGGCCGATGCCCATCTTCTCAAGATCGCCCGCCGCTTCGGTCGTCAATTTCTGCGCGAAGCTAAGGCGGTCGTTGTTAATCTCTTCGACCGTCAGCGTTCCCAAAATCGCGCGCAAGTGGCCTTCGAGCGTTTGAAAGACGAGTTGATGAAACTCTTCGGGGCGCATTCCTAAGAAACGCTCCGCCGCCGCGCGCAGGCTTTCGTCATCGCCTTTGATCTTCACATTAGCGACGGCTTTGACCGAGACCGGCACGCCCTGTCCGGTGTACGCGCGCGTCGTGGCGAGCGGCACGGTCAAGACGTTCAAACTGAGGTAATCAACTTTTTCGAGAAACGGCAAGATCAGCGTCGCGCCGCCGCGCACCAGCCGGTAGCCGACCTTTGTGCCGTCCGCCAATTTGCGCGAGCGTCCCGAAATCACGGCGGCGAGGTTCGGCGGAACTTTGATGTAGTTGCGCGAAAGCAGCCACAGCGCAATCAAGACCGCCAGCACGACGACGAGAATGGTGACCGGAATAAGCAGTGTGTTGATGTCCATGGTGTTTGACCTCAGAGAAGAAAAGACGCGAATGTTCAGGAGACGCGCGGCGCGGTCGCGACCGTGGCGTCTCCATCACGGGTGACGAGGACGGAATCGCCTGCAATCTCTTCAATGCGAACGAGCGCGCCCGCTTTGATCTCTTCGCCGTCGCGTGCGCGCGCGAGTTTCTCAACGCGCTCTTCGCCGATGCGACAACTAATCTGGCCGATGCCGTCGAGCGGAATCTTCACCGTGACCTGCGCCGTGCGCCCGACGAGCTGCACGGCGCTGACGGAACTTGACGCTTGTTGCTTGTACAGAAAGCGCGCGAACAGAGAGACGATCCCGCCGAGCATCACGCCGCCCGCCAAGCCGAGCAGCGAACTGGCGAGCGCGCTCCAACCGAGTTGCACGCCGATGGCTCCGAAGCCGCCGAACGCAGTTAAAAAGACGCTGATGACGCGCGAATCAACGAACGGATGAGCGTCTGCCCCGCCCCCGATGTCATGGTCGAAGTCGAAAGAATCGAACACCTCGCCGAACACGAGTGACACGACGAGAAAGACGAAGCCGAGCGCCGCGATGATTAAAAAGACGGTCAACGCGCTGATGTCGGTGAATGCTTCAGCCACTCTATTTCTCCTCCGGCGGTTTTCAGCAATGCGAGTTGTGAACAATCAGCGAAAGATATGTTTTCTGGGCGAGATAGAATGACAATGCCCCCGGCAGGACTTGAACCTGCGGCCCCCTGCTTAGGAGGCAGGTGCTCTATCCACTGAGCTACGGGAGCATATGCATGAAATTAACAGATGCCTTTGTGCGGAGTCCAGTGCCTCTAAGATTGGTACTTAATCAGTGACCGCACGTCGTAACCATCGAGCTTTTTCCTGCCGGGCAAAAACTCCAACTCAACGACGAAGACCAACCCGGCCACTTCGCCGCCCAATTGCTCGACGAGATTAACGACGGCTTTAGCCGTCCCGCCCGTCGCTAAAAGATCGTCGGCGATGATCACGCGATGACTCTTGCCGATGGCGTCGCGGTGAATCTCTAAAGTGTCTTGGCCGTATTCCAGATCGTAAGAGATCGAAGCGCACGCGGCGGGCAGCTTCTTCGGTTTTCGCACGGGAACGAAGCCCGCGCCCAAGTGGTAAGCCAGCGCGGGCGCGAAAATAAATCCGCGCGCTTCGATGCCGATCACGGTGTCCACCTGCTCACCCTCAAACGCCGCTGCCAGCGCGTCCACCGTTTGGCGCAGACCGTCTGGATGCTTCAACAGCGTCGTGATGTCGTAAAAATTGATGCCCGGCTTCGGAAAGTCCGGCACTTCGCGGATCAGTTTCTTGAGTTCGTCCATCGACAGTTTTCAGTTTTCAGTTTTCAGCGACGCAAGTTTTACCGGCCTGCTGAAAACTGAAAACTGACTACCTTTCTATCCGAAATGAATTGTAAGAGCTTGTGGGTTCGAGGTTGATTTCTTCGACTTGTTCGACGTGGCCGAAGCCGGGGCCAGCGGCGAGATCATGTTTGAAGCCTTCGACGCTTTCGAGCGTCCCCTCGGCGTGGACTTCGACGCGGCCATCTTGCAGATTGCGGACGTAGCCGGCGATCTGATGCGTGGCGGCGGCGCGCTGCGCGAAAAAGCGGTAGCCGACGCCTTGCACTTCGCCACTGATCAGATATTTGCGCGCGATCTTCATGTCTCGTGAATAGTGAATCGTGAATAGCGAAAAGCTGTCTCTGGCTATTCACGATTGACGATTGACGATTTACTTTTCTGTCTAGCCGAGCGCGTCGAGGCATTCGGCTGCCGGGCGTTGGCGGCAGGTGTACATCGGCGTGTCGCGCAAGGTGAAGCTGCTCGCCTTAGTCTCGCGCAATTCTTGGACGAGATCGAGGAAATCCGCCGGCTCGTCGGTCTCGAAGGCGACGACGAATTCTTGATCGTCGAGGCCGAACGAATAGGTCGTGTGCAGCTTGACCGAGCGGTACTTCGAGCCGATGCGGATATGCTCGTCCATCATCGTCTGCCGCTCTTCGACGGGCCGCGCGTACCATTCGCGCGTTTTGACGAAGGGATAGACGAACAAATAATTCGACTTGCCGGGGATGATGTGCAGGCGGTCTTCGACATGCTCCGGGTTGTCTTTGTCGATGTACATCGAGCGCTTGGTCATCGAGAGAAACGACTGCGTAGCTTCGAGGTAACGACCGAGACCCGTGCGATTGAGCCGCGCCGTCATCTCTTGAAACGGATCGAGCGTGTAGCCGATGCGCCAGAGCATCAAGTCGGCGTTGCTGCGAAGTCCGGTGATCGAATAAGTGTGGATCAACAACTGCCCGCGATAGCCGTCCAGCGCTTCGAGAAATTCGCGCTTGCCCGCTTCGCGCTCGGCTTCCGGCAAGAGCCGCCATTCAGGGCGCACGCGATAGAAACTGAAGGTGACGAACTGGCGTGGGAGCGCCGACTTCGGCTGTTCTTGCTCCTCTTGATTTCCTTCGCGGTCGGCCAGACGCAGCGAGGCGCGGCCTCCCGAATTCGGCAACACTTTGTCTGTGCTCATAAATCTGACTTCCTTACCCGTGTTCTCAGACGATGGTCTCTCAATTCGATCTGCGGCGAGATCAGATACAACATGTTCATCCTTAGCGGCGCGATTATTGTGCTGTGTCGCGCGGCAGATTGCAAACGGCTACGCGACGATTTTCAATACGACTGAAACAGACGACGCGCTTTCCCTTCGCACCCTTCCCCGACGGCGCACGCTTCATTTATACTCGCGCCCGTTCTCGTCAGCACAATAGCAGCCACCTCAAACACTTTTGGAGAGCCAAATTTTCATGACCCGTCTCAAGCTCGCGCTCACGATTTGCGCCGCCGTTCTCTTCGCCAACGCCTGTACCGCCGATCCGACTAACACCAACGAAACGGCCCGCACGAACACGCCGCCGTCCACGAATGCGATTCCGGCTGCTGCCACGCCCAACGATACGCTCGACGAACTCGCCGGCGCGCGCACGATCTTCAGCGCCACTTGCGCGAATTGCCACCAACAAAACGGCGAGGGCGGGGCGGTCGAGTTGGACGAAGGCGGCACGTTGAAAGTCCCCAGCTTCAAAACCGGTACTGCTTTGAAGGAGTCAGACGCAGAGTTCGCTGAACAAATCGCCAACGGCGGCGACGGAATGCCCGCCTTCAAAAAACGTCTGACGCCAGAGCAAATCCGCGACCTCGTCCGCTTCATCCGCCGCGAATTCCAATCCGGCCTCGTCAAATAAAACCCGACCGGCGCGGCGACGGATGAACACAAATAATTTCTTATGCTATGCTTCGCGGCGCGCACCCGTAGCTCAGTTGGATAGAGCGTCGGACTTCGAATCCGCAGGTCGCACGTTCGAGTCGTGCCGGGTGCAATAAGCTCAGGGTACGGCTTCTCCGTTCCCTGAGCTTATCTTCAATATCCTTCGATGGAAAATCCTTGTGCCGAACAAAACTCACTATTCGATTTGGCGCAAGTCGTCAACGTCGCCGCCGTGCCGCAGCGCAGCCCGTTCCGCTATCCGGGCGGCAAGACGTGGCTCGTGCCGCGTATCCGACAGTGGCTCAAGCAGAGGCCGGCAGAATTTATTGAGCCGTTCGCCGGTGGCGGCATCGTCGGTTTGACAGTCGCGGCTGAAAATCTGGCAGCTCACGTCACGAGAGCTTGACGGGCAAGTTGCCGCCGTCTGGAAAACCATCATCGGGGATGAAGGGGAGTGGCTCGCAAATAGAATCGCGAGCTTCGAGCTAACTCCCGAATCGCTTGCTCAAGCGCTGCGGCACGAACCGCGCTCTGTGAAAGAGAGAGCTTTTCAAATAATTCTGAAAAACCGCACTTATCGCGGCGGCATTCTCGCGCCGGGAAGCGCTCCATTGAAACATGGGGAGAACGGCAAAGGCATACTGTCGCGCTGGTATCCTGAAACGCTGAAGCGCCGCATCCTCGACATCGCAGCGATCCAAGAGCGCATCACGTTCGTCGAGGGCGACGGACTCGAAGTCCTGCGACGGAACGCAGACAAGCGCGACGCCGCTTTCTTCATCGACCCGCCGTACACTGCCGGAGGCAAGCGAGCCGGACGCCGACTATATGCACATTCAAACCTTAACCATGAAGAACTTTTCAGAGTGAGCTGTGAAGTCGCCGGCGATCTCTTAATGACTTACGACAACGCGGACGGCGTGCGCGGGTTGGCAAAAAAATACGGCTTCGACACCGAACTGGTGGCGATGAAAAACACTCATCACGCCGAGATGACAGAACTGCTCATCGGACGCAATCTCAACTGGGCCAGACCGCAAATCGTTTAACCCTCACCGATCATATTATTTAGTCGGAGCCGTGCCGCCGCCGCCGGTGTTGGACATGTCGCCGCCCGCGCCTTTGTGGGTGGAGGTTGCGCCGGTGATGTCGCCGGACTCGCGGAAGCCGGCGTCGGTGGCGTTTGCCGGATTGTTGCTGTCGGCGAGACCACCCGGGCCATATTTGTCTGTGCCGCCGGTGATTTCCGTGCCGCCCGGCGCGCGTGTGGCGGCGATGTGCGGGAGCGGGCTTGATTGGTCTCCGAGCTGTTCATTGCCTGCGCCGGTGGGCGGTTGAACGCGCACATCCGACGTGGGCGGGCTATCTGCGCCGGGCGTGCGCGCTCGCGTCGCATCCGGCGCTTGATTCTCTTCGGCGACGCCGAACATTTGTTGTTGGTCTTCATTGAAAGTAGTGTCCTGCTTGCGGTCTTCGTTCATGAATTGATTCCTCCGAAGGATGGTGATCCCGAATACATTTGTAGGGGCAGGGTTGGTCCCTGCCCGCCGCGCGAAGCGCGTTGCCCGCTGTTGAGCGAGGGCATGTGTCAAAACCGTCCCCTTTCGACCTGCGGTCGGCGGGCAGGGACCAACCCTGCCCCTACAGTTTTCTTGGTTCTACGCGCGGCCTTCGTTGATCCAGATGGGTTTTGCATTGCAACCTGATCCGTCGCTGCGCCAGCGCGGGCATGACCAGAAGAAATTGCCGGAAGTGGCCGGGCCGCGCTTCAATGTCGGTGTGCCGCATTGTTGACAAGGGGGACCAGTCTCCGACGCAGGCGAAGGCTCTGAAAGCGCGCCTTTGTCGTCGAACCAACGCACGCCCCGGCATTGCGGATACGTGATGCATGAGAGCGAGGCTTTGCGCCCTTTGTCCGCCGGCAAGCGCAAACGCATCGCCGCGCCGCAAGCGGAACATTTAGTTTCCAACATCGCTTTCCGCTGCCGCGCGTTTTTCGGCGCATCGCTCAAGAAACCGCAAACGTCTCTGCCGTGCGTGCAGACGAGAAACTTGCCGCTCGCGCTCGTGCGCTCGATTAAAAACCCCTCGCGCTCTTCCAGTTTGCACTTCGGACAATTGAGCGCGCCTTCGGGCCGCGCGGCGATCTGTCGCTGACCGTTCGGTTCCGCACCTGCCACATTGCGCTCGACTTCCGCGCCCGCGATCTGCGCGACCAACTCGGAGACCATTTCCTTCACTTCGCCGATGAACGAGTCGAAGGCGTACTCGCCGCGAGTCATGCGCGAGAGTTTTTGTTCCCAGAGGCCGGTCAACTCCGCCGATTTCAAAAGCGGCGACGGCAGCATTTTAATCAGCGCGATGCCTTTCGGCGTGGCGACGAGTGATTTCTTTTCGCGCGTGACGTACTCGCGTTTCAACAGCGTCTCGATGATCGCGGCGCGCGTGGCCGGCGTGCCTAAGCCGGCGTCCTTCATCGCGAGGCGCAGTTCTTCGTCTTCTACTTTCTTGCCCGCCGTCTCCATCGCGCCGAGCAGGCTCGACTCCGAATAACGCGGCGGCGCTTTGGTCTGCTTCGCCAACGCTTCGGCGTTCAGAGTCTCGACCGCATCCTTCGCTTTGACCGGCGGCAATTCCGCGTCTTCGTCCGCCTGATCGTCCGCCGCTTTTCTTTCCTTGCCCGGCGGATCAACTTCGCGCCAGCCGGCTTTCAAGACAACTGTGCCGCGCGTGATGAAACGCTCGTCGTTGACAATCGTCGTGATCGTCGTCCGCTCAACTTCGGCGTCGGGAAAGAAAGCGGCGAGGAAACGGCGCGCGACTAAGTCGTAAATGCGTTTCTCGTCCGGCGAGAGCGCGTTCGGGTTGACGCGCTCCTTCGTCGGGATGATCGCGTGGTGATCCGTTACCTTCTTGTCATCGACGTGCCGGCTCGTCAATTTCAATTTTCCGACGGCGAGAATCTGCTCAATGAACGGCACGTAGGGACCAACGCGCGCAGCCTCGACGTGCGCTCGCAATTCTCCGTTGATGCTCGAAGACAAGTGACGCGAAGACGTGCGCGGGTACGTGATGAACTTTTTCTCATAGAGCGACTGCGCTTGTTTCAGAGTCTCATCGGCGGTCAATCCGTAACGCACATTGGCCGCACGCTGCAAAGTCGTCAGATCGTAGAGCATCGGAGCACGTTCTTTGGTCGCTTTCTTCTCAACCTTTTCAATCGCACCCGGCTGCCTTTTCACTTTCAGGGCGACGACCTCAGCCTTTCCTTTGTCATCGAAGCGACTGCCGTCTTTGTTGAACCACAGTCCGCGATACTCGCCTTTGTCGGCCTTGAAATCGGCGACGACTTCAAAATATGTCGTCGGGACAAAGTTCGCGATCTCTTGATCGCGTCCGACGATCAAGGCGAGCGTCGGTGTCTGCACGCGACCGAGTGAAAAAACTCCGTCGTGGCCGCTGCGCCGCGCCTTGATTGTCTGAATCCGCGTCGCGTTGAGGCCGACGAGCCAATCGGCTTGCTGTCGCGCGTGCGCCGAATCACGCAAGCCTTGATAGTCCGCCGCCGGCTTCAAGTTCCGAAAGCCTTCGCTGATCGATTCATGCGTCAGAGAGGAAATCCATAAACGCTCGACCGGCTTGCGACAATTCGCGAGACGATAGACGAGATCGAAAATCAACTCGCCCTCGCGCCCCGCGTCCGCCGCGTTCACAATGCTCGTCACATCGGCGCGCTTCATCAGCGCCTTGATGACGTTGAACTGCTCGCGCGTCCGCTCCGACGGGTGATACTTGAAAGTGTCAGGGATGATCGGCAGGCTCTCCGCGCGCCAAGTCTTGAGTGCCGGATCGTAAGCCTCCGGCTCATCCAACTCGACGAGATGCCCGACGCACCACGTCACGATGTCCGACGCCCCTTCGAGAAACCCCTCGCCCCGCCGCACCGCGCCCAAAGCGGCGGCCACATCGCGGCCCATCGAAGGTTTTTCAGTGACGATCAGTCTCATTTACTCACCCGGCGACGAAGAGAAATATCAGTCGAACGCGCTCTTGCAAACTGCGCTAAAATAGTCCGTCCTTCGTTCTGCAAGATAGTACCAAACTCAAGGAGCGTCCGTCTTTGTTCAATAGTACAAAACTTCAACGTGCCGCCTGTGCCTTAACACTCGCTTGCTTCGCACTAACCACCGTCCGCTTTCTGGCAATCGCACAAACGACGCCGAAGCTCGCGCCGCTGCGCGAGCAGGCCGAAATTCAACAGCAATGGTTGAAACTGCGTCTGGAGCGCGTGCTGCCGAAGCTGATGCGAAAGCACGGCGTTCAGATGTGGCTCGTCGTCTGCCGCGAGTATAACGAAGACCCGGTCTTTTACTCGCTCGTCTCGCCGACAGTCTTCGCCGCGCGCCGCCGCACGATCTACGTCTTCTTTGATCGCGGCGAAGAGAAGGGTATCGAACGGCTCGCGCTCGGCGGCGGCTCGAACGGCGGCTTGTACACGGTCTATCGAGATCCCGAAGTTGAAAACCGCGAGATTTACGGCGAAGGCCAGTGGGTTTTATTGAAGAAGCTGATCGCCGAACGCAATCCCGCGACCATCGCCCTCAACATCTCACACACGCACGCTTTCGCCGACGGACTCTCGGCGGGCGAGCGCGAACGGCTCGAAGCCGCGCTCGGCCCCGAACTGCTCCGCCGGACGGTGCGCGCCGAAAATCTCGCGCTCGAATACGTCGAACTGCGTCTGCCAGAAATGCTGCCCGTCTATCGACAGATGCAAGAGATCGTCCACTCGCTGATCGCGCGCGCCTTCTCGAACGAAGTGATCACGCCGGGCAAAACAACAAATGAAGACGTGGTCTGGTGGCTGCGGCAGGAGGTCAACAATCTCGGACTCGGCACGTGGTTTCAGCCGTCCGTGCGCGTGCAAAAGAGGATGAAGGCGGGCGTTAATTTATTGGCCGAAGACACGCCTATTGTGATCGAGCGCGGCGACGTGTTGCATGTGGACTTCGGCATCACCGCGCTGCGGCTCAACACCGACACGCAGCACATGGGATATGTTTTGCGCGAAGGCGAGCGCGACGCGCCCGCTGGCATCAAACAAGCCCTCGCCAACGCCAACCGCTTGCAAGACCTTCTCATGGAGCGAATGCGGCCCGGCAGATCGGGCAACGAAGTCCTCGCTGACACGCTCGCCGCCATGAAGGCCGAGAAAATTAACGGCTCGATCTACACGCACCCCGTCGGCGATCACGGACACGGAGCTGGCCCGCTCATTGGATTATGGGACAGGCAGCAAGGCGTCCCCGGTCGCGGCGACACGCTGCTCTTGCCGCACACTTGGTTTTCCATCGAACTTGCGGCGCGCACGCCCATCCCCGAATGGAACAATCAAGAATTGTGGGTGGGCCAAGAAGAAGACGCCGCCATCGACGAGGAAGGCCGCATCGCTTGGGCGCTGCGGCGACAGACTCAGTACCATCTTGTGAGATAAGAAAGGTAGGAGCTTAACCGCAGCGGGCGCGGAGGAACGCAGAGGAAATAGTAAATGATGAACGCAGAACGATGAATTAAAGCATTTGTCTCTTATTCATCATGCATCGTTCCGCGTTTGTTTTCTCCGCACCCTCTGCGGTTAATTTTGCAGTGGTTAAGCGCGAAGTTTATTTAGAGAACTCGTTCCGGCGGCCAACGCACGCTCGCTCGCGATCTGGCGCAGGCGCGCGACGCGCTCGGCGGTCGGCGGGTGGCTGCTGAACAAGCTCTGCATTGAAAAGCCGGTCAGCGGCTTGACGATGAAGAGGTGCGAGACCGCCGGGTTGACCGGCAGCGGAACGTGCTTTGAATAGGCTTCCAACTTCTCCAAAGCCGAGGCCAACGCTTCGGGATCACCGCCCACTTCCGCGCCCGTCTTGTCCGCGCCGAATTCGCGCGAACGTGAGATCGCTAACTGAATAATCGTCGCCGCCAACGGCGCGAGGAACAGCATCAGCAACCCGCCGAGCAGACCGCCACCGCCATTGTCTTCTTCATCGTCGCGGCTGTGGCCGCCGAAGATCATCGCCCATTGTCCCATCTGCGCGATCATCGTGATTGCGCCGGCGAGCGTCGCCGCAATCGCGCTCACCAAAATATCGCGGTTGCGGATGTGGCCCAACTCGTGCGCTAGCACCGCCGCCAACTCGCGCCGGTCGAGCAGCCGCAAGATGCCGGTCGTCACGGCGACGACTCCATGCTGCGCGTTGCGGCCCGTCGCGAAAGCGTTCGGCGCGTCCGCCTCGACCATCGCGACGCGCGGCTTCGGCAAATTGGCGGCCTGCGCCAAGCGCGCCACCATGTCATGCAACTCCGGCGCTTCCGCCGCAGAGACTTCGCGCGCCCCCGCCATCTTCAGCGCGATCCGATCTGAGAACCAGTAACTGCCGAAGTTCATCACGACGGCCAATACGAAGCCGAGCATCACGCCGTAACTGCCGCCAATCGCCCCACCGATCAGCATCAACAGCCCGGTCAACGCGCCCAGCAAAATCGTTGTCTTCAAAACATTTAAACCTGACATTATTTTCTCCCCTGCCGCTTCGCTCCACACATTTGAAACGGCATTCATTAGATGAACGAGAATATGGCGCGGATGCCGAGTTTCTGTGCTTGGAATCTCACGGAAAAGTAACAATCTGCAAGAGGATGTTGTTATATCGAAACTTGGAAGATTGTGACGAGTACGATTCACCACAGAGACACAGAGGCACAGAGAAAGCAAACGATGAAGGCGGAACGAGGAATGGGAAGCAGGCTGTCTTTCATTCATCATTCCCATTCATTATTTCTTCTCTGTGCCTCTCTGGTCTCTGTGGTTCAATCGCTCGCCCCAATAAATACCTTATGCTTCGATTTATTCTTCTGGCTATGGCGCGCGCAGCACGCCGAGCGGCTTTTTGGTCAACACATCGATGCTCGCCAGCGCACCGACGACCATCACTAAAACTATCGTCGCGGCGACACCGGCGAGACTGAGCGCCGGCGTGAAGTCCCACTCTATCTCGAAGACGAAGCGCGAGATCGCGTAAGACAACCCCGTGGCGGCTGCCGCGCCGATCAATCCGGCGACGAGGCCAAGCAGCCCGTACTCCGCAATCATAATTGTGAGAATCACAGGGCGGCGCGCGCCGAGCGTCTTTAAGACTGCCGCTTCGTAGATGCGCTGAAACTTCGACATTGCGATAGAGCCGATGAGGATCAACACGCCGCTCAACAACACGAACAAGCCGATGAACGAGACGGCCAGCGTCGCGTTATCGAGCAGACGTGTCACCGCACTTACGATCTCGGCCACGTCGATCACTGCGACGTTGGGAAATTTGTCGAGCAGCGCGCGTTGAAAACGCGAGCGCGCAGCCTCGTCTGTCGGGCCATTGATCGCGCCAATGATAGTTTGCGGCGCAGCTTCCAACGTGCCGGGACGGAACAGCACGAGAAAGCCCGTCCGCGCATTGCGCCAATCGACACGGCGCACACTGGTTACTTTCGCGTCCATCCGCCTGCCGAGAATGTCGAAAGTGATGCGGCTGCCCACGTCCATTCCGCCTAACCCACGCATTCCCTCTTCGATTGACACTTCCGGCTCAGATGACGGCGCGGCGTCCCAAAACTCGCCGGCCACGATCTCTTCGTTCTCCGCAAGCTGTGGCCGGTACGTGACGACGTACTCGCGCCCCAGACGCCCGCGCTCGCGCCGCATCTCGCCCTCATTGAGATCAATGTTGCGTCCATTGATCGCCGCGATCCGCGCCCGCACTGTCGGGACCAGCTCGGCGCGCTCGCCCGTAGTTTCTTCAATCAACTGCCGCACGCCCGCAGCCTGATCCGGCTGGATGTCGATCAAAAACATATTCGGCAAACTCGCACGCTGCGCCGGATCGAACTCACGCAAAAGATTCGCTTCGAGCGACTGGATCGCGAGGATTAGAAAAACGCCCAAGCCAACTGCCATCACCGTCACGCGCGTCTGATTGCCCGGACGGTGCAAACTCGCAATCGCGTGGCGCAGCGCGAACGAGCGTACATTCCGCGCCCGCCGGACGAGAAAGATGAGCAACATCGCCGCCAACTGCAACAGCCCCGCCGTAATACCCAGCCCCGCCAAGAACAGCACGCCGACGCGCGCCGATCCCGCCTGCCAAGAAGCCAGCGCTGCCAGCCCGCACACGACCAACGCGCCAACCGTCCAACGCAGCCAATCGAAACGCCGTTGCGCCCCTCTGCTCGCTTCGTCGCGCAACAACATGTTCGGCTTGATGTGCCGAATGCGGAGCAACGGCAGCACGGAGAAAAGTAGCGAGATCATCAAGCCTAATCCAATCCCTTGCAACGCCGCGCCGGGCCGTAAGTTGTAGCTCATCCCCGCCGGCAAGCTCTCCGCGAAACGCCCGCCAACGAAAACGAGCGCGGCTTTCGCGAGCAACACGCCGAACAAACTGCCGGCCAAGCCAAGTGTTAAAACTTGCGCGAGATACACGGAGACGATCTGCCAACTCGTTCCGCCGACGCATTTCAAGATCGCGATGCTGTGCCGCTTCTGCTCGATGAAGACGCGCGTCACGTTCGAGATACCGATCCCGCCGAGGACAAGAATCACCAACCCCGTCAACGACAGAAAATTCTCCGAACGCTCGAACTGTTCATTCAAGTTTTCCTGCGCGTCGCGGTACGAGCGCACGCCGACAAGGTTGTTCTTCAACCCTGCGCGCAGTTGCGTGACCAAGCTCTCCATCTCTCCCGCCGGAGTCTTAAAGAGCATCCGCCGCCGCGCGCGACTGCCGAAGCCGATCAAGCCCGTCGCTTCAACCGCTTCGCGCGCGACGAACACACGCGGGCCGAGCCGAAATCCCGTCCCACCGCCGCCCGGCTCTTCCGCCACCACGCCGCGAATCTGAAACGCCGTCTCGTTGATCTTAATTTCGTCGCCGATTCCCAACCGTAAACGATCCAGCAAACCCTGCGCGACGACCACACCATTATTTGCGAGCAACTCGTGATCAAACTTCTGCCCGCCCGCCAACTTAATCTCGCCGTAGAGCGGGAACTCTGGCTCAATACCTTTCAACTCGACCATCTGCGCGCCTTCGCGCGACGCATCGGCGGGACGCACCATCGTCGGCAACTCAATCGTCTCCGTCCGCGCCTCGACGAGCGGCGGCTGCGCGATGCGATTAATCACCGCCAACACTTCAGGGGACCAATCGCGCGTCGAGTCGGCCTGCACGTCGGCAGTCAGCAACAGCCTCGCTTCCGCCGTCAACGCCTCGTTCGCGTTCTGAATCACCGAGCGCAAAGCGACAATCGCCCCCACGCCCACGCCGATGCACAAGAAGAAAAACAACAGCCGCCGCCAAGACGCGCGCACTTCCCGCCCGGCCATTCGCAAGATGAAACTCAATACAACCTCCCGGAAGAAAATGATGGATGACGAATGCGGAATGATGAATGAAATGCAGCACTGTCATTATATTCATCATTCATCATTTCGCATTCATCATTTCCTTTCCTCCATCCATTCAATGCACCGCGCCAGATGTACACGCATTGCTTCGCGCGTGTCGTGGTGAATGCGCCCGTGACCGGGCAAGACCCACTCGAAATCGTAGCTCAACAGCTTTTTCATGGAGCGCGTCTGTTCGGGCCAAGAGTACCAGCAGGCATTACGAAAGGCGGTGAGCGTTTCGCACGTGGGGGACCAAGCGAGATGATCGCCGGTGAACAGGAATTTGTCGCGGTAGAGCAAGACCACATGGCCGCGCGTGTGTCCCGGAACCGGAATCGCCGTCAACTCTTGATCGAGCAAGACGGGTTCTTCGCCTTCAATCACCTGTTCGATGCCGAGCCGACGCGCACCGTCGGCGGCGTGCATCACGCGCCGGCAGTTGAATTTCTTGGCGAACTTTTCGTGATCCGCGATGTCGTCTTTGTGCGTCAGAAACATCGTCCGCACGCCGCCGAGCGCCTCGATCTTTTTGACGAGTTGCGAAGCGAAACGCGGCGAATCGACCAGCACATTACCGCCCGCCGCTTCTGGCCGCACAATCAAATGACTCCACGCGCCGAAACTAGATTCCGCCGTGTACCCGCAAAAATAAACATTCTCTGCCAACAACTCCGGGAACGCCTCGACGCCCGCGCGCGTGTCATATTTCCCTCTCGCCGTCCCGATGGAAGAAGTTGGGCAAGCGACCAACGCCATCAGCGCGCGGCGGATTTCTTCTTCCGTCTGCGGCTGTCGATAGACGCTCGACTGATCGCCATGATCGTGAAAACTCGCCGGCGCGATCTGCCGGCAAGCGTCACAATCAATACACGAAGCATCGACGTAAAAATCCCCCTCGACGTTCTCCGGCAAACGTTGTGTAATGTCGACCATGCCGAATAGTCTAAAGTCCAAAATCCAAAGTCCAAAGTCGAGAACATCCTTTCAGACTTTGGACTTTGGACTTACTTACCCAGACCTTCGATCAATAGCAGCGACAGGCGCGACAGCAGCAGGTAGCCGGGATTATCGACCGTCCAGATCACTTCGGGCATTTCGTCGCAGGTGATCGCCATCGCGATGCGTCCGCGCTTGGTGTAAAGGATACCAACGTCGCTGCGAAGATGGTCGAGCGCACCGGCCTTGCTCCCGATCTCAACGCCGTTGAGCGTGCGCCCGATGCCGCGATGGTCTTGTTGCCGCTTCAACAGTTCGATCATCTCTTTCGAGGCGGCGGGGTTGACGACTTCGCCGCGCTCCAATTTTTCTAACAGCGTGATCATCTCGCGCGGCGTCGAGACACCGAGACCGAAAGGTTTCAATGCCGGGTCTTCGCCCGCGCGGCTCACACCGCCGCCGAAAACTTTTCGC
>Ga0136614_10000123_pt1 | contig 30730 bp, 27 predicted proteins | sample AntDrymUQ2792106_2_FD_106643 | JGI IMG/M metagenome (GOLD analysis project Ga0136614, IMG submission 106643) | Polar desert sand microbial communities from Dry Valleys, Antarctica - metaG UQ279 (21.06) | ecosystem: Environmental > Terrestrial > Soil > Desert | place: Antarctica: Dry Valley... | reverse complement strand
GAGAAATTCTGCTGGCCGATCACCTGCTTGTAGATATCGACCGCGAGCACGTTGGTGTTGCCCCCGATGACCTTCGGCACACCGAACTCCGACACCGCCATCGTGAACACGACCATGCAGGCGGAAATGAGGCCGTACTTGGCGCCCGGCAGCGTGATTGTCATGAACTTGCGGCGCTCGCTGGTGCCGAGCGAGTCGGCCGCTTCGTACAGACGCGCGTCCGATAGCGCAAGAGCCGCCATCAAGATCATCACGGCGTGCGGAAACGACGCAAATGTCATCGCGAGCACCATGCCCGGCATGCCGTATATCGATTGCAAACCGACCCATCCGAGCATGAATTTCAGTGCGCCTTGATTGCCGAACAGATAGATGAATGAAATGGCCGCAAGCAACGATGGCGCAAGAATCGGAATCATCGCGACGTTGCGCCAGATTCCTTTGAACGGAATGCAGCTACGCTGGATCGCATAGGCGAAGACGAACGCGAGCGGGACCGTGACCAGCGTGGTCCACAGCGCGAACGTCAGTGTGTTCCAGGTCGAGCGCGCCAGCGCAGGCGATTGCACGTACTGAACGAAGTTCGCCAGCCCGACAAATTCGCCGGCACGATCTTCGACACTCCGCGCAAAAAGCATCGCCAGCGGCACGGTCAGGAAGACGAACAGCGCGAGTGCGAGCAGCAGGATGCCGCCTCGCGCCGCCAACGCCTCGCCGGCCAGCGCAAAGCGCGACGGGGCGCCGAGGTTGCGGGCCGGTAGCGCAATCGAACTCATGCCGCTGCTCGCTTGACGGCGTGGTCGGGAAACACGCGCACCCGATCGACTCTGAGTGCTATATCGACTTCGACGCCTTCGCGCACGCCCAGATCGTGCATCTGATTCAGCGAATAGGAAATCAGCATCGGCTGGCCGAGCGCTTCGCTACGCAACTCGGCCAGGCAGAACGTGCCGAGATAGTCGATGTGAGCGATGCGCCCGCGCAAGCGATTCGGCAGGCTCGCGATATCGCCTTCGACGTGCCGGTCTTCCGGACGCATGTAAATGCGCACAACCTCACCGGCAGCGTCGCCATTTACAGGCAAAGTGAGATCGACGGTGCCGACGCGATAGTGTCCGCGCCCGAGACACGTGGCCTTCAGGACGTTGACCTTGCCCAGAAAATCCGCCACGAAAGGTGTCGCGGCGCGCTCATACACTTCGCTGGCCGAGCCGACCTGTTCGATGACGCCATCATTCATCACCACGACGCGGTCGGCCATCGATAGCGCCTCCTCCTGGTCGTGCGTCACCATGATCGTGGTCACTCGCAGGCGGCGCTGCAATTGCCTGATCTCGCCGCGCAGCCGCTCGCGCACCTTGGCATCGAGCGCAGACAATGGCTCGTCAAGCAGCAGCAAACTGGGTGACGTTGCCAGCGCGCGCGCCAGCGCCACGCGCTGCTGCTGGCCGCCCGACATCTGGCTTGGATACTTAGCACCCGCGTCCGGCAAGCCGACCAGCGACAGCAACTCGTCGACGCGCGCAGTCAGTTCAGCGCGGCCCTTGCGACGATTCACCAACCCGTAGCCGACGTTCTGCGCAATCGTTAAATTGGGGAACAGCGCGTACGACTGAAACACGATGCCGTAGTCGCGCGCAGCCGGCGGCGCATCCGACACGTCGACGCCATTCTGCAGAATACGACCGCTGGTTTGCTGCTCGAGCCCCGCGATGATTCGCAGCAACGTCGTCTTGCCGCACCCGGAGGGACCCAGAAAACAAACCAACTCACCCGCGTCGATCGTCAAATCGATCGATTTCAGCGCAACAAAATTCCCGAACGTCTTGTTGACGCCTTCAAGTCGAACCGCCGCGTCGTCGATCGCCATGTCCATCGCGACGCCGGGTTGAACGCCCGAAAGGTGCGTTCGAACCCGGCGAGTTATTCCGGCAGCAAACCGGTCCGGAATAACCTATTTGGGCGCCGCCTTGGTTCCGTAGCGCTTTTCCCACTCGGCGAGAATCCGATCGCGATTCTTCGCCGCCCACGCAAAATCATTCTTCACCAATCGGCTTGCGTAATCGCTCGGCACATTCGGAAGCGGCTTCGACATCGCAGGCACCGCGACGATCGCGAAATTGTTGGCATACAGCGCCATCGCCTCGTCGCTCACCGACCAGTCGACGAGCTTCTGCGCCGCGGCCATGTTCTTCGTACCCTTGTGAATCCCGATCGCTTCCAGATCCCAACCAAGGCCTTCTTTCGGAAACACCAAATCGATCGGCGCGCCGCGCGCCTTTTCGCGATTCGCGCGGTATTCAAAAGAAATCCCGACCACGTACTCACCCGCTGCTGCCGCTGCACATGGACGCGAGCCTGAGTGCATGTATTGAGCGATGTTCTCGTGCAGGCCGTCCATGAACTTCCAACCTTCGGCCTCGCCCCACATCTGCAACCACGCCGACACATCGAAGAACCCGGTACCCGATGATGCCGGATGTGGCATCACGATCTGCCCTTTGTAAACCGGCTTGGTCAGATCGCGCCACGTTTCCGGCTTCGGAATGTTGCGCTTTGCGCCTTCGGTCGTGTTGTAGCAAATCGTTGCGCCCCACACATCCATGCCGACCCACGCCGGAGGATTCTTCGAGTCGCGATACTGCGCCGAGACACGATTCAAGCCCGCAGGCGCATAGGGCACCAGCATGCCCTCGTTGTCGAACACCGCCATGCTGGTCGCAGCCACGCCCATTACTACGTCAGCCTTCGGATTGGCTTTTTCGGCCAGCAACTTCGCAGTCACGATGCCGGTCGAGTCTCGTACCCATACGATCTCGATCGTCGGATTTGCTTTCTCGAAGCCCTCTTTGTAAGCCTTCAGTTGATCGGTCTCGAGCGCGGTGTACACGCTGAGCTGCGTCTTCTGCGCGTAGGCGCCGAGGGCGAAAACGGAAAGTGCAACAGCCGCAAGCACCTTGCCGGCAGTGATGGAAACGAATTTCATCGACTTCTCCTTGTGAGGCAGACGACCGGTCAGACTAGTTTTAGAGATTGACTCGGTGATGACACAAATCGCTGCCAGTCTAGGCAGCGTCGATTTTGCCTGTCAATTGTTTTTTGCATATTGTCGACAATTAACAGTTAGCCAGCTAGACTCCGTTTCATGACAGATCGCGCACGAGCCAATGGTGCCTTCTCGGCGACTTCCGCTGAGCCGAACCGTGCGCCGCCCCCGAGCATTGCCGTGCTTCGCTCGGCATCGCTGTCGAGCGCGGCGCAGCACGAAATCGAACGCATGATTCTTGAGGGCGAGATCAAGGCCGGAGCCAAACTTACCGAAGCGTGGCTGTCCGAACGCTTGGGAGTTTCCCGGGGGCCGATTCGCGAGGCCTTTCGGATGCTCGAGGAAGCGGGCCTGGTGCGGCAGGAGAAAAATCGCGGCGTGTTCGTGCGGGAAATCCCGCTTGAGGAAGCGCTGGAGATTTTCGACTTGCGCGCCGCGATGGACGAATTGGTCGGCCGGCGTCTTGCCGAATCGATCACGCCAGAGCAGATGAAAGCGGTCCGTGCGACGGTCGAAAAAATGGACACGGCCGCGCGCGCGGGCGACGCCGATACGTATCACTTGTTGAATTTGCAGTTCCATGATGCGCTGGTCGAATACGCAGGCAACCGGAAGCTTGCCGGCGTGTACCGCAAGCTCGTTAAGGAACTGGCGCTGTACCGGCGCCGCAACTTGCGCGACGAAGCCGTATTGCCGCATTCGGCGGCCGAGCATCGGGCTATTTTGAAGGCGATCGCGTCGGGCGATGCCGAGCACGCAGGCGGCACGATGTACGACCATGTGATCGAAAGCAAGCAACGCGCTTTGCAGGGAAGCACAGCGAAACAGAAATCGCCGCGTGCCCGCTCCGTCAGGAAGGTTCGAACATGATTAATGGCAACGCCGTCGAAGTTAACGGCCGGCGCTACGCCGCGCCGAAGCAGCCGACAGTTGTGTTTTGCATCGACGGCTGCGAGCCCGATTACATCGCGCAGGCGGTCGCCGGCGGCCACATGCCTCACCTGAAGCGCGTGTTGTCTGAAGGGACTGCCCTGCTCGCCGACTGCGTGGTGCCAAGTTTTACCAACCCAAACAATCTTTCTATCGTGACCGGCGCGCCGCCATCGGTGCACGGCATTTGCGGCAACACGTTGTTCGACGTCGAGGCCAACGAAGAAGTGCTGATGAACGATCCCAAGTGGCTGCGCGCGCCGTCGATCCTCGCAGCGGTGGCTGACAGTGGCCACTCGGTGGCGGTGGTGACCGCGAAGGACAAGTTGCGACGGCTTTTGGGTCACAAGCTGCGCGGTATCTGCTTTTCTGCTGAGAAAGCCGACCAGGCAACGCAGCAGGAAAATGGCATTGAGAACGCTGTTTCGCTGGTGGGCATGCCAGTGCCGGACGTGTACAGCGCCGAGCTCTCGGAGTTCGTCTTCGCGGCCGGCGTCAAACTAATTCAAACGCAGCGGCCCGACTTGTTGTATCTGTCGACGACCGACTACGTTCAGCATAAGCACGCGCCCGGCGATGAACATGCGAACCGCTTTTATGCAATGTTCGATCGTTACCTGGGCGAGCTCGACGCACTCGGTGCCGTGTTCGTGGTCACGGCAGACCACGGCATGAACGCCAAGACGCGGCTCGATGCCAGTCCGAACGTCATCTATCTGCAGGACCTGATCGACGAGTGGCTCGGCCGCGAACGCGCGCGTGTGATCCTGCCGATTACCGATCCTTACGTCGTGCATCACGGCGCGCTCGGATCGTTTGCCACGATTTATCTGCCTGCAGAAGTCGCGAATGACGTGATCGATCGACTGCGCGCGCTGATGGGGATCGAGTTAGTGTTGCCGCGTGCCGAAGCGGCTCAGCGCTTCGAGCTGCCGCCCGACCGCATCGGCAACATTGTCGTCGTGTCCGAACGCAGCTTCGTGCTGGGCACCAGCCATAGCCGGCACGATTTGTCGCAGCTCGAATTACCGCTGCGCTCGCACGGCGGAATCTCGGAGCAGCGCGTGCCGCTGATCATCAACCGCCGTATCGAAGGGCTCGATGTGAATCGGCGCTGGCGGAATTTCGACGCATTCGATCTCGCACTGAATTACGCTCAATGAATTGCGCGCAATGAACGCACTCACTGACTCACTGCGTGCGCCCGTGCGAACCGAGTCTCTGCGCATCGCCGGCGAGAAAGTCGCGGGCGATCGACACTTCGAAGTCCGCTATCCCTACACCGGTGAGGTTGTCGCGGTCGTTCCGAGCGCTTCGGTGCAGGATGTGCGTCGCGCGATCGACATCGGTGCGAATTTTCGCAGCCCGCTGACGCGGCACGATCGCTATCGCATCCTGATGAAGGCTGGCGAAATCATCGCCAAGCGTCGCGACGAAATCGCGCGGTTGATCACGCTCGAATCCGGCCTGTGTCTGAAGGACACTTTCTACGAAGTGGGCCGCGCCAGCGACGTATTGCTGTTTTCCGCAAATCAGGCGCTGGTCGACGACGGCCAGGTGTTCTCGTGCGACGTCACCCCGCACGGACGCAAGCGCAAGGTCTACACGATGCGCGAGCCGTTACTCGGCGTTATCACCGCGATTACGCCGTTCAATCATCCACTGAACCAGGTGATTCATAAGATCGCCCCCGCGATCGCGACCAACAATCGCGTGGTCCTGAAGCCAAGCGAGAAAACGCCACTTGCGGCGTATGTATTGGCCGACATCCTGTACGAGGCGGGCTTGCCGCCGCCGATGTTGTCGGTGATTACCGGCGATCCGCGCGAGATCGCCGATGAGTTGTTGACAAATGCGCAGATCGACCTGGTGACGTTTACCGGCGGCGTCGCGGTCGGCAAGGCGATCGCTGCCAAAGCTATTTATAAGCGGCAGGTCCTCGAACTCGGCGGCAATGATCCAATCATCGTGATGGAAGACGCCGATCTCGAAGAAGCGGCAACGCTCGCGGCCAGCGGCTCGTACAAGAACTCGGGCCAGCGCTGCACTGCGGTCAAGCGGATGCTGGTGCAGCGAAAGGTGGCCGACCGCTTCGTCGAACTGTTGCTGGAAAAGACGAAGGCGCTGAAGGTCGGCGACCCGCTCGATCCGTCGACCGACATGGGAACCGTGATCGACGAGCCTGCGGCTAAACTATTCGAGCAACGAGTTAACGAGGCGGTCGCGCAGGGCGCCAAGCTTCTCGCCGGCAACGTGCGTAAAGGCGCGCTGTACTCGCCTACCGTCGTGGACCATGTAAAGCCTGACATGCCGCTCGTAAAGCAGGAAACCTTCGGACCCGTGTCGCCGGTGATCCGCTTCGACACGATCGACGACGCGATCGCGATCAGCAACTCGACCGCCTATGGATTGTCGTCTGCGGTGTGCACCAACCGGCTCGACTACATCACGCGCTTCGTTTCCGAGTTGCATGTCGGCACCGTGAACGTGCGCGAAGTGCCTGGATACCGGCTGGAACTGACGCCTTTCGGCGGCATCAAGGATTCAGGATTGGGATACAAAGAAGGTGTTCTCGAAGCGATGAAGAGCTTCACCAACACCAAGACGTATTCCCTGCCCTGGTAGCGAGGCAAACGAAACGCAAACTTTGTTGAACTTGTTGGCCGCGATTGCACTGCTCGTCTGGGGCACGCATATCGTGCGCACCGGCATATTGCGCGTGTACGGCGCGAACCTGCGACAGGTACTTCGGCGTAGCGTCGGCAATCGAGGCAGCAGCTTTGCGGCGGGAGTCTGCGTGACCGGGCTGCTGCAGAGCTCGACCGCCACTGCGCTGCTCGCCTCATCATTCGTCTCGCAGGGAATGATCACGACTTCAGCCGCGTTGGCGGTGATGCTCGGCGCCGATGTCGGCACCGCGTTGATGGTGCAGTTCTTTTCGTTGAACCTGGCGTGGCTCGCGCCGTTGTTGATCGTTGCCGGCGTCGTCGTTTACCTGTCGAAGAAAAACGAGCACGCGGGGCAGATCGGCAAGATCGTGCTGGGTCTGGGCGTGATGATTTTGGCGCTGCAGTTGGTGGCTGCAGCCACCGCGCCGTTGACGCAGGCGTCGGGTGTGCGTGTGTTGTTCGCGCAGCTCTCCGGCGACTTGTTGCTCGATGTTTTGATCGGTGCGCTGCTGGTCGTTGTCTCGTACTCGAGCCTTGCGGTCGTGCTGTTGGTTGCCACGCTGTCGGCCACTCACGTGGTGCCGATCGAAGTCGCGCTGCCGATCGTGCTCGGCGCCAATCTCGGCAGCGGATTGCTGGCCTTGCTGACGACTTGGAAGGCGGACGCTTTGGCGCGCCGTGTACCGCTGGGGAATTTCCTTTTCAAGGCTGCCGGTGTTGCCGCTGCTGTCCTGGCGCTACCGTTGGTCACGCCTTATCTATTGAAATTGCAGGACGATCCGCAGCAGCTGGTCGTGCAATTTCATCTGCTGTTCAACATCGCGCTGGCGATCGCATTCATTCAATTCACCGATCGCTTTGCCTCGATTGCAGAGCGCTGGCTGCCGGCGCCGCGGCCGACCGACATGGTCGGACAACCCAAGTATCTCGACCCGGTCGCGCTCGACACGCCTGCGCTCGCGCTCGGGAACGCAGCACGCGAAGCGATCCGCCTGGCCGACACCGTGCATGAAATGCTGACTGGCCTGTTGACGGTGCTAAAGACCAACGATTTGTCGTTGATGGAAGCACTGCGGCGCAAGGACGACGAAATCGATCGCCTGTATTCGGCGATCAAGCGCTACCTGGCGCAAGTCAGCCGCGAGGCGCTCGAAGCGAACGAGGCACGGCGCTGGACCGAGATCATCCAATTCACGATCAATCTCGAACACATCGGCGACATTATCGAGCGCCTGTTGCTTGACATTGCGCAGCGGAAGATCCAGCACAAGCTTTCGTTTTCCGAAGCCGGCATGAATGAAATCAGCGATTTGCACGCGCGGCTGGCCGCGAATCTTCAGTTAGCGGTCGCGGTGTTCTTGCATGGCGATCTGAAATCGGCGCAGCAGTTGATCGCCGAGAAGGTCGCGTTCCGCGAACTCGAACTGCGCTATGCCGATCATCACCTGCATCGGCTGTTCGAAAACACGCAGCAGTCGGTCGAAACCAGCTCGCTGCACCTTGATCTCTTGTCGGACTTCAAGCGCATCAACTCGCTGATTTGCTCGGTGTCGTATCCGATTCTGGAATCGGCCGGCGTGCTGGCAAAGACGCGCGTGATGGGCGAGCAGCAGCCGAGCTTGTTCAACACAAAAGGGCCCACGGCCAACGAGGTGCCCTAACAATGGCCTTCGCTCTCGACGATATCCAACCTCTGTTCGCAGCCAAGGGCGACCGCATGTACGCGGGCGAGCCGGTCACTCAACTGCAGCATGCGTTGCAGTCGGCGCAGTTGGCCGAAAAGAGCGGCGCGGCTGCCGCGCTGATCGTGGCCGCCTTGCTGCACGACCTGGGTCATATGGTCAACGATCAGGGCGAAACGCCGACCTTGCGCGGCATCGACGATCGGCATGAGTATGTAGCGCTGCCGTTCTTGCGCGGACTGTTCGATGACGCGGTGTTGCAGCCGATCCGCTTGCATGTCGACGCCAAGCGATATCTATGTGCACGCGCGCATGTCGTAACTAAGGGCACGATCAACGGCGCTCAATATTGGGCAAATTTGTCGCAAGACTCGAAGCGCAGCCTCGAACTGCAGGGCGGAATTCTTACCGACGCCGAAGCGCAGCGGTTCATCGCGCAGCCGCACGCCGAAGGCGCCGTCAGCGTGCGCCTGTGGGATGACGCGGCGAAGATCGAGAAGGCGGACACGCCGCCGCTTGCCCACTATCTGGCGCTAGCCGAAACGATCGCGCTGCGGCGATAAACTGCGCGTCTCGCATCTACGGTGCGAGTTAAAGGACGCCCATGAGAGTCACTCCGATCCTTGCAGCCGTCGGCTGCGCCATTCTCGCTGCCGCCTGTCCGAAGTCGACCGACCCACCGGCGACAGCAGCGACGACAGCGCCGAAACCGGCATCGATCGCCTGGGTGAACACCAAAACAACGTCCGATATCGACTCCGCGTTTGCCACAGCAGTCGCGGATAAAAAGCCCGTCTTCCTCTTCTGGACCGCGGCGTGGTGCCCACCGTGCAATCACGTCAAATCGACGATCTTCACGCGCAACGAGTTCGTCGCGAAATCGCGCTCGTTCGTGCCCGTCTACGTCGATGGCGACACGCCGAGCGGCCAGGCACTCGGCAAGCGCTTCAACCTCAGCGGGTATCCGACAATGGTGCTGCTGACGGCCGAAGGCAACGAAGTCACCCGGCTCGAGGGATCGGTCGAGCCCGCGAAGTACATGCAGCTCCTTGACTACGGGCTCGCGGGCGGCGCTTCAGCGCGCCAGCTGCTTGCATCGGCACTCGCCGGCAAGGCGCTTTCGGCGGAAGAGTGGCGATTGCTCGCGTACTACTCGTGGGGGACCGACGACGACCAGCTGGTTCCCGAAAAGGACGTGCCCGCGACACTATTGAAGCTTGCACGCAGCTGCCCGCCGGAGCAGCGCGAGGCTTCGTCGCGGCTGGTGCTGCACGCGCTCGGCGCCGTGGCCACCGCCAAGGAAGGCGCGAAGCCGGCAATCGACAAGGCCGATGCAGTGGCGAGCGTCAAAAGCGTTTTGGCGCGGCCCGAGTTGGTGCGCGAACATTACGATCAGCTCGCATTCAGTGGCGACGATATCGTCGGCGCGATCACGGCGCCGAAGTCTGCGGAGCGGGCGGAGCTGCTCACCGCCTGGAGCGAGGCGCTCGACCGCCTCGCGAAAGATCCGACGCTAAGCCAAGCCGGGCGTGTGTGGGCCACCAACGGCAAAGTCGCGCTCGCACGGCTCGACAACAAAGACGGCGCGTTATCCGCGCCCCTGCTCGAAGAAGTGCGTGCACAAGCCGCGCGTGCTGATCGTGAAATCATCGACCTTAACGAGCGGCAATCTGTGATCTACAGCGCCGGCTCGATGCTCGCGCGCGCGGGATTGCTCGACGAATCCGATACGTTGATGACGCGCGAGTTGAAGCGCTCGCACTCGCCTTACTACTACATGCTGGTACTCGCGTCGAATGCGAAGAAGCGCAACACATCGCAAGGCAATGCGTCCGCGATCGATTGGGCACGCCAGGGATATGAAACCTCGGTCGGCCCCGCTACGCGGCTTGAATGGGGCGGCTCTTATGTGCGCTATCTGATCGACCTCACACCTCAGGACGCAGCGCAAATCGAGAAGGCGGCGGCAAGCGTGGTCGGCGAACTGCGAACTGAGACAGGCGCGTTTTCAGGCCGCAGCAAGCGCACGCTGGAGCGCATGAGCGGACGCGTTATCGCTTGGAACAAGGACGGCAAGCACGATGAAACGTTGGCACGCCTCAGTGCCAAAGTGTCGCCGCGATGTGCGGCCGCTACGGCGGATGCCGCAGATCGCGCCGCCTGCGAGTCATTGTTCGTGCCGGCGAAGCGCACTTGACGATTCGCTACAGCGCGCTTCTCTCGCCCGCGGAGGAGCGCGAGTTCGTGCCGTTCATGCACGAGCTGATTGCGGTTGCCTTCGCCACGATTCGTCCGCTGTTTCTGGTCGGCGCCACCGTCTCAACGAAGAGCGACGCCAGCCCGGTCACGCTGGCCGACCGCAATGCCGAAGCCGCAATGCGTCGCTTGATCGAGCGGCGCTACCCTGCACATGCAATGGTCGGCGAAGAACACGGCGTCAAAGACGGACGCGACTACCGCTGGGTGCTGGATCCGATCGACGGCACGCGCGCGTTCATCACCAATTGTTTTCTGTTCGGCACGCTGATCGCGCTCGAGCGTTGGGAGCAGGACAGCTATCGACCCGTGCTCGGCGTAATCGGACATCCGGCCGCCGGCGTCGCGCTGATCGGGCACCAGCGTGGCACGACGCTGTACGCAAGTGACGGCTCCTCGCGCCGCGTTCAAGTGCGACGGTGCGAACGGCTCGAGGATGCGACCGTGCTCGCCACGTCTCACTGGACATCGGGCGAGCAGCCGGCAGCGAACACTGCGCGCGTCGAGGAGATCGCGAAACGCGCAAAGCTGTATCGCACCTGGGGTGATTGCTTCGGCTATTTCGCGCTGGCCACCGGTACCGCCGACCTGATGCTCGACCCGCGGCTCGGCTATTGGGACGTGGCCGCGATCTTGCCGGTCGTTGAAGGTGCGTGCGGCGTCGTCAGCTCGTGGAACGGCGGTGATCCGCTGGCAGAGCCGTCATTGATTGCGAGTGCCGGCGCTTTGCATCCGATCGCGCTGTCGCTGCTCGCGGTTGACCCGACGCTGCCTCAATAGGCAATGTCTTTGACGGGCGCCGCCTTGCCGCGCCACCGATCTGCCGATTCCAAAAGTAATTCCGCCATCGAGTGCCGCCGCTGAAACGTTTCGCGCTGCCAGCGCGCGTCGTTGCCGTTGGTGCGCACCCAGCGCTCGATCTCGTCGAGTGCATGGGTCGATTCGAGCTCGCGAGCGAATGGGCGGCACATATCGAGAGTGGCCAGCACTTCCTCGTGCAACGGGCGGCTGGCGCCAGTCGCGCTGTTGATCACCTGTCCTTCGAGGCCGAAGCGGCACGCCTGAAAGCGGTTGTAGTTGTAGGTCAAATAAATGTCTTCGCTCTCGGGCGGGACAGGATGCTCGAGCAGCATGCGGCAAATCGCCTGGATGTATGCCGCCAGCACGGCCGCGCGCTCGACCGTCAGCGGCGTATCGCACACGCGCACTTCGATCGTCCCGAACTCGGGCTTCGGCCGGATGTCCCAGTAAAAATCTTTCATGCTCTGCACGACGCCAAGTGCTTTCAGCTTGCCGAAAAAACGCTCGAACGCCGGCCAGTCGGTCACGAACGGCGCGCGGCCCGATAACGGAAACGCATACACGCTGTTCAAGCGCGAGCAGTCGTACGCGGTGTCAACGCCCTGGAAATACGGGCTCGCCGCGGCCAACGCGATGAACTGCGGGATGTACGAGGACAGTTGATGCAACAGCCACAACGCCTGCGTTCCGTTCTCGCAGCCGACATGAACGTGCTGCCCGAATACCGTGAACTGCTTGGCGAGATAGCCGTACAAACCGGCGACGTGCCGGAAGCGCGGCCGGTCGTAAATCTGGCGGTCGTACCAGCGCTGGAACGGATGCGCGCCGCCGCCGGCGACTTCGATGTCGAGAACGTCGGCGCCCACTACCAGCAAGTCGCGCATCGAGATCAGCTCAGAGAGCAGTGGCGTAAATGAACGGTGCACCGAGGTGCTGATCTCCAGCATGCTCTCGGTAATCTCCGGCTTGATCTCGCCGGGAAATGGCTTCTTCGACACCAGTGCGATCAAGTCCGATGCAGCGCGCGTCAGATCGCCGGTGCGGCGATCGATCAGCTGCAGCTCGAGTTCCACTCCAACAGTCAACAGGTTCGACGCCTTGAATTCGAGCGCGCTTTCTGTGGGAACCGTCGCAGTCATCGCCCCGTGCCCTCGGTGCGCGCCTCGCCGCTCGCGCGCAGCGCAAACGTCAGTGTCAGCGCACCAACCACTTGCAGGATCACGACGCTCAACAGCAGCACCGCGTTGGTTTGCGCGCCCACTTTCGGATTCAGCAGAGACACTTCGTGCGTCAACATCAACGCGAGTGCCGACATCGGCAGTAGCCCGATGCCGGTCAATGCTCCCTTGCGCCATGAAATGCCGGTCAACGGAGCCAGCATGCTGACCGCCGAAATCTTGCACACTGCCCGCACACCGACCAATGCAAGCGCAGGCAGCCAGGCGGCGAACAACACGCTGCCGTCGACGATCGCCGCCGACAGCGCGAAGAACAGGGCGAGCGCCACACCCGATGCAAGCCCGATATCGGTCCTGGCCAACAGGCGCTGCTCGTCAAAGGTACGGACGAACGCACCGCACGCCAGCAACGCCAACAATGGCGAGAGCTTCAACGCGAAAGCGCTCGCAAAAACGATCCACACCACCGCCAGCATCACCATGATTTGCGCGCCACGATCGCGGCCGACGAAGCCGACGACCGCAAGGAACACGCGCGCACCGATCGCGGCCAGCGCGAGCGATCCCGCGATCAAGTACGCCGGGTGCAGCAGATAGTCGTCGAGCGCGCCGCGGGTCTGCACGCGCGCCCAGGCGAGCAGCAGCGTCGACAGCACGACCGCGTAAATGGAATTGAGCGCGGTGAGCAGCAACGTGCGCTCGGTCACCTGGCCCTGCGCGCGCAACTCCTGTGTGATGGCGAGAACCACGGCCGGCGACGTCGACATGCTGATCGCCGCAATCAGCGCCGCTGCCAGGGGCGCGACGTCGAGCGCCAGCATCACCAGATAGACGGCGACAAACGTCAGCCCGCTTTCGAGCACGCTGGCGCCCAGCAGCGCCGGGTTGCGCCGGACCCAGCCGAACGACACGCGCTGCCCCACGTCGAACAAGATCACGGCAGCGGCGAAGTTCATCGAAAACTGCATGGTGCGGATCGGCAGTTCTTCGATTTTTAACAGCTGCAACACGTAGCCGCCGGCGCCGAACAGCGCACCCGCCGCCAGATACCCGAGCAAGCGCGGCGCGCGCAGCCAGCGCGCCGCGACCTCGCCCGCCGCCGCGGCGAACAAAGCGAGCACCGCCACCGCCAGTGCGGTGGGCCAGGCAGGAGGCCACGCGGGAAGGAAACTCAAATCCATTGGACATGCAGCACACGACTACGCGTGGCTGCGAGTATCAAGACAATCGAATCGGTCCGTGGGCGTTGGGGTCTATCGCAACTCGAAGACGAAAGAGGTCGGCGAGCCGGCGTGCATTCAACTTCTCCATTAAGCGCGCACGATGAACCTCGACCGTGCGGGCGCTGATTCCCAGTTCCGACGCGATTTCACGATTGTGCAGCCCGTCGGTAATGCGGTGAAACACCTCGTGCTCGCGCGGCGTCAGCAGCGCCACGCGTTGCCTCATCTGAGTACGCTCACGCTCACGCGCGATCGCCTGCGCATCGCCGGCCAATGCGGCACCGACCGCGTCGAGCAGCTCCTGCGGCTGCACCGGTTTCTCGAGAAAATCAATCGCACCCGCCAACAGCGCGGCGCGTGCGGTCGCCACGTCGCCGTGCCCGGTCACGACGATCACGGGCAGCTGCGGTTCGTCATTCGGAAGCTTCGCCTGCAAATCAAGGCCGCTCATGCCCGGCAGATGAAGATCGACCACTGCACATGCAGGCCGCGCGCCGATGCCATGCCGCAAAAATTCTTCGGCGCTGCCGAACGAATGCACGCGCAAGCCGTTTGAGGACAACAACACGGCCAACACTTCGCGCGCGCCGGCATCGTCTTCAACGATGTAGACGGTCGATTCCTGCGGCTCCGAAGTTCCGGTCGATGGGGTCAAGTTCAAAATGGGATGTCGTCGTCCATCTCCGCAACGCTCGGGGCCGATCTGGCCGCGGGCCGAGCGCTGCTCGAGGGCGCACTCGAGCGTGCCGGTGCGCGCGACTCTTCGCCGCCGTCAACGTCACCGCCGGCTGCACCGCCCATGCCTTCGCGCGAGCCGAGCAACTGCATGTTGTCTGCGATTATTTCGGTCGTGTAGCGGTCCAGGCCTTCCTTGTCCTGCCATTTTCGAGTGCGCAATTTGCCTTCGACGTACACCGGACGGCCCTTCTTCAAATATTCGCCGGCGACCTCGGCAAGGCGGCCGAAGAACGCCACTTTGTGCCACTCGGTCGCTTCCTTCATTTCACCGGTGGCCTTGTCCTTCCATTTGTCGGACGTGGCGATCGTGATGTTGGTAACGGCGGCGCCGTCGGCGGTGTAACGCGTTTCGGGATCGCGCCCCAGATTGCCGATCAGTATCACTTTGTTGACGGATGCCATTCTTGTCTCCTCTCCATGATTTCTCGTCTCGTCAGACCGGCAACGGCGTACCGGTCGTGACTGGAACTTCGCGCATGCCAAGCGCGATCACGCACCACGCTGCCGTTACGATGGCCGCAAATACAAATACAGCTTCAGATCCCCAGCGCGCGACGATGACACCGCCGAGTGCACCACCTGCGAACAGTCCTAACGCTTGCGCTGTATTGTAAATGCCCAACGCAAGCCCTTTTGCTGCGGCCGGCGCGATGCGCGATACAAGCGATGGCAAACACGCTTCGAGGATATTGAAGCCGGTAAAGAAAAGCAGCAGCCAAAGCGCCAACCAGACGAGCGCATCGCCTCGAAGTAAAAACCCTACCTGCGCGATCAGCACCAGCACGATCGAGCCGATGAATAGAGGCCGTATCAACGCGCGCCGCTCGGCAACCATCAGCGGCTTCATCATCAACGCGAACGACAGCAGCACCACCGGCAAGTAAACCTTCCAGTGCTGCGAAAGCGGCAAGCCGCCGCTTTGGACCAGCAACACCGGGATGACGACAAACATGGCCATTAACACCGTGTGCAACGCAAAGATGCCGAAGTTCAGCCGGAGTAATTGCGGATCGAACATGGCTGCGCTAGTGGTCTCCGGCGAGGCGTGCTCCGCTTTCGGCGGCAACAGTGACGCGGACGGCACGACCCAAAGCAACACGCCGATCGCCACGACAACGAGCACGCCGGTCATCGCGAACAGACCCTTGACTCCGATCGCCGCATACAGCAAGGGCGCCAGAACCAGCGAGCCAGCGAAGGTCAGTCCGACCGATGCACCGACCAGGGCCATTGCCTTTGTGCGATGCTCGTCACGCGTGGCATCAGCAATGAACGCGGTAACCGCTGCTGATATCGCGCCCGCACCCTGAATGGCTCGTCCCACGATCGTCCACACGATGTCGTCGGCCAGTGCAGCGATAAAGCTGCCCACAGCAAACACGATCAAGCCGGCCGCGATCACCGGCTTGCGTCCCCAGCGATCGCTTGCGGCGCCGTACGGAATCTGCAGCACACCCTGAGTCAGCCCGTAGATCCCGAGCGCCAGCCCGACCAGCGTGGCGTCGGCTCCTCCCGGGATGGTCGGCGCATAGACAGCAAACACCGGCAGGATCAAGAACAGCCCCAACAACCGCAACGCGAAGATCGATGCGAGCGAAACGCTGGCCCGGATTTCGAGCGCGGTCATCGACGAGGAAGCCGGAGTGGACATGCGGAAAGGGAGCGATCTGTGCGGCGCTGATTGAGCCGTTTGGCCAGCGTACCAAGCCGCGTATGCGTTTGTAGTTATAGTAACAAGTTGCCGTTTTGATTCCTGTCATTCGCACCACCTATGCGGCCGATGAGCGCACTCCGCAACAGCGGCGAGATTCGTATCCGCGGCGCCCGCACGCACAACCTGAAAAATATCGATCTCGATTTGCCGCGCCATCGGCTGATCGTGATTACCGGGCTGTCGGGCTCGGGCAAGTCGTCGCTCGCGTTCGACACGCTGTATGCCGAAGGCCAGCGCCGCTACGTCGAATCGCTGTCGGCGTACGCGCGCCAGTTTCTGCAGTTGATGGAAAAACCAGACGTCGATCTGATCGAAGGATTGTCTCCGGCGATCTCGATCGAGCAGCGCTCGGCGTCGCACAACCCGCGCTCGACCGTCGGCACGGTGACCGAGATTCACGACTACCTGCGTCTGCTCTTCGCACGCGTAGGCACTCCGTATTGCCCGATTCACAAACTGCCGCTGCAGTCGCAAACCGTGTCGCAGATGGTCGATGCAACGCTGCGTTTGCCGTCCGATGCGCGCGTGATGGTGCTGGCGCCGGTGGTGCGCGAGCGCAAAGGCGAGTTCGCGGAATTTTTCGACGACATGCAGACGCAGGGGTTCGTGCGCTTTCGTATCGACAGTGCGATCGTCGAAGCCGATGCGCTGCCGGCGCTAAAGAAAAACGAGAAGCACTCGCTCGACGTCGTGGTCGATCGGCTAAAGGTGCGCGCCGATGCCCAGCAGCGGCTGGCCGAATCGTTTGAAACCGCGCTGCGGCTGGCCGATGGGCGCGCCCTGTTGCTGGACCTGGACGACGGCCGCGAGACCTTGTTCTCCAGTCGTTTTTCGTGCCCCGAGTGCGACTACTCGTTGTCCGAACTAGAACCTCGACTGTTCTCGTTCAACAACCCGATCGGCGCGTGCGAAGCGTGCGACGGTCTGGGGCAGGTCGAATATTTCGACGAGAGTCGCGTCGTCGCCCATCCGGAACTTTCGCTGGCGAGCGGCGCGATCAAAGGCTGGGACGCTCGCAACCAGTATTACTTTCAGATGCTGTCGACGCTGGCGCAACATTACGGCTTCGACATCGAAGTGCCGTTCGAGCAGCTGCCGGAAAGGGCGCGCAACGTCGTGCTTCACGGCTCGGGCGAAACGGAAATCGCGTTCACCTACACCAACGAGCGCGCCCGCAAAATGGTGCGCCGCCATCCGTTCGAGGGTGTGATTCCCAATCTGCAGAGACGCTTTCGCGAAACCGATTCGCTGGTAGTGCGCGAGGAGCTCGGAAAGCTGCGGGGTCATCATGCGTGCCCGGTGTGCGAGGGGACACGGCTGCGGCGCGAAGCGCGCAACGTGTTCATAGGTGAAGGCGCCCAGCAGCGCGGTATTTATCAAATCGCGGCGGCGCCGTTGCGCGAAGCATTCGAATACTTCGAGCGGGTCGAATTCAAAGGCTCGAAGAAAGAGATCGCCGACAAGATCATCAAGGAGATCGGCTCGCGATTGCGTTTTCTGGTCAACGTGGGGCTCGACTATCTGTCGCTCGACCGCTCGGCCGAGACGCTGTCGGGCGGCGAGTCGCAGCGGATTCGGCTGGCGTCGCAGATCGGCTCGGGCCTCACCGGCGTGATGTACGTGCTCGACGAGCCGTCGATCGGCTTGCATCAACGCGACAACGGCCGCCTGATCGACACGCTGAAACACCTGCGCGATCTGGGTAACACCGTGATCGTGGTCGAACACGACGAAGACGCGATTCGCGCGGCCGATCACCTGGTCGACATGGGCCCGGGGCCCGGTGTGCACGGCGGCGAAGTGATTGCGCAAGGCTCGTTCGAAGACGTGCTCGACGACCCGAACTCGCTGACCGGCCAATATCTATCGGGCCGCCGGCAGATCGAGATACCCGACGATCGCACCCCGCCGTTTACGACCTGGCTGCAGCTCGTCGGGGCCAGCGGCAACAATCTGAAGAACATCACTCTTGAAATTCCGGTCGGGCTGTTGACGTGCATCACCGGTGTCTCGGGTTCAGGCAAATCCACACTGATCAACGACACGTTGTACGCCGCAGCCGCGCGACATTTATATGGATCGTCGGCCGAGCCCGCGCCCTACGTGACGATCGACGGCATGGAGAATTTCGACAAGGTCATCAACGTCGATCAAAGCGCGATCGGCCGCACGCCGCGCTCGAATCCGGCGACTTACACGGGCCTGTTCACGCCGATCCGCGAGCTGTTTGCAGAAACGCCGACCGCGCGTGAGCGCGGCTACGAAGCCGGCCGCTTCTCCTTCAACGTCAAAGGCGGACGTTGCGAGACATGCCAGGGCGACGGCGTCATCAAGGTCGAGATGCATTTTCTGCCCGACATGTACGTGCCGTGCGACATCTGCCACGGCAAGCGCTACAACCGCGAAACGCTCGAAGTGCATTACAAGGGCAAGAGCATCGCCGACGTGCTCGGCCTGACGGTCGAAGACGCCTTCGGATTTTTCAGTGCGGTGCCGACCATCGCCAGGAAATTGCAGACGCTGCTCGACGTCGGGCTCGGCTACATCAAGCTTGGTCAGAGTGCCGTCACGCTGTCCGGCGGCGAAGCGCAGCGCGTGAAGCTGTCGCTCGAGCTGTCGAAGCGCGATACCGGCCGCACGCTTTACATTCTGGACGAGCCGACCACTGGATTGCACTTTCACGACATCGCGCTGCTGCTGAAGGTGCTGCATCAGCTGCGCGACACGGGCAACACGGTCATCGTCATCGAGCACAACCTCGACGTGGTCAAGACGGCCGACTGGGTAGTCGATCTCGGTCCCGAAGGCGGCGACGGCGGTGGCGAAATCATCGCGAGCGGGGCGCCGGAGATCGTGGCCGCCAGCGAGCAGAGTTACACAGGGCGGTATCTTGCAGCGGTGCTCACCCGTCAGCGGAAGGCGGAACCAGCAGTCGCAATCTGATCGGCAGCGGAAGCGGATCTATCTGCGTTCTGCGCCGCGCGGCGCCGGCGCCGTTTTCAGCTCTATATCGGCCGGCACCTTGAATAGCTCCGCATTCGGCTCCTCGCGCTTGATGTTCTCCAAGCGATAGATGCGCTCGCCCGAGCGCGGGTCTGCATGGCGCGAGAAGACCACGAGGTTTAACTCGGGCGCGTGCCACCGCTCAGACACGATCTCGATCGGCAGCTTGTTGCCGATCTGGCCGGCGGGAATCGTCCACGCCGTTTTCTTGCCATCGGCCCGCACGCCGTCGAAGTCACGGCCGCCGAGTGATGTGGTGGCGCCCGGTCCTGAGGGTGGCAGCATTGACATAGGAGGCAGCGGCGGCAGCGGAGCGCGACCGTCGTGCATGTGAATCACTTCAACGTGATCGGTCACGACACGGGGCGGTTCTGCGTCGGTCGAATTACGCGTGACGATGACTCGGCGTTCCGCGGTGCGCTCACCACTACGCTCGTCGCGCTCGCCCCGCATGCGCTCGGTGAGCTCCCGCGCCCAACGCCGCATATCCTCGGCCCAAGAGCGTGCCTGGTCTGCGCTCATTTGCGAGTGCGGCTTCGACGGCTGAGGTGGCGGAGGCGATGGCGTAGCCGCGCCGATCGGCGCAACGGGAGGTACCGGCGGCACCGGCGGAACAACGACTCTCAACTCGCGCGCGCTTCGGCGCTGCGTGTTCAGTACGTATCGCTTACCCGCGACTACGTCGTTGATGAACACCGTGCCGCCCGGCTGCTCCTGGCGCGTGCGTCCCTGGCTGTCGCGGTACAGCTTGATCGACGAACTGCGCTCGATGCGATTGCCGTCGTTCAGCATCTGGCGCGTTTCGTTGACCGCGGTCGCGGCATAGGGCGCGCCTTTCATCACACTGCGGCCGCCAAGCTCCGACGAGACGAACATCATCATGTCGTCGCCGGCTCCGAACTCGGCCAGCACGGGAAACGACGGAGGAACCGGCGGTACCAACGGAACGGGCGGCACCGGCGGTGCGGGGGTCTGCGCGCGTATGGCGACCGAAGCCAGCAATGTGCAGGCTGCGACAACAACTTTCGACATCACACTTCCTTTCATTCGGTAAAACGCACGGCCAGCACCAGGCCGGTCGGTGACACCAGGAACTCCGCCCGAATCGGCTGATCGACCCGCGCCGGATCGACCGGCAACCCATAGTCGGCCAGCGCAGCACCCGAGACCTGCGACGAGACGATTGATGCCGACCGCTCGCCCGCAAACGCCTCCGACGCCACGAGCGCAAGAAACGGCGCGCGACCCTTGGCATCGCCCTGCGGGGCAGTGGGAGCGAACACCACGAAGCCGAAGCCGATGCCGACAACAAGCGTCGTCGCGCCCGCAAAAGCGGCGGTGCGCCAACTCAACCAACGACGCCGGAAACCTGTGGCGCGCGCGCGCGGAGGCGACGCAACGACGCACGACGCCGCAACCGATCGCAGTGCGCGCACTTCACGCACTCGCGAAAGCAGCTGCTGTTCAGCCAGCAGATCGGGCACATGCCCGGAAAGATCAGAGCGCGCTGCTGCCAGCCAATCGTCGAGGCCGTTGCCGTCGTTCATCATTCAACCCTGCATTCGTTCAACATCTGAGCCAGCTTCGCCTTCGCGCGCGAAAGCCGCGAGCGCACCGTTCCAAGCTCGATGCCGGCAATCGCCGCCGTCTCCGTATATGACATCTCCTGCAGTTCGACCAGAATCAACACGTCGCGAAACACCGGCGGCAATTTCCGAATCGCGGCATACAGCGTTTGCAGTGCACGCGTTCGCTCCAGTCGATCCGAAGGCAGCGGCGGAGCGTCATGCTCGACGTGCGCTTCAAGCACGGCATCGAAGTCTTCGACGCTCTGCATGCGCGGGTCCGCCGCTCGATACGCACGAAAGCGCGCGATGCCGCACAAGTACGCGGCAAGCGATCCACGAGAGCCGTCGTAGCGGCTCGAAGTGCTGAGCAGTTCTTCGAACACGTCCTGCGTGATGTCGGCCGCCTGCGCCGCCGAGCCGGTCACGAGCCACGCGAATCGATAGACCGCCGCCCGATGCCGCCGATAAAGCGCACTAAACGCCGCCTCGTCGCCGGACAACGCGGACTGCAGCTCGCGCGCCTCGTCGATATCGTCAGCCGCGCCGACCGCGCGCGCCAGCGGTACGAACGCAGGCGGCGCGCACCCAGGTGGATCGAAAGCCACGGAGCTCCTCGCGTTGCTCATCTACAAGCTATTGCGTGCAACGGGATCAAAAGTTCCCGGTAGCAGAACTTTACTTTTGCAGCAGCCGTTGTTCCGCCCGCTCGAGCGCGTCTGGAACGCCGCGCAGCACAACGACATCGCCCACCTGCAACCGCATTTCGGGCCTCGGGTCGGCGCCGCGAATGCCACCCCGTCGCACCGACGTGACTTCGGCGCCGATTGCTGCCAGGTCGAGATCCTGCAATGCCTGGCCCACTGCGGCTGCGCCGACCTCGATCGGTACCGAGTGCAGACGCTCGTGCACGTCATCGTCGACCACGTCCTCATCTTCACCGCTGCTGTGAAAATGCCCGCGCAACAACCGATAGCGCTGATCGCGCACTTCGCGCACATGCCGATCGACGCGCGACAACGGAACGCCGAGCAGCAGGAGCGCGTGCGAGCCCAGCATCAGGCTACCCTCGAGAATCTCGGGCACCACTTCCGTCGCACCGGCGCGCGTAAGTCGTTCGAGATCGTGATCGTCCTGCGTACGCACGATGACGGCCAGCGTGGGAACCAATTCGTGCGCATGATGCAGGATTTTCAGGGCCGAAGGCGTATCAGCGTAGGTGACTACAAGCGCAGAAGCGCGCGTGATGCCCGCCGCGACGAGCGCCTCGCGCCGCGCCGCGTCGCCGTACACGACCGACTCGCCGGCCGCTGCGGCTTCGCGCACCAAATCCGCATCGAGGTCGAGTGCGACAAATGCAATGTTCTCCTGCTCCAGCATCTTGGCCAGATGCTGGCCGCTACGGCCGAAGCCGCAGATCACGACATGTTTATCGATCGCGATCGCGCGCTGCGCGATGTTGGCAATCTCGAGCGATTTCAACAGCCACTCGGAAGACGCGACCCGCAGTACGATCCGATCTGAATATTGCAGTAGAAGCGGCGCTGCCATCATTGAGAGCAGCATCGCGGCCAGCACGATCTGCAGCACGGGCGGGTCGATCAGTGCCAGGCCGCCCGCTTGGCTGAGCAGCACGAACCCGAACTCGCCGGCGGTCGCCAGCGCGAGCGCAGTCCTGATAGAGGTTCCGGCGGTCGCGCCGAAGGCGCGCGCGAGGCCGAAGATCAGGCTGAACTTGAACGCGACCGGCCCGATCAAGGCCAGCAGCACCCACCCGAAGTTGTCGATCACCACACGCACGTTCAACAGCATGCCGATCGTGACGAAAAACAGGCCGAGCAGCACGTCGCGAAACGGCTTGATATCTTCTTCGACTCGATGCCGAAATTCGGTTTCGGCAATGAGCATGCCGGCGACGAATGCACCGAGTGCCAGCGATAACCCCGCTGCATGCGTCAGCCACGCCAGCGCAAGCGTCACGAACAGCAGGTTCAGCGTAAAAAGCTCCTGCGATTTGCGGCGCGCAACGGTGTTTAGCCACCAACGCATCGCGCGCTGCCCGCCGACCAGCAGCAACGTCAGCAGCACCGCTGCCTTCAGCATCGCGATCGCCAGGGTCTGCGCCATCACGCCCGCTTCGGCGCCCAACGCCGGCACGATCACCAGCAGCGGTACCACGGCAATGTCCTGAAACAGCAGCACCCCGACGATGCGCCTGCCGTGTTCGGTGTCGAACTGCGCGCGCTCGGAGAGCATTTTCATCACGATGGCGGTCGACGACATCGCCAATGCGCCGCCGAGCGCAAAAGCACCGGCGAGCCCGACGTTGAAGTAGCCGCCGATCAACCACCCCGCGACCAGCGTTATCAACACCGTCAGCGCGACCTGCGCACCGCCCAGGCCCCACACGGTGCGTCGCATCGACCTCAACTTGGGCAGTGAGAACTCGAGCCCGATCGAAAACATAAGGAACACAACGCCGAATTCGGCCAGGTAGCGCGTGTCTTCGCTGTCGGGCAACAACGCCAACGCGTGCGGCCCGATCACAATACCCACGGCGAGATAGGCGAGCAGCGGCGGCAGGTGCAACAGGCGAAAAGCGACTACGCCGGCCACCACCGAAGCGAGCAACAACAGCGCGAACTCAAGACCTGATGCCATTAATAGCCGAGGCGGTTGAGCGCGCAAGCGCGCCTAGAGCAAGACCCGTGCCAGAAAAAAGTTGCAGTGTATTATCGCTGGCCATTGTGAATAGATCGCCGTGACTTCCTCCAGCCTTGTTGCGACCCCCGGCGCGCTCACACTTGCGCGAGAAGTGCTGCAGATTGAAGCCCAAGCGGTAGCCGCACTGTCCGATCGCATCGACGCCGAGTTCGCCCGCGCGGTCGACTTACTGCTCGCGTGCCAGGGGCGCGTCGTGGTCAGCGGCGTTGGCAAAAGCGGGCACATCGCGCGCAAGATCGCCGCGACCCTGGCCTCGACTGGAACGCCGTCGCTGTTCATGCACGCCGCCGAGGCCGCCCACGGCGACCTCGGAATGATCACGCGCGGCGACGTCATGCTGGCGCTGTCCTATTCGGGCGAAGGCGACGAGCTCCTGACGATGCTGCCGATCGCCAAACGCCTGGGCACGCCGTTGATCGCAATCACCGGCAATTCGTCGTCGGCGCTGGCCAAGCTCGCCGACGTGCACATCGATGTTCGCGTCGAAAAGGAAGCATGCCCGCTGAACCTCGCGCCGACCTCGTCGACCACCGCGATGCTGGCCATGGGCGATGCGTTGGCCATCGCGTGCCTGGACGCGCGCGGCTTCGGCCCGGAGGATTTTGCGCGTGCGCATCCCGGCGGTGCGCTGGGCCGCAAGCTGCTGACCTACGTGCGCGACGTGATGCGCACCGACGGACGTATTCCGATCGTCGACGATGGCGCGAGCGTGATGGATGCGCTGCGTGAGATCACGCGCAAGCAGATCGGCGTCACTGCAGTCGTTGATCAGCGCGGCGACCTTGCCGGAATTTTTACGGACGGCGATTTGCGGCGGCTGCTGGAGCGCGTGGGCGACGTGCGCGGGGTGAACGTAGCCGACGTCATGACGCGCGAGCCGCTGACCATCTCGCCCGACCTATTGGCGGCCGAAGCGGCGCAGACTATGGAGGCGCGCCGCAAGAATGTGCTGCTGGCAGTGAATCAAGCCGGCGAATTGGTGGGCGTTCTCAGCATGCCCGACCTTCTGGCTGCGAAAGTCATCTAGGGCTTATCTACACTAAGAACGTGAGTGCGAAAGATGGATTGCGAGTGCAGGGCTAGGCGCCGTGAGCGCCGTTGGTGCAGACCAATAAGCGAAGCGGCAACGACGTCATGCGCTCGCAATCCATCTTTCCCTCCGGGTTGGGTCGCAATGCGGCGTCTGCTTTGGCGAGCGGCTTGCAAATGGAACCACCATTTGCAAGCCGCTCTTCGCGCATCCATCCGCATCGCGGCCCAACGCATCTCACGTTCTTAGTGTAGATAAGCCCATGTTGGCCAAAGCATTAACCGTAGAGCAGCGCGCTGCACGCGTGCGTTTGCTGGTGCTCGATGTGGACGGCGTGTTGACCGATGGGCGCCTGTACTACGGACCTCAAGGCGAAGCGATGAAGGTGTTCGACGTGCGCGATGGGCATGGCATCAAGATGTTGATGAAAAACGGCGTGGAGGTCGCGCTCTTGTCTGCGCGCAGGTCGGACATCGTGTCGGCGCGAGCACGCGAGCTCGGCATTGTGCGCGTGTTGCAAGGCCGCTCGGACAAAGCTAGCGCCCTGACAGCGCTGCTCGCCGACGCCGAAGTCACCAGTGATGAGTGCGGATATATCGGCGACGACCTTCCGGACCTGCCCGCCATGCGCACCGCCGGATTCGCGGCCACGGTGTCCGATGCGTGCGACGCCGCCAAGTCGGCCGCGCACTGGATGGCGCCGAAAGACGGCGGGCGCGGCGCGGTCAGGGCGCTCGCTGAATTCATCCTGCGCGCGAAAGGCATTGAGTTCGAGCTCATGGTGCGAGGATGAGAGATCGCATCACCGCTTTCATCGCCATCGTGCTGCTCGCGTCGCTGGCCGGCATTAGCTATTGGTACTCGCAGACCACGCGGCTCAAGAACCTCGCAACGCCCGTATCCCGCGAAGGCCCGGATTTCGTCGTCAACGGCGTGACGCTGACTCAGTTCGACGACACGGGTCGCGCGACCAACCGGCTGCACGCCAGTGAGCTCGCGCATTTCGCGGCGGACGATCATTCGGAGCTGGCGCAACCGCGGCTCATCAGCCTGCGGCCCGACCAACCGCTGCTTGAAGCACGCGCCAAAACTGCCAAGGTCGAAAGCGGAGGCGAGCGTGTGCTGTTAACAGGCGACGTGGTCGTTACGCGCGCGGCCGGAAAAGACGGGGCGCCGCCGCTGCGATTGGCCACCGAGCGCCTGGTGGCAGTTCCCGATCTCGATCGCTATTCGACCGATGCCGCGGTGGAGGTCGAGCGCGGCGATTCAGTCGTGCGCTCGATCGGCATGGATTACGACAACGTCGATCGCGTCGTCAAGTTTCACTCCAAAGTGCGCGGCACTATCGCGCCGACCGCACCCGGAGGGATCGCGCGATGAGAATCTGGCTGATCGGTTTCGCTTTCGCCATGGCAGCGGCTCCGGCAGCAGCCGAAAAAGCCGATCGCACCAAACCGCTCAACTACGAAGCCGACAGCGGCGAATGCGACGACTTAAAGCAGGTCTGCGTGCTGGTCGGCAACGTGATGTTGTCCAAGGGCACGATGCGCGCGGCCGGCGAGCGCGTGCAGGTGCGCAAGGATCCGGAGGGGTTCCAGTACGGAGTGATCACGGCGGCGCCCGGCAAGCTGGCGACGTTTCGCCAACGGCGCGACAGCAGCAAGCCGGGACTTGAAGATTTCATCGAAGGCTACGCGGAGCGGATCGAATTCGACGAGCGCGAAGACATCGTCAAGCTGACCACGCGCGCGCGCGTTCGGTTGCTTGAAAACGAAGTGCAGCGCGACGAGTTGCGCGGCGATGCGATTACCTATGACCAGCGCAACGCCAAGTATTTCGTCACCGGCGGCAAGCCGTCGGCTGATCCGAACAATCCGGATGGCCGTGTGCGCGGCACGATTGCACCGCGCGCCGAAGCGGCCGATACGTCGAAGGCCGGATCGAAGACGAATTTGACGCCGGCCAAGGATCTCGCCACTCCGCGGCGCGAATAACGGTATCGCATGGACGCCGATGTGGTCGAGAAAAAAAGCGCGCTACAACCGGCGGCAGTCGAGCGCAACACCCTGCTGGTCGAGAATCTGCAGAAGAGCTACGGAAGTCGTACCGTCGTCAAGGACGTCTCGCTAACGGTCGAAAGCGGCGAAGTCGTCGGCCTGCTCGGGCCGAACGGCGCCGGCAAGACCACGTGCTTTTACATGGTGGTCGGGTTGCTGCCGCTCGACGACGGCCACATTTCGTTAAACGGCACATCGATTGCGCATCTGCCGATTCATCGGCGCGCGCGCATGGGGCTGTCTTATCTGCCGCAGGAAGCGTCGGTGTTTCGCAAGCTCACGGTCGAAGAAAACGTGCGCGCGGTACTTGAGCTGCAGGTGGATCAGAGCAAGCGGCCGCTGCGCAAAGCCGAGATCGCCGAGCGCCTCGACTCCTTGCTCGGCGACCTGCAGATCGCGCATCTGCGAACCAGCACTGCGTTGTCTTTGTCCGGCGGCGAGCGGCGGCGGGTCGAGATCGCGCGCGCGCTGGCTTCACGGCCGCGTTTTATTCTGCTCGACGAGCCATTTGCAGGTGTTGATCCGATTGCCGTACTCGAGATCCAGCGCATCGTGCGGTTCCTGAAAGAGCGCGGCATCGGCGTGCTGATGACCGACCATAACGTGCGCGAAACGCTCGGCATTTGTGACCACGCGTACATCATCAACGAAGGCGTGGTTCTGGCCGCGGGCCGACCCGAAGAGATCGTCGGCAACGAAACCGTTCGACGGGTCTATTTGGGCGAACACTTCCGGATGTGATGCATCACGCTTTGGATGGTCGCGACGGCGGCGCCGCGAAATGAAACCGAGTCTCCAACTTAGGCTATCTCAGCACCTTGCGCTGACACCGCAGCTGCAACAATCGATTCGATTGCTGCAGCTGTCGACGCTCGAGCTGAATCAGGAGATCGACCAGGCGCTGGCGGACAACCCACTGCTGGAGCGCGACGACGATCCGCAGGCACTCGCAATGCGGGTCAAACCGGACGGCTCGATCGCGGCTGATGTGCCGCTCACCACGGCCACCGAACCGATCAACGGACACGATGCACCGGCAGCGCCCGGTTCGTCCGACTCGGGTGATGCACCCAGCACGCCGCTGGACGGTGGCTCGCTGATCGAGTGGCGCGGCAGCGGCGATGCCGCCGATGAAGACGACAGCAGTCCGCTTAACTGGGCCGGCACGACCCTGTCACTGCGTGAACACTTGCGCGCCCAGATCGCGTGCCAGGCGTCGCCGCGTGATCGGGCCCTGGTGGAGTTGCTGGTCGAAGCGCTTGACGACGACGGTTATTTGCATCCAACGCTCGACGAGTTGGTGGCCATGTGTCCTCCGGAAGCGGCGGTCGAGCCCGAAGAGTTACTGACAGCGCTGCGTCTGCTGCAGAGCCTGGATCCCACCGGCATCGGCGCGCGTGACGCCGCCGAATGCCTGTTGCTGCAACTGCAGGCGCTCGCACGCTCTGTCGATGCACTGCCTGGCGCGGCCGCAAGTGTGGCGCTGGCGCGCCGCATCGTCCAGGAACATTTACCGTTGCTGGCGGCACGCGAGTTCGTCAAATTGCGCAAGGTGCTCGACTGCACCGACGAAGAACTGCGTGCGGCGCACCGGCTGATCCGCACGCTCAACCCGCGCCCCGGTACGGCGTTTGCTGACGATCGTGCTGATTACATCGTGGCCGACGTATTCGTGCGCAAGGTAAAGAATCGCTGGACGGCGGTGCTCAATCCCGACGTCATGCCACGCTTGCGGGTCAATCAAACGTTCGCCGACGTGCTTAAGAAAGACAGAACGAAGGTGGGCGCAGATCCGGCCGAGCGCGGCAAATGGACGACGCGCGTGCAGGAAGCGCGCTGGTTGATCCGCAACATTCAGCAACGCTTCGAAACGATACTCCGAGTGGCGCAGGCTGTCGTGGACCGCCAGCACAACTTTTTTAGCCACGGCGCCATCGCGATGCGGCCGTTGGTGCTGCGTGAAATCGCAGACACCGTGAGCCTGCACGAATCGACGATCTCGCGCGTCACCGCGAATAAATACATGGCGACACCGTTCGGCATTTTCGAGCTGAAATATTTTTTCGGCAGCCATGTGGCGACCGAAACCGGCGGCGCCGCGTCTTCGACTGCGATCCGGGCGCTGATCAAGCAGCTGATAGGAGCCGAAGACGCTGAAAATCCGCTGTCCGACAGCAAACTTGCCGAGCTGCTGGGGGAGCAGGGAATCGTGGTCGCGCGCCGCACCGTGGCGAAGTATCGCGAAGCGATGAAGGTCCCGTCAGTAGCGCTGCGCAAAACCCTGTAGTTCGAATCGACGATTAGAGGGGATTACATGAATCTTACGATCCACGGAAACCACATCGAAGTTTCACCCGCCTTGCGCGAGCACATTACGGGCAAGCTGGCGAAGATCGAGCGCCATTTTGATCAGGTCATCGATGCCAGTGTGCAGTTGACCGTGGAAAAAGTGCGGCAGCGCGCCGAGATCACGCTGCGAGTGCGTGGCAACAACATCCACGTTGAAGCGGTCGAAGACGATCTGTACGCTGCCATCGATACCCTGGTGGACAAGCTGGACCGGCAGGTCATCCGTCACAAGGATCGCGTCCAGGACCATCACGCCGAATCGCTGAAACAGCAGGCGGGCCCGCAGTAAATGCCTGTTTTGTAGCGTCTTTTTCGGCTCCCAATCCAGTGTGTATGATCCGCGCCTTTCTTTCGGCGGCGGCCGCCGCGCAGTAATCCGGGCGCTTAAAAAGAAAGCCGATCTCGTTTTTTTCCACTCGATCGTCGCTGTGTGCAGCCCCTAATCTGGACATATTCCGCAAGCTCCAGCTTCGCTTCATGAACCTTATTGCTCGCATCCTGCCGGCCACCAACGTACTGATCGACCTGCCCGCTTCCAGCAAGAAGCGCGCTTTCGAGCAGGCCGGGCTGTTGTTCGAAAATCATCAGGGCGTCGCACATTCGAAGGTATTCGACAGCCTGTTCACGCGCGAGCGGCTCGGCTCGACCGGCCTTGGCCAGGGTGTTGCCATTCCGCACGGCCGCATCAAGGGTCTGAAGGAAGCAGTAGCTGCTTTCGTCAGGGTGGCCGAACCGATTCAGTTCGACGCGCCCGACGGTCAGCCAGTGTCACTGATGATTTTTTTGCTGGTGCCTGAGCAGGCGTCGCAGCAGCATCTGGACATCTTGTCGGAGCTGACGCAGATGCTGTCGGACAAGCCGTTTCGCGAAGGCCTCCTTTCGGCCACCGACGCTCACGCGGTTCACGTCGCACTGACGACGTGGGAACCGATCCGCCCCGCCGCGTAAGCGTCGTCGTATCAGTGGCGTAGCCTCACGCCATGCCGACTTTTCAATCGCTGTTTGACGCCAACCGAGAGGCGCTGAAGCTCGAGTGGTTGGCAGGCCGCCCCGGGGCGGAAAAATCGTTGATCACACCGGCGACCGCGGGTCTGGCGAGTCCCGATCTGGTCGGCTACCTGAATCCGATCCATCCCAATCGCCTGCACGTGCTGGGCCATGCCGAGGTCAGTTTCTACAGCGCGATGGAGCCGGCGCGCTGGCAGCACTACGCGCGCGAGTTGCAGGCGGTCGGGCCGATCGGCTTGATCGTTGCAGAAGGTCTGGCGCCACCGAATGAACTGCAGAGCACGGCCGAAGCCGCCGGTTTGCCGATGCTGCGATCGCCGTTGCCGGCTGCCACCATCATCGAAGTGTTGCGCATGTATTTTGCGAGGCTGCACGCGCACCACTGCACGATGCACGGCGTGTTCATGGACGTGCTCGGCATGGGCGTGTTGATTTCCGGCGAATCGAGCGTCGGCAAGAGCGAGCTCGGGCTCGAGCTGATCAGTCGCGGGCACGGCCTGGTGGCCGACGACGTGGTCGATTTTTCAAGAGCTGCGCCCGATGCGGTCGAGGGCCGCTGCCCGCCGTTGCTGTCGAACCTGCTCGAGGTGCGCGGCCTCGGGTTGCTCGACATCAAGGCGATCTTCGGCGAGACAGCGGTGCGGCGAAAGATGAAGCTGCGCTTGATCGTGGAGCTTCGCCGCTACGGCGGCGCCGATACGTTCGAGCGGCTACCACTGGAAGGCCAGTCCGAAGACGTGCTCGGGCTGCCGATCCG
>Ga0136614_10000122_pt1 | contig 30738 bp, 24 predicted proteins | sample AntDrymUQ2792106_2_FD_106643 | JGI IMG/M metagenome (GOLD analysis project Ga0136614, IMG submission 106643) | Polar desert sand microbial communities from Dry Valleys, Antarctica - metaG UQ279 (21.06) | ecosystem: Environmental > Terrestrial > Soil > Desert | place: Antarctica: Dry Valley... | reverse complement strand
TCCGAGAAGTCCTCGACTACATCTCGATCATGGAATCAATGCGTCGCGCGACCACGCTCCCCGATCTGTGGGAGGACGAGTTGGTCGCGCTTTTGGCTGACGCCCGCGAAAACCAGCGCGCGCGTCAGGTGTTTGAATGGGAGACCGTCCGCCGTCACGCCGAGCGCCGAGCCTCCACCGCCGCGGTCGCCGTGCACGTATGATTCAGCGCGGCACGACGCCGAACGAATTCAGGTCCGACACTGCTTCGCCGCGACGGCGCGCGTCTTGGTACGTGCTTCTCGCGATCTGCCTGTGTGTCGTTCCGGCCCGTGTTTTCGCGCGGCATCACTCCGGCGATTGGTTCATCGTGCAGGACGCTTTGACGCCGCTTCAATTGACGGTCGAGGCAGAGCGAGCGCGACTCAGTTCCGACGATTCCGAAGTGCGGCGCGACGCCGTGCTCCGGTTGGGTGCTATCGCGCGCCCGGAAAGCGCCCGCGCCGCGGGCATCGCGCTCAATGATTCGTCGCCTGCTGTCCGCGCCACTGCGGCGCATGCTGTGTCGGCCCTTCCCGCAGCGGAAGCAGCCGCCTTGATCCTGCCGCTGCTTCGAGATCGTAGTGAGTTCGTCCGCCAGGAAGGTGCTTACGCCCTCGGCGCGGTGCTCGCTCGCATTGCGGTGGTGCCCCTGGTCAGCGCCCTCGAACGTGACAAAAGCGCCGGGGTGCGCGGCGCGGCAGCGGTAGCTCTGGGCCAGATCGGGGATGTGTCGGCAGTCTCGGCGCTGGCAGAGACTTTGGCCCGCCGTGTGCCGCGCAGCGGATTCTTGAACCGCATCACGCGTCGCAGGACTGAAGAGAACGAATTTGTGCGGCGGTCGGCGGCCCGCTCGCTCGGTGAGATCGGTGACGCCAGAGCGGTTCCCGCGCTGATCAGCGTGCTCAACGACGAGCGGTCAGCTGATGACTTGCGGCGTGAAGCGGCACGGGCACTCGGACTGATTAAAGACCCGGCGGCCGTGCCGGCGCTGCGCGGCGTGCTCAATGCGCGCGACCCATATCTTGGGGTCATCGCTTTAGAAGCGTTACGAAGAATTGAGAACCGTGTTGGCACTCCACTGGGCCATTCACTCGTCGGCGGCCAATCCGTTCATCAGGGCAGGCGTGAATAACATAAATCCACTCATTGCTCGGCGTCGCTCATACACTTTCATTGGCGGGTACGGAAGCAGTTAGTCAAGGAGGGTGAACAACTCGGTTCAGAGATATTCATAAGTGAATAAAAACCGGCGGGCGTCTTCGAAGACGCCCGCCGCTTTTAGCATCAGGATTCGGTCAAACTTTCAGCCTTCGGACTTTTCGCCGCGCCCCTGACCTTTGCGTGCCGCTTTGCTCTGCGGGAGCGGCAACGCGACGCCACCGGATTTAGCTTCAGGTTTCTCAGGCTCGTCCGACGACTCAGCTGGGTCGCTAATTAACGCGCCGCCGGAGCGCTTCGAAAAGAGTAGTTTTTTACTGCCTTGATTTAAGTCAACATAGACCAGGTCGCCGAGACCGACCTGTTCGGTCGCCACCAAATTCGACAGCGGGTAAACAAGGAACCGCTCAATCGAACGCTTCAAGTGTCGTGCGCCGTATTTAAAGTCGATGCCTTCTTTGAGGAGCATGTCTTTCGCTTCGTCGGAACACTGGAAGACGAATTTGGTGCCGGCGGAGTGCATGATGCGTTCCTGCACGGATTGAAGTTCCAGTTCGAGAATCTGTCGCAGATGATGCTCCTTCAACGAGCGGAAGACCACGACCTTATCAATTCGATTCATAAACTCTGGCGAGAATTTGCGCCGCGCCGCCTCGACCGCAGTGCGATAAATCTTTTGATCCACTTCCGTATCGTTCGGGTTCTTCGAGCCGTGCGCGGGGGCGAATCCGATGCCACCGGAAATCAACTCCGACATCTCTCTCGCGCCCAGGTTAGAGGTCATCACAACAATCGCGCGCGAGAAGTCCACCCGCCGGTTGTCGCCAAGCGTCAGCGTCGCTTTATCGAGGATGCCGAGCAGTAACTGCCACAGGCTATCCGAAGCTTTCTCGATCTCGTCGAACAGAACAATCGAAATCTTGGTCTCTTCGGTGTGATAGCGGTCGAGATTTTCCTGAGTCAGCATCGGGCTGGTCTCGCGGTGGCCGAGGTACCCCGGAGGGCTACCGATCAGCTTCGCGATTTCGTGCGAATGCTGGAACTCAGCGCAGTCGATTTTGATGACCGCGCCGGGGTCGCCGTACAGAACTTCGGCAGCGGCCTCGACCACGCGCGTCTTGCCAGAGCCGGTCGGGCCTAAGAAAATCATCGTGCCGACGGGCCGGTTGATAGGACTCAAACCCGCGAGGAAGATTTGATAAAGGCCACTCATGCGGCGTACTGCACGCTCCTGACCGACGATGCGCGTCGACAGCTTTTCTTCAAACTCCTGCGCGCGCGGACTCTTTTGGTCAGGATCAAGGAAGACTGTATCGGTAATGGGTTTCTGTTTCTCCATCTCTGCAATCATAGCTACCTTCTTTGAGGGAAATATGGGTACGGTGTGCATCTTGCTTTGAGAGGATGGGACTTGGCTGCGGCGATTTCGCGGTATCCTCCGCTCGTGGCCGCCATCACTTCCGTCTCTATAGCAAAGAGCGGACCGCTAAACTAATAGATGCTTTCCGCGCGCGGTCGGTTTGCTTCGAAAACTGTCTGACCGCGCAACTGCGTCCACGGGTGAACGTACTATATATATGACAAAGCACTGAGCCTTACCACAAAATAGTGATTGAAGAACGTTAAGTGTAAAAAGATTTGCGGTGAGGCGCGGCGTGTGAGGCCGCTGACAATTTGTGGCATCAGTTGGCTGACAATTAATGTGGCAAGCGAAAAACTTCGAGACGGGCTTCGGGATAATAAAAAACGCGAACGAGCCGTTCGATACCAGCGCGCGCCTGTTCGCGTTTCAAACCGCCGGGAGTGCCAAAAGCGCTTTCAGTCAGTCGTAGTACTCAAGGCCGAGGTGCGTAATCAGGTCTTCACCGCGCAGGTGGCGTAGCGTGTTCTTCATCTTCATTAGTTGAATGAAGATGTCGTGCTCCGGGTAGAGTTTGGGAGCAGTCATCGGCGATTTGAAGTAGAACGAGAGCCACTCCTGGATGCCCTTCATCCCGGCGCGTTGCGCGAGGTCGAGAAAGAGCGCAAGGTCAAGCACGATGGGCGCGGCCAGGATCGAGTCGCGGCAGAGAAAGTCGATCTTGATCTGCATCGGGTAGCCGAGCCAGCCGAAGATGTCGATGTTGTCCCACCCCTCTTTGTTGTCGCCGCGCGGCGGATAGTAGTTGATGCGGACGACGTGCGAGAAGTCCTTGTACAACTTCGGGTAGACTTCCGGTTGCAGGATGTATTCGAGCACGGAAAGCTTCGACTCTTCTTTGGTCTTGAAGGATTCGGGATCGTCGAGAACTTCGCCGTCACGGTTGCCGAGAATGTTGGTCGAGTACCAGCCGTGCAGTCCGAGCATCCGCGACTTCAGACCGGGCGCGATAATCGTCTTCATCAGCGTCTGCCCGGTTTTGAAATCTTTGCCGCAGATGGGGACGCGGTTCTGGTCGGCGAGATGGACGAGCGCCGGAACGTCGACCGTCAGGTTCGGCGCGCCGTTCGCGAACGGGACACCAGACTTGAGCGCGGCGTAAGCGTAGATCATCGAGGGGGCGATGGCCTTGTGGTTGTCGCGCATCGCCTGCTCGAATGATTTGAGAGTTTTGTAAACCGCGTGCTGCTTGAGGAAAATTTCCGTCGAGGCGGCCCAGACCATCACCAGCCGCGCGCACTTATTCCGGCGCTTGAATTCGGCGATCTCGGCGATTAACTGCTCGGCCAGTTCCATCTTGTTGGCGCCTTCTTTGACGTTAGTCCCATTCAATCGCTTGACGTAATACTGGTCGAAGACGGCAGCCATCGGCTTGATCTTTTGCAGCGGCGCGCGTACTTGCGTCAGCAGTTCCTTCTCCAACACGCCGGCGTGCATCGCCGCGTCGTAGGCCGAATCGGGAAAGATGTCCCACACGCCGAAGACTAAATCTTTCAAATTGGTCAGCGGAACGAAGTCTTTGATGAGCGGCGAGCGGTTGTCCGTCCGTTTGCCGAGGCGGATCGTGCCCAAAACGGACGATGGCTTGCGCTTTTAATGAGCTCACAAGGTGAAGGCGGAAGTAAGAAGCGATGTACCTCTCACTCCCGCCATTTTACTTTCACCTCTTGCCTTCATCTCTGGTCTTCACTTAATCCCTTTGCGCGCCATCTGCTCCTTCAACGCGACAGCTACGGCCGTGTCAAAGCCGCCGCGCGTGTCTGATGATTGCTTCTTCCGCGACGCGGCAAGAAAAGCGTCGCGCTGTTTTGAAAGCGAAACGATCTCGGCACGTATCCGACGACGCTCGTCGAGCCGTCGGTCGGTCTCCTTGCGGCGCGCTTCGGGGGACAGCTTGCGCAGGTCGTCGGGCAGGTCTTCATCTTTCACGGCTTCCAACTTCACCGACTCGTTCTCCAAACTCTGTAGCAAATCGCCGGCGTAAGCCCGCTCGTTCAGTGCCTTGTTGACTGCGCGGTCGGCAACCGCTTGCATGGGCGCGTTTCGCGCGACCTTCATTTCATGTGATGCTTGAGTTGCCGCGACATCCCGCCGGAAGCTCGTGCCTGCCGCGCCGCCGCCGCCGCCGTAAGCGAGGAAGGTTGACCCCAACTTCGTTCCCAACTCGGAGAGTCGAGTGTCGTATGGGGTGGCGATATTTTCAACGCCGCCGTCCTGTGCGATGGCGAAGTATTGTCCCTCGCCGCCGCGTGCGACGGCCTGCCACGCCGCTTTCGTCGTGGGGCTATTACCGCACTGAATCGTGTTGACGGTCATCCCCAGACGCACCGCTTCGCTAACGGTTACCTCCGTGCTCGGCGCATCCGCGTAGTCATCGTGTGGCGGCGCGTCGCCGACGAGAAATACGATCCGCGCGACGCGCTCCGTGCCTGTCTGTGACCAACCGACTTCGCGGACACCGGCGGCGAGGGCGCGGCGAACATCTTCCGGTTCGTCACCGCCGCCTTCCGCGCGGTAGTCCATCAACGTCGAGTAAACTTTGTCGAGGTCATCGGTGAGTGGCAGCACCTGCGTGACATAAGCATCCTGACGGTCGCGGTAGGCGACGAGTCCGATGCGCACGTTAGGACGCGAAGGGGTCTGCATCACGTCGTTGACGATGCCCCAAATGCGCTGCTTCGCGCCTTCGATCAAGCCGGACATCGAGCCGGTCGTGTCGAGCACGAAAACCATTTCGAGCGTCGGTTTGCCCGCTGAGTCGACTGTTACTCCGGGCCGAATCTCTTTGTTTGTTGGTTGGGTTAAGAGGATTTGTTGGCGGCGAGGCTTGATAAGCCATGCCGTGCTGGCGCTGACGCCGACGACGAAGGTCAACAGCGCGACCGTGATGCTAAGTGTTGCTCGTTTCATATGGCAAAACCTTTCAAGCTGGGTGACTGGATTTTGTAACCGGAACAGGTTACTGCTTAGACGCTGGCGACAGATGAAAGTTCCGCGCCAACGTCTCATTAATGTCTTCGGCCAATAGAACGGACGAGGCTTTCACGCCTTGCATAATTATTTCGTGGGCGCGGCGGCCTTAGCGGCGGACGAGGGCGGCGCGGAAGGCGCGAGGCGAAAGTCCCGTCGCCTGGCGGAAGGCTTTGGCGAAGTGGCTTGAGCTTGAATAGCCGACGCGTGCGCCGACTTCGGTGATTGAGAGATCGGTTTCGGCGAGGAGTGTCTGGGCGCGTGCGGCGCGCAGCATGGCGAGGTAAGCGTGAGGCGTCGCGCCCGTCAGCTTTTTAAAGAGGCGGGCGAAGTGAAACGGCGAGACGTGCGCCGCCGCCGCAATCTCTTCGAGTTGTAAATCGCGTTCGAGGTTACTGTGCATCAACTCGACGGCGCGGCGGATGCGTCTGTCGACAAAGCCGGCGCGCGACAGTTCGAACTCGTCCGACCGGCGGACGTTGGCATAGCGCCGCAGAAGGTGAACGACGATCTGCTCGATGATCGCGGCGATGATGACTTCCTGCCCGGCGGTCTCTTCGAGCATTTCATCAACCAGGTCGCCGGCGAGTCGCGCGAGCCGCCCATCTTTTTCGACGACGTGCGTCCGAAATGTAATGAGCGCGTCGTTGCGCGTCAGGCGAGCGCGGACGGCGCAGTCAAGCACGAGAGCGGGCGCGAGCGTCATCATCAGATAGGCTGTTTGCGCGTCGCCGCTGAGGTCGAGAGACGCGCCAGGGTCGACGAGCAGAGCCTCGCCGCCGCCACTCAATTCGCCTGCAGCTTCGCCCCGAACCCAACGCCAACGGCCTTGCAGTAAGAATAGGAGAACAAAGTCGGGGCGCGACGCGCTCGACCAACGCGCGCGCCGCGCCCTTCGATAATGCACCGTGTATTGCGCATGCACGAAAATCTTTTGCATCGGAACGGCGGTGACTGTCATCGGTGATCGCGTGCCGGAAGAAGAAAAGCGCCGTGCAAGCCAGTCAGGCTCAATCGGCGAGCGAAGCTCAATCGGTCAACGGCCCACCGCTGGGCGCAGCACGCATCACCGCGGGATGGTTCGTGATGAGCGCGTGCAGCCTCAAGTCCGCTGCGCGCTTCATCCACGACGGGTCATCCACCGTCCAGACGAGCGTCCTTAGCCCGGCGTCCATCGCCGCCCGCACGAGCCACGGAGAGACAAGGGAAAAGTGCAGTGCCAACTCGTCGGCGCCGCACGCGACGGCCCGCGCGATGATGCGCCGGCGCGAAGGGAACGGGCGCGCCAATCTTCGCTCAAACAGCGCCGCCGTGCGAATCTCCGGCGCGAGGCGCTTGACCTCGCGGAGCGCGTCGAGCGTAAAACTCTCGACCACCACGCGGTCGACCAGCGCGTGCGCGCGAACGGCTCTGACGACTTCGGCGGCGTGCGCGTGCGCATCATCAAGGTCGCATTTTATTTCGACGTAGAGCGCCCGGCAGCTTCCGCCGAATACTTCCAAGACTTCGGCGAGCGTCGACACGCGCGCGGCAGCAAACACAGTCCGCGCCAAGTGCGGGTAACGGATATTGAACCACGTCCCGACATCGACCTGTTGCAACTCGGAGGACGACATCCGCGCGACCTCGCCATCGCGGAGCGCCGTCCGTCGCAGCGTCGCGTCGTGGATTACGACAGGGATGCCATCGCGCGCCAGTCGCACGTCGAACTCTAAGCCATCAGCGCCGTCGGCCAGAGCGAGCGCGAACGCGGCCCGCGTGTTCTCCGGTGCGACCGCCGCCGCCCCGCGATGACCGATGATGAGCGGCTGGGACATGAGAGAAGAGGGAAGATCGAAGGCAGGCAGTTATGGAGGAAGGCAACGGTAACCAGTTTTGAGTTTCCAGTTTTAAGTTTGAACTGAAAACCGAAAACTGAAAACTGTTCGAACCGCTTATCGCCGGCTGCGGTACGTGCGGTAGTCGAGTTCGGCGAAGATGTTGTCGCGGCTTTCTATCTCGGCGAGACGTTCTTCGTTGATGTCACCGCTATCGACCTCGTCGGCGAGCGCGGTGAAGCGGCGGACGTGTGTGCGAAAGCGTCGCGTCGCGTATTCGACGGTCGTGCCCTGATAGATTTGGAACGCCCAATCGCTCGACTGAGCAAGCAGCAGTTCACGCGCCATCTGATTCAACGCGCGATGCATCAATGCGTCGGGCGGCGCGGGATAGCGGTCGGCGAGCGCCGTCATGCGCATTTCGGCGGCCTGTTGATGTGGATACATCCACGAATTGTTTTCGTTGAGCCAGACCTTGAAGTAACCGTCCGCGCCCCACGAAGATTGCAATGGCTGCTGGGTTTGAATCGGCATTCCGCTGTCGAGAAAGTCGCCGGGCGAGATGGCCGCAATCTCGTCTTGGTTCCAGTGCAGTTGGCGAAACAGGAAGTCGACGAACTGCACGCCCTCGTACCACCAGTGACCGAACAGTTCGGCGTCGTAAGGTGCGATGACAAGCGGCGGGCGCCCGCCGTTTGTCTCGCGCAGACGATGCGCCTGCGTGATGCGCTCGCTGACGAAGTGGGCGGCATGCTCCGCGGATCGCTGGCGCGCGACGGAAGGGTCATAGGGCAGCTTTTCCGACTGCTCCACGTCGCGCCCGCTGATGCGATAATACTTAAGGCCGAGGTGCCGGCGCGCCCCGTCAGCGTGGAGGTGTGGCTGGATGTATTCGAGCGGCGCGTCCCATCCAATGTCGCGGTAGAACTCGCGGTAGGCAGGGTCACCGGGGTAGCCGATGACCGAACTCCACACCTGCTGGCTCGTCTCAAGGTCGCGCGCGAAGACGGCGACGCCGTTCGGACAACGCACCGGCGCGTGGACGCCGTAGCGCGGGCGCGGCTCGCCGTAAAGAATCGCGTGCGTATCGGCGATGAAGTACTCGATGCCGGCGTCGGCGAGAAATTGTTCGATGCCCGGCTCGTACGCACACTCTGGCAGCCAGATGCCGCGCGGGTGGCGCCCGAAGTGTTTGCGATAGTTGGTGACTGCGATTTCGACTTGCGCGCGGCGCGACTCGGTCGTTGAGATGAGCGGCAGGAAGCCGTGCGTCGCGCCGCAGGTGATGATCTCAAGCACGCCCGCTTCCTGTAGCTCGCGAAATCCGCGCACGATGTTGCGCCCGTAGGTTTGCTCCCACAAATCGCGCGCCGCGCTCAGGCTCTCGTGGTACATCTCGGCGGCGGCGAGAAACTCCGGCGCCTCCGCCCGAGTGCGCGCAACCTCTTTCTCGGTCAGCGCGAGTAAATTATTGAGGTGGCGTGTATAGCGTGTTTGCAGCAGCGGGTCGGCGAGCATCTCGCACAGCGGCGGCGAAACGTTCATCGCCAGACGCGCCGCTGCCCCGGAGCGGTGCAGATTCGAGAAGACGAAAATCAGCGGTAGGTAAACTTCCGTGATCGCTTCGTTAAGCCAGTCCTCTTCTAAAAATTCGAGGTGCTCGGGGTGGCGCACAAATGGCAGGTGCGCGTGAAGGATGAGACTGAAGTATCCGGTTGGCACGATTGGAATCGCTAATGAATAGTGGTTTTAGTACGCGAGCGAAAGTTGTTAGATAGCCGGCGAACAGTTATTCAGTTTTGAGTCTTCAGTTTTTAGCTCAAAACTTAAAACTCAAAACTGTTTAGTCTGTTTGTCAGGTGACACCCGCGCTCAAACTTACAATTTGCGCTGGCGGGCGGACGTGGGTGGCGCGGCGCCCGGCGTCATACTCGGCATGAACAGTCGCGGGCGCTGCGTCGGGAGTTGCACGTCGCTTCCGCCGACGACGAAACGCGCCACGCGGCGCATCGCTTCTTGTTCCTCAATGCTCAGCAAACTCTCGTCATCAAGTTCGAGCGCGAGAGTCGCGCGCAAGATGTCCAACAGACGTGCCGCATCAAGAGCGCCCTCGCGCTCCGCAATGACGGCGCCCAGCCAACGCGCGAGTGCGGGCGAGACCATCAGTTGCAGGCGTTCGCGCGGGATACCGAAGGCGAGCGCGGCCAGCAGCGCACGCATCTCCGTCAGCAGCGTCGCATCACCCTCCGGCAAATCGCTTCCGGTCAACTGCCGCGTCACGTCGCGCGTCACCGCCGCCGTTCCTTCACTCGCTTCGTCAGCCGCTTCAAGCGTGACTTCCAGCGCGTCGCTGGTATATCCCGCTTCGTCCAGCACGCGCGCAAACTCCGGGGCCGAAGCGGCGAACAGCGCTGAATCATCTGTGATTTCGGAGACGCTCGCGCGCGGCGTGCGCACCTCCGCGGAAGTGAGCAAGCGGATGAACGGGCGACCGGGCGCGAACAACCCGACCTCGGCGCGGTAAGCTCTCCCCGCTCTGGCGGAAAACCAGTGGTTGCGTGCGAACACCGACGCCTCAGCCAAACTCCCGTCACCGCTCTCCACATCAATTAAGCGCACCGCTATCCGATACTGCGCGGCGGTGTTCCCGAAGCCCCGGCCAAGAATCGCGAACGGGTCGCGCGCGTGACTCCAGTAAAGAAAAAGTTTATACGGCGATTGGGCAAGCAGGCGGATCATATCGCCCGCATAGGTCTGCGGCAGAGGCTCGTCGACTGACAGCGCGGCCAGTTTGTCGCGGACGGCGGCGGGCGGCTCGGCGATGACCGTTGGCAGGATAAAATGTTCGGAACTGCCGGGAGGGAAGAAGGGCATCTGGTGAAATCTCAGTCGTCACCCGCCACCTGTTGTGGACAGGCCGGAGCATGTTTGTTGTGTTGGTAGAACGAACCACTTTGTAAGGGATTGTGTGCGCAATGTCAACGTGCGTCGAAACACGCGAGGGTCGATGGATACGCTTGGATGAGAGACTCACTTTCGCTTATCAGAACGGTGAGAGCCGGACAGTTACCGCGACATCTTTTTAAGCGTGATGTCGAGTGTGCCGAGGTCGGTGCTGATGCGCGCGCGGATGGGGACGTGGCGGGCGTCGTCGGTGACCCAGATCGACATGGTGCCCTCGCGGTCAACGAGTCGCTCCTTGCCGAAGAGGTCAATGCCGACGCGCACCACGCGGACGCGGCCGAGGATGCTCTTCATCTTCTTCGGTTCGGCGAAGACTGTGGCGGGCACGTCGTACACGCCGCCCGAATCACTGACCTTCAGCGCAAACGACTGTCCCGGCGTGAGCATCTGCGTGCGAAGGTAATAGATCACTGAGATAAGGTCGTGCGCCGCACCGTTGATTGGCGCGTTGACGACGCGCGGCGGGCGAGTCGGGTCGCGCGGGTCGCGCTCAACCCACGCCACCTTGTTCTGTACGCGGTCAAAAATCGCTTCGCTGGTGCGCACGCGCTCACCCTGCTGATCGAGTTTTGTGGTGCGCAGAATCGAGTGCGATGAAGGCTCGACGGTTGATTCGACGAGGTAATGGAAATTGATGCCGAACAACTTACGGAACCAGCCTCGCGATTGAACGTCGCTGACGAACACGAGCGGCGCGTCCCCGTTCGTCCCCGGCTTGCGTGAGACGGAGGTCGTGGTTGCGGACTCAGTTGAGGCGGAATCAACGGTGGGGGCGCGGCGGGCGGTGAAACGGAGTTCGGCGATTTTAATGCCGCGCAGCATCAGCTTGGAGAACTCTCCTTCGTAGACGAGTTGTTCGGCGTGTTCAAAAGGCATTGTCGTGGCCGGAGCCTTGTCGGGCCGTGACCCCACCGCGTCGGTGTGGGCAACGGAAGAAAGGATCAGCGCGCACAGCAGCAGCAACCCCGTCAGAATGGATAGACCGCGACGAAACATTCTTTCTCGGTTCACCTCAGCCAAATTGTTTTCAACACCAACATACCCAATGCCGCCAGCAGTCCGAGCGCCGCGCGATACTCGCGGTAACGCATGTACAGGCCGGCGTCGAACTTCGTCCGTGGGAAAGCCGCTTCGCGGTATGGCGTCAGGTGTGGGAAGAAAAGTGGCACCGTCTTCGCGTAACGCTCGTACGACTCGCCGAAAAGCTGGACGAGGGTCGCCGCTTCGACGCGCATCACGGGCAGATAGATGCCCAGAAAAAGCGCGGCGAAGATGCCGCCGAGCAACAGCGGACGCCCCGCCGCAATCGTGAAACCGAGTCCGAGAAGAAAGCTGCCGAGGTAAAGGGGATTTCGTGTGTGTGCGTAAGGCCCGGAGACGGCGAGCGCGTCGTTCTTCCTGATGTGTCCGGCGGACCACGCGCGGATAGCGAGGCCGAGCATCGCCACCACCCCACCGATAATCAGCGTCGACGGCGCGGGTTGAGCAAGCACGATGAAGGCGGCACCGCACAAAAATCCGAGCGGCACGCGCCAACGCTGCACCCATGTCCCGCCCTTACGCATTAACAATCGCTCCGACGCTTCTCAAATTCGCGGCGCGACGCAAACGTTCGCCGACAGCTTCGACGACGCGCCCAACTTCAATATCCATGCAAATCCAGTTCGAGCACGCGCGGCGATGGCAGTCAGTACGGCAATTGATGTCGGTGCGTTCGACGCAGATGTCGGTCGCTCGCGGCGAGCCGTTGCGCCACCATTCAGTTGGGCCGAACAGTCCGACGACCGGCGCATCAGCCGCGACCGCGAGGTGCGTCGGCCCCGTGTCGCCGCCGACGTAGAGGGCGGTGCGCTTTGCTAACTCGAAAAAACCTTTCAGCGTCGGCGATGCGACGTGTGCGACACGCGCGCGGCTTGCGCCGGCCACAGCTTCGGCCAACTCACGCTCGCCGGGGCCGTGTGTGACGAGTGAGCGCAGACCGTGTCGCGTCCATAATTCGTTGGCCAGCGCGCCGAAGCGTTTCGTGTCCCACAGCTTCGTCGGCCAGCCGCCGCCGGGGTTCAGGATGGCGAACTCGCCGCCCACGCCCGCGGTCAGCGCCTCGGCCTCGCGCACGTGCGCGGGCGCGACGGAGATGGGAAACACGAAATCATCGGCACTCTCAGGCATGTCGATGCCGAGCGCGCCGGCGGCGAGCGCAAGATTCTTTCTGATGACGTGGGTGTGCGAAGGAACTTCGACAGCGTGGGTGAGAAGGAAACGGCTCGCCGGCTCGCGCAGTGCGTTCTGCGCGAACCCGTAGCGGCGCGGGGCACCGGACAGTCGAGCAATGGCAGCGGATTTAAGAAGACCCTGGAAGTCGATGGTGAAATCGAAGGCCGAGGCGCGTAGCCGACGTAACTGCTGACGCGGTGCCAGCAGCGTCTCCCCAGACACCGGCCAGCGCCTCATGGCCTTCGTGTCGATTTCGATGAGACGATCCAACATCGGGTTGTCCCGCAGAATCTCCGCCGCGCGTCGCTCGACCACCCACGAGATTTCCGCACGCGGCAGCGCACGCCGAATCGCCGCCAGCGACGGCAACGCGTGAACAATGTCGCCGATACTTCCGAGTTTGACGATGAGAATCCGCATTTAATAAACAACGACTGAGTATTAAGTACTGAGCAAAAGCAGTCCCTCTTAAACTCAGCACTCAGTCCTCCGTCTTCTGCATCAGTACTTTATTAATTACATCCGTTGACGAGTGGTCTTTGGAATCGCCGACGACGGCGACGCGGCCACCGTAGGATCGTACCACATTGCGTTCGGGGACCGTGTCGGGGGTATAGTCGGTGCCTTTGGCGTGAATGTCGGGGCGAATGGCGAGCAGCAGCGCCTCGACGGTCGGCTCATGGAAGATGGTCACGAGGTCGACGGCGCGCAACGCGGCAATCACTTCGGCACGCTCGCGCTCTGGGACGAAGGGGCGGCCCTCGCCTTTGAGCGCGCACACCTGCGCGTCCGAGTTAACGGCAACCACGAGCATATCGCCGAACCCACGCGCCGCTTCGAGGTAGCGCACGTGGCCGACGTGCAGAATGTCGAAGCATCCGTTCGCCAACACGATGCGGGCGCCGCTGCGACGAGCGATGGCGACGCGCGCAATCAAGCGGTTGCGTTCGAGGATGCGCGACGCGGCGTCGGGCTTCAGTTGTTCATTGGTCATATCACTACTCATGTTAACCCTTAATCTGAGTGAAAACCGGTGCCAAGAAATTCAAATGATCGTTCGCTCGTGACACCGCTATTTACGACGAAGACGAAGCGGCTTGCCTGACCGACGCCAGCAACTCCTGACGGTCGATTGACGCCGTTCCGCGTTTCATCACGACGAGTCCGCCCGCGTAGTTCGCGAGGTGCGCCGCGTCCGCGAAGCTTGCGCCCGAAGCGACGGCAAGCGTGTAGGCCGCGATCACCGTGTCGCCCGCGCCGGTCACGTCGACGGCCTCTCGCGCACCGACCGGCGCGACGTGCATCGGCGCGGCGTCGCGCTCCAACAGCACCATCCCCTGACTGCCGCGCGTAATCAGAAGCGCCCGGTAGCCGAGCCGCGCACGCAACTCTTCGCCCGCCGTTTCAATCTCCGCGCGGTCGGTCAAACGTCTGCCGAGCACCTGCTCGACCTCGGCTTCGTTCGGCGTTGCGGAGGTAAAGCCGGAAAACTCCGGCAGACGAAAACGCGAATCGACGATGATCGGCAACTCGTTCTTCGTTGCCGCCTCGCGCAGCAGCGTCGTCGTCGCGGCGTTCGCGACGTCATAGTTATAGTCAGAGATGATGACCGCGTCAGCGTGCAGCAGGGCGTCGCTGAGGAGCGCTGAAATCTGCACCTGAAATATTGGGTCAGACGACTGCGTGCCTTCGTAGTCGACGCGGATCACTTGTTGTCGCATCGAGTTTGACTGGCCGGCGAGGATGCGAACTTTGGTGGTCGTTTGTCGCGCGCTTTGTCGGACGACGCCGCCGCAGTCGACACCCGCCGCATGAAGCTTATTAATGAGCGTGCGCCCAGGTTCGTCTTCGCCGACGGCCCCGACAATTGTTACGCGGGCACCGAGCGCCGCGAGGTTGACGGCGCAGTTGGCGGCGCCACCCGGCACGGTTTCGGTGCGTTCGTGGCGCAGAATGAGCACCGGCGCCTCGCGCGAGACACGACTGATTTCGCCGTACAGAAATTGATCGGCAACCAAATCGCCGAGCACCACAACGCACCGCCCGGAAAACAGTTCGAGCACACGGCTGAGCCGTTCGGCGCGCACGCCTTCGCCCTCGAAACTGGAATGCGCTTCAATCGTCACGTCGCGCCTTCTCCTCCCACTCCAATTGCCGCATCTACCACTCTCCCATATCTCGATTTACTCAGTAGTGACAGGTAAATCGTGACAGGTGACAGGACAGTTTGAATGTCTGTGCCGCACAGGACTCGTCCTATCGGCCAGCATCTTGACCCGAAAACTGTGGCTCCGCTCGGAAACACTCACGTGCCTCAACGCTTTCTTGTCACCTGTCACCTGTCACCCATCACGTTTGAGGATTTAGCTACTCACCGCTCGCCGGTTATTTTTCCGCGATGATAATCTCGACTGCTTCCAAAAGATTTTCGGCAACCGCGTCCGGCTGGTGCCGCCACGCGCGGCGTTGATGCTCCCACTCGCCGCGACCGTAGCCGCTCAGCACGAACGCGGCACGCACGCCGGCGTTGCGCGCCAACTCCGTGTCGCTGTAACGGTCGCCGACCATCCAACTGCGCGCGGCATCGATACGGAACTCAGCGACGGCGCGTCGGATCAATCCGGGCTTCGGTTTGCGACAGTCACAATCGAAGCGGTACGGGGGATCGCCGATTGTCGGGTGATGTGGGCAGAAATAAATCGCATCGAGCCGCGCTCCGCCGCGCTCCAACTCTTGTGTGAGGATGTTGTGTACCGTGCCGATCATTTCTTCGGCGAAGTAGCCGCGCGCGACGCCTGCCTGATTGGTGACCAGAATCGCCAGCCAGCCTGCGTCGTTAAGCAACTTGATGGCCTGCGCCGAGTAAGGAAAGACGCGGTAGCGCGACGGATGATTGACGTAGCCGACCTCTTCCGAGATCGTCCCGTCGCGGTCGATGAAGACGGCGCGGCGGTTCATTGAGCAGCCTCCGCCGTCGCCACGGTGACGCCCTGGCGCAGCACGCGGTCGGCGCGCGCGAAGACGTCCCGCGGCGTAATCGCCGTCATGCAACGGTGGTCAATCGGGCAGTCGCGCAGCATGCACGGCGCACACTCCGGCGGCTCGCGCACGACTTCCGCGAGATCGGAAAATGGGCGCGTCGTGGTCGGGTCCGTCGGGCCGAAGATGGCAAGCGTCGGGAGATTGATGGCCGCCGCGATATGCGCCGGGCCGGTGTCGTTGGTAATCAGTAAGTCGCAGACGCTCAGGACGGCGACGGTCTCGGCGAGACTCGTTTCGCCGGTCAGCACCACCGCCCGCCGGTTCATCCCTCGGACGACCTGCCGTGTGACGTCGATCTCTTCGCGCGCGCCGATTAACACGACCTCCGCGCCCGCTGCGTCAATCAGTTGGTCGGCGAGCGCCGCAAATCTCTCGGACGGCCAACGCTTCGCGCGGCTATTGGTCGACCCCGGACACAGCGCGACGAGCAGGCGATCAAGGCGCGCGCCGTGACGACGCAGAACCTCGCGCGCGCTATCCTGTCGCACAGACGCGATGGTTAAGCCGAGCGGCGGAGGCGGTGCGCCGATGTCAACGGTGCGTCGCGCTTCGCCATCGTTCCCGGTCAAAGCGCGTTCGAGTTCGGCGATGATGTTGAGATAGTAAAAGACTTCGTGCCGCTGATGGCGCCACTCCGGTGGAGCGAGCGGGTGTGTCAATAGATGACGACGACCCCCGGTCGCGTAGCCGATGCGCATGGGGACGCGCGCCGCCGCCGCCGCGAGCGCGGGCGCGAACGCATTTGGGAAGATGACCGCGAGATCAAACCGGGCTTTGCGTAACGCGCGAATCTCCGCGACGCGCGCGCGCAGTAGTCCGTGGCGCTCGCCACCGTCGACGCTCATCACGTCGTCGATAAAATCCACGTCCGTGAAAATCCCTTCCGCCCACGCGCGTGTGGCAAGCGTGACGTGCGCGCCGGGCAACACATGGCGCAGCGCGCGCAACGCCGGAATCGTCATCACGGCGTCGCCGACCCAGTTCGCGCCGCGCACCATGACGCGCTCGATTCGCTCGGAATGTAACTTACGTTCGCTCAAAACTGATTCATCACAACAGACTGCGTAAACCATCTTCGACGCGGGTCTGTGGCTGCCAGCCGATCTCAGCGTGGACTCGCGTCAGGTCGGAGGTGTAGTTGAAAGGCGTCGGCGCGTTCGCGTCCTGTTGCTCTTCGAATTGCGGCTCGACCTGAATCATGCGTCCGACGGTTTCGACGATCTCGCGCAGACTGAGGGCATTACCCCTCCCACCGCCGAGGTTGTACAGGCCGTGCGCGACGGACGAATCGATGAAGGCGCGACAGGCACGCGAGAAGTCGTCGACGTGCAGGATGTCGCGCACCGGTCTGCCTTCGGCTGGCAGGCGCAGCGGCCAACCACGCTTCACCGATTCGACATAGTGCGTGACGAATCCGTTATCGTTTCCCTCGGAAGGCCGCGCGTAGACCGCCGAGAGACGGAAAATGCAGGAGCGAAAATCACGTTCGTGCGCGTAATAGTCCACGTAGCGTTCGCCGATCAGCTTCGACCATTCGAGCGCGGACTGGTCGCGATAGCTCGTGGGGCACGTCTCCGGCACGTCCTCATAATCATCGGCGTGCGCCCCGTACACGTCCTTTGTGGAGGCGTAGATGAAGACGGAGTTGGGTGACATGTGACGCAGGATTTTCGCCGTCCCTTCGGCGTTGACGCGGAAGCATTCATCGGCGGCCTCCGGGTCTTTGTCGAGATGCGCGGCGAGGTGAATCACCACGTCGTAGTCGGCGACCAGCGCCGCGTCATACGAGTCGAGCACGTCGCGATGGGCACGCCGCGAAAAATCATCGGCCTCGAAAAAGCGCCGCACGTGCGTGCCGAGGTAACCGCTGCCGCCAGTGACGAGAATTTTCATGGTTAGCAGTTTCGACCCCAACGCTCGGAGTCGGCAAGTTCAGAGATGAATGCGGACAATAAAACTCATGAACCCCGAATCTTGATTTAACGCGCGCTGAGCGCGAGTTGGTGAAGTTCCATCAGCGCGTCGGCGCGCCCGATGGCGATCAGCAGGTCGCCGGCCTCGATCACCGTGTCGCCGGACGGATTAAAGGTCATCTCGCCGCCGCGCCGTCGAATCGCGACGATCACAATGTCGAGATCGGAGCGGATGTTTGTAAAGCGGAGCTTGCGTCCAGCGATGGTTGAGTCGGGTGCGACCTCAACCTGTTCAAAGCCGAGGTCGAGATTCTCCGCCGCAATCGAATCCATAAAGTCCGCCACCGCCGGTTTCATCAGCGCCTGCGCCATGCGATGGCTGCCGATAATTGTCGGTGCGACGACGCGGTTTGCCCCGGCCTTAATCAGCTTCGTCTCAGCCTGCTCCTCGACGGCGCGGGCGACGATGTGAAGTTTGCGGTTGAGGTCGCGCGCGGTCAGCACGACGTAGACATTCTCGGCGTCGTCAGAGAGGCACGCGGCCAGCCCCCGCGCCCGCTCAACCCCCGCTTCGCGCAGCGTCTCTTCGAGTGTCGCGTCCTTTTCGATCACGCGCGCACCGCGCTCGACGATGGCGGCGGCCTTCTGCGCGTCCCGCTCGATGACGACGAACGACGCGCCGCTGTGCTGCATCTCGCGCACGATGCGCATCCCGACACGGCCCGCGCCGCAGATGATGAAATGGTTATGCAACTTGCTCATCTCACGGTGGCGGCGACGCGCGCCGAACGTCGCCAGCATCTCGGCCTGCACCAGTGCCTGAACCGCGCTCGACAGCGCGTACCCGGCGGTGCCGACGCCGACGATCATAAAAAAGATGGTGAACGCCTGACCCGTCGACGACAGCGGTCGCGGCGCGCCGTACCCGACAGTCGTCACCGTCATCACGGTCATGTACAGACTGTCGGCCAGCGACCATCCTTCGACAATCGAGTATCCGACAGTGCCAAGTGCCACCGCACCCGTCAGCGCGGCGAGTGAGTAAGCGAGACGCGAGCGTGATCTGTTGGTCAGTTTCGTGACGACGGACATCGAACACACGGGCCGCGAAGGGTCTGCATTTAACGTTTGAGACGCCGCAGAATAGCATACCGCTCAGACTGTTGTTGAGACGCGAACCGGCGAAGCTGCCCAACGGACGCGCGGCGGGCGGCATCAAAGCGGCGGCTGTGTGCGACGGCAAAACAGCGTCCAGCATGAATCATGCGACCGGGCAGCGAATCGAAGGATCGCAAGTGTTAATCTTGTTTTGGATTGATGCCGATTGATGTCTGAGCAACTCATTTGCTCTCGCCGTTCGCCGCCGCCGCCCTGCCGTTCGCAGATTTACCATTTACGAGTGACCGTCCAGGACTTACTATAACCAGCGATGTCTGTTCGTTACCCACCCGAAAACTCCGTGCCGCCGCCGGCGAGTAAGCGACGCGCGCCGCGTGTCGTCAAGTACGAAGAACCCGTCGAGAGTTTTGGCCGTCGTTGGAGGCGGCGCATATTCAGCCCGCCGATAATTCTTCTCGTCGTCTTTTTTTCGACGGTCGCGTTCGGCGCCGCCGGCTATTACTACTGGGTATTTTCGGAGCGCATCGACAGACTACTGCGCGGTGAAATCTTCACGCGGTCAGCGGGCATCTACGCCGCGCCGCGGGAATTGCGCACCGGGGCGGGAATTTCTGAGGATGAGTTCATTGCCCAACTGAAGCGCACCGGCTACGTCGAAAAATCGCAGCAGGCTGACGGCGCGCGGGGACGCTTTACAGTCAACGGCACGAGCGTCGATGTCGACCCCGGTGCCGATGCGAAGGTCGACGGCCAACTCCAGTTTCCGCGCGCCCGCGTTCAGTTCGGGAAAGGCGGCAAAGGTGTCGTCGGTATCTCCAACCTCGATACCAACGCCAAACTTGAAACCGCGCTGCTCGAACCTGAACAGATCAGCTCGGTTACCGGCAGCGAGCGCGAGAAGCGCAAGGTGGTCGGCTTCCGTGACATCCCGCCGCACCTCGTCAAAGCGATCACGGTGACGGAGGACCGTACGTTCTTCGACCACTACGGCATCAACGTCCGCGGCATCACGCGCGCCCTCGTACGCCGTTATGATGCCGACCCGAATTCGCCGATTGCGCGGCAGGGCGGGTCAAGCATCACTCAGCAGGTTGTCAAAAACCTTTTGCTGTCACCCGAACGCACCTGGCGGCGCAAGTTCGCGGAAGCGTATATGTCGTTGATTCTGGAGACGCGGTTATCAAAGGAGCAAATCTTCGCGCTCTACTGCAACGAAGCCTACCTCGGTCAGCGCACCGGCTACTCGATCAAAGGATTCGGCGAAGCTTCCGAAGCATACTTCAACAAAGACGTGACCGCGCTCAATTTGCCGGAGGCCGCGTTCCTCGCCGGAATCATCCGCAGCCCCAACCGCTACAATCCGTACCGGCATCCGGAAACCGCCTTTGAACGCCGCAACCAGGTGCTTAAGTCAATGGGCGAGGCCGGCGTGATTACCGCACTCGAAGCGACGCGGGCGCAGTCAGTAGAGTTAAAGGTCGCACCGGCCAAAGGGCGCATCGACGTTTCAGATGCGCCTTACTTCGTCGACTACGCGCAGAATCAGTTGGGTGAGATACTCGCCGACACGAACGCGGCGGAGCACCTGCGCATCTACACCACAGTCGACATGGATTTACAGCGCGCAGCATACGCCGCGGTGGTCAAGCACCTCGCGTCGCTCGATAAGATTTACGCGAAGCGTCTGCCGCCGGGGACGCTCCAGGCGGCGCTCGTCGCGATGAATGCGCAGACCGGCGAAGTCGTCGCGATGGTCGGCGGGCGCGACTACGAAAAGAGTCAACTGAACCGCGCGACCGATGCTTTGCGCCAGCCCGGTTCGGTCTTCAAGCCATTTGTCTACGCGACCGCCCTCAACACCGCGTTCGACCCTGTGCCGCGCGTCATCACCGCCGCGACCGTCTACCAGGACGCGCCGAAAACATTTAACTATGACAATCAGGAATACTCGCCCGGCAACTACGGCGAGCGCTACTCGAACGTGCCGGTGACGCTGCGCGACGCATTGGCGAGGAGCCTCAACGTGGTGACCGTCGAGTTAGCGCAGGAAGTAACCATCGGGCGAGTGATGAACCTCGCGGCGAAGGCCGGGCTGCCGCGTCCGAAGCGGCCCTACCTCGCGATGGCGCTCGGCTCAAATGAAGCGACGCCGCTCCAGATGACTTCGGCGTACACCGCTTTCGCGACCGACGGCACGCGCGCCGCGCCGCTCGCGATCAGCCGTGTCACGACCGGTGGCGGCAACACCATCGTCCGACCGGCGGCGCAGAAGAATCGCGTCATCGAACCCGATGTCGCTTACGTGATGACTTCGATGATGAAGGATGTCGTCAACCGCGGCACGGCGGCGAAGGTGCGCGCGCGTGGCTTCAAGGCGAACGTCGCGGGCAAGACCGGCACTTCGCGCGACGGTTGGTTCGCGGGCTACACGCCGAAACTGGTCTGTGTCGTGTATGTCGGCTTTGACGATGGGTCGCAGTTGGGTCTGACCGGAGGGGATTCGGCGCTTCCGATCTGGGCGGATTTTATGACCGCCGCGCTCGTCGCGCACCCCGAATGGGCGGGGGACTGGCCGATGCCGCCGAGCATTCAACAGGCCGACATTGACCCGCGCACCGGCGAACTCGTCGCCGTCGATTCACCGTTCAAGCGCGCCGAAATGTTCATCAACAATACTGCCCCGACCGCGATCAGCAACGCGCTTCCCGAAGACCCGTTCGGGATGGACGAAGAATTGCCGGAAGCCGAAGCGCTGGACCCGGATGAGATGCCACTGCCGCCGACGGGACAGCCGGAGTTGATGCCGCCCATCGAAGTGCCGTCACGCTCGCGCAATACACCACGGCTGGAAGGTCGCGGCGTCGTCGGCGCGGACGGTACGTCGCGCCTCGCGGGGCAGATCACGCTCGACATCGATCCGACCACCGGGTTAATCGCCGTCGATTCATGCCCGGTGATTCGCACCAAAACCTTCGTCATTGGGCAGCAACCGACGGGACGCTGCGGGCCGGAGTATCACACCGGCAAGGTCAACCAACCATCGGGACAGACGCGCCCGCGCCTCATTTCACCATAACGAAATCAGAATCTCTTTCCGCATCCAGCGCCGCCCGCACAGTCTCGACGGCGAGCGCGGCGGCGTGTTGTTTGCGCGCCGGCAATCCGTCGAGCGCGTCGGCGATCTGTTGCCGCGACACACAGCGGGCCGCTTCGATGGTCATTCCTTCGATCATTTCAGCGAGAGCCGAACCGCAAGCGAGCGTCGGCGGACAGCCGTAGGCGAGAAAGCGCGCACGCTCAATCCGACCATCGCTGATGAGCAGCGTCAGGCGCAAGCGGTCGCCGCATACGGGGTTGATTCGCTCGGCGGAGGCGTCGGCGTCAGGTATCTCGCCGGCATTGCGAGGCGAGGCGAGGTGGTCTTTGAAAATGTCGGAGTAAGTCAAGAAGCGGTAAGTTGGAAATCGATTCGAGTTGCGCTATCTCTTAAAACTAAAACAACCGCACCCGCATTTAACCGCCCGCGGACGCTTGGAGGGCCCGGAAGATGTGAATGACAGCGTTATCAATCAAGTAAACGGCTCTGTGGATGCCGAGGTGTCCTCTCGCGTCCGCGGGCGGTGGTAGTATTTTGTTTGCAGTCCTTAGATGGCCGGGGCCAGCACGTCCTTTTCATCGGCGACAACGCAGGCGCGATCCGCGAGCGCGTGCTGGTAGAGCGGCGACAGGCGGCGCAGGTTTTCGACGGCGCGTGGCAAGACTTCGAGCACGTAGTCGATGTCTTCGTCGGTCGTATCTTTGCCGAGGCTGAAGCGGATCGAGCCGCGCGCCATCTCGTCGTCGCGACCGAGGGCGCGGATGATCGGCGACGGCTCCAGCGATCCGGACGAGCAGGCCGAGCCGGTCGAGACGGCGACACCCTGCATGTCGAGGTTAATCAGCAATCCCTCACCTTCGATGAACCGGAAAGAAATATTTGACAGGTGCGGCAGACGCTGTGTGCGGTGACCGTTAAAGACGATGTCCGGGACGCGCGCCGCGACACCCGTTTCGAGGTGGTCGCGCAACCGTTGCATGTGATCGATGCGCTGCGACAACTCTTCGCGCGCGAGCGCGGCGGCGGCTCCGAATGCGACGACGGAAGGGACCGCTTCGGTGCCCCCTCGGCGTTCGCGCTCCTGATGACCGCCGATGTTCTGCGGCGTCAGCCTGACGCTGCGGCGCACGAACAGCGCACCGACGCCCTTCGGCGCGTAAAGCTTGTGCGCCGACAGCGACAGTAGATCGCAGCCGAGCACTTCGACATCGACCGGCATCCGTCCGGCAGCCTGCACCGCGTCGGTGTGCAGCCACAGATGGCGTCGGCCCCGCGCCCGCTCTTCACGGACCAGCGCGCCCATTTCGGCGATTGGTTGAATCGTCCCGATCTCGTTGTTGGCGAGCATCACGGTGATCAACACCGTGTCGGGGCGCAACGCCGCGCGCACGTCGTCAAGACGCACGACGCCGTCATCGTAGACCGGCAGCCGCGTGATTTCCCATCCGCGTTTTTCGAGTGCGTCGCAGACGCCGCGCACCGCCGAATGTTCGATTAAAGATGTGATGATGTGGCGACCGTGGTCGGCGACGTTTTCAACGATGCCGCGAATGGCGAGATTGTTCGCCTCAGTCCCGCCGGAGAGGAGCACGATTTCGTTCGGACGCGCGTTAATCAGCAAGGCGACTTCGCGCCGCGCGCGATCCACTGCCGCGCGCGCTTCCTGTCCGAAGAAATGAACGCTCGAAGCGTTGCCGAACTTCTCGGTCAGGTAAGGAATCATCGCTTCGACCACGCGCCGATCAACCGGCGTCGTCGCACTGTTATCAAGGTAAACTCTGCGCATCATACTTTCGTTGTCGGGAAGGGATTAAGTGACCCGGACCTGGAGACTTCCAACCTTGACGGGACGTGCCCGCATCTCAGGTCCAACAGGCACGTTTCGCCGATGTTTTGCCCTCGTATCAATTTTCAGAACCTCGTCGCGTGACGTGTGAAGTGTAGCGGCGCGATTGGACGAGCGCAAGGAGCCTTGTTGTTTGTGGCGCCGCGCGGCGCAGTGTTAGCATGTCGCGGTATTAAACGACAGACCATGGCGGACTTTTTCGCCATCACCGTGCGGCGCGGAGATTAAAATACCAAACATCTTCATAAACAGTTCTGACACGGTAAGGAGAGATAACTGATGAACATCCCACGCCATTATTTCGCGCTCGTATTCGCGCTTGTATTCACGCTTGTGGCGCCGTCGCGTCTCATGAATGTTTCGGCACAGGGGGCTGGAGCTAACGCTTCGGCGGCGGAACAGCAGTCGATGGGTGCGTTGCAACGCGGTTACCGCACCGGCTACTCGGATGGTTATCAAGCTGGCTGGCGCGATGTGGTCGAACGCGCCACCAACGACTACCGTGGCAAAGAAGATTACCGGCGCGCCGACCGTGCGTACGCCGCCAATTACGGTGCGCTCGAAGATTATCGCGACGGCTATCAGCAGGGATTCGAGTTCGGCTATGACGCCGGCTATCAACGGCGCGCCTTCGACTCCGGCGTGCCGCCAACTCTGGCGAGGCGTGGCGCGAATCAGCCGGCGCGACGCGGCGCAACAACTAATAACAACCGTGTCACCGGCGGCCAGAAGACCGACGGCGGCGTCAATGATGAAACGGAGAGCACGAGCGGCGGGAGACGGACGACGACGGCGGCCAACACGACCAACATCGGCACCGGCATCGGCACCAGCATTATTCCGGGAAACACCGTGATGCGCATCGAACTTTTGAATCGTTTATCGTCGGACGTGAGCCGATGGGGAGATCGGTTCGAGGCGCGCGTGATTGAGCCTTCGGAGTACGCGGACGCCATCGTGTCCGGGCGCGTAACGCGCGTCAGCCGTCCGGGCAAGACGCGGGGCAAAGCGGAACTGCAACTCGACTTCGATCAGATTCGCCTGCCGGGCAGCGAGTGGCACGAGTTCAGCGCGCAGGTGATGGAGGTCGAGCAGACGGGCGACGATGAAGGTGTCGGCGGGGTCGACACTGAAGGCGGCATGCGCGGCAAGGACTCGACCAAAGATGATGTCACGCAGGTCAGCACCGGTGCCGGGATCGGCGCGATCATCGGCGCCATCGCCGGCGGCGGCAAGGGCGCAGCCATCGGCGCAGCCATCGGTGGCGGGGCCGGTGCCGGGCGCGTGCTCACCCAACGTGGCCGCGACATCCGCCTCGAACCCGGCCAGCAAATGCAAATCCGCACCTCCGGGAATTAAGTATGAAGACAAACGTCAAAAGGCCAAAGGCAAAAGTGAAAGCCAGGCAAGCTGTAGCTTGAACTTCGTTCGGATGTTGAGCCTCGATGATCGTCACGCTGCTTACCGACTTTGGGACTGAAGACTACTATGTCGGGGCGATGAAGGGCGCGATTCTTTCGGTGAGTCCCGATGCCTGCATCGTCGATCTTACACACCAGATTCCGCCGCACGATGTCGAGGCGGGCGCATTTGTGCTCAGCGCCGCGTCAGAAACATTTCCGCCGGGCACGATCCACGTCGCGGTCGTCGATCCGGGCGTCGGCTCGGCGCGGCGTCCGATCATCGTCGCCAGCCATCGACACACCTTCGTCGGGCCGGACAACGGCCTCTTCACTTTCGTCTATGAGCGCGACCCGGAAGCGCGCGTTTTTCACCTGACCAACGAAGACTACTTTCGTTCACCGGTGAGCGCGACCTTTCACGGGCGCGACCTCTTCGCGCCGGTGGCGGGTGCGCTCGCTAACGGTGTTGCGCTGGAAGCGCTCGGCGAAAGAATCGACGACTACATCAAATTGAGTTTCGCCGCACCGCACCGCCTGTCGGATGGAACGCTCGAAGCGGCGATTATTCACATCGACCGCTTCGGCAATTGCGTTACCAACATCTCGCGTCGCGATCTGCTTGACGATCCGTCGTCGGGGGCCATGCGCCTCATTGTCAACGGCCATCAAATCAATTCGATCCGGGATTTTTTCGCCGCGCAGGGCGTCGCGGGCGACGAGTTGTTCGCCGTTTGGGGAAGCGCGAATCTGTTAGAAATCGCCGTCAATCGCGGCTCGGCGGCGGGCGTGTTGGGGGCCGCGCGCGGTCAGCATGTGCTTGTCACAACCGACATGAAAACTTGAGCTTCGACGATGTTCTGCCCGCTTGTCACGCGACGCTTCTGTTTGCTATCTTCCAACCACTCTAAAATTTAAGGAACGCAAATCATGGACAAACCGAAGGACAACGCGGCAGCCACCGCCAAGAGTCCGGCTGGACTCGAAGGCGTCGTCGCGGCCTCTTCTTCAATCGGCGACGTTGACGGCATCAACGGGGTGCTCATCTATCAGGGTCTGGACATTCACGACCTCGCCGAGCATTCAAACTTCGAAGAGGTTGTGTTCCTGCTCTGGCACGGCCGCTTGCCGAAGCGCGCGGAACTTGATGATCTGCGCCGGGCGATTGCCGACAACCAGAACGTTCCTGACGAGATCATCACACTGCTGCGCGCCGTGCCACGCGACGCCGACCCGATGGACGCTCTACGCACCGCGGTCTCAGCGCTTGCCTTCTACGATAAGGGATCGAAGGACATCTCGCGCGAGGGGGCGCTGCGCACGGCGACACGCCTGACGGCGCAACTGCCGGTGATCGTCGCCGCGATAGACCGCATCCGCAACGGCCACGATCCGGTCGCGCCGAAGCCCGAACTCAACATCGCGACCAACTTTCTGTACATGCTGAAGGGTGAGATGCCGGCGGAGCGCGAGGCGCGCATCTTCGACGCCGTACTGGTGCTGCACGCCGACCACGAATTGAACTCTTCGACATTTACGGGGCGCGTCGTCGCGGGCACGCTCGCCGACATGTACGGCGCGGTGACGGCGGCGATTGCGGCGCTCTCCGGCCCACTGCACGGCGGCGCGAACACGAACGTGATGAAGATGCTTTTGCAGATTGGCAGCGCCGACAAGGCCGAAGAGTGGTTGAAGGACGCGCTCGCGCAGAAGAAGAAGATCATGGGTTTCGGTCACCGCGTCTATCGCACCGAAGACCCGCGCGCGACGCACCTGCGACAGTTCTCGAAAGAGATGGGCGAGGCCCACGGCGACACGCACTGGTTTGAAATCTCGCGCAAGCTGGAAGAGATCATGCTGCGCGAAAGGGGCCTGCACCCGAACGTCGATTTCTATTCCGGCTCGACCTATTACATGATGGACATCCCGCTCGACCTGTTCACGCCAATCTTCGCGGTCAGCCGCATCAGTGGGTGGACGGGGCACATCCTCGAACAGTACGCCAACAACCGCCTGATCCGCCCGCGCGCCGAATACACCGGCCAGCGCGACGTGCCTTATGTGCCGATTGACGAGCGGTGAGTTCGGAAAAGATTTTAGTCAGTATCCGTATCCGGCAGTTGTTCCTCGAAGGAAGCTGCCGGCTCTGTTTATAAAACCGAGTGCATGTGAAGCAGACTCTCAAGCCACTTCGTCATCCCCCCAGTTATCACCGATGCGCTGACCCGCGCTCAGTCTCGTCTGTCGTTGGCTGTTCATCTTCTTGAAATATAGATATTGCCGCTGGATGGTTCGGTATCTCTTCATCTGTCAGTCGCTTTAACTCTTCGGTCGCTGAGACGAGTCGGGTGCGCCAGATGAAAGCGGTTGAGAGCAGCAGTGCGACGGTGCAGGCCGCACCGCCTTCGATGCCGTAGCCGCCGCCGGTGATCCACTCCGGGCCGCGGTCGACCGCGCGCAGTAGCGGCGACGGGGCGAGTTCGGTGATGCCGCTGACGGGCAAACCGAGCAGCGCGCCCATCGTCCAGTTCCACGACCAATGCACGCCGAGCGGGAACCACAGGCTGCGCGTGCGTAGGTACGCGACCGCCAGCCACACGCCCGCCAGTGTCGTGTTCACAATGGTGAAACCACGCGCGACATTCGGATTGTCCAAGTGGACGACGGCGAAGAGAATCGAAGTGGGCACGACAGCAACCCACGCCGGCCACGAACGCAGGAGCGTCTGCAACGGGTAGCCTCTGAACAGCACCTCTTCGGCGGCGGCGGCGCAGCCGAAGACGAGGCACGAGATCGCAACCGTCCGACTGATGGCCGGCCACAACGCTGCCGTATTCAATTCGAAGCTGAAGCCGCCGAAAGCTGCCGCTATTAACGCCGCGACGACCAGCGATGCCGCACCGATGAGCGACCCGAACAATAGGTCGCCGAGCCACCCACGGTGGAGCGTCCATCCGAGCGCGCGCCACGGCAGACCCTCAATCACGCGCCCGCACGCCCAACCAATCAGCGTCGCGCACGTCAACAGCACGAATGCCTGCACGACGAATCCCCAACTCCCCTTTAACACGTCGCCGGTCGCGCCGGTTACATTGTCGCGCAATAAAAATGATAGAAGGGAATTAACCGTCACCCACATCATCGAGAGAGTGATGAGGTATAGAACAGCGAACAGGCCGAAGCGCCAGACGCCGCGCAGTCGACCGGCGCGGTTAAAGAGCGGGTCGTGCATCAGGCGGTTCAGAAACGGCTCAGTAGTCATCAAGGTCAATATAAACGAAAGTCGTGGTCAAAGTCCGTGACGACAAAGATCGCTTGGGGTGTATGCGCTGCCGCGCGTGTGCATGCTAAACTTTCGCGCCGCAACTGTCATAAACACGGTTATGAATATAGAGAAAACTGATAGTAGTTTCGATCCGGGAAGCGAGCCGAGGCCTCGCCGCCGCGCCGCGCCGTGGCTACTCGGTGGGCTGGTGCTGCTGCTGCTCTCCGTCCTCGTCGCGCTACAGGTCTTCGGCCTGTGGGAAATCTTCACGCCCGACACGGCATCCGACACGTTGTTGATCTACGCGCTGTCGTCGCTTAATTTCGTCGCGTTCTTCATCTTCGCCTTCATCTTTGTGCGCAATCTTTTGAAATTGCGCCGCGAACGCCGCGAGCGTCAGCTCGGCTCGAAGATCAAGACGCGCCTCGTCGTCTATTTCATCGCTGTCAGTCTACTGCCGATCACGGCAATGGCAGTCTTTTCGTACATCTTCTTTAACCGTTCACTCGAAAAGTGGTTCAGCAGTTTGCCGGAGGATGTGGTGCGCGAAGCGAACGCGGTGCAGCGCGGCGAATCGCTGAGGCAATCCGAGGGCCTGCGAGAATTGGCGTCGACGATTGCCGTACTGCTCGAAACGAAACCCGCCGGAGAGGGCGCGGTTGATTTCCAATCCGTCGCCGAGCGTGGACGGTTGGCGCTGCTCACAGTTTCAACAGCGGAGGCGACACCGCCCGCGATCACCGCGCCGTCTGAGGATGTGTCGCCCGTCACCGTGTCACCCATCACCGTGCCGCCTGTTGCCGCGCCGTCTTATTCCCCATCGTACTATGCCGCGCGCGAAGATGTCGGGCAAGAGATTCTTCGGCGGGTGCCGGAGACCGGCGGCGGCTTCGTGGCGGCGGTCGGCGGGACCGCGTTCGATGTCGTCGCGTTACCGCTGGCGGGCGGAGCAAAACTCATCGCTGCGCGCGAGCGACAGTACGACCCGGCGCTCGGCAACCTGGTCGCGGGCGCGCGGACGTTCGAAGACTTCAAACGCCGGCAGCGCAAGGTGCGTCTGCTCGGATTGTCGACGCTCGGCCTGCTGACGCTGATGCTGCTGTTCGCGGCGACGTGGAGCGCGATTCATCTCGCGCGCGGAATCGGAACGCCGATCCGCGCGCTCGCTGAAGCCTCGGACGAAGTGGCGCGCGGGAACCTCGATTACCGCGTCACCGCGATTGCCGATGACGAATTGGCCGTGCTGGCCGCATCATTCAATCAGATGACGGCGCAACTCGCCGAGAACCGACGCCGCATCGAAGCGGGCGCCACCGAGTTGCGCGAAAAGAACCTCGCTCTGGCGGAGCGCCGCGACTACATCGAGACGGTGCTCGAATCGCTCTCGACCGGCGTCATCTCGCTCGACGCGGACGACCGCCTGACGACGATCAATCACGCCGCGGTTTCAATGCTGCGCCTCGGTCATGCTCCGCCGGCAGGGACGTTATTCAGCGACGCAGTTGGGGGCGAGGACCGCGACGCGCTGGATCGTGTGTTGTGGCGCGCGCGGATGCGCGGGCGCGCCGTCGGGCAGGTTGAGCTTGCGCGCTCCGATAACGGCGGCGATGCCGAGGCGGAAGACAACCGCGGCGCGATCCCGGTCACGCTGACCGCGACGGCGCTGCCGCAACGATCCGACGGCGGCGGGCGGAGCGTCGTGCTGATGATGGAAGACCTGACGGAGTTGCTGGCCGCGCAGCGCGCCGCCGCGTGGAGTGAAGTAGCGCGGCGCATGGCGCACGAAATCAAGAACCCACTGACGCCGATTCAGCTTTCCGCCGAACGCATCGCGCGCAACTTCGCGCGCCGCCCAGAAACCGGGAACGGGGAAGGGACGCGCGCGTCACTCAGCAGCGGCGTCGGCAATAGTGTCGACACAGGCGTCGATAATTCCGTCGACACGGCAGACCGTCAGCGAATCGCGCGGCTGGTCGAGGAATGCACGGCGACGATCATCCGCGAAGTGGCGGGACTGAAGGCGATGGTCGATGAGTTCACCCGTTTCGCGCGCCTGCCGCACGCGCGACTCGAAGTCGCCGACCTGAACGAAGTCGTGCGCCAGGCCGTCGCGCTCTACGAAGAGCGGCTCGGCGACGCACGGATGGATGTGCGTCTGGCGCACACTCTGCCGGGCGCGCTGCTCGACACGGAGCAACTGCGCCGCGTGTTCGTTAACATGATCGACAATGCTTTGGAGGCGCTAACTGACGCGCCGGGCGAGCATCGCATCACGGTTGCAACCGGGCACGACCCGGCGCGCGGTCTGCTGCTTGCCGAAGTCACCGACACCGGACAGGGGATCGCGCGCGATGCTTTCCCGCGTCTGTTCTCGCCCTACTTCTCGACGCGTGGGCGCGGAACGGGACTCGGCCTCGCTATCGTGCAGCGTGTCATCGCCGAGCACGGCGGGCGCATCCACGCCGAATCCAACCGCCCGCGCGGTGCGCGCT
>Ga0136614_10000120_pt1 | contig 30763 bp, 20 predicted proteins | sample AntDrymUQ2792106_2_FD_106643 | JGI IMG/M metagenome (GOLD analysis project Ga0136614, IMG submission 106643) | Polar desert sand microbial communities from Dry Valleys, Antarctica - metaG UQ279 (21.06) | ecosystem: Environmental > Terrestrial > Soil > Desert | place: Antarctica: Dry Valley... | reverse complement strand
TCCTGTTGCCGGAGCTTTGCGGCGGCGTGGCGGATAGCTGCGCCGAGACGTGTGTTGTGTTGATAGTTGATACCGCCGATGCGCTGTTCGATCTCTGCGGAATACTTTTCAGCGAAATCCTTGACGACGTAAAACTTGACGTTGCGGCGGCCTTCAGAAGTGAAGCCGTAGATCGCATACACGTCGCCCACGGCTTCGAGCGCTTCGCTCATCAAGACGAGTCCCTCTTTTTCGACTTCGATGATGCGGCGGCCCGGATGCGTGTAGGGCTGCAAGGGATGTCGCCCGATGGTGCGGGCAGTTGAGGAAGACTGGTCTAATAAAAATGAGACGGCGACATCACGCTCGTGGCGCAGGCGTTTGGTGTAGAGCCGTTCGGATTGATGGCCCCCTCCGGCGCTAGACGCGCGGCGGTCGGCGACGTAGTTGATCACCGCATCGAGATCATAATCGTCGCCGTCCAACTCACCTTTGACGCGAATGAGGCTTTCAGGGCGCAGCAGTTGAAATTGGTGCTTAATGGAGGAGATGACGCCTTTGTAGCGCGAGCGCGTTAGTTCGACGAACATGCGGTCGCCGCGCTTGACGCGCTTTTCGACGACGCGACACCAATTCACGCGGCTGTCTGACAATTCGCGATCCCACTCGTCGTAATTGAACGCGACCTCGCCGGGCTGCAAGTCTTGTTCGGGCGATTCGCCGCTCATCCAACGCTCGGCTCCGGCGAGTTGTTCAGTATCGCCGTCGAAGGATTGCGAGCCGGCCCAAGCGTTGAATAACTCGCGCGCGTCGCGCTTGGACGATTGGCGTTGTTGCTCTTCGGGTTCAGCCTGCTCGCTTCCCTCTGTCTCATCCGCGCGCGACTCGGCACCGCTCGCGTCCGGCTCTTCCGTTTCTGAAAACTGCTCTGGCTGCTCGGTCTGCTGCGGCACGACGGATTGAAAGAGCGTATAGACGCGGCTCGTCGCCATCAACGTATCAGCGACGCTCGATGCAATGGGACCAACAAGATAATCGGCGACGATGCCTTCAAGTTCGGAGACGATCTGATGGTAAGTCGCGCGGGCGTCGTCGAGCGCACCGCCGCAGAGCGTGATTTGAAAGAGCAACTCAAAGGGGACCAATGTTAGCGGGACGGCATGAATGCGGGGGCGGCTCTGGCGCAGGTGCGCTTGCACGAAATCGAGATCGCGATTTAAGCCGCGATAGGCGCGGCGCAGACGCCGGTCGATGCGTGCATTTTCCAGCGTCCCGAAGATACGCGCGGCCAAAGCGGGCAACGGAAAGAGCGCGAGGACAGCGCGATAGTCCGCGTCCTGTGGCAGACGGCGACGGACGTTCCGCGTTCTGCGTGCTTCTTCTTCAGGCGCGAGCGCGCGCTCGCCCTTGCCCGGCTTGTTAATGTAGCCGTCGAGCGCGAAGGCGTCGAGCGCGTCCACGTTCTCCGGCGCGTAAGTTTCCGCAATCGCAGCGTAAGCGGCGTGTAGGTCTGCACCTGCGCCCGCGCTGTTGCGCTCGTGCGTGCCAAACTCGATCTGCCCGGCGGCGTGCGCGGCGAGGACTTTGTAGAGACGGAAATTCAACTCGTCATCTGCAAACTCTGTGACGTGCGCGGGCAAGTGGATCGTGTTGCCGTCGCCGATCCGCGCCTCTTCGGGGACGGCGGCGAGGGACTGCACATCGACGGCGCGTCCGGTCAAGCCTTCGACGTAGAGCCGCAAGGTCTGCGCCACTTCGTCGAGCGCCAGACCTAAACCTTCGCCGTGCCGCAACCTCTCGTTGCTCTGCCGCGTCTCCAGCGCGTAGTAACTGCGCCGCGCCCGCGCGTCCGCTTTGGCAAGCGTTAATCCCGCGCGCGCCCACTCCTCAAACTGTTCGATGGAAGCCGCGCGCAACGCCGCCGGGCCGGAGCGGAAACAAGAGATCGCTGCTTCGGCGTCCACACGCGCTACTTCGCACGCTGCCGCGACGACGCGCCGCGACAACTCGATTGCCCGCGCGTGGGTTGCGGCGCGACCGCCTGCGAGCGCGCGAAAGAACGCGGGGCTTGAGCGCGTCAGCGCGACGAGTCCCGCATTGCCCTGCGCGGCGACGAGATGCAGCAATTGGTCCCACGCGCCGAAGCATTCCGGCGCGACGCGCAACACTTCGCCGCCCGCGATGAAGACGTGCAAAGCCGCCGCGCCGCCGCGCTCCAAAAATCTCTCTGTCTGATGAAACAGCGCGAGCGTTTGCTCCACGCCCAACCCCGCAACGGCTTCCGGCAACGCGCTCCACATGTCGGATGCGATGCCGCCCGCGCGCGCCGCGAACACGCCCGCCAGCCGGAGCGCCGCGCTTGAGACGCGACGCTCGTTCCCTCGATCAATCTCGGCGAGGGCCGCGAAAGCGCGCGGCGTTGCGGCGAGAAAATCCGCGCTATGCTTGGCCGAGCGGCGCGCGATCTCTTCGGCCACTGCGAAGACTTCGGCGAGGGCTTCGGCGTCGCCGACTGCGCGCGCGAGCGCGGGCGCGCGGCGAAACGTCTCGACCGCAATAGACGTAGAGAGCGCCATCTGCCGGGCGCAGATGTGAAAGAGCGTCGGACGCGCCGGCATTGGTACATCTGTCAATTCACCAACGCCCGCCGCGAAAAAGTCGATGCCCGTCTCCACGTCGGCCATCGTCAAACGCCGCCCTATCTCGCCCCACTGCCGCAACTCTTCCGCCTCAAGGACGCCCGCCGCTTCTGGGGCCGCGCGCAAAAATTCCACACCCGCGCGCAAACTCACGCCCGCTAACTGTGCGCTCACTTCCAAAGCCGCCCGCGCCCGCTCCGCCGGCAACTTCCCCAACTCGCGCGCCAGCCCCGCAATCGTCCGCCGCTCGCTCACGCTCCGCACCGCGCGCAGACGCTCGCGCAGGGCGCGGTCAAGCGATTGCTCCTCCGCTTGCCGTTCCCCTTCGTCACTGGCCTTGAAGATTGGCTCTAGCCCGTCCATCGATTTGAAAACTACTTCGTGCCTTTGTGGTAAATAATTTGGTAAATAGAATCTGTTCTCAGTTGATTCATAATCTCCGCCGCAAACTGTTTCTTATCTTTGCCTTCGTATTCTTGTTCGTAACGTGACCATGCTTCCTGCCTTTTACCGGCATAAATGTATCTAAGCATCAAGTCCAAGATGGCGCTGTCTCTCATCATGCGGGATGTGCTGTTAGAGTTGCTTTCTGCTTGTTTTATCTCCCGGATTTTATCCATTCTCTGCTCCGCATCCTTCAGAACCACTCTCTCGAACGCGGGATTTGCCGGGCGGTATTCTCTTACTCTGGTGTCATATTCGAAAAGGATCGGCTGGCGCGGTGAATAAATATTATCGAATCTGCCGGTAAAGAACCAAAACGTGCCGAGATGTTGGCTGATTTCAGCGCGGCCATCATCGTCGGCGTCGAGCGTTCTCAAGTCATAAATTACATGGTACTTGCCACTGTCATAAATCACCCGGAAGGTAGGCGCTAAGTCCACGATCCAGTAACGCCAATACCTGTTCGAGGTTTGTTCGATGACAAGTTGTTTATCCTTCTCACCGAGAAGGGGAAAGAGGCCGAAGCGAACCTCTGAGAGTTGACCGGGTCGCCCGTCGAAAGTGGCAACTACTTTTCCTCCTTTCTTGAGAACTGCATACTCGATCTCCGTCTCACTTCTTCTCACTCTCTTCGAAATTTCAAAATCGAGATAAGTCAAAGCATCATCGCTAACGTACTCGAAATTATTACCGAGCGGCTTGTCGAAGTGATCTGGAATGTAGTTGATTTCTGTAGCGCGGGACGTATTTTGGGGGTGAACAGTAGGAGCCGGACGTGGGGTGGTCACACTTGTTGAGGCGTGACAGCCCCACAGCCCGAAATTCAATGTTAGCGTGAGTAAGCAAAGTGAACCGTAACGCATCGTTGGATGTTACTGAGTTTAACTCTTCTCGCCGTCCAGCATCTTTCGGTTGAACGTCTCCGACTGCCTGCGCGGGATGCTCAAAGATTCCCATTCTGACGATCTGAAGTGCTTCGCCAATAAAATGATCTGACCGATGTGCGAAGCGTAGTGCGCGAGTTGCCGGTTGATCGCCATGACGACGGTGTACGGCTCGCCTCTGATCGTGAGTGGCCGGTCGAAGTCCGCCGGTTGCAAAGGCTCAAGCGCGGCGAATGTGCATTGCCAGCCTTGCTCCCACCACTGCATCACTTCCTCGCGCGTCGTCTCTGCATCCATCTCAAATTCGGAATCGCGATGGCGATCCGGTTTCTCGCCGTCGGTGGTCAGAAAGTTTGTCCAGCGCGAGCGCATATTGCCGGCCAAGTGGCGGATGATGACGGCGATGCTGTTCGCCTCCGCATCAAGCGCGCGGAAAAACTCTTCGTCCGAAACTTGCGCGAAGGCTTTTTCGGCGAGTCCCTTGTAATTGCGAAAGACTTTCAGCGAGTCTTCGAGGTAATGGCGGGTGAAATTTTCTTGGTTCATATCGTGTTCATGAAAATCAACGCCCGATCAACGTCGGCGACATCTTCGGGGAAAATTCCTACAGCTTTCAAGAAAAAGATCAAGCCACGAATGCACACGAATGAGATGGAGACGAAATCAAACAGCGCCGCGCCGTCAATTGCTGGAGCGGATGCTGATATTTTTTCTTTCGTGCCAATTCGTGTCCCTTCGTGGCTCGCTTTTTCTTGGAATTGTTCCCAGCTTATCACAGTCGAAAGCTCGTCACAGTCTCTTGTGTGCTGGGTCGTTGTCGTGTCAAAGCATCCTCAAGGAATTTGCCATAGAGGTCACAGAGAAAGATGAGTTTCGATTTCATGTTCGCACGGACAGACGGAATCTGATACCTTTGCGCGCCGCTTTGCGCGTTAGCAAAGTGAAGAGTGAAAGATGATCACTACCAGCCGTCCGAACATCTCAGCAGGAGCAGCAAACATGAACAATAACACCGCAACCACCGCAACGGAGCAAATGCCGCCGGAAGCCTTTATCACGCAACTGGCTTTCGGAGCCATGATGACGCAAGCCTTGTATGTCGCCGCCAAGTTGGGCGTCGCCGACTTGCTCGCGGAGAAACCGCGCCCAATCAGCGAATTGGCCGCGCACACGAAGACGCACGGGCGCGCTCTGTATCGCGTGTTGCGAAGTTTGGCGGGCGTCGGCGTGTTTCGGGAAGTCGAGCCGCAAGTTTTCGCGCTCACGCCGCGCGCGGAGCCGCTGCGCGCGGACGCGCCGAACTCAATGCGGAGCGGTGTGATCTTCATGGGTGAAGAATGGCACTGGCGCGTCTGGAGCGACCTGCTCTACAGCGTGCGGACGGGCCAGCCCGCTTGGGGACACACGCACGGCGCGGAGGTCTTCGACTACTTCGCCGCCAATCCCGAACAGGCGGAAATCTTTAACCGCGCGATGACGGATATGTCCATGGGAACTGCCCCGACCATCGTCGCGGCTTACGATTTCTCCGGCATCAAGATGCTCTGCGACATCGCGGGCGGTCACGGCTACCTGCTCGCGCAGGTGTTGAAGGCGCACCCGGACATGAAAGGAATTTTATTTGACGTGCCGCCGGTCATCGCGGGCGCAAGCGCGATGCTCGATCAGGAAGGCGTGGCTGGACGGGTCAAAAAGATCGCCGGCGACTTTTTCGCGTCTGTGCCGGCGGGCGCGGACGCTTACATGATGAAACACATCATTCACGATTGGAACGACGAACGCGCGATCCGGATTCTGCAAAACATCCATGCGGCAATGTCGCCGGAGGGCAAAGTCCTGATCATCGAAACAGTGGTTCCCAAAGGCGACGAGCCGCATTATAGCAAACTGTTAGACCTCGAAATGCTAGTCTCGCCCGGCGGCGCAGAGCGCACAGCCGAGGAGTATCACGCTTTGCTTGCCTCAGCCGGCTTCCGCTTGGCGCGCATCATCCCAACCGCCTCGCCTTTCAGCATCATCGAAGCCGTCAGAGCGGATCGCTAAAGCGAAACTGACGAGGATTGGGACACAAAGAAAAAACTATCCACGAACACATACGAAACAACGCGAACTAAAAAGACTCGAACCATTAGTGAGCTTTCTTGTCGTTTCGTGGATCATCTGCTGTCTCCTGTGCCAATCTATTGGACTGATTTAGATAACCGTCGTGACGATCTCGCGGATGCTGCGCTGCAACTCGCGGTCGTCGGTGATGGGCGAGCAGAGCGCGACTTCGGCGGCGGCGGTCGGGGCAATGCCGCGCGCCATGAGTTGGGCGGCGTAGATCAGCAGACGTGTGGAGACGCCTTCTTCGAGGCCGTGACCGCGTAGGTTTCTGACCTTCTGACCGATGAGGACAAGATCGCGCGCCGCCGTCTCGTCAATCCCGCCCTCGCGGGCGACGATCTCGGCTTCGAGCGCGGGTGGCGGATAATCGAACTCTAGCGCGACGAAACGCTGCCGCGTCGATTGCTTTAGGTCTTTGAGGATCGATTGGTATCCCGGATTGTACGAGACGACGAGCATAAAATCCGGCGGCGCGTCCAAGAGCGTCCCGCGCTTCTCAATCGGCAGGCGGCGGCGATCATCCGTCAACGGGTGAATAATAACGACGGTATCTTTACGCGCCTCGACTACCTCATCCAAATAACAGATCGCGCCGTTGCGAACCGCCGTCGTCAACGGCCCGTCGTGCCAGACAGTCTCTTCGCCTTCAAGCAGAAAACGCCCCACCAAATCCGTCGCTGACAAATCCTCATGGCACGCGACCGTAATCAACGGGCGACTGAGCCGCCACGCCATATGTTCCACGAACCGCGTCTTGCCGCAACCCGTCGGCCCCTTCAACATCACCGGCAAACGCGCCGCGTGCGCCGCCTCAAACAATTCTACTTCGCGTGCGACCGCCAAGTAATAAGGCTCTTCGGCAACGGTGTACTCTTCGATAGCTCTTTCAGGCATAGTCCATAGTCCAAAGTCCAATGTCCAATGTCACCAAGCAAGATTGAGTGTCCAAGACTGACTTTGGACATTGGACTTTGGACTCTTATTGCGCGGCTGACGTTTCGCTCCGCTTCGGGTATCCTTGATAGCTGAATGAATGCTGTTTTTGCTGATTGAGCGAGCATCTTAACACTCGCCGCGAAGGGGCGGCAAACAACTATAGTGACGAGTGATGAGTGACGAGTGACAAGTGAAAAAGCTGTCTTCAACTCGTCACTCATCACTCGTCACTTATCATTGTCTTATGAAGATTGCGGTGGCGATGAGCGGCGGCGTCGATTCTTCGGCGGCAGCGGGACTGTTGCAGGAAGCGGGCCATGAGTTGGTCGGCTTTACGATGCAGTTGTGGGATCAGCGGCGGGGGCTGTCGGGCGTGGACGAGCATGGCGAGCCGTTGCCGTCGCGTTGCTGCTCTTTGGATGACGTGTACGACGCGCGGCGCGTGGCGGAAGAGTTGGGCTTTCCGTTTTATGTGCTGAATCTCGAACGCGATTTCGAGCGCGATGTGGTGCAGCCGTTCGTCGAGAGCTATCTGGAAGGCGAGACGCCGATCCCGTGCGTGGCTTGTAACAGCCGTCTGAAATTCGCGTCGCTGGATCGTTTGGCGCAAAGTCTCGGTTGCGAGAAGGTGGCGACGGGACATTACGCGCGCGTGGAGTTTGACGAAAGGACTGATCGTTATCGCCTGCTGCGCGGCGTCGATGTGCGGAAAGATCAGAGTTATTTTCTGTGGGAGTTGACGCAAGAGCAACTATCGCACGCGCTGTTCCCACTGGGCGAAATGTCGAAGGCGGAAGTGCGCGACTTGGCGCGGCGGCACGGCTTGACGGGGGTCGCGGAGAAAGCCGAATCGCAGGAGATTTGCTTCGTGCCGGACGGAGATTACGCGGGCTTCATCGACCGCTATCTGGAAGCGGAAGGCCAGACCGAACGTGCGCCGGGCGCGGGCGAGATCGTCGATGCGACGGGGTACGTGCTGGGCGAGCATCAGGGCGTGCATCGCTACACGGTCGGGCAGCGGCGCGGGATTGGCGTCTCGCGTGAACTGCCGCTCTACGTCGTGCGGATCGACGCCGTGCAGAATCGTGTCGTCGTCGGCGGAAGTAATGAGTTACTAAGTTCTGAATTCACTACCGCCGGCGTCAACTGGATCGTGTTCGACGCTCCGCTTGATCCCGTCCGCGCCGAAGTTCGCGTCCGCTACCGCCACACCGCTGCGCCCGCGACGATTGAGATGATCGGCGGAGGCCGCACCCGCGTCCGCTTCGACGAACCACAGCGCGCGATCACGCCGGGACAGGCGACTGTCTTTTATCGTGGCGACGAAGTTTTAGGCGGCGGGTGGATTGTGAAAGACAATCAGCAGTAAATAATTGAGGCAGTAGCCCGACCGTGAGGGAGGGCGTTCGTCGAACAGGAAGCAAGGGGCAGCGGCAGACAGCAGGAGCAAGGTGACAGCGGCTTGACTGCTTCCTGCTCCTGCCTCCTGCTGACTGAGAGCGCCCTCCCTCACGGTCGGGCTACTGCCTTTTCCGCGCTAAACTTTTCCCGCGCCGCCGCGTAATAACAAACGCCCACGTCTCCTCGCAAATCGAATGCTTTCGAGCGCCAGAATTGCAAGGCTGACGCGCCGGCAGTAGCCAGCCGCGCAAATGACTGAAAACTGAAAACTGTTTTATGCCCATGTCACGTTCACAAAAAATCGCAATTTTAATTTCCGGCATTCTGCTCGTGTTGCTCTTGGTCGTCGGCCTGTTCATCGGTCTCATCTGGATGACTTTTAGAGATAATGCGCCGAACATCGCGGACAACAGCGTGCTGGTTTTGAAGCTCGAAGGCTCGCTGCCCGACTACGCGCCGGAAGACCCGTTGGGGGCGCGGCTGTTGGGGCGCGACGACCGCTCGCTCGCCAGCCTATTGATGCAGATCAAGAAAGCCAAAGCCGACCAGCGCGTTAAGGCGATCTTGTTGGACATCGGCCTGACGCAAGTCGGCTGGGGCAAGGCTGACGAGATTCGCGACACGATTGCGGACTTTCGCACGTCGGGTAAGCCCGTCTACGCCCACATGGAGTTTGCGACGAATAAAGAGTATTACATCGCGACCGCTTGTGATCGCATCTACGTCGATCCCATCGGCAATTTGTTCATCGTCGGCTTGGCGGCGGACGTGATGTCCTTGCGCGGCTCGCTGGATAAGCTCGGCGTCTATCCTGATTTTTACCAGATCGGAAAATACAAGACCGCGCCCGAACAGTGGACGCGCAAGGAGATGTCCGAAGCCAGCCGCGAAGTGGTCAACGCCATCCTCGATGATTTCTTCGGTCGCTTCGTCAACACGGTAGCGACAGCGCGCAACAAATCGCCGGAAGACGTGCGGACGCTCATTGACAACGCGCCGCTCCGTGCCACTCAAGCCAAAGATGCCGGGCTGATCGACGGCGCGAACTACCGCGATGAAGTTGAGGACGAGTTGAAAAAGCGGCTCGGCTACAAAGAGCCGGACAAGCTGCGCCTCGTCAAACACAATGATTACCGCCGCGTCGCGCCGGAGAGTTTGGGACTGAACGAAGGCGAGCGCATCGCCGTTATTTTCGCGACTGGCCCGATTGGATCGGGCGAGTCTAACGAAGGCAGCGCATTCAGCGGGCGCACAGTCGGTTCAGATACTATCGTCAAAGCGTTGAATGACGCGCGCGAAGACAAACGGATCAAAGCCATCATCCTGCGTGTGGACAGTCCGGGGGGGACCAGTTACGCCTCCGATCTGATCTGGCATGCAGTTGAGAAAGCGAAGGAGAAGAAGCCAGTCGTCGTCTCAATGGGCGACGTGGCCGCTTCGGGCGGGTACTACATCGCTTGCACCGCCAACAAAATCATCGCGCAGCCGACGACGATCACCGGCTCCATCGGCGTCTTCGCCGGCAAGCCCGTCATGAAAGGTTTCTACGACTGGATCGGCGCGAATAACGAATACATCCTGCGCGGCAAAAACGCCGGCCTCTTCCGCGAGACCGAGCCGTTCACGCCCGAAGAGCGCGCCCAGTTCGAGACGATGCTGAAGGGTTTTTATTACGATGACTTCCTGCCTAAAGTCGCTAAAGGACGCAACAAGGATGTCGAGTACATCGACTCCATCGCGCAAGGCCGCGTCTGGACGGGGACGCAAGCGAAAGAGCGCGGCCTTGTCGATGAGTTCGGTGGGTTAGAAAAGGCCGTCGAGGTCGCCAAACAACTCGCCAACATTCCGGCAGAGAAAGGCGTCCGCCGCGTCGTCCTGCCCACCCCGCGCACGTTCCTGCAACAATGGCTCGGCGGCGGCGACAACGAGGCCAGCGTTATGACCGAACAACAACGCGCCGCCTTCGCCGCCCTCCCCGAAGACATCCGCCGAGTGCTGCAACACGCCGCCTTCCTCGACCGCCTCCAACGCGGCGAGACGATGGCGATGCTGCCGTTCGATTTGCGGATCAGGTGAGCCGCGAACTGCGAGCAACGAATAGTCATTTAGCCCTGTCAGGGGCGATTGAAAATAGCCCGGCAATTCATCGCTGGGTTGAGATACAAACAAAAGAACGAGTCCCGTAGGGACGACTGAATCGAGCTGCATTCAGTCGTCCCTACGGGACTCGTTTTCTTTGGCGAACGATCCCCAGCGATAAATCGCTGGGCTATTACCAGATGTCCCTAACGGGACAATCATTACTCCCCGCGTTCAATCCGTTCCATCCCGTGCATGTACGCCCTCAACGCTTCGGGAATGATCACCGAGCCATCTGGCTGTTGATAATTTTCCATAATCGCGATCCACGTGCGACCGATGGCGACGCCGGAGCCGTTCAAGGTGTGGACGTATTCGGGCTTCGCGCCGCCCGCGCGGCGAAAACGAATTGAAGCGCGGCGGGCTTGAAAGTCCCAGCAGTTCGAGCAGGAAGAGATTTCCTTGTAGGCTTTGTAGGATGGCAGCCACACCTCGATGTCGTAAGACTTCGCCGCGCTGAAACCCAGATCGCCCGTCACGTGTTCGACGACACGGTGCGGCAAGCCCAACTTTTGCAAGACCGACTCGGCGTCGCGCGTCATCGACTCTAATTCGTCGTTGGAATGTTCGGGGAGCGAGAGTTTTACTAACTCAACTTTCTCGAATTGATGCTGGCGGTAGAGGCCGCGTGTGTCGCGCCCGTAGCTGCCGGCTTCGGAGCGGAAGCAAGGCGTGTAGGCTGCGAACTTCAACGGCAGTTGCGCCGCATCGAGAATCTCCTCGCGGTGATAGTTCGTCACCGGCACTTCGGCGGTCGGGATGAGATAAAGATTCCGCTCATCCGTCAGCTTGAACAAATCTTCCCCGAACTTCGGTAACTGGCCCGTGCCGTAGAGCGCGTCGTAGTTGACGATGAACGGCGGCAGCGTCTCCTCGTAGCCGTTCTCTCGCGTCTGCACGTCGAGCATGAAGTTGATCAAAGCGCGCTCCAAACGCGCGCCCGCGCCACACAAGATAGCGAAGCGCGAAGACGCGATCTTGCTCGCGCGCGCAAGATCGAGAATGCCTAAGCTCATGCCGAGATCGACATGATCCTTCGGCTCAAAATCAAACTCGCGCGGCACGCCCCACCGCCGCAGCTCAACATTTTCATCTTCCGTCGCGCCGACAGGGACGCTCTCATGCGGAACGTTCGGCAGCGTCGAGAGCAAGGTTTTCATCTCCGCTTCGGCCTCGTCGCGCTGCCGATCCAATTCCGCGATCTGCTCCTTCAATTGCCCCACAGCCTCGCGCTTCGCTTCCGCTTCCGCTTGTCGTCCTTCTTTCAACAGCCCGCCGATCTCACGGCTCGCCGCATTGCGTTGCGCGTTCAACTGATCCGATTCGGCGATCACACGCCGCCGCTCGGCATCCATCCACACAAAATCTTCCAGCGCGGCGGCAGGGAAATTGCGCGCATCCATCGCGGCGCGCACCCGTGCAAAATTTTCCCGGATGAAGTTCAGATCGAGCATTTGCGGCTCTCCTCTGTCGTGTGGTATCAAATGTTCCAAGCAATACAGACGAACACAGTGTAGAAACACGCGCCGTCACGAAAAGCGTCAAGCTAACGGACGCCGCGCCGCAGTGTCAAGAGAGTAATCAGTTTTCAGTTTTCAGTTTTCAGTCAACGACAATCAAAGCTCGCTTGACTAAAAACTGAAAACTGAAAACTGAAAACTGAAAACCATGCCCAAGAAAATTCGTAAAGCCGTGTTCCCCGCCGCCGGTCTAGGGACCAGATTCCTGCCTGCGACAAAGGCATCGCCGAAAGAGATGTTGCCGCTCGTCGATAAGCCGCTGATTCAGTATGTGGTCGAAGAAGCCGTCGCGTCCGGCATCGAGTCGATCATCATCGTGACGGGGCGGGGCAAGACCGCGATTGAGGATCACTTCGACATTTCGTTCGAGCTGGAAAATCTGCTGCGCGAACGCGGCAAGGACGCGCTCCTCGAACAAGCGCGCTCGGTTTCCGATCTCGCACGGAGCAGTTATGTGCGGCAGAAGGAGGCTCTGGGTCTCGGCCACGCCATCTTGCAGGCGCGCGATTTCGTCGAGGACGAGCCGTTCGCCGTGCTGCTGGCCGACGACATTGTTGACGCCGAAACGCCCGCGCTCAAGCAGATGCTCAAAGTCTATGAAGAATACGACGCGCCGGTGCTGGGGACGATGCAAGTCGAGGGCGAGGCCATCTCACGCTTCGGCGTGATCGATGCGGAAGAAGTCTCCGCCGGCGTCTATCAAATCAGAGACATGGTCGAGAAGCCGCCCTTTCAAGAAGCGCCTTCCGATCTCGCGATCATCGGTCGCTACATTTTGACACCCGACATCTTCGACGAGATCGAACGCACAGAGCGCGGCGCAGGCGGCGAGATTCAGATCACCGACGCGATGCGCTCGCTCTTGCGTAAGCGTCCCTTCTACGCCGTGCAGCTCGAAGGCCAACGCCACGATGCCGGTGACAAACTCGGATTCCTCATCGCCACTGTCGAATTCGCGCTTAAACGTCCCGACCTCGCGCCGGAGTTCCTCGAGTATTTGAAGTCACTGAAATTGTAAGCAGTGGTCAGTGGTCAGTGGTCAGTTAAAAACAGAATGTTTTTGCTTTTCACTGATCTCTGACCTCTAACCTCTGATCTCTTGAAAAGAGAGGATAGGCTATGAGTGTTGACGGCCAAACTTTTGCCGGGCGCGTCGGGATCGTGACCGGCGCAACGCGGGGGATCGGGCGCGCGATTGCTGTGGAACTGGCGCGGCGCGGCGCGGGCGTAGCCTTCAATTACGCGCAGAGCGCAGACGCGGCGGAAGCGTTGAAAGCTGAGATCGAGGCGGCAGGCGTCGAGTCGTTCGCGATGCAATGTGACGTGGCGCAGACTGCTGCCGCCGCCGAAATGGTCAAGGGAGTCAAAGATAAATTCGGGCGCATCGATTTCCTCGTCAACAACGCCGGCATCACGCGCGATAATTTGATCCTGCGAATGAAGGAAGATGACTGGGATTCCGTGTTGGATACCAATCTGAAAGGCGCTTGGAATTTCGCGCGTTCCGCTTTGCGCGTCATGCTGCGGCAAGAGACTGGCGGCTCAGTCTTGAACATCACTTCGATCAGCGGTGTGGTTGGGATGGCTGGTCAATCGAACTACTCGGCAGCGAAAGCCGGTATGATCGGTTTAACGAAAGCTCTGGCGAGGGAAGTCGCCAGCCGCAAAGTGACGGTCAATGCCCTCGCCCTCGGCTTAGTCGCCACCGATATGTCCGGCGCGCTCGACGAAAGTTACCGCGCCAAGCTCATCGAACAAATCCCGCTCGGACGTTTCGCCGATCCCGCAGAGATCGCACACATCGCCTGCTTCCTTTTGTCCGACGCCGCACGCTATATCACCGGCCAAGTCATTCAAGTGGATGGCGGGTTGGCGATGTGAGAGCAGTTTTCAGTTTTAAGTTTTCAGTAAAGCCGAACCTGAAAACCAGCACAAAAGAAAGGAGCCTCGTTAGTTGGGGCTAACGAGGCTAAACTTTTGGGGTAGGCTCGGAGATTCAGGGTTGGCGTTGATTTGGCGCTGGAGATCGTCACTTACGGGCGACCCGGCGAATTTGGTGGCTTGCGCTGGCGCGGGCGGGGTAAAAATTAAAGCTGGTAGATCCTGAAAACCCACTCTCGCGACTTGCAAACCTCGCGTCCCTGCATTCAAAAAACAGTTAAGAAATCATCGAAACAAACTGTAGCTCCGGTTGACGTGTGTGAAATTACACCAAAACTTTGTGAGGTGTCAAGCAAAAAACGCAAAATTTCTACACAGTTTTGTGACAAACCGGGTTGGAAGCCCCTAATTCGAAGAAACTCAGTGATTTAATTCAGATCAAAAACTTTCGCCAGCGCTGGCTTGGCAGTCGTTTGGGAATTGCTCTGGCGCATCTCGATGAAGATTTTTGCTGTTAGTTTTTATAAAGCCCGATATGCCGCAGGTCTCCGACAAGCGCATGAGCCAGCCGACTCGCGCCTGTTGACTCGGCACAGCAGATGCCCGATGCTAAGAGTTGGAAGGTCAACCGCCGAAGTAAAACTTATCTCTGGCCTCTGCCATTATGCCTTCTGGAAAAACACACGACTTGATAACAGTGTTGCTGGCGGTTCCGACATTCGTGGTCGCGTGGGGCGTCACGAATAGTTGGCTGTTGTCGGGCGTGGCGACGGGTGCAACGTTGTTCGGCGGGCTGATGTTCGGCCCCGATTTGGACATTCATTCCACGCAGTACACGCGCTGGGGCGTCTTCCGCTTTTTGTGGCTACCGTACCAGATCATATTTCGACATCGCTCGCGTTGGTCACACGGCATCATGTTCGGGACGCTCATTCGCGTCGTCTATTTCGCGCTCGTGCTGACGCTCCTCGCCGTCGGCGGCATCTACGTGCGCGCCACTTTCATTGCCGGGACACCGCCCGACTACGGGCAACTCCTTCATGCTTGGGCCGCTATCCGCGACGGCGCAATCTCTTACGGCGTGGGCCGCAACGCGCTGTTTGCCACGTTTGCCGGCCTCTGGTGGGGCGCGGCCATTCACACTCTCGCCGATGTGGGTTGGTCAATGCTCCGCAAAAGCACAGAAATCTTTTAAGACAGTGACGAGTGATGAGTGACAAGTGACGAGCCAAGACAGGTTCTTCAACTCGTCACTTGTCACTCATCACTCGTCACTGCCTTTCAGTGTCCTCCGCGCGTCAGGGCGAGCCGGTTGGCTTGGCGGCGGACGGCGTCGGAGACGTTGCGGTTTTGGGCGATGCCTTGCAATTCTTTGGTGCGGATGCGTGGGAGGATCGAGATGGCGACGGTCAAAGGCGTGCGCGGATTGCGCGCGAGATTGAGAATGACGGAATAGGCGCGCGCCCATGCGCGGTTGTTGGCGACGAGGCGCAGCACTTCGCTATCGACCGTCCGCATCGCGGCGATGGCTTCGACTTCCTGTTCGGTGAGGCGCGGGTTGTGGAGAACGGCGATACCGACGGTCCTATTGGCGTCACGAATCAAGATCGCGCGCGTCTCGCGGTCGCCCTTCATGGCGAGCTTGACGCGATCTTTGACGCTCATCAGCATCACGCGGCGGATCAAAGAGACACGCTCCGGCGCAATCTCTCCGACCTCTGCCTGCGTCTCCGCGAGGAGCCGTTCGATATTCGCAGCGCGCTGCTCTTCGCTCTCCGCGAGCAACTCTTCGAGATACTCCGACGGCAGCCACGAATCGTCAATGTCCGCGTCGGAGACTTCAATGTGTTCGGCGATCAGCCAAGCGTCATCAATTGTCAGGCCACTTTCATCCGCCCCGATGGATTCCACCGCCTCGATGAACTCCGCCGCCGCCGTCATTCCGCGCGCCCGCATCTCCCCGGCGATCTGCTGCGCGCCACGCTCCTTCTCAAAAAACTCGCGCTTGACTTCGCGCGCCCGCCGTTCAGCCTCCGTCGTGCGCGCTGGATTCTGCAACACCGCTTCGATAATCTGCGGCGCGCGGATCAAACGCTGCTGATTGACCATGACAACTTCAAGGAGCGAACTATCCGCCGTCTGCCGCGCAAGCACCGCCATTGACTCGTCGGGCGTGCGCGCGTTCAACGCCACCGCTTCAGCGATCTCGCGCCCGACTCCTTCTCGCCGCGCCAAATAATCCAACACCGTCAGCGGCGCATCGGTGGAAGCGGCGACGCTCAACATTGCATCTTGCTCCTGCGCCTCCAATGTCGCTTCCGCCGCCCGCGCAATCTCAGCTTCGGCGTCGCCGCGCAAAGCGACCAAAACTTCCAACAACTCTGCCTGCGCGAGCGGCAGCATCCCGCGCGCCGCCATTAACCGCGCTGCCTGCGGAGCCGTCCCTGCGACGACCGCCCGCACGATTGGATTTTGTGATGAAGTGTTCGCGCTCATGCTGCTTGTCAGGTCTTAGTAGGTATTGAAGTAGTAAGCAAAGGTCGCTATCTGTGAGACGGGGCGACCATCTTTGATGGCCGGTGTGAATTTAATTCCATGGACGGCGTTGAACGCTGTTTCAGTCAGGCCGTGCGGCAATGCTTTCAAAACGAGTACATGCCTCACTCTGCCGTCAGCCGCTAAGACGGCGTGGAACGTCGCCTCGCCCTGCGTTCCCTTCATTCGAGCTGTTTCAGTGTACATAGGCTCCGGCTTGCTCAGAACAACGGCCTTTGTCGTCACGTCTGCCGTGTAAAAGAGAGCGTTGTCTCCTTCAGTCGGACCTAAGCTCTCCGCATAGAATCGCAAGGCTTTCAACTGCGCCAGCCAAAAATCGGCTTCTTCGGGTTGAAGTTGCAGATAACCCTCTACGCTTTCGGCGGCCTTGCGGTAAATGGCAGTGAGGCTCATCCGACGTGTGGCGCGTTCTACTTCACTGAGGGAGTCGTACTTTTGTTTAGAGTCTAAACTGGGAAGAAGCTGAGTGAAATATAAACCGATTGCCTTCTTCAGCGTCTTAAAGGCGTCTTCTCTCTTGCCCTGCTGTTTGTAAGCTAAACCGAGATACTGCCATGCGTCCGCGTCCTTTTTGTCCTGCTTCACGGATCGCTTCAGGACAGCTACCGCTTCCTGAAAATCACCCTGCTTGTACAACTCGATGCCATGTAGCGTGTTCTCCGAGACCGGTCGTAACGTCACCTGCGCCCGCAAGGAAGCGTGCGTGCTTGAGAGAAGCAGGCACGCACAGATGAGCAGGAAATTTTTGAGAGTCGATGTAAGAGCAATGTGAGGTGTTCGCATAGTTGTCTCCGTGTGAGTGCTGCGGCGGGTTATGCGCCGCAGCACTTTTTGTATTTCTTGCCGGAGCCGCAGGGACACGGCTCGTTGCGCCCGACTTTGGGTTGGTCGCGGGTGACGGTTTTGACTTTACCGGCTTCTTCGCCGGCGGCGGCTGCGCCTTGATTGGGGCCGGTGAAGGTCATCGAAGTCGAGCGGGAGCGGCGGCGTTGTTGGAGTTGTTCGGGCGGCGCTTCGGTGACGACTTGGAGGTTGAAGAGCGAGCGGATCGTGAGCGTGTCGATGCGGTCGAGCATCGCTTGGAAGAGATTGAAGCTCTCCTTCTTATATTCAACAAGCGGGTCTTTCTGGCCGTAGCCGACGAGACCGATGCCTTGCTTCAAGTGGTCGATGGCGAGCAGGTGATCCTTCCATTGAGCGTCGATGATGTTGAGCATGATGATGCGCTCGTAAGTTCGCATCGCTTCGACGCCGACCTGCTGCTCTTTCTCGCTGTAACGCTCTTTGAGCTTCTCCCAAACGATAGCCTGAACTTCTTCGGGCGTGGCATCCTCGAAATCGATGCTCTCGACGTCAGGGTCGAAGCCGAAGGTGGCGAGCAGTTGGACTTTGTAGTTATCCACGTCCGGCTCGGCTCCCGGAGCGTTGAGATATTGCTGTGTCATGTCAGCGAGCAGATCGTGTGCGACGCCGGTTTCACCCAGCAGGTACTCGCGCTGATCTGGCTGCTCCATCAACTGGCGGCGCAGGCCGTAGATCGTCTCGCGCTGCTTGTTCATCACGTCATCGTATTGAAGCAGGTGCTTACGTGATTCAAAGTTGCGCGCCTCGACCGATTTTTGCGCGGCCTCGATGCGTTTCGAGACCATCTTCGATTCAATGGCGACGCCTTCTTCCATGCCAAGACGTTGCATTAGAGCTTTGACTTTATCGCCCGCGAAAATTCTCATCAGATCGTCTTCGAGCGAGAGGAAGAAGCGCGACGAGCCGGGATCGCCTTGCCGCCCGGAGCGACCGCGCAACTGATTGTCGATGCGTCTGGATTCGTGCCGCTCCGTGCCGAGGATGTGCAAGCCGCCTGCCTTGACGACTTCCTGATGCTCGGCCTCGACGATTTTCTTGGCGCGCTGTAAGGCTTCGTCCCATTGCTCTTTAGTGGCCTCGTCGGGATCGATCTCATCCCGCTTCAAGTATTCACGCGCCATGAATTCGGGGTTGCCGCCAAGTAAGATGTCCGTGCCGCGACCGGCCATGTTGGTGGCGATGGTGATCGCGCCTTTGCGTCCGGCTTGCGCGACAATCTCGGCTTCGCGCTCGTGGTGTTTGGCGTTTAAGACGAAGTGATAATTCGGGATGTCGCCGTTCTCGCCGATGGGTAGCATTCCGCGCTCGTCGCGGTGCGGAATGCCGGCCTTCTGCAAGTTGCGCGAGATCAGTTCCGAGTTTTCGACCGATACCGTACCGACCAGCACGGGCGCGCCTTTCTGGTGATACTCGACGATCTCTTCGACAACCGCTTCCCATTTTTCAGGGAGCGTGCGGTAAATCACGTCCGACCCGTCCAGACGGATCATCGGGCGGTGCGTCGGAATGACGGCGACTTCGAGCTTGTATGTCCCGTCGAACTCTGCCGCTTCGGTCTCCGCCGTGCCGGTCATGCCGGCGAGTTTCTCATACAAACGGAAATAGTTTTGCAGCGTGATGGTGGCGAGCGTCTGATTCTCGCGCTCGATCTTGACACCCTCTTTGGCCTCGACCGCTTGGTGCAAACCATCCGACCAACGGCGGCCCGGCATCGTGCGCCCCGTGAACTCATCGACGATGATCACTTCGCCATCGCGCACGATGTATTGATGATCGTTCTTGTAAAGCGTGTGCGCCTTCAAAGCCTGCTCCACGCAATGCAGCATCTCCATGTTCGACGGATCGTAGAGATTCCCGACGCCCAACAGACGCTCGGCGCGATCCACGCCGTCTTCTGTCAACACCGCTGTATGCTGCTTCTCATCGACAAGATAATCGCCCGTGATCACCTTTTTGCCGCTCGACTTATCGGTGTCTTCCGTGCCGCGCTTCAAGTGCGGGATGATCGCGTCGGCTTTGTAATACTTGTCGGTCGCCTCGTCCGACGCGCCAGAGATAATCAAGGGCGTGCGCGCTTCGTCGATCAAGATCGAATCGACCTCGTCCACGATGGCGTAGTAATGACCGTGCTGGACGCAGGTCGCCAAGTCGAACTTCATGTTATCGCGCAGATAGTCGAAGCCGAACTCGTTGTTGGTCCCATACGTGATGTCCGCGCTGTAAGCGTCCTTGCGTTCCCAATCGTCCATGTCGTTCTGGATACAGCCGACGGTGAGACCCAAGAACGTGTAAATGCGCCCCATCCATTCGGCGTCGCGCGAGGCGAGGTAATCGTTGACGGTGACGATATGGACGCCCCGTCCCGTCAGCGCGTTTAGATACGCGGGCAGCGTGGCGACGAGCGTCTTACCTTCGCCGGTTCGCATCTCCGATATTTTGCCCTGATGGAGCGAGATGCCGCCGATCAGTTGCACGTCGAAGTGCCGCATCTCCGTCGTCCGCACCGAAGCCTCGCGCACCAACGCGAAGGCTTCCGGCAAAATCTCTTCGAGCGCTTCCCGCTCCAAACGCTTGCGCTCCTCCGCATCGCGCGCGTCTTTCACTGCTTCCGCGATTTGCGCCTTCAATTGCGTTGTCCGCTCGCGCATCTCCGCATCCGAGAGTTGTTTGACGGACTCTTCCAACTCGTTGATCTGCGCCACCGCCGGCATCAAGCTCTTGATGTAACGCTGGTTGCTGCTGCCGAAGACTTTGGTCAAAAATTTATCAAGCATGACTTCTTTAATCCTCACTGCTGAAACGAAGCGAACGCGGCGAGCGTGCCGCACATGGCGCACGTTAAGGCCAAAAAACCAACATGCGATTGTAAGTGAGCGAAAAGAATGGAGCAAGCGAGCCGCTTTTATCGCCGGCGCGCCCGTCCGCCGCGGCAGATCAAGGAAGTGAAAGGTGTTTGCGGAGCAGATTGCCCGCTCGTTCACGGGACATTTCGAGGCTCATCGCCAACCGCTTGCCGTTGGCCGAAAGCGTCATATTGTTCAAGACCACCGTCAATTCTTCGTCATGCGAGGAGCGGCGAGCTTGGGCTAATAGGCTCTCAATGTTTTGCGCGGACTGTGTGGCGTGTAACTCTGAGGTGAAAGTTGCGACGATATTTGCGGCAGCGCGCTGCTCGTCCATCTTCAGGTTTACGCTTAAGCGCGGGAAACCTTCAAATACGCCGCTAATAGACAGCATGTTGACAAGTTCTTCAACCGGACTTTCCCATCTGCTATCGCCAGCATTGATGATCTCGTTAGTGTTGCCACGTTGGTTGAACGTTATATCTAACCGGCTAGGCTCAGGCTTATTGGCTACTATCTCCCGCCGAATGGTTTTGAGTCCTTGACTGAAGGAACTTTCAACCCGTTCAGACCGCATGGAGCGGAACGAAGCCTCACCCTCTGTTCCTTGAGCTAACTCCGCGCTAGTAGCTGTCTGCCCGGCTGCTATCGGCGCAAGCGTCGCGCACAACATGATTGAGCCGACGACGGCGCGCAGGAAGACCTGCTGCCGCGCGGCGGCGTCTGACATGCGGAAAAATTTGGGTTGGGCCTGCACTTTCACCTTCGATGCTTGTCCCTCCGAGACGGCAAATGTACTGCTCGCTAACTCGCCGGGGCCGCCGGCAGTTGTTTCTTTAACATGTCGGTGGCTTGATCGCGCGGCATGTTGAAGCTGAGATTGATCTGCTTGCCTTCGGCGGAGATTTTCACGCCGTTGAAGATCGCCTCTTCTTCGCGCCCGGCCTTTTTCATGCGCGCGGCAGCGAGCAGGAGGCTGTAGCCGTTGGCGAACTGCGTCGCGCTGTCGGGCGACGCGACTTCCGTCATCACGCGGGCATCGACCGCCTGTTGATTAACCGTCACCGCCAATTTCAAATGCTTGGCGTCTTCCGGCAGCGCGCCCAGCACGCGGCTGGCGCTCAAGGCTTTGACGAGTTCCAAGACCAAGTCCCGAAGTTTCGGGTTGCTGGCCGACTCGCCGGTGATGTCCACGTTCGTGAGCGTCCCGTCAGACTGACGGTCGCCTTCCAGTGTCATTTCCAGCGTGCCGTCCAAGTCGATGTCGCCGGCATCCTTCATGGCTTTGGCCTTCTCCAGCCAATCTGTAAACGGCTTTTTATTGATCTGTGGAAACTTCTTGGCCCCGGCTTCTGCGGCCTGCTTCTCCAATTCAACTTCGATCTTTTGCTCCGGCGTCGGCGAAGCGTTCACGCCAGCAGCGGTTTGAACACCCGCCGCTGGCTGGTTGTTCTGTGCAAGAGCTGCTTCCGGCGACGCTGTTGCCGCAGGCGTCGGCGTCGGGGTGGGCGAAGGCGACGGCGCGGGCTTCGGCGTCGGCTTGATGATCGGCAGCGGCGTCGGCCTGACTTGGGCGATCAAGATCGGATCGTCAGGCGACGGCGGCGGCGGCGGCAACGACGCTTCTAGAAACGCATCGCCGCCGGAGAAGTATCCGTCAGGGTATCTGAATTTACCGTCCGAGTTCGAGAACGTGAGCATTGTTGCCCGCTCGCCGATGACGGTCTCTTGATAAGCCTCATCGACGAAGGAAATGTTCGAGAGCGTGTTCGTGATCTGGAACGCCGCGCGCAGCGAAGGCACAAATATGATCAGCGACAGCAGGGCGAGGTGCAAAATCACCGAACCGCCGAGCAGCCGCAACAAACGCCGCCCGCGTGGCTCGACGCGATCTAGATCGAATTTCTCGAATAACTCCGCCATAATTTTTGCTCTCAACTGCGCCAGAACAGGACGAAAACTAAATTGTCTGCGCCGAAAATCCGCGTCAGTCTTTAGACGCTCCAGCCGCCCCGTTTGTTGCAGTTCCGGCTCATTAAAAACTTACCACTAACCGTAACGCTTTCACAAAGGGCTTGGGTTAAAATGCCTGCAATGCCACGTTTTAGAGATAAGAACAATCGCCAACGACGGGACCAAAATCGGCGGGGCGGTCGCGCGTCCGGCGAACGGCAGCCGGCGCGAAACGAAGGCCAGCCGCGCCGTCAGAGTGCAAGCAGCGGCGATGTGATCGGGCAGGCGGCTGAGCGTGCGGCGCGTTCGCGCCCGGTGCGGCGGCTGCTCGAAGGCATCGGTGCGCCGGTGAGTGCGCCGTTTAAGGCCGATCCGTTTCAACTCGAAGCGCTCGCCGCCGTTGAACGTGAAGACGTGTTAGTGACAGCGCCGACTGGGAGCGGCAAAACTTGGATCGCGCGCGAGGAGATCAGGCGTCTGCTCGCCGCAGGCCGGCGCGCTTGGTACACCAGCCCGTTGAAGGCGTTGACCAATTCCAAATATCAAGAATTCACCGCAGCGTTTGGGGCGGAGCAGGTCGGGATTCTGACGGGCGACCGGAAGGAGAAGCCGGACGCGCCGCTCATTGTGGGGACCACTGAGGTTTATCGTAATCAATTGTTCGACGCGCTGCGCGAGGGCAGAGAGTTGCGCGCCGATCTGGTCGTGATGGACGAAGCGCATTATCTGGCCGACGAGGAGCGCGGGCACGTGTGGGAGGAGGCGATCATTCTGACGCCGCCGCGCGTGCGCTTGTTGATGTTGTCGGCGACGGTGGGGCGCGCGGGCGAGTTCGCTCGGTGGGTCGAGGAAGTGCGCGGCGTGCGTTGCGGCGTGGTGGCGCGTCCGGGCGCGCGGCCCGTGCCGCTCAGGGCAGTCTTTCTCTTTCCCGAAGGGCAACTCGCGCCGCTGTTTGACGACGCAGGGCGGTTCAATCTGGAGATCGCGAGTTACCTGCAACGCGCGCAGCAGCCGCGCCATCAATCGTCGTCGCGTTGGGGCGGCGAGCGAAGGGACCAACGCTCGGCCTCGAAGATGAATATGCCGGAGATGCCGCCCGCGTCGCTGCTCGCGGCGCTCGACGCTTACGACTTGCTGCCCGCGATCATTTTCTTGCCGACACGGAGGCGTTGTGATGAAGCGGCGGTGGAAGCATCTGTGGGGCGTCGCGGCGGCGAAGCGGAGCGCCGGGAGCGGCGGCGCGGATTGATGCAAGCGTTCGTTGAGCAGCATCCAGAGATCAAAAAGCATAAGCATTGGGAAACGCTCGTGCGCGGCGGCGTGGCGTCGCATCACGCGGGGCATTTGCCGGCTTGGAAACTTGCCATCGAAGAATTGATGTCCGCCGGATTGCTCGACGCGATCTTTGCGACGATGACAGTCGCGGCGGGCGTGGACTTTCCCGCGCGCACAGTCGTCTTGACCAACACGGACGCGCGCACCGGCAGGGGTTGGCGCACACTCTCCGTCTCGGAAGTGCAGCAGATGACGGGACGCGCGGGACGGCGCGGGCGTGATCGCGTGGGCTTCGTCGTCGCTGCGCCCGGCACGCATCAAGACCCGCAATGTCTGGCCGCGCTACTGCACGGCGACCCCGAACCTTTGGAGAGTCAGTTTCGCGCGACTTACACGACGCTGCTGAATCTGCTCGACGCTTACGGCGACTTCGTGCATGTCCGCGAGATCGCCGAACGCTCTTTCGCGCACCGCGACACGTTGGAGCGCATCGCGCGGCTCGAACGTGAGCGCGACGGCGCGGAGCGGCACATCAAGCAGCGTTTCACAGAAGCGAATTGCCCGCTGCCAATCGCAGCGGCGCGCGGGCTTGAACGCCTGTCGAGTGTGCGGCAACGCTTGTGGAGCAACGCGCCGCAGACGCGCGTCGAAGTTCTGTTGAATTGGCTCGATGAATCAATCGTGCCGGGCCGCGTCGTCGGAATCGGGCGGAGCGGGAAACGGCTCGTCTTCGTGACGGGGCGGCGCGGCGGTGATGCGGTCGGCGTGCGTGAAGACGGACGGCGCGCGTCTTTGAATCTTGAGCGCATCGGCAGAGTTTATGAACAAATTTACCCGCTCACCGAAGACGCGCGCGATGAGGCGTTCGCAGACGTTCACGCGGGCCGCGCCGTCTTGCTGCGCGAGCCGCGCTTGCGCGAAGCGCGTTCGGAGTCGGATGAGGCCGTCGCTATTGTGAATGACTTGATCGAACAGTTGGCGGCTGACGTTGGTCCCCTCGACGAAGCGGCGCGGAAAAGTTGCGAGGAAGCGCTATGGGCGGTCTTGAAAGAAGCGGAAGCGGCGGAGCGCGCCGAACGAAGAATCGAAGTTCTCCGGGCCGAAGTGTGGGAACCTTTCGCGCGCCGCGCCCGCGTGTTGGGGCACTTCGGTTATTTGGATTACGCGGCGGAGCGCGTCACCGCGCGCGGGCGTTGGCTCGCGGACTTGCGTTTGGATCGACCACTTCTTGTCGGCGAGATGATCGAGCGCGGCTTGTTCGCCAAACTCGATCCGCCGCGCGCCGCCGGATTGCTCGCCGCGCTCGCGGCTGATGCCGAGCGTGATTATGGCGAGTTGGAATTGGACGATGCGCTGGTGCAAACGCTCACGCGCTTCGAGGGAATCGCTTACGACGTGGCGAGCGCCGAATGGAAGGAAGAACTTGAACCCGCGCCTGAGATCAACTTCTCGGCGGCGGGCGCGGCCTCACGCTGGGCGGCAGGGATGAAGTGGGATGAATTGGTCACGAAGACCCGCGCCGAAGAAGGCGACCTCTTCCGAATGCTCTCGCGCACCGGCGAATCGCTGTTGCAAATCAGCAATCTCCGCGACACGCACGCGGCGGCAGCCGAAACAGCCGCGCGCGCAGCAGCAGCGATTTTAAGAGAGCCGGTGCGGACAAACGAGTAGAAAAAGTGGTCAGTGGTCAGTGATCAGTTGTTTCGTGCTGATCGATCTTGCGTCTTGCTCTTCAGCATTCAGTTCATCGATTACATATTACTGACCACTGACCACTGACCACTGCTTTAGTCTTGAACCACTGATAGCTTTGGCGTAGTATGCGCCTCAGTCGTCAAACGGTTCCGGCAGCGCACCTCTGAATTGGCCTCGCGCGCTGCCTTCATTCATTGGCGTAGCTTCGCCCTCCCGCGCGCGGAGGGTGAGAAAGTCTCCCGCTCATGCTCGGCCAAACCGTCTCGCATTACCACATTCTGAAAAAACTCGGCGAAGGCGGGATGGGCGTCGTCTATGAGGCGGAAGACTTGCTGTTGGGGCGGCACGTCGCGATCAAGTTTCTTACCGACGCGCGGCGCGAGCCGCAGTTCCGCGCCCGCTTCCTGCGCGAAGCCCGCGCCGCTTCTGCACTGAGCCATTCACATATCGCCGTCATCTATGACTACGGCGAGGTGCGAGAAGGCGATCCGTTCATCGTCATGGAACTGGTCAACGGCCAGCCACTTGACGATCTGTTGTGCGCGGGGACGCCTTTGCCCGTCGCGCGCGCCGTCGAGATCGCGGAGCAGGTCGCAGAAGCTCTCGTCGAAGCGCACAGTCACGGCGTCGTGCATCGGGACATCAAACCGTCGAATATCATCATCGGCGAGGACGGCAAAGTGAAAGTCCTCGACTTCGGTCTGGCGAAGCAGTTGAAGCCGGAAATCGCGCCGACGGCGATGCTCGACTCGCCGACGCTCTTGGACGCGCATACGGCATCGAACGTGATCATCGGGACGCCGATGTACCTCTCGCCGGAACAGGCGTTGGCCCGCCCCGTTGACGGGCGCAGCGATCTCTTTGCGCTCGGCGCAGTGCTTTACGAATGCCTGACTGGTCGCCCGGCTTTTCAAGGCGCGACCGTCGTCGAAATCTGCGCCCAAGTCCTGCACGTCGATCCGCCGCCGCCTTCGCAAACAAACGCGCGCATCCCACCCGAACTGGACGAGATCGTTCTCAAAGTTCTCGCCAAGCAGCCCGCCGCGCGGCAACAAACGGCGGAAGAATTTCTCGCCGATCTCCGCACCGCCGCACATAATTTATCGCAAGCCAACGAGCGCGCGAATACTCTGACACTCTCCGGCTTCTACACTGCCGCGCGCTCCGGTGCATATAACATTCGCCGCGCCCATTGGCGACAGCCGCGTTTCTTCATCCCGCTGTTGCTGGCGCTCGTCGTCGCCGGAGCGTTGGCGTGGCGCGTCATGCCCACCGGCTGGTTGAACGGTCGCGCCGCGCCGGTGGTATCGCCCGAAGCTCTGAACTGGTACGAGCGTGGGACCAATGCTTTGCGCGACGGCTCATATTTTCAAGCCAGCAAAATGTTAGAGCAGGCCATCAACGCCGACGACGAGTACGCGCTCGCGCACGCGCGATTAGCCGAAGCGTGGATGGAACTGGATTACACGGATCGGGCGCGCGACTCGATCCTGCACGCCGAGTTGCTTGAGCGCGAACGCTCCGGCTTGCCAAAATCAGACCGGCTCTACCTCACCGCCATCAACGCCACCGTCCGGCGCGACTTTCCCGCCGCGATCAAGGCTTACGCCGCGCTCGCCGATCTGGGACGGGACACAGCACAAGTCCATATTGACTTGGGCCGCGCCTACGAAAAGAACGACGAGATCGACAAAGCTATCGAGAGCTACACGACGGCGACCAACCTCAGCCAGCAATCCGCCGCCCCCTACCTCCGCCTCGGCGTCCTAAATGGGCGCAAGCAAGACCTTGCACGAGCTGAGACGCTTTTCACCCGCGCAGAAGAATTGCACCGCATGCTCGGCAACTACGAGGGCCTCGCCGAAGTCCATTACCAACGTGGCGTGCTGGCAAACCGTCTCGGCAAGTTCAGCGAGGCGCGCGAATATCTCCAACGCACACTCGACAACGTCAAGACAACCGACAATCCCTACCAACGCATCGCTGCGCTCATCCAGTTGAGCCGCGTTTTGCTGAACGAAACGGACGTGCCGAAAGCACGCGAGTATGCGACGCAGGCGCTTGAAGCGGCGCAGGCGAGTGGTATGGAAGACCTCGTTACGCTCGCACTGATCGCGCTTGGTAACAGTTATCGATTCGAGGGCAATATGGGCCGTGCTGAAGAGTATTTCCGTAAAGCTCTGAACTCAGCGCAGCGTTATGGGGGGCGACGCAACGAGGCCACGGCGCGTCTCGTACTAGGTAGCTTACTTAACAGTCAGGGACGTACCGATGACGTGCTGCGCGAGGTCGAGCCGGCGTTGGAATATTTCCAGAAAGCTGGCTATCGAAATGAGTCGCTGACGGCACAAAATTTAATCGGACGTTCGCGGAGGCAGAAGGGCGATTATGCAGGCGCACAGGCGGCGTTTGAAGGACAACTCAGGGTCGCCAGCCAGTTGAATGACATCTATCAGATGTCTCTAGCTCACGAATCGCTCGGCGCGACGCTTCTCGAACGAGAGCAGTATCCGGAAGCCCTTAAGCATTCCGAGGATTGTCTGAGCCTGACCCGAACATTACGTGACGCTGTCGGAATTGGCTACGGTTTACTGAGCGTAGGCAACGCCCTCTGGCGGCTCGGTCGTTACCCGGAAGCGCAAGCGAAATTAAAGGAGGCGTCTGAATTGGCAAACCGTCCTAACGGTTATAAGGCTTTGTCTCCTTTCATTCATTTGCAGCAGGCGGAGATGGCCTTGAGCGAGGGGCGCTTCGACATAGCTCGGATCGAAGCTGAGCGGTCGCTTAAATTAGCTGACACAGGCGAAACGGAGATTGTGCTGTTGGCGCGTCTAGCGTTGAGTGGTGCATTCGTCGCCAAAAACCGGGGGCGCGAGGGTCAAGCGGTGGCGAAGGAGGCTTTGAAATTGGCGTCCGACGCAAAAATGCCTTATTACTTCTGGAGGGCGCGTCTGTCTGTAACTGCTGCGGAAGACAACGCGAGTCGGATGCTTGAAGGCGCACAACAAGCCCAAGCTGAATTTGCCCGTACAGGGCAGCAGGAATCTGAATGGCGCGCGTGGCTTTTAATCGCGCGCGCCGCCCGACGCACCGGTGACGCTGCACAATCACGTAACGCCGCCGCCCGCGCCGCCACCTTACTCAAACAACTTGAGCAACAGTGGGGCGCACAAATTTTCAGTAAGTACCTCGCGCGGCCAGACGTTACAGCAGCGCGCAAAGAGATCGAGCAGATGGGTAGTCAACAGTAATCTCGTCCTCAACCTCAACTTAAGGAGCAAAACGATGACGTCCCGAAAACTTTCCGACTCGCTCACCGTTAGTGACCGTCCACGTTACTCTTCTATTTTCGTCGCGTTGCTCGTCGTAGTCGCCATTAGCGCCGCGTGCGATCAACAGCCAACCGGTCAAAAGAATGGAACGGAAGTCAAAACTTCCAATTCTAGCCCTGAGCCGACGGCGACAGATGATGTCGACTTGATGCGCGATGAAGACGACGCCGAGCGGCCAATTATTATCTCTGGCGGCTCCGTCAATCTCTTTTTCAATCGCCAACATTACAGGCCAGAAAGCTCTCCTGATAATGCTAAAATCTTTCGTGGCAGGAATTTCCACATTCGCACGATTGAATTGTTTAACGATAGTGAAGCAGCCGGTGGTACTCGCCTCTGTCACCCGCAACTGCAAGATGCCTGTGCAGACGGTGGCTGCCGAGTCGTTCTTCAATACGATTTGGGGGGCAGTCCCGGTACAGTGACGATTGACAGTTTCAATGCAGTCGGAAACGAGAGAATTGATATTACGTTTGACACTACTAAGCTTCTGCGCCGCCTCAAGAAGAAGAATAATTCCGCTGGCGGAGCCGTAATAACAGGACTTGGGTTCTCCACAAGCGCAGGATCCGGGCCTCTTACTCCATGTTCGGGCGTCAATTCAATGGCAACGCTTGAGATTGACACAATCGAGTAACCCGCTTTCACGGTGTTTGCGTAATCTATGCCGCGTAGCAAGCGTGCTTTCTCCCTTATTACGAGGCATAGATGTCCGTGTGCTAGTATTGATCTGCCCGGAACGCCCGTCACCGGTTAGCCGTATGACATAGGCAGGAGGTTTTTGTCATCATGGATGAAGCAAAGGATGCGCGTCAGTGCGCGGGCAACGGCGTGTGCGATGCGTTGCGGTTCTTGTGCGAGGCGACGTATGCCGTGATGCCGCGCGATGTAGCACAGAAGGTCGGGGAGTTTGAGAAAAATTTGTGGGGCGGCGTGCGTTGGTTCGCAGAGAAGAATATCGATTGGATCGATGAAGCCTTGAAGGGCGGCGACCGTTTGCGTGAGGAGTGGCAGCGACGAAGCGGGCAGCCGCATGTGACTGACGAGCCGCCCGGGACGGTATGAGAGAATTTTTGATTTTTGATTTGCGATTGAAGGTCGCGGACTGAAGTGAGATTGATTTAGGGTTGGGGGATTTGAGATTTCAAATTTGAGATTTGAGATCGAAGAAAATTGCTCAGTTATTAGTCGCAACTCTCTTTCAATCGCAAATCAAAAATCGCAAATTCAAGAGGTGGCTAATGCAAGTTCTGTTGGCTGACGAGTATGGGTTCTGCTTTGGCGTGGAGCGCGCGGTGCAGATGGTGGAGGGAGCGCTCGCGGAGGGCGCGACGGTGCGGACGTTGGGGCCGTTGATTCATAACTCGTAGGAGATCGGGCGGCTCGAAGCGGAGGGCGGGGCGACTATCGACACTGCCGTTAGTGGTAACAGCGGTAATAAGCATTTCAGGAAGGGGGCCAAAGTCGATAGCATCAGCTACACGGGCGGAACAACGGGTGATAGTTGCACTTTGCCTGCTGCCCATAAGAAAGTGAGCATTGAGATCGAGGCCAGTCAACCGTAGGCTTTTATCCTCTTGCTCTTGTCTCTACTCCGAGTGCATTCCGTAGATGCGTTCCTCAGCGCAATGATCTACGGACGCCGGCTTCTTGGAACTGTGTCATCGAGGCGAATAAGCACCGGCTACTTGCTGAAAGAAAACCGGAAAAGGAAAGAGCAAGACAAGGAATGAATCTCCCTGTCTTGCTCTTTTGCATCATTCAACTCACCGACGCAGGTCAGAGAATCCGATTCGTGATCACCCGCCAACAATAATTGTGAGTCCTTTCAGGCTTTTATTAGAGAGAGTTGCGGATTACCTGTCTCTGAAACTCTGAAACTCATTTCGCACGGCGGCGCGCTTCGATATTGCGTAAGAGTTTGCGCGCGATGGGCAATTGCGAGTTGGCAGCGAGAAGCGCGCGAAACTCTCGTTCGGCGTCGTCGAGGAGACCGGCTTGCGCGTAACTCACGCCGCGCGCGATGCGAATTGGGATGCGCTGCTTCGATGCGCCGCAGACGCTCCGCTTGCGCTTGGGCCAGAATCTTAAAGCGCACTTCGGGCGCGGGCGCGGCGGGCGGACGATTTCCTGTCCGTCTCTAATTGCTGTCACCTCTTGAGCCTGCTTGCAAAAGCCAGTCGATTGGTGCGACAAGTAAGCACTTAGGAAAAAGTAATTTGGTATTTTGAGCCGACTTGACTGAGTACGTTGTCCAACGCCTGAGCGAAAGCCTTGTTCGATTCAAACGCGCTCAACGGTAACCACTCGTACTTT
>Ga0136614_10000119_pt1 | contig 30951 bp, 26 predicted proteins | sample AntDrymUQ2792106_2_FD_106643 | JGI IMG/M metagenome (GOLD analysis project Ga0136614, IMG submission 106643) | Polar desert sand microbial communities from Dry Valleys, Antarctica - metaG UQ279 (21.06) | ecosystem: Environmental > Terrestrial > Soil > Desert | place: Antarctica: Dry Valley... | reverse complement strand
CGTCACCGTGCAGATTCTGGTTGACGAGACCGGGCGCGTCGTCTCCGCGCACGCGACGAACGGCCCGCAGATGCTCCGACTCGCCGCCGTGCGGGCAGCTTACGAAGCGCGCTTTTCACCGACGATGCTCGGCAAACAGCCGGTCAAAGTGTCGGGGCTGATGACTTACAACTTCGTCCTGCAATAAGCCCTCACCCCCCTCGACGAAAACGCGCCGGTGTGTGAGATGAATCGAAGCGCCTCCGCCTTTCGGCAAGAGATGGACGCTCAACTCACCTCCCGGCGCGCATTCCTTCAAGCGCGGTCGCTCAACTCCCCTGGCGTGTAAATGCGTGGCACGCGGTCGCTGATGCCGCACGTCACTTCATACGAAAGAGTACACGCCGTCTGCGCAACATCTTCGACCGAGATGGCGCGACCGCCCTGCTCGCCGAACAGCGTCACGCGCTCGCCGACGACGACGCCCGGCACGTCCGTGACATCAGCCAGCGTCAAGTCCATCGACACGCGCCCGACGATTGGCGCCACAGTCCCTCGCACGATCACGCGCCCACGGTTTGACAGAGCACGCAGATACCCGTCGTGATAGCCGATTGGAAGCGTCGCCACCAGCGTCTCGCGCTCCGCTCGAAACGTCCGCCCGTAGCCGAGCGTCTCACCCTGCGGAACTCGCTTCAGCAAAGTAATTCGCGTGTGCAGTGACATCACCGGGCGAAATGCCGGCAGATCGTCGAGCGGCGGCAGGATGTCGCGCCACAAACCGTAGAGCACGCCGCCCGGCCTGACCAAGTTGCCCCACCCTCCGGGGTGCGCCACGATTCCCGCTGAGTTCGCCAGGTCCGTCAACGTCGGTCGATGCCCGCACGCGCGGAACATTTCAAGTGCTTCACCGAAATGCTTGATCTGCTCTTCAGTGAACTGATTTTTATCCGGCTCGTCGGCGGCGGCGAAATGTGTCATCACACCGTCGACACGGATGTTCTTCAAGTCGGCGAGCCGTGCGGCGAACTCTCGCGCCGCGTCGCACCGCACGCCGAGCCGCCCCATCCCGGTGTCGATCTTCACATGTACGTCCCGCACCACGCCCGCCGCGCGTGCTGCTCGGTCGAGCGACGCCGCCATGTCAAGATGGTAGACGACCGGCACCAGGTCGTACTTGATGCACGCCTCTGCCTGCCCATCCCAGAACCCACCGAGGCACAGCACAGGCTGCTTGATACCGGCCCGCCGCAGATTGATCCCCTCTTCAGGCATCGCGACGCCGAACCAATCGGCGCCTTCGCGCGCCAACCGCCGCGCGCACTCCACGGCGCCGTGCCCGTAGGCATTGGCCTTGACGACTGTCATCACGCTGACGTCGGGCGCGACTCGACTCCGCACCATTTGGTAGTTCGCGGCGAGCGCGTCCAGGTCGACCTCGGCCCACGTCGGACGCCGCCCCCAAGTCTCGTTGCTCTCAGAATCTTTCATGCTTACTAGAGCTATTTGAAGCACACGAAACTAAAAATCCGTAGCAGGTGGAAGGTAATTTTTAGAACCGGGAGGAAACTGGTGATTGGAAGTTGACGACGGCTCTCCGCCCCCAGGTGACGTTTGATGACCGTCGCGCCACATATTCTCGAAGCGCGTGAACTGCTTCAGGAAGGCAAGTTCGACCATACCGGTCGGGCCGTTGCGCTGCTTCGCGACGATAATCTCCGCCTTGCCCTCGTTCTCGTCGGTGCGGTTGTACTGCTCCTCGCGGAAGATGAACGCCACGACGTCGGCGTCCTGCTCTATGGAGTTGTGAACGTAGATGTCTTCCGCAATAAAATTATGATATTTCTCAATTGTTAAGTCGTATACTTCGGTGATATCTGAAGACTCAACCGCTACAACTTCATCCCAGTACACATCGCTCTGCGACAACTTGAGCAACTGCTCGGAGTGAATTACCTGTGCAACTCGCGCGGCGCGCGCCCGGCTTACATTCTGGTTGTAAAGACGTGTGCCGCAGTAACGCGTGTGGATATCTGCCATCATCTGGCGCGTCGTGATACCGCTTTCTTGCATTGCAGGTACAACACATTGTCTCCAAAACACACTGGGAATAATGTCTCTGTTAGTGTTTGCTACGCGATTTTCTATATAACTCGCAACTTCCAGCAGGCCACTGTTTTTATACCGACCGACTGCTCCGACTAATTTGATAAAAGGTTCAAGATCAGCTTTACCGCTTAAAGAAACATGAAATTGGTCTCGCCCCTTCCCATGCTGCGGCCTACGCCTCAACCAAGCGTTGATACCAACGCGCAGCAGAAGCGATTGAACACCCTGCGCCAATCTTTCGCTGCTCGATGCATAATAAACAGCAGGAGGATAAAACCCCGGCTTCACTCTAATGCAGCCGTCCGTTGCCCACAGGTGGCGGAGGAACAGAGCGATTGCTTCTTGCGGCTGCTCGAAGACTTTATCGGGGACAAACTTTTCGTATGACCTCAAGCCGAAAATCCCTAACCCACTTAGCCAATCAGTCACGGCGCTGTGTACGCCGTGAGTGTGGCGGCGCGTTGACGTGAGGTAAACCTGAAACCACTGGCGCTCTTGGTTGATGCGCGGCCTGACTTCATCGCCGAACACCTCAACCGCGAGCGACGCGACCGTCTCAGCCAAATCCCTTTCTCGCGTCGTGTACTGAATGACGTGACGAGGGAGAGTACAGCCGTCGCCGATTAGATGTCCGAGCAGGGCGAGTTCGGCATCCGTCATCGTCCGTGAAGAGATGTTCGGAAGAGTGCGTGGCAGAGCGATTCGCTCGCCGATGTTTAATTCGTCGAGCCGCTTCCATCCGTCGAAGGCGCGAAACTTGTGGTTGGCTGTGGCGCGGATAGACCTTCCGAGCCTCGTCCGCAAATGATATACCGGCTTGACTCCGGTGGCGAAAGCGCGGCTGACGACGGCGCGCTCAATCTTCATCGTTTCTTCATTCAGCGCCCACACGGCAAGTCCCTGCCGCCCGACCAGATTACGAATCGGGATCCGCGCATTGCCGTCAGCAAGCGTGACCAAGCTCTCGCCGGCGAGGCACCCGCTCTCTCTCAAGTCACTCAACTGCGGTTTGTGATCGCTGCGTGATTCGGTGGCGCGCGACAACTGCGAGAGGGCGATCAGCGGCACGTTCAATTCCTTCGCCAATCCCTTCAACTCGCGCGAGATTTGCGACACCTCCTGCTGCCGCGACTCGACGCGGCGCGACGAACCGGACATCAGTTGCATGTAATCGACGATCAATAAATCAAGACCCTTCTGCTCTGCCGCGAGGCGTCTGGCTTTGGCACGCATTTCGAGGACGGTGATGCCCGGCGTGTCGTCGATGAAAATTTTGGCATCAGCCAGCGTGCCGAGCGATCCAGCAAGCCGCGCCCACTCTTCGCGCGCGAGGAACCCGCTCCGGAAACGATGCGCGTCGACACGGGCCTCAGAGCAGAGCATGCGCATCACCAACGACTCGGTCGACATCTCCAGCGAAAATACTCCGACCACCGCCCCGGCCTGAATCGCGGCGTTCTGCGCCAGCGTCAGACAGAGCGAAGTTTTTCCCATCGAAGGCCGAGCCGCGACGATGATTAAGTCCGAACGCTGAAGGCCGGAGGTCATGGTGTCGAGTTCGGAGAAGCCGGTCGTTAAGCCCGTCAGCATCGCTGAGCGGCCGGCCATCTCCTGCACCTTCTCCAGCACTTTGTCGGCGATTGGCTTGATGTGCTCGAAGCCCTGGCGCGTGCGCTCGTCGGCAAGGGCGAAGATTTCCTGCTCGGCGTGGTCAAGAATCACCTCCGGGTCATCCTCTTCCTCGAGCGCCTCGCTGGTCACCTTGTTGCAGACCTTGATGAGCTGACGGAGTAATGCTTTGCCGCGCACCACTTTGGCGTAGTGAGTGATGTTGGAGAAGTGCGGCAGACCGTAGGTCAGTTCAGAGATAAACGCGATGCCGCCAACCTGCTCGACGGCGCCGTCACGTCGCAGTTCTTCGCCGAGCAGGATCGGGTTGATCTCGCCGCCGCGCTCGCTTAAGGAGATCATCGCGCGGAAAATCAGTGTGTGTGCGCGGAGGTAAAAGTCTTCAGGCTTGAGGAGTTCAATCGCTTGGTTGATGAGGCCGTTGTCGAGAATGATCGCGCCGAGAATGGCTCGTTCGCTGTCGGCGCTGTGCGGCAGCGGCCGCTCGAACATATCATCGCGCTTCGGATTGACAGCCATCAGCAGTGTGTCGGGTCAGGGGTGTGGGATAAATCAAAAAACATCAGCGCTGGCTATGCGCGTGGCTTTCGATCAAACTCCGAGTTTGCCGAAAGCGCTCCGCCATAGCCGGCGCTGTTTTTATACTACATCAAGCGGGTCACGCCAATAGATTCGTCGCACGCCCGCAAGATATTGTTGTTTGAAGACTGCCGTTTGAGTTTTTACGCGCCTTCGATGGTTCCGGTGTCGGCGTCGTCCGATGCGGTCGGCGTAGCGACAGAGGGTGGCTGCGTCGCCGCGCCGCCGCCTGCCGGCGTCTTCGTCGCGGTCTGTGCGCCGCCCTCGCCCGTCACTGTCACAGGGATGTCGACCGTCACTTCGCGGTGAAGACGGATACTGACCGTAAAGTCACCCGTCTCTTTGATCGTCTCCGCCAGCGCGATGCGGCGGCGATCAATCTCGTAGCCCTTCTCGCGCAGCGCTTCGGCGATGTCCATCGAGGTTACGGAGCCGTAGAGTATGCCGTGCTCGCCGACTTTGCGCTCGAAGCTGAGGCGCAAGGGGCGCATCTGCTCGGCCTGCGCCTCGGCGGTCCCACGCTCTTTGGCTTCGCGCCTGAGAAGCGCCGCCCGCTCCTGCTCGATTTGTCTGACGTTACCCGCGTTCGCCGCGACAGCGAGCTTACGCGGCAGCAGGTAGTTGCGCGCATAACCGGCTTTGACTCTCACGGTCTCGCCCCGCGCGCCGAGGTTATCGACATCTTCTCGTAAGAGGACGTTGGTGGTTGCCATGACTTTTTAATCTCCTTAACTTCAGTCGGCGGCGTACGGAAGTAGCGCGATGTTGCGCGCGCGCTTAATAGCTTCGGCCAGCATGCGCTGGTGCGACGCGCAAGACCCGGAGATGCGGCGAGGCAGCACCTTGCCACGCTCGGGGATGTAGTTCTGAAGCAGCTTCACATCCTTAAAATCGATGATGTCTACTTTGTCCAAACAGAAGCGGCACACCTTGCGCCGGCGCATCCGACGGCCGTTCGCGTTACGCCCACCGCCGGGGCCGCGTCCACCACCCGGCGACGCTCCGCCGTCATCGTCCATCTCAAAATCGCGCTCGCGATTATTCACATAATTTCTCGACATAATCTCTGATCCTTTTCGGCTGGCGACCAGCGCGGCGGCGCGCCTCACGGCACAGTCAAACGCGCGACGCGCGGTCGCCCAAGGCCGACGAAAAATGCTTTTTTGAAGCGCCGCCTGTTAGGAATCGGAATCGCGTCCGGGGGCGTTCATCTGCGCACCCGCGCCGCGATTCCCGGTGTTGGTGGTCGCCGTCAGCGGCCGCTTGCTCGCCTTGCGTGCGCGACGATCCTGAAACTTCTCGGCGCGGCGGCGATCCTCATCGACGCGCACCGTCAGATAGCGCAGTACCTGGTCGCTGACGCGCATCCGGCGCTCGAGTTCAGCGATTTCGCGCCCCGAACCCTCGACTTCGAAAAGCATGAACGTACCTTCGGTTTGACGGCCGATGCGATAGGCCAATTGGCGTCGGCCCATGCTCTCGGCTTTCGTGACTTTGCCACCCTGGTCGGCGATGGTCTGCTGTAGGTTTTCGCTCAGGCGTGTGACCTCATCGTCGGTCGCGTTCGGGTCGACGATGAAGACGACTTCGTAGACTCTCTGTTCTGCCAAAATGCATCCTCCTTTTGGATGTCAAGCCTCGCCCACGCAGGCGAAGCAAGAAGGAAATCAGTTTCTAGTTTTGAGTTGTCAGTGTGTCACTGAAGACTGGACACTCAAGACTGTTTACTGATTATAAGTTGTCATTGCTCTGTCAATGCCGTCGCGGATGACGGCGCGGAGCGCTTCGGCGCCTCGCTCTAAAACTTTTTCAACCTCGACGCGCATTCCCGGGGGGAACTTGTCGAGCACGAAGCGCGCGGCATCCCCGATCGGATGTTCTGGCTGGATGCCGATCCGCAGGCGAATGAACTCGTCTGTACGGAGCGCGGCGATGATATTCTTCAACCCCTTCTGGCCACCACTTGAACCACGCGGGCGCAAGCGGAGCGTTCCGAAGGGAAGTGCCAAGTCGTCGCTGACCACAATCAAGTCACGGGCGGGCCGCAAGTCGCCGCGCTTTCGCAGCAAGCACGCCACCGACTCGCCGCTCAAGTTCATATATGTCTGCGGCTTCGCGAGTTCGACCGGTGCGCCTTCGATCTCCACGCGTCCGATCAGCGCTTGGCACTCGACGCGCTTAACCTCTCTGCCGGCTTCGCGCGCGAGCAGGTCGACGAGCATAAAGCCGAGGTTGTGTCTCGTCCATTCATACTGCGCGCCCGGATTACCAAGCCCGACGATCAACATAAACAAGGGGCCGGAAAGGATGCTGTAAAGAACCAAAAGGTACGGCAGAGGTCACGCGTCCGACACCCGCATGGTTTACTTTTTCGTTTCGCTCTGCTGGGCGTCCTCGTCCTTCTTGCCCTTGCCAATCACTTCAGGTTCGGCCAGAGTTTCCTCGCCGATGGCTGCGACCACCGGTTCTTCTTCTTCGCGGACGATGCCGACCGTTGCCAACGCCGTCTCAGGTGACGTGAGAATCTCGATACTCTCGTCGGCGGGGATGTCTGAGACGTGCAGGACGTCGTGGACATTCATCTGCGAAACGTCGACGTTAATCGCTTCAGGGATTTCGCGCGGACGGCAACTTATTTCGATCTCGCGCACGAGTTGTTCGAGGACACCGCCCCCCTCGCGGACACCGAACGGATCGCCGACAAGATGCAGCGGAACCGTCACTTCGACCTTCTGACCGCGCACCAACCGCCGCAAATCGGCGTGGATCAGACGCCCGCGCAAAGAGTCGATCTGCCGATCGAGAAACAGCACATCATTAGCACCGACGCCAGCCACATCAAGCGTAAAGATCGTATTATGACCGGTCTCGGAACGCAGTATCGCTGCCAGTTCGCTCAGTTGAGCGGCGGCGGCCACCGGTTCGCCCTCCCCACCATAGATGGTTAAAGGAACCATGCCCCGTTGACGAAGACGGCGCGCGTCGTTCTTGCCGCGTCCTTCACGCTGCTCGGCGTGCACCGTAAGTTGCTCTCTTTCTGCCATAAAAATAAATCTCGCTCTCTCTGATTTGCTTTCAGTGTGTGCCCTTCACACGAAGAGCGAAGAGACGCTCGTCTCCTCGTGGATCGACTTGATCGCTTTGGCCAGCAGCGGCCCGATGCTCAAAACTTTGATATTCTCCAACCGGCACGCTTTGTCGCGCAGCGGGATCGTGTTCGTCGTCACCACCTGCTCGATTTCCGACTTTGCCAGTTGATCACAGGCTCGGCCCGACAGTACCGGATGCGTGAAACAAGCATGAATGCTGTCAGCACCTGCCTCACGAAGAGCGCGCGCCACTTTCGTCAGCGAACCGCCCGTGTCGCACATGTCGTCGATGATGAGACAGTTGCGCCCGCGAACGTCGCCGACGACGTTCATCACCTCAGCGACGTTCGCCTTCTCACGCCGCTTGTCGCACAGCGCCAGTTCGGCGTTGAGGCGTTTCGCATAGGCCCGCGCTCGCTCCGCCCCGCCCGTGTCCGGCGCGACGACCGTTAGATTCGGCAGCGGGTTCGTTTGATAATGACCGATGATGACCGGCGCGGCGTAGAGATGATCTACCGGGATGTCAAAGAAGCCCTGAATCTGCGCCGCGTGCAGGTCTATCGTCAGGACGCGATCTGCCCCGGCGGTCGTAATCAAATTGGCGACCAGTTTGGCGGCCACCGGCACGCGCGGCCTGTCTTTCTTGTCCGAGCGCGCGTACCCGTAATACGGGATAACCGCCGTCACGCGCTCCGCCGACGAACGCCGGAACGCATCAATCATGACCAGCAGTTCCATCAAGTGAGCGTCCGTCGGCGGGCACGTCGGCTGCACGATGAAAATGTCGCCGCCCCGTACGTTCTCGCTGATCTGAAAGCTAAACTCGCCATCAGAAAAGCGTGTCGTCGTCGCGCTGCCAGGGTCGCAACTCAGGTAGTTGCAAATCTCCTCGGTTAAAGCGCGGTTAGCATTGCCGGAGAATATTTTGATGCCGCCGGTAGTGCTCATACACGGTTAAAGAGTCGACATTCCAAAGCTCAGGGTCCAAAGTCATATTGAGAAGCTTTGGAACCTGGAACTTTGGACCTTGATCTTTAGTATAAGAATTGGCTGGGGCGGGAGGATTCGAACCTACGAATGCCGGTTCCAAAGACCGGTGCCTTACCACTTGGCGACGCCCCAATGTGTCTCGTTCGGCTTGGTCAGGTCGCTTATAAAAGCGCCGCACACCTACCAAGCGCCTGCCGGTACTCTTCCCGCTTAAGCGTCTCGCACGCGAAAACTCGCCACGCGCCCTCCGTCTCCAACTCCATGCACGCGAGTTCCGCTTCCCGTCTATTGGCGAAGACACCGAACACGCTTGAACCACTGCCGGCCAGCAACACTTTGCGCCCGCCTACCCGGAGCAGAGCTTCTTTCGCGGCATTGATTTCGGGATAGAGTTCAAAGATCACAGGCTCGAAATCATTGCGTGTAACATCACAGAGCAGGTCCGTAATTTGAGCGTCCGCATGGGAAACAGAGAGGATAGCGGCGTGATTGGCCTTTGTCAAGGCAGGTGCATTGAGAGCTTGATAAGCTTCCGCAGTGGAAACTCTGACGCTTGGAGTGACGAGCACAAGGCTCATTCCAGGCGCGTCGACGAGTGGAGAAACCTTGGTTCCGAGTCCCGTGCCAAGCGCGGTCCCGCCGGTCAAAAAAAAGGGCACGTCGGCTCCCAAGCTTGAGCCGATCTCGATCAACTCAGGTTTACTAATCGACATCTCCCATAGAGACGCCAAGCCGAGCAGTGCGACCGCCGCATTTGATGACCCTCCGCCCAAGCCGCCCCCCGCCGGAATTATTTTTTTCATATCAACCCGCGCCCCGCAACTGATTTGATAACGCAGACGCAGCGCGTGCGCAGCCCGGTACACCAGGTTGCGCTCGTCGATTGGAACATCGGGCGCGTCGCAGGTCAGTTCGAGACGCTCGTCATCAAGCGACTCGAAAGTCAAGCGGTCGTGCAGCGTGATCGTCTGAAAGACGGTCTGAATTTCGTGGTAGTTGTCGGGGCGGCGGCCGAGCACTCGCAGATTGAGGTTGATCTTGGCGTAAGCCGGCAGCGTGAATCGTTCGTCAGACACAATAAAGCGGCCCGCCCTCTCTCGCAATCAGAGCGCAAGCCGCCGCGTTATCGGGGAATTTAATTTTGAGCAGCGTTAGCGCGTCAGGAAAACTTGTGTAAAGAAAACTCGCCCGTCAGCGCTTCGCGCGACGCCGAGGCCTGAATGCGTGAAGCCCGCGTTCAGGATATTGTCGCGGTGCTTGTCGGAAATCATCCAACGCTCAACGGCGAACGCTGCCGGGTCATCGAAGCCCTGATTATACGCGATGTTTTCACCGAGCGCCTGCCAGCGGACGATGCTCAACTCCGCCGCGCGCCCGGACGTATCAAGGCCGTCTTGGTCGACGTGGCTCAAGAATCCATAACGCGCCATATTTTCCGAGTGCATGCGTGCGAGGCGGCACAATTCACTGTCCCACTCTAAAGATTTGCGATTCCTCGTGCGGCGCTGGTCGTTAATCAACTCGAAAGCGCGCTGCTCGCCATCAGTCGCCGCAACAAGTATCCGAGGCGCCACGTTCGTCGCGTCGCGCGGCCGTTTTGGCGCGCTGCTAATCCCAATCAAACGCGCCCGGACGCGCGCCGGTACTTCCTGTGCCGATGTCGACACGAGGCGTGCCACAGGCTTTGCCGGCGGTTTCGGGGTTTCGTTAGCGTAACTTGGAAAGGCGCCCGCCAGCAGCAGACACAACACACATGTAACGTGGACTGTTTTAAGAGAGATGAAAGAATGTTTTATGTTTTGAGGTTTCATCAAGGTTTAGTCCTCCAATTAACAGATCAGCACTGGACGGGAGTGTGAGAAATTCTTTTCAACCTGAGGACATCCTCAAGTGTTTATGAATGTACAACATGGTTCATACTTTAGCAACACGTAAACTTGTTTCTCGATTATTTAGCTGAATTTGGGGCTTTTATGGTGTGCGGGATTGAGACAAGCGAATCCAATCTGCTTTTGTAACTTTATGCAGGTAGGAAAATACTCGCTCTTATCGACTTGAATCTTCATCCATCGTACTGTCGCCGCGGGAGTGGGCGCACGATGAATTCCGAGCGGGTGTCTGTTTGGAAAGCTAGCCGGGAAGATTTCAACACGACACCGCTGGTACACATACGGCTCATGCCCTGATGTCCAGCAGAGTCTTTAACCAATATGGCAGTTCAACTAAGACCGGGAAGCGGCGGGAAAGATGTTACTTGATGGCCCCGCCTTTTAGTTTGGCTTTAAGGCGGGTTGTTGTGGATGCGTCTACTGAGACAGAGAGGGCCTTCTGCCATGCAGCGCGTGCCAGATCGGATTTACCACGCCGCTGGTGAAGATCACCGAGGTGTTCGTGAATCGTCACGGAGGCTGGATTACGTCGTGAGGCGTCGGTCAGGTAACGCTCGGCCTCTTCGAATTGGCCCAGTTTGAAATAGGCCCACCCAAGACTGTCCAGAAAAGATGCATTAGTGCGCTGGGCATTGACCGCCCGTTTAATTAACTGCAAGGCTTCCGCGAGCCGTTCGTTCCGCTCTACCAAGAAGTAGCCGAGGTTATTGAGGGCGGTGGCGTTGTTCGGCTCTTCGGCGAGAACGCGCCGCAGCGATTCCTCTGACCCTTTAACGTCGCCGACACGCTCCTGCGCTGAAGAGAGCAACAACAACGCCTGGGTCGCTCGCTTACCGCCAACGGCGCCGTCGGTTGAAGATAATTCGAGAGCCTTGCGTGCCGACTCGACGGCTTGCAGCCCGCGCCCCGCTTCGAGGTAGACGCTGGCAATGGCGATGTGGCCATCATAATCGCCTGAGCTACCGTCGAGTTGTGCGCTGAGTAAAGTCGCCGCCTCGTCGACGCGACCAAGTTCAGTGAGTGTTGCCGCTTCGAGTCGCACGAACTCGACTCGGTCGGGGTACTTTTGCCGCGCCGCACGGGCCGCCTCAAGAGCTTCGGCACGCTTGCCCTGCTCACGCAGGTGCAGGACGTATTGCACGTCAACTTTCGGATCGTCACTTCCGAGCAAGGCACGCATGCGTTCAATCGCCGCGAGGGCTTTGTCCGCTTGTCCCGCTTGCCGCCGGAGACTAATGATCTGCGACATAAAGAAGGCCGCGAAGTTCTTATCTCTCTCAGATGTCAGAAGCGTGGTGTCAATCCCGCGCGACTCCAGAATCTCTTCGTAGAGCGCGGCGGCATCCGTATAACGTAAAGCGTCGGCGAGAATTTGTGCCAGTTCGGATTTCAACGTGAACTGATCGCGATTCGATTGTTTGGCGGTCGCGCCGCGTAGTAATTCAACGGCTCCATCGACATTACCGAGTCGAGCCTCGATGCGTGCGAGCAGCGCGATTGCGGCGACGTTATTCGGATTGGCTTTGACGATGCTTTTGAGTTCGGTGAGGGCGTTTTTGGCATCGCTACTATTGTCGCCTCCCGCTTCAAAAGCGCGCCCGAGCAACTCAATGTAAGTAAGGTTGTTCGGTTCGGCGGCCAATGCGCGGCGGATCGCGGTCAGCGCTTCGCCGGAACGTCCCACTTGAAGTAGCACCTCGCCCAGTCGCGCGGCGGCGGCGTTCTGCGAAAGCTCTCGTCCCTTTGTTAGAACCTGGTAAAAGCGTCCATCAAGTGCGGCTGGAGCCCCGGCCCAACGGATAAAGGCATCGACGGCTTCGCGCTCGCGGCCCAAAGCTAGGTGAAACTCGCCGAGCAATGCCAAAGCTTCGGGATCATTCGCGTCGAGTCGGATTACTTCGCGCAAAGATAAAACCGCCTTTTCGGCGACGGCCCGGTTCAGTTTGTTTTCAAAGAGTCCGCTGTTGATGGCGTGTACCCGCGCGAGGACACGATGCGCGCCGAAGTTGTTGCGATTGCTGCTGACGGCGGAAGTTGCCAACCGCTCGGCCTGCGCGAAATCATCGAGGTAAAAGAAAGCAATCTCTGCGAGGGCGGTGTCGGCCTCGGCAAGGGTCGGATCAAGTTCTGCGGCTTGCTGAAAAGCCTGTTGCGCGTCGCGCAAGGACTCTGGGGTTAGTCGACCGTTGCGCGCGCCGGCGTAGTGACGCTGGCCTTCGAGTAGCTTGGCATAAGCCTGTGCGCGGCGCTCGCGCGGAGTCAAATCATCTCGCGTCTTCGCGGCAGGAGGCGGCTCGGTCGTGGATTTGCCCTGCGTAGCCGACGTCTGAGATGGCCCAAACAAATAATTTTGATGACTGTGAGCGTCAACTTTCGGCGTGTCCACCCAAAGCACACTGGCGCAGGCGCACGCCAGGATTACGGTCACGCGCGTGCGACGAGTCCAGTAGTTCAAGTGATACTTCCTTTCACGGACGGTGACTCTTCATCGCCGGAGCTTTGCGTGACATCAATCATGCGCTGCCACGCGCCGCGGCGAGGGTAGCTGTAAAACAGAACGGCAAGCGCAATCGGAGCGGCGCGCAACATCGCCATCCGGTCGCGCGTGATGAGCGAGATTACAAAGCCCATGACGGCGACGGCTCCGCCGATCAGCGCGACAATGACGGTCGTGCTTTGGAGTGTCGCAAGCAACCCGGAAGCGCCCCGCAACGCGGCGATGTCCTGCAATCGCATCGCCGAAAACTTTGTTCGTCTAAAGGCGACCGCGCCGAGTCCGAAGAGGAGAATACCGATCCATAAGGCACCGGCAAGCGACGTATCGAAGATGTCCGGGGGAAGCGCGAAGCGCACTTCGGCGAGGACCAGAACGGTAAGTAAAACCGTCAACGCGCAACAGGCGACGACCGTCATCAACGCGGCGCGGTGGCGACGATTCAGTTCTTCGTTTACGCCTTCACTATTCTGTTCCAATCTCAAGATTCATCACCTTTTGCTTTGCGCGGTGCGTGGCGTCTTCCTTGTGAGAATGAAAAAATTTTAACACCCGCTCGCTTCACGGGCAAACACCCGATCAACACCGGCTCTCTCGATTGAAAAAAACTCTTGAAGGCAAGATGATGATTCCGAAAGGACTGTCGACACGCGGCGGACTCCGCGCCCTATAACATGAAAGACGGACACTGGCAGTTGACAGTGCCCGTCCTCATAGTTTTTCACTCAACTACGTCCGCGATGGTTACGGCTTTGGAGTCGTCGTGGCAGCCGGAGGCGGCGCGGTCGCCGGCTGGTTCGTCGCGTTCGGGTTGGCGAGGTTGCCGGAGGTCGAAGGAGCGCCGGGACGGATCGGCTGCACGGTCAGGCCACCCGATTCTTTCGCCGCCCCGCTCGCCGGCGTCAAAGAGTTGATCGGAATTTGCTGGCGGGCGGGCGGCGTGCGCGGCACCGGAATGGTCGGCGTCGTGACCGGCAGCGTGCCGCCATTCTTGATGACCTCATCAATCAACGCGGCGCGCTTGCTGCTGTCGGTGATGAGGATGCCGTTCTTGTCCACTGTCACCGGCGTGGTGCCGAGAAGCTCTCGGAAGAACTGTGTGCGGATGCCTGGTCGCTCCGGCGGCAACTCATCCTTCTTCTTCGGGTCGGGGTCGGGCGCCGCCGCACCGATGGCATTCAATTGCTCGCGCGCCTTCTCGGCATACTCGCTGTTTGGGTGGTTGCGCGCGAGTTGCGCGAAGTACTTCGCGGCTTCGTCCGGTTCTTCCTCCTGCACGTAGGTCACGCCGAGGCGGTACAACACGTGATCCATATAGGAAAAGTTCGGATACTTCTCGACAATCTCGCGGTACCTCGACTGCGCTCCCTTCGGGTTCGGCGCCTTGCCTTGAAAGTATCGATCAAAATACTGATTACCGACATACATGTTGTGCATCGCCAGATTCTCCTGCACTTCGCGCAGACGAATCTCAGCTTCGGGCCGCAGCGAAGTGTCAGGAAACTGCTGGATCAGAACTTTCAACTGTTGCTCGGCTTTGCGCGCCGGCGATACGTCGCGATCCGCGAGTCCCATCTTACGCATCTCGACCTCGGCCATCTTCAGCATCACGTCATCGGCCAGCGGGTGCCTCGGAAAGAACGTCAGCCAGTCGCGATACGAAGCGGCGGATTGAATCAACGCGCTCGACGTGCCTTCGAGATAAAAGGTATCGGCGATGGCGAGCTTGGCCGCCGGCAGAAATTCCGAGTCCGGGTACGCCGTGATGATGACATTGTAGAGGTCGCGCGCCGTCTCGAATCTATCCTTGCGCGCCTGCGCTGTCGCTTCTTCGAAAAGCTGTCGGTCACGACCCAGCGCGACCGTCCCGACCAGTTCATCGTACTTGTCGTCGCCGCCGCGGCCGAGGATGCGCCCGAAAAAGCCGCGCTTCTTTTTCTTGTCGGAGCCCGCCGAACTATCAGTCTCAGCAGTGCGGCGTTCGCCGGCGGTGCCCCGTAAACCAGCCTCGACCCGCTCATTTAGATCGTTGACTGAAGTTTCGAGTTTGTCCAATTCGCTGGTGTCGTAACGCTCAGCCCGTTCCTGCTTACCGCGCAGGTTGTTCACGTCCGAGAGTACCGACCCGACCTCTTTCTCCAGCCCACGCAGGCGCGTTCGCGGGTCATCCGCCGCGGCCTCTTTCGTCCCGCTGTCTTTAGAGTTAAGCCCGGCGACCGCGCCGTTCAATGTGCGGCGCAATGTCTCCAGGCGTGAACGCATCACCTCAAGACGTTGGAGCGGCGTCGCACCGCTCTGGTTCGCGCCGGTTGCCTGCGGTGGCTGCGCGAAAACCGTCTGCGACACGGCACCGTTGAGGGTCAGGGCCGCGGCCACCACGGCAAAAATAAAATAGCGAAAACGCATTCTTAGAACCTCCACGCAACCGGCGATTGTAGATTGCCGAGTTGCGATGTGAATTTCGGAAGTAAGCTTCAGAGACGTAGTTCCAACCGGCGACCGCTGGGACGGAATGAAACTTCAGACCCACTGCACGGTCGCGTCGAGCAGTTCGCGCACCGCGCGCGCGGCGTCCCCCTGGCCGAAGACTGCCGTCCCGGCGACGATGATCTCCGCCCCGGCGGCGACCACTTCGGCGATGTTACCTTTATCGATTCCGCCGTCGATTTCGATTCGCGTTTTCAGCCCGCGCTCGTCGATCATGCGGCGCAGACGGCGAAGTTTGTCCAGGGTTGTCGGGATGAAATGCTGCCCGCCGAAGCCTGGATTAACCGACATCAGCAGCACGAAATCCGCGAACGCGAGCGCCTCTTCAAGCGCGGCCAGCGGCGTCGCGGGATTTATCGCAATGCCGGCCTGCGCCCCTTTCGCTTTAATCGCGGTCAGCGTGCGGTGCAGGTGCGGATCGATCTCGACGTGAACGGAGACCATCTGCGCCCCTGCCTCGACGAACTGTTCGGCGTAGCGCCCCGGCTCGGAAATCATAAGATGCGTGTCGAGGGGCAAGCGGGTTGCACGCGCCAGTGAACGCACGACCGGCAATCCGACGGTGATGTTCGGCACGAAATGGCCGTCCATCACATCGACATGCACGATGCTTGCGCCGCCGCGCTCGACGGCGGCGATGGCTTCGCCGAGGCGTGTAAAATCGGCTGCGAGAATTGATGGCGCTATATCAACCACTGCTTTAGCTCCGACACGTAACTGTGTGCGCCGCGTGGGTCGTCATGGAGTTGTCGCCGGAGGGCGGCGATTTGCATCGGGCACGACTGCCGGCGGGCGCACCGGGGTCGCGTTGCGATTGCCGGCGTTGGCGTTCCGGTTCGTGTTCGCATTCGCGCGATTCAGGTTCGTATTGGCGGCGGCCCGAATGGCGTTGCGGTGACTCAGATTCTGGTTGTTCAAATGCTTGTTGGCCGTGTTTTTGTTAGCGTTCTTGTTCCGCTGATGCTGGTTTTGACTGCCACTACTGTTTGCGTTCCTGTTCGCGGACGACGCGGCGGCGGGGGTTGTGACTTCAGACACGGCGTCCTGCCTGATCCCTTCGTTACGCGCTTCGTCGACGAGGGCGATCGACTCGCCTTCGCGCGGCTCGCGGCTTAATACGACGGCAATCGTCTGCCCGGCCTTCACTATATCACCGGCGCGCGGCGACTGGTCGATAACCGTGTTTGGCCGCGTGCCGGCCTTGAATCGGGTGGCGCGCACGCGGACATTTAACCCGGCTTCTTCGAGCGTCGATTCGCCCTCGTAACGGTTCTTTCCGACAATCTCTGGAACTTGGACTTCGGGGCTGCGGAGCGAGAGGTAAATCGTGCCGGCGAGACCGATGAAGAAGGCGACCAGGATAGCCACGACGATCCCCATTTTGCCCAATGACGCCAACATCGCTCGCACTGTCAATGCCACAGTTATTCAATGCCTCTGACCGGCTGGCCGGCAAAATAAAGCTGTCGGGGAACAGCGGCGCAGTCTAACACCGGCTTGTGACACGCCGCAAGCAGGGGCCGATTCAACCTCCCCGCACCAAAGCGGCGATGAAGAAGCCATCAACGTCATGCTTGTGCGGCCATGTCCGCGCAGCCCCGCCCCCGACAACAAGCGTTTCCGAAGTCTCTACCGGCACCTGCCTAAAGGATACGTGCGCCCGAAGAAATTCCTCGATGACGGATTCATTCTCTTCGCGCTCGACGGAACAGGTCGAATAAACGAGCAGACCGCCAATTCGCACCGCGTCCGCCGCGCCGGCGAGAATTCCCTGCTGTCGCGCGGCAAGCTCCGCAAAGTCCGTGGGTGTGATGCGCCAACGAATTTCCGGGTTGTGCCGGAGCGTGCCTGTCCCGGTGCATGGCGCGTCGATTAGCACGCGGTCGAACGTCCCAGCGGCGAACGGCACTCCCGCCGCCGCATCGAAGGCGACTCGGCGAATGCTTTTCAAACCCTGCCGCGACGCCGCTTCACCAACCACGCGGAGGCGGTGTTCGTGGATGTCACCGGCGACGACGAACGCCTGATCTTCGGCCAGCGCCGCGAGATGAGTTGTCTTGCTGCCCGGCGCAGCGCACACGTCCAGCACACGCTCACCGAGGCACGCGCCGAGCGCACGCGCGACAAGTTGCGATGCTTCATCCTGCAAATAGATCGCGCCGTCTTCGACGAGCGCGCGGAGCAACGCGCCGTTCGCACCTTCAACACACCATGCGCCGGGCGCAATGCGCGACTCCGAAATTTTTGCTCCCGTAGCTTTCAGTTGGGCGACCACCGTCGCCGCCCCGCTCTCCTGACGTAACGGGTTGAGGCGAAAAGCGACGGACGGTGTGCGGTTGTTGGACGCCGCGAAAGCTTCCGCCTCTTCCGCGCCGAAGGCCGCGACCCACCGCCCGATTAGCCACGGCGGGTGCGAAGTACGAACTGCGATGCGTTCGATGGGATCGGCGATGCCCTTTGTTGGATCGTAGACAGGTTCGCGCGTCGCGCGCCGCAGCACCGCGTTGATGAAACCGGCGGCGGAACGCAGCCGTGATTCGTGAACAAGGTTGACCGATTCGTTGACCGCCGCCGAAGCCGGGACGCGCGTCAGCAGGCGAAGCTGGTACAACCCCAGGCGCAACGCGCGTCGCACCGGGGCATCAATCCTGTCCGCGCCACGGCCTGCGTAATGTTCCGTCAGACGGTCGAGCCAAAGCTGCCAGCGCAACACGCCGAGGACGAGTTCGTAACACAAGGCGCGGTCGTCCACGCGCAGGTGTTCGGTCGCTCCCGCCAGCAGCGGTGCGGCGTACGCGCCCTCTTCTTCAACCCGCCGCAACACCTCGAAGGCGGTGCGTCGCGCCGGCGAAGCCTTGCGTGTGGCGCTCAGCCGCTCACGGTTTCTCTTAATGATCTGCGCACCTACATTCACAGCAACCTCTCACCGACACGCAGGCGCGCACCGTTTAAGAAATCACGCGCGTTTGTCCGCCGCTTCCCTTCGACCTGAACTTCTAAAAGCCGCAACGCGCTTCCCTCCCCACACGCGACCACTAAGCCCTCGGCGTCCAACGCGATTACTTCGCCGCCAACTGGGACGAGAAGGTTAATAGTTCTGTTCGCAACTCCTTCCGCCGCTCCCTGTGGTGATGAGAAACGTGATAACTCCACAGCCTCGGCACGCCAGATGACGAGGCGACGCGAGTCGTAGTCGGCATAGACGTTCGGCCACGGTTGAAACCCGCGCACCCGGCGCTCAATCTCGAAGGCGCTCCGCGTCCAATCGACGCGCCCGTCCTCGCGCCGCAACATCGGGGCCAGGATCGCTTCATCTTCGTTCTGCCTGCGCGGCTCAATGCTATCAATATCTTTCAGAGTCTCGCTCAGAAGATCCGCCCCCATCACTGATAGTCTCGTCAGTAGGTGCGGCGCGGTTTCGTCCTCTTCGATTTGCGTCGCACATTGCCGGAGAATCGCGCCGGTGTCCAGACCTTCATCAATCAGCATCGTCGTCACGCCGGTCTCTCGCTCGCCGCGCACAATCGCCCAGTTGACCGGAGCCGCCCCGCGATACTTTGGCAGCAGCGAGAAATGAACGTTGACGCAGCCGCGGCGCGGCGTGGACAGGAAGCTCGATGGAAGGATGCGACCGTAAGCGACGATCACCGCAACGTCCGCGTTATGCGAAGCAAACAACTCGCGCGCTTCATCCGTTTTGATCTTCAACGGTTGATGAACCGGGATGCCATGCGCCAGCGCGTAATCCTTGACCGGCGGCGAAGTCAGCTTGTTGCCGCGCCCCGCCGCCCGATCCGGCTGCGTCCACACGGCGACGACTGCGTGCCCGTCTTCGACGCACCGCCGCAGCGTCGGCACCGCCGCCTCCGGCGTGCCCATGAACACTAAACGCAGTTTCATAATGAGGGATGAGGGATGAGGGATGAAAGATGAAGACTGTTGAATTTCATCCCTCATCGCTGTTTACACCGCCGTCCGTTTCTGTTTCTCGTTTTCGCCGGGGCGCACTTTCAGGGACGTAACTTTGGCCTGCATAAAGAGGCCGAGGTAATCAGGCCCGCCCGCCTTGGAATCTGTGCCGGACATGTTGAAGCCGCCGAACGGGTGGACGCCAACGAGCGCGCCCGTGCATTTGCGGTTGAGATAAAGATTGCCGACGTGGAATTCGCGCCGCGCGCGTTCGAGCTTGTCGGGATCGTTGCTGTAGACCGCGCCCGTCAAACCGTACTCGGTGTTGTTCGCGATGCGCAGCGCTTCGTCAAAATCCTGCGCCTTGATGACTGCCAAGACGGGTCCGAAAATCTCTTCCTGCTCGATGGTCGCGCCGGGCTTCACATCGGCGATGACGGTCGGCTCGATGAAGAAACCCTGTTCGCCGTCGGACCCGCCGCCCGCGACGAGACGCCCGCCTTCGGCCTGGCCTTTTTCGATGTACCCGGTGATCGTCTTGAACGCTTTGCCGTTGATGACCGCGCTCAGGCTCGTCGTCGGATCGGTCGGCTCGCCGAGTTTCAGCTTCGCGGTGCGCTCGACGATCTTTTCGATCATCGGTTCGTACACGTCGGTGTGAATGATGGCGCGCGAACAGGCCGAGCACTTTTGTCCCTGAAAGCCGAACGCGGCTTGCACGATACCTGTCGCCGCATCATCAAGGTCAACTCCACTGTCGACGATGATCGCGTCCTTGCCGCCCATCTCCGCGACGACGCGCTTGATCCAGAGTTGGCCCTGATGAACCTTTGCGGCGCGCTCGTTGATGCGCAGGCCAATCTCTTTCGAGCCGGTGAAGGCGACAAAGCGCGTCAGCGGGTGATCGACAATCGTATCGCCGACCTCCGCGCCCGACCCGGTCATGAAGTTAACGACACCGGGCGGCATTCCAGCTTCTTCGAGAATCTCGAAAAATTTGTAGGCGATGGTCGGCGCGTCCGAAGAAGGTTTGAGGACGACCGTGTTTCCCGTCACGACCACCGCGACCGTCATTCCGGCCATGATCGCCAGCGGGAAGTTCCACGGCGGGATGACGACGCCGACACCGAGCGGAATATACTCAAGCCGGTTGTCTTCGCCCTCGATCTTAACGAGCAGTGGCGGCGCGGCGTAGCGCAACATTTCGCGCGCGTAGAAGTCGCAGAAGTCAATCGCCTCGGCAGTGTCGCCGTCGGCTTCGGCCCACGTCTTCCCGACTTCGTGAACCATCCACGCTGACATCTCGTGGCGACGCTCGCGCAGGAGGCCTGCCGCGCGGAACAAAAGCCCGGCGCGTTCGGCGGGCGGCGTGTTGCGCCACGACGCGAAAGTTTGGTGCGCGGTTTCGACGGCGCGACGCGCGATTTCTTCAGTCGCTTTCTGGAACCGCCCGACGACTTCCGTCTTCTTCGCCGGGTTAACGCTCTCCAGCGTCTGCCCCGTCGTGACGCGCTCGCCCCCGACGACGAGCGGGTAATCACGCCCCAGTTCGCCCCTGACCTTTTCAATCGCCGCGCGCATCTCCCGAGCGTTCTCTTCTTTGCTGAAATCAGTGTACGACTCGTTGCGAAATTCACTCTGCATATGCTTACTCTCCGTAGAGTGATGGAAAGCGCGGTCGCCGCTTTCCTGGAAGCTTGCGACCGCGCTGATTAATCATCTGAAGGCCGAATGTCGAAGTCTCGCTTAAATCCACCGCCCGGCCTTCGTCAGCTTTTTGATTTTACGCTTTACCAACTCGCGCTTGAGCGTCGTCGTGCGGTCAATGAACAGGATGCCGTCGCAGTGATCGGTTTCGTGCAGCATGCAGCGCGCGGTCAGTTCCAAGCCGTCGATCTCGTACTCGTTGCCATCCGTGTCCTGTGCCTCGACGACCGCGCGCAGCGAACGCTTCACCTGAAAAAAGATGCCGGGGAAGGATAGACATCCCTCCTCGCCGGTCTGCTCGCCTTCAACATTCAAGACCACCGGGTTGACCATCACGATGCGCTGCTCCGGGTCTTTGCCGCCCGAACAGTCCATCACGAACACACGCTTCGAGACACCGATTTGCGGCGCGGCAAGACCGACACCCGGCGCGGCATACATCGTCTCGAACATGTCCGCCACCAGCTTCTTCAATTCGTCGTCAAACTCTGTGACGACATCCCCCGGAGTTTCGAGCACCGTGGCACCGTACTTGACGATATTCAGCACTGCCATCTTAATTTCCCTTGCCAATCCGCACGGTTATTTTGAACTTGAAGTTCTGAAAAAGAGTTTTGAGTGCGTTTTGGATTTTACGATAAACGATGCCCGGATGCCAATTTCCCAGTCTTTCCGAACACTGCCGCCAGCGAGCGTGCTCGCCTTGACCCGCGTGTTGGCACTAATGGCTCAGCCGTGCCTCTATAGCTGTTTGTAATTGCGTGCGCCCGTTTAGAGGCGGGCTGTGCCCGCCGGTTCAACGTGAGACGGCGGGCACAGCCCGCCTCTAAACGGGCGTTGAAGAGGTCGCATCCAGTTGCAAATCGCTATAAGTAAATCACTGCGAGTCGGTTTCTCGCCCACGCAGAGTTTCGTTATGAAGTGGTGTTGGGGATTGGGGTTTGATTCAGGGTGGCCTATCTTCTGTTAAAAAAGTCCACGGTGCGTAACAGCGAGAATCTGCTCTCGCACCGTGGGGGGCAAGCGTCCGGCAGGAGGTGAAAGCGGACGCGCAACTTAAGAAACAGAGAGAAGGTCGGAACTCTTCGGAGGTAATTCAACTCCCAAAGGTGGAACTCAGGCTTCTGAAGAACCGAAGACTAGCGGGCCGAGGTATCTATAGAAGAGTATCAATCGCTGCCCGGTTCCACATTTGCGCGCACCTCCACATACGTCAGTCGACCAACCGACCTTGAGCCGCTGCGCTAAATGGATTCCTTATACTCTTCCAGGTTCGCTTGTATTTTGACAAAGAGGCGGGACTTGAGCCGATGGGATTTCGCTTCCTCAATGGGAATTGGTTGCCACTCACCAGGGATCAAAACTTGTGAATCGATGAAGGCGTCGAGGGCCTCCTGTAGTTCGTCGAACGTGATCTTTCCTTTAATGGCAATGACCTCGTCGATGATCCACGTCATCCCGTCCCCGGTCATGCGGTGTTCATCGTTGATAATGGCCGACCTCTCCCGAAGAGTGCTTAACACTTGCACAAAGGACTCACCCGAAGAGAGCACGAGTTTCCAATATCGGTTCTGAAAGTTTTTAACGTTTGAGATTCGCGCGGGAGTCATCCGCAAGTCTTTCCGCTTGACGTAGGAAGCGGCCATGATCTGACAGAAAGTATCCGGCGGCATGTAGCTGTCATTCGTTCCGTCTTCGCCGACGCCGTGCGCGATGTAATAGCCCGGCAACTCGCGCAGCAGCCGGCGGATCATGAACACGGGCCGGTGGGTCAGTCCGTCGGGGAGTTTTTCGATGCCCTTGGATATTTTGCGGTCTTCAAAGTAGCTGAGCGCGCGGCGAAACTCCTTCACATCAGACCGCGCCTCCCGCATCAGGTGCTTGATCTGATCGGGCGTAAAGCCGATGCGCCACAGCATGCGCCAATCTCTCTCTGTCTCGAAGGAGTGGTCGTATTCACTCAGGCACTCGTGGCTTTTGAATAGACGCAGGTTTTCCTTCTTTCCTGTCACGACAAAGCTCACCGCCTGCGCAAATACCTGGACGAGCACGCGTGCCCAATAACGCTGCTCGGTCAGCGAAGCCGAGAATCGATCAACATCTTCGTAGCGATACTTGTCGTGCTTGGCGGCGAACTGTCGTATCGAGCCATAATCTAAAATCGCCCCGCTGGCAAGCATGTTGTCGCCGTCCCACGCCAGCCAGTTGAAGATGTACTCCTCTTCGAGCACGGCTGACATCTTGCCGTAGGATCGGGCGATGTAACCGAGCGCCTTCAGATATCTTTCGTCGTCGGCGGCGGGGAGTTTCCAGAATCCATTCTTCACTTGCCGCCGGATGAAGTAATCGAGCGAAGCTTTCAGTTCCTTGTGCCGCCCTTGTTTCAGATAGCGGAAGATGTGCGCGGGCCTGATTAAGTTGGGAGCGGTACGCACGCCGATGGCCGTCCCGTCGCGATAGCTGATGACGGCGAGGGTGCGCTCGGTAGGGATGCTCTGCCGGTAAAATATCTCGGACATGACGGCGGTCGCCAACATCTCTTCCAGGTCGGCCAGCCCGGATGAATAGCCATAGGTGTTGTCACCCGTTTTGACGGGGCCGTCGGCCTCCTGCGCGCCGGGACTGAGGACGGTTGCGCCCGTTCCACGACTGGAAACATCGAAGGTCAGATTCTTCGACTTAACGTAACCGTTCCAGATGCTTCTGCCGTCCCCGGAATTTTTGCCCTGTTTGTTTTTGTGCTGCATTTGCAGGTAGCGCGTCGCCATGTAAAGGCGCGGCTCCGCGGCGCCTTCCGGAGGGTGCTTCTTCCGCCGACTTAAATCGTACTCGTTGATGATTCGTAGCGAAAAGGTTTCGAGGATGGCGGTTACGAGTTGTTCGTTGATTCGCGCGGGATGGTCTTCGGGAATCAGTTCCATCTCCCTCGCCAGTGGGAAATTGAAGTAAATAACGTGTCCGTGCGGGCGGTGGTACGCACGATAATCTATAAAAGCGTCCGGGCTTACTTCTCGCCACGGGTGCGAGCCATCAAGTCCTTTGAATCTTTCGTACATCTCAGGCATACGTCGCGAGAAGGGACGCACAGCAACTGATCACGCTGACATTGTGGAAAAAGCGGGGGACGTGTCAATAAAACAAACGACTCGGAGAGCGGGGATAGAATTTGCGCGGCGTCTACATCGCACTAATTGATGACCGCCCGTGACGCAACCGAATTTGACTTCAGCGCCGCCGGCCTTTAATAGCCGCGCAACTGTTCGCGGTAGCCGTCGAAGTTGCGGCGCATCTCGCCGAGGCTGTCACCGCCGAACTTTTCGCGCATCGCCGATGCCAACACCAGCGCGACCATCGACTCCGCGATGACGCCCGCCGCCGGAACCGCCGTCACGTCGGAACGCTCAAAGGCCGCTGCCTCTTCCACTTTGGTGTCGATGTCGACTGAGCGCAACGCGCGGCGCAATGTCGAGATGGGTTTGAGATGCCCACGCACGCGCAGTTCTTCGCCGTTCGTGATGCCGCCTTCGAGTCCGCCCGCGCGGTTGGTGTGGCGTGTGAACTGTCGGCCCGTTTCGTCGTAACCAATCTCGTCATGCACTTCGGAGCCGGGCAGGCTGCTCGCTCGCACACCCGCGCCAATCGCCACGGCCTTGACCGCCGGGATCGACATCACGGCTTGCGCGAGCCGTCCGTCGAGCTTCGTGTCCCACGACGTATGCGAGCCGAGACCAGGCACGACGCCCCGTGCCACGACTTCAAAAATTCCGCCAAGCGTGTCGCCCGCGCGCTTCTTCTCGTCGACGAGAGCGACCATCAGTGCCTGCGCTTCCATGTCCGCGCATCGTAGCGGCGCGTCGTCCGCGATGGACGTGATCTGCTCCCATGTTACTTCGAGCGGCACATCGGGCAGACCGCCGAGTTGGATGACGTGACTCTTGACCTCGACGCCGAACGCGACGAGTAATTGCTTTGCCAACGCGCCGCACGCGACCCGCGCTGCCGTTTCGCGCGCCGACGCACGCTCAAGTATGTCGCGCATGTCGCGCGTGTCGTACTTCTGCCCGCCAGCAAGGTCGGCGTGGCCTGGGCGCGGGCGTTTGACGCGACGGGATTTTTCGGGAGGCACGTCACGCGGTTCGGCGTTCATCACTTCCGTCCAATTCGCCCAGTCTTTATTCTCGACCATCAGCGTGATCGGAGAGCCGAGCGTCAGGCCGTGACGCACGCCGCTCAAGATTTCCGCACGGTCGCGCTCGATCTTCATCCGCCCGCCGCGCCCATAACCCCACTGCCGCCGTTCAAGCTCGTGATTGATAAACTCCTGATCGACGGGCAGACCGGCGGGCATGCCTTCGAGAATCGCGACGAGCGCGCGGCCATGTGATTCGCCGGCAGTAGTGAAACGAAACATACTGGATGTTTGATTTGCAATTGCCGATTTGCGATTTGAAGAATCACTAAATCTCTGTGTTTCTGTTGATCGCAAATCTAAAATCTAAAATCGCAAATTCCTTTCAGGACATCGTCAGTTCGCGCTCGCGCAGATATTTGACGCGGTCGCGGAGTTCGGCGGCGCGCTCGAATTCCATGTTCTTCGCGGCGGCGCGCATCTCCGCATCGAGGCGCGCGATGGTCGCGTCGATGTTGTCGCGCGTGTACTCTTCGAAGGCATCAAGTTCGAGCGGCACCTTGAAGTAATCGGCCTCGTACGCCGTGACGAGCGTGGCTTCGATTGACTTGATGATCGTCCGCGGCGTGATGCCGTGCTCAGCGTTGTACTCCTGCTGAATCTTGCGACGGCGTTCGGTTTCGCCAATCGCACGGCGCATCGAGTCGGTGACGCGGTCGGCGTAAAGGAGCGCCCGGCCGTTGACGTTGCGCGCCGCGCGCCCCATTGTCTGAATCAACGACGATTCCGAACGCAGGAACCCTTCCTTGTCGGCGTCGAGAATCGCGACCAGCGAGACTTCCGGCAAGTCGAGACCCTCGCGCAGAAGATTGATCCCAACCAAAACGTCAAACTCGCCGCGCCGCAGGTCACGAAGAATCTTGATGCGCTCCAGCGTCTCGATGTCAGAATGCAGGTAGCGCACGCGCACGCCGACTTCGCTGAAATACTCGGTCAAATCTTCGGCCATCTTCTTGGTCAGTGTTGTGACCAGCACGCGCTCATTCCGTTCGGCGCGCACGCGACACTCCTCGAGAAGATCGTCGATCTGCCCGCGCACAGGCCGCACCTCGACCTCCGGGTCGGTGAGGCCGGTCGGGCGGATGATCTGCTCGACCACCTCGCCGCCGGTCTTAGTCAATTCGTACGGGCCGGGCGTGGCCGAGACGTAGATCGTCTGACCGATGCGCGCGTTGAATTCGTCGAAGTTGAGCGGGCGGTTGTCGAGCGCCGACGGTAGGCGGAAGCCGTACTCGACAAGCGTGCGCTTGCGTGACTGGTCGCCGTTGAACATGCCGCGCACCTGCGGGACGGTCTGGTGCGATTCGTCGATCACGACCATCGTGTCGCGCGGCAGATAATCGAGCAACGTCGGCGGCGGCTCACCGGGCGCTTTGCCGGTCAGGTGGCGCGAGTAGTTTTCGATACCGCGGCAGAAGCCCATCTCTTTAATCATCTCAAGGTCGTACATCGTCCGCTGATGAAGGCGTTGCGCCTCGACGAGTTTCCCTTCGGCGATGAGCTTCGGCTCCCACCACTCCAGCTCTTCGCGAATCGTTTTAATCGCGCGCTTGATCGTCGGCTTCGACATCACGTAATGCGTCTTCGGGTAGATCGGAAGGCGCGACGTGTGCCGTTCGAGGACTTCGCCGAGCAGTGGATCAATCGTCGAGATGGAGTCGATCTCGTCGCCCCACAGCTCGATGCGGTAGGCCTTCTCTTGATACGAAGGGTAAATCTCCACCACATCGCCGCGCACGCGGAAGCTGCCGCGATTGAACTCGATGTCGGAGCGCTCATACTGTAACTCGACCAGTCTTTGCAGCAGCGCGTCGCGCTTGATCTGCATTCCCGGCTCGACGAATAGCAGCATGTTGTAGTAGGCATCCGGGTCGCCGAGGCCGTAGATGCAAGACACGCTCGCGACCACGATGACGTCGCGGCGCTCGAACGTCGCGCGCGTCGCCGACAAGCGCAGGCGGTCGATCTCGTCGTTGATCGTCGCCTCTTTTTCGATGTACGTGTCGGACGCGGGAACGTACGCCTCCGGCTGATAGTAGTCGTAGTATGAAACGAAGTACTCGACCGAGTTACCGGGAAAGAACGTCTTAAACTCTTGATATAACTGCGCGGCGAGCGTCTTGTTGTGCGCGATCACGAGCGTCGGCCGCTGCGTGCGCTCAATCACGCTGGCAACCGTGAACGTTTTGCCGCTGCCAGTGATGCCGAGCAGCACCTGATCCTTCGCGCCGTCGCCAAGACCGCGCACCAGCGTCTCAAGCGCCTGCGGCTGATCGCCCTGTGGTTGAAATTCCGAGCGGAGTTGGAAACGCATATTGTGAATTGTAAATCGTGAATTACGGACCGACAAAGCGGCGAGATCATCACGCGTTCGCGCCAGTGCGGGAGTTAATTGTTCGGTGCAAAATCGCCAGCCATCCGGCGGTCAATGCGGGACTGTATGCAAAACTCGCCAGGATTTCGAAGCGAACAGGCACCGGGAAATGGCACCGGACGAAGCGCGGCGTCCGACGGATATCTACCGCTCGTCGCTGAATTTGTAGCCGATCCCCCACACGGTCAAAACCAGTTGGGGGGTTTCCGGGTTGTCTTCGATTTTCGCGCGCAGGCGGTTGATGTGCGAGTCGATGGTGCGGTCGTAGCCTTCGTAAGAGTAGTCCCAGATTTTTTCCAAAAGGTACTTGCGCGGAAAGACTCGTCCGGGGTTGGATGCGAAGAGTCGCAGCAGTTCAAACTCCTTCGGCGTCAATTCGACTTGGCGGTCGCCGACGCTCACTTCCCTCTTCGCCGGGTCGATGCGCAGCCGGCCTCGGACAATCGGCGCCTCCTCGCTCGTCCCCTCCGCGCGCGTTGCGGCACGCACGCGGCGCAGCACGCTTTTGATGCGCGCCTCCAATTCGCGAAGGCTGAACGGCTTGGTGATGTAGTCGTCGGCGCCCATCTCAAGGCCGAGGACTTTATCGACCACATCGTCTTTTGCCGTCAGCATCAGGATCGGGATGTACGAGGCTTTTTCGCGCAACTCGCGACAGACGGAGAGGCCATCTATTTTCGGCAGCATCAGATCAAGCACAATGGCGTCGGGTCGGTCGTTCAACGCTGCTTGCACGCCCGCCAAGCCGTCTTCCGCCGTCCGCACGTTGTACCCCGCGCGCGTGAAGTATTCGTTGATGGCGGTCAGAATGTTATCGTCATCCTCGATCACCAGCAGGGTCAACTTCCGGTCACCGAATTCGAGCTTGTCGTCATCCACATCTTTCGCCTTTGAATTGGTTGCAGCCGATTTTGTAGCCATTGTGAAAGTGTACCATCGAACGCGAACGAGGGCCGGTTTGCGCCGCATCCGTGTGACAAGATTATGCAAAACTCTGTAGACAAAAATATAACAGTACGGCCTCGGCAAACTCAAGGAGCCGTCTCGCCGCAAAAGCAGGGACGAATCGTTTCGCAGTAAAATCGCCGGATGGTGGTAGGCCGCGCTCAAGCGATGCAACGGCTTCATCTGATTGCTCGGAGCGTGCCAGGTCGCTCGCGATTTTCATTCGCGAAGGCGAATTTGGAAGCGCTGTAGACAATCAACATCGCGACACCGTACGTTGCCAGTCCGCGCCGATTGGCAACGTCCTTGACAACAATCCGAGGGCACGCGCACAATCGCGGCTCGTTTCCCGACCCGGTTTTTTGTCGATAACTCAATCGTCGCAATCGCAAGCCCGATTAACTCATCATGTCTGGCGCGCAACCCATTACCGAAATATCTTTTACCGACCTCAAGCTGCTGCGGCGCGGCAAGGTTCGTGACGTGTTCAAGGTTGACGAGCAGCACTTGCTGATCGTTGCCACAGATCGCATCTCGGCCTTCGATTGCATCTTGCCGACACCCATCCCGCGCAAAGGCGAAGTCCTGACCGCTCTCTCGCGCTTCTGGTTCGAACGCCTCGGTCACATCACTCCACACCACATGATAACGACGGAGGTCGAACGGATGCCGGACGCCATCCGGCGACACCCGGCAGAGTTGCGCGGGCGGGCGATGCTGGTTCGGCGGACGGAGGTCTTCCCCGTCGAGTGCGTGGTGCGCGGCTATCTGTCAGGGTCGGGCTGGAAAGATTACAAACAAAGCGGCGAGGTCTGCGGTCACCGTCTGCCCGCGGGGATGCGCGAATCGGATAAACTCCCCGCGCCCCTTTTCACGCCATCGACCAAAGCCGCGCATGGCCATGACGAAAACATCAGCGAAGCACAGATGCGCGAGATCGTCGGCGCCGAGGCGACGGTTAAGCTGCGCGACATGGCGCTGACCCTCTATCGCGAAGCGGAAATTTACGCACGCACCCGCGGAGTCATTATCGCCGACACCAAGTTCGAGTTCGGGCGCCACCAGAATGGTGACATCCTTTTGATCGACGAAGCGCTGACTCCGGACTCGTCCCGGTTCTGGCCCGCCGACCAGTACGAGGCCGGTCGCGCGCAGCAGTCATTCGATAAGCAGTTCGTGCGCGACTACCTCGAAGGCTTAGCCTGGGACAAGCAACCCCCGGCGCCGATACTCCCCGATGAAGTAGCCGCTGCGACGACAGCGCGTTATCTCCAAGCCTACCTTTTACTGACAGGCAATGAGCTTTAGCGCACCCTTGATGCGCAAACTGTGCGGGCGGCGCCAATAATCACTGCCCCGGACGCCAGCTTTCAAAGCACAGATGTTTGACCGCGTGAACTTCCTCTTTGTGCGGGGAGTCCGCCGGGATTAAAACTTGGATTTTCAGACGCTGGAGATACTAAATGCAGATGCACGCCCGCCTCGAAACTTTGATTGATGAAATGCTCGACGGCAAGATCATGCTCGACGAAGCCCTCGCCGAATTCGAAAAGCTTTACATCCAGAAAGCCCTGGCGCGCAACAAAGAACACCTCTCACGAACCGCCACTTGTCTCGGCATTCACCGCAATACACTCTCGAAGCGCGTCGCCGCCTATCGCACGCAGGAACGACCGCGCCAACCCACACTGCTCGCGACTAATCGGCGCGCACGTTGAAATTGATTGCGGCACGCGAGCGGCGCGCGTTTTGGCCGCGTCACCGACACGGGAACGCTGGGCCTTGGGCGGGAGTTGAAATAATTGTTACCGGTCGAAAACGGGTTCAGCGACTGAAGAATTCTTTGGGCGGAAATTTCCTCACAGCCTCGATCAATCAACGTCGAGTGGATTTCTGAAGGGCTTATCCTTATCCTTGTCTTTGTCTGCGCGCTTCATTGCATCACGGAACTTCTCTTCCAGTAGCCGCTCGCGATCTTTCTGCGAACTCAGTTCCTGCGCAAAGACTTGGTCACGCGTCTGCTTCTGACGCTGCATGTCCTTTGCCATCTCTTCGAACGATGCCACCGGCTTGGCCTTCTCCTGATGCGAGATGATCGCGCCGGTTTGGCCGTCAATTACCAGCGTCGCTTCACAACACGGACAGATCACAGTCCAGCGCGTTGTTTTCGTCACGGGCCGCCCCCTTCCAGATTGATTAATCGAACTCAGTAACGAACCGGCGTTGAGGCTCCGGCGAGAGAGGATAACATCACTCTTCGAACGCCGGTCAGCGCATGATCGACGATTGTTGCCCGCCGACTGCGACTACGATGTTCACATCACGTTTTCAACCGAGTCGTATGGATGAAAAAAGGGTGGCACCGGTAACAGCGCCACCCTTTTTGTCGTCACAATCTTTCATCGTGGCGTAAAAGTTACGGAGTCACGGCGTCCTTTACCGTGCTGCCAACTTTCTTCGCTCCCTGGCCAACCTTCTTGGCTCCCTCTTTCGTAGTATCGACGACTTTGCCGCCGACATTCTTAGCGCCGCGGCCTACAGTTTGAGCGCCGGAGGAAGTCTTCTGACCGACAGTCTTGGCG
>Ga0136614_10000118_pt1 | contig 30962 bp, 34 predicted proteins | sample AntDrymUQ2792106_2_FD_106643 | JGI IMG/M metagenome (GOLD analysis project Ga0136614, IMG submission 106643) | Polar desert sand microbial communities from Dry Valleys, Antarctica - metaG UQ279 (21.06) | ecosystem: Environmental > Terrestrial > Soil > Desert | place: Antarctica: Dry Valley... | reverse complement strand
CGGTACGCGAGCTGGGTTCAGAACGTCGTGAGACAGTTCGGTCCCTATCTGCCGTGGGCGTTGGAGAGTTGAGAGGAGTTGTCCCTAGTACGAGAGGACCGGGATGAACGCACCTCTGGTGTACCTGTTGTCCTGCCAAGGGCATCGCAGGTTAGCTACGTGCGGATCGGATAACCGCTGAAGGCATCTAAGCGGGAAGCCGACCTCGAGATGAGCTCTCCCATCCCCAAGAGGGAGTAAGACCCCTGGTAGACCACCAGGTTGATAGGCCGGATCTGGAAGTACAGCAATGTACGGAGGAGACCGGTACTAATGGGTCGAGGGCTTGACGGATGACTTTTCGATATTCGTCGCAGCAACGCAAGGCTACTGTGCAGTTTTGAAGGGCCCAGGGGGCTCTCGTCGGTTTCCGGTGGCTATGGCGAGGGGGAAACACCTCTTCCCTTTCCGAACAGAGCAGTTAAGCCCCTCAGCGCCGATGGTACTTGGCCCGCAAGGGCCCGGGAGAGTAGGTCGCCGCCGGTGTAGTGTGATGACGGGCCGCCCGCGGGCGGCCCGTCATCGTTGTGGTGGCTCGAGCGGCCGGGCGCCGGCTCCGTGGTCCTACTGCCGCGTGTGCCGGCCGCGTGTGCCGGTACGTCCGAGTGCGAGCGATATCGGACCAGGCCAGGCGCGCCGCTCCAGTGATCTGTTCACGCGCGGAATGAACGGGTCGAGCCCGGTCGGGTGGGGCCGGGGCGCTCAGATGTGCGGTGCCCGTGCTGGGTGTCATCGGCGTCGCTGATGGCCGAGCTTCGGTGGTGTGACGGTTTCGTCGAGGGGTGCGTGTGGTGAACACCCGTGTGCGGCGCGGGCGTTCCTCGCACCGTCGCTGGCGGCCGCGCGCTGCGGGGCGGACTGTTCACGCGTGAGATGAACAAGTCGACCCGCGGGGTGGGCGACTGCGATCCGGCGGAGCGTGTCACGCAGGTGTTCCATGCGGATACCTGGGCCGTGGTCTGTACGCGATCGGCTGCCTGGGCTACCGGCCGGCGTGGCTGCCGCGGCCGGCTGGCGGACGCGGACCCTTCGGGGCGGGCAAGCCGCCTCCCCAGGCGGTTACCGGCGTGAGGCAGGGCTGCAGGCCGGTCGGGACCGATCCAGGGCGCCGCGGCTGCCGGCGGTCGATCCGCGTGCGCGGCGGGCGCCGGTGCACGGGCGAGCCGGCGACGGATGCGTGGCGTCGGGCGCGATCGGTGCTCGCCGGGGCCGGGTGCTGCGTGCGCGCATCGGCGGTGCGCGGGCGGTCAGCTGGCGGCGCGGCGGGCGCCGGCAGCGGGTCCTGCAGGAGCGCGAAGGCCTTCAGATGGGCGCCCGCGCGGAGCAGTCTGTCAGGCAGGCGGAAGGGCATCGAAGCGAACATACGTTCTGAAGCTAGACCGCGCCGCGGACGGAACAGGTGTGCGTGTCGGGAAACCCGCGATATGCGGCGCAATCGAGGCCGCGGATCTGCAAGGGATCGTGCACGTGGGCCATGCTCTACATTCGCCCGATGCTGCACGTGCGGATCGTCTCGCCGCAAGGCAGCACGGACCGCGTCCTCGAGATCCTCGAGCGCACCGAGTCGGTCTGCAACCTCATCGTGCTCCCGGGATCCGCCCGGCGCCCCGCCGGAGACGTGCTGCTGTGCGACGTGCCGCGGGAGGATGCGAGCGTCGTGCTCGCCGACCTGCGTTCGCTCGGCATCCATCATGACGGCTCGATCGCCGTCGAGGCGATCGAGACCGAGCTGTCCGACGGGATGGAGCGTGCCGCCGATGCGGCGCGCGGATCGGCTTCCGACGCGGTGGTGTGGGAGGAGGTGACCAAGCGCACCTCGGAGAGCGCGGAGCTCTCCTTCAGCTTCGCGCTCTTCATGGTCCTGGCGGCGCTGATCGCGTCCGTCGGCATCTTCCTTGACTCGGCGATCCTGATCGTGGGAGCGATGGTGGTGGGGCCGGAGTTCGGCCCGATCGCCGGCATCTGCGTGGCCGTGCTGGAGCGCCGCCGCGACCTCGCCGTCCGCTCCGCCCGGGCGCTCGGCGTTGGCTTCCCGCTGGCGATCGCGGCCGTGATCGTCGCCGCGCTCATCTTCAGGGCGACCGGCCTGACGTCGGAGGACTTCGCGACGCAGGACCACGCCTTCGTCGAGCTCATCTCCAAGCCGGACTTCTTCGCATTCTTCGTCGCCTTCTGCGCCGGCATCGCGGGGATGCTGTCGCTACGACGGCGAAGTCGGCGGCGCTGATCGGCGTCTTCATCTCGATCACCACGATCCCGGCCGCTGCCAACGCCGGCATCGCGGCCGCGTACGCCGACTGGGCGTCGCTGCGCGGATCGCTCGCGCAGCTCGTCGTCAACCTGTCGGGGATCCTGCTGGCGGGAACGCTGACGCTCGTCGTCGAGCGCCGGATGTACGACCGCCGCCGGCGCCGGCATGTGGAGGCGCTGGCACGATCGGAGGTCACCGCAGGAGCGCGGGCGCCCAAAGACTGACGTGTGCGCGAGTCAGGCCGCGCTGCCGGCCTCGCGGCCGTGCAGCTCGAGCTCGTCGGCACGCGCCTCGAGCGCGGCGATCACGAACGCGACGTGCTCGTCGAAGTCCACGCCGAGCTGCTCGGCGCCACCGCGCACGTCCTCACGGCTGACCGCGGCCGCGAACGACGGCTGCTTGAGCTTCTTCTTGACCGACTTCGGGCTCAGGCCGTGGATGCCCTGCGGCCGGACATAGGCACACGCGACGAGGAAGCCGCAGAGCTCGTCGACCGCGACGAGCGTGCGCTCCATGGCGGACTCGGGCACCACGCCGAGGTAGCTCGCATGCGACGCGATCGCCCGCACCATCTCCGGCGGCGCATCGCGGCGCTCGAGCTCGGCCATGATCGTCCGCGGATGACCGCGTTCGCGGTCGTCCATGTCGGGAAAGCGCTCGTAGTCGGCGTCGTGCAGCAGGCCCGTGACGCCCCACAGCTCGGCATCCTCGCCGTCACGCTCCGCAAAGGCGACCATCGCCGCCTCCACGGCGAGGCAATGGCGGAGCAGCGATTGCGTTCTGACCCAATCGGCGAGCAGGGACCAGGCCTCGTCGCGCGAAATCCGGGAGGACATGGCTGTTACCCTAGCCCAGCCCTTCGGCTCTGCTCCCGTCGCCGGAAGGCGCCCACCAATGGAGAAGTTCGTCATCGACGGAGGCATCGCGTTGTCCGGCACGATCGTCCCTGCCGGCAACAAGAACGGTGCTCTCCCGATCCTCGCCGCCTCGGTTCTGACCGAGGACGAGGTCGTGGTCCGCAACGTCCCGAAGATCAAGGACGTCGGCGCGATGCTGGCGATCCTCGAGGCGCTCGGCGTTCGGGTGACGTGGCTCTCCGACCACGAGGTCGCGCTCTGTGCCGCGGATCTCACCGCCGACGAGGCCGTCATCGACCGTGACCTGTCCGAGCGGATCCGCGCCTCTTTCCTGCTGGCGGGCCCGCTGCTGGCGCGCTTCGGGCGCGTCCGCATGCCGCCGCCCGGCGGTGACGTCATCGGGCGCCGCCGCCTGGACCCGCACCTCGACGCCTTCGCGTCGCTCGGCGCCACGTTCGAGCACGGTCGCGACATCGAGCTGCGCGCCCCCGGCGGGCTGCGGGCGGGCGACGTGTTCATGGACGAGCCGTCGGTCATGGCGACCGAGAACGCGCTGCTGGCCGCGGCGCGCACGCCCGGCTCGACGGTGATCGGCAACGCGGCCTGCGAGCCGCACGTCCAGGACCTCGGCCGGATGCTCGTGAAGATGGGCGCCGACATCCAGGGCATCGGCTCCAATGTGCTCACCGTCAACGGTAGTGGCGAACTGCACGGCTGCGACCACACGATCGGCCCCGATCACATCGAGATCGGCTCGTTCATGGCGCTCGCCGGCGTCACCGGCGGCGAGCTGCGCATCCGCGACACGATCCCCGCGGACCTGCGGATGATCCGCCTGGTCTTCGACCGCCTCGGCCTGCGCTCCGAGCTCGACGGAGGCGACGTGATCGTGCCCGGCGGCCAGGACCTCGTCATCTCGCGCGACGTCGGCGAGCACAAGATCAAGGTCCAGGACGGGCCGTGGCCGGCGTTTCCGGCCGATCTCACGTCGATCGCGGTGGCGCTCGCCACCCAATGCTCGGGTTCGGCGCTCATCCACGAGTGGATGTTCGAGAACCGCATGATCTTCACCGACAAGCTCGTCCTGATGGGCGCCGACATCACCATGTGCGACCCCCACCGGGCGATCATCACCGGGCCGTCGCAGCTGCGCGGCGAGCGCCTGGAGTCGCCCGACATCCGCGCCGGGATGGCGATGCTGATCGCCGCGCTGTGCGCCGAGGGGCGCTCGGAGATCGGCAACATCCGCCAGATCGATCGCGGCTACGAGCGCATCGACGGGCGCCTGCGCGAGCTCGGCGCCCGCATCGAGCGCGTCGCGACCGAGCCCGTCTACTCCTAGCCGGGCCTCGCCCGACCTACCCGGTGCCACAGCGCCCACTAGATTGGCAGCCACCCGTGCGGCCGCAGATCCATCCCATTCCCTCCGGCACCCGCGACGTGCTGCCCGACGAGATGCGCGAGCTGCGCGACATCACGGAGGCCATTCGCGCCGTCTTCGAGCTCGACGGCTACGGCGAGGTCTGGACGCCCGCGCTCGAGTACGAGGAGGTGCTCGGCCGGGGCGGTGGCGCCGCGCCCGCCTACCGCGTCTTCGACGACCACGGCGAGGTCCTCGCACTGCGCACGGACATGACGGTGCCGATCGCCCGCCTCGTCGCGACGCGCTACCAGACGGCACAGCCGCCGTTGAAGTTCTGCTACTTCGCCCACGCCTACCGTGGCGTGCGCCCGCACCGCGGGCAGATGCGCGAGTTCCTGCAGGCCGGGATCGAGCTCGTCGGAGCACCCGCTCCGCAGGGCACCGCGGAGGCGCTGAGCGTCGTCTGCCACGCGCTCGACGCGGTCGGGCTGCGCGACTACCGGATCGGCCTGGGCGATGCGTCGCTGTATCCGACGCTGCTGCGCGCGCTGGGCATCGCGCAGGACGCCTCCGACGCGCTGATGGACGCGCTCGTCGCGCGCGACTTCGTCGCGCTGGAGAGTGAGCTGGGCCGGCTTGGGCTCGCCGACGCCGGCGCCGACGCCGATCTGCTGCTGCGCGTGCCGCAGGTCCGCGGTGGACCGGAGGTCCTGGCCGACGCCGACGGCCCGGTCGCCGACGCGGTCGCGGGGTTGCGCGCGGTCTACGCGCTGCTGGCCCCCGAGGTCGCCGAGCGGGTCATCTTCGACCTTGGCCTGGTTCGCCAGATGGGCTACTACACGGGCGCCGTGTTCGACGTCTACGACCCGGCGCTCGGCGCCCCGCTCGGCGGCGGCGGACGGTACGACGAGCTGCTCGGGCGCTTCGGGCGCCCGCTGCCGGCGGTCGGCTTCGCGCTGACGATCGACCGGCTGCACATCGCGCTGACGGGCGAGGAGAAGGCGGCCGAGCTGTCGCGCGCGCCGGCGGTCGACGCCTTCCACGGCGAACCGGCGACCGACGCCGTGCAGTCGTGAGCCCGCTGGACGGGCTGACGATCGCGGTGCCGCGCGGCGCGCTGATGAAGGGCGCGCTCGATCGCCTCGACGCGATCGGGATCGACACGAGCGAGGTGCGCACAAACGACCGCAAGCTCCTGTTCGCCGACATCGGCGTCGTGACGATGCGTCCGTCCGACGTGCCGACGTACGTCGAGGCGGGCGCCGCGGACGTCGGCATCACCGGCAAGGACGTGCTGACCGAGCAGCCCGACCGCGAGGTCTACGAGCTGCTGGATCTCGGCTTCGGCGCGTGCCGCATGATCCTCGCGACCGTCGACGGGCCCGACCCGTCGGCCGAGGCGCTGCGCCGGCTGGGCGTCATGCGCGTCGCGACGAAGTACTACAAGACCGCCGCGGCGTACTTCGAGCGCACCGGCCGCCAAGCGGAGATCGTCGAGGTCAAGGGATCCGTCGAGCTCGCGCCCCTGACCGGGCTCGTCGAGGCGATCGTCGATCTCACGGCGACCGGAACGACGCTCGCCGAGAACAACCTCGTCATCCGCGAGGAGCTCTTCACCTCGACCGCCCGGCTGATCGCCAACCCGGTCGCGCACAAGCTGAAGGCGGCTGCGATCGACGCGATGCTGGAGAAGCTGCGTGCGCTGTGAGCGCGTCGAGGTCGGCGGCGACCCGGTCGCCGCGGCGGCTCGCGTGCGGGCGCTCGCGCCCGCGCCGGACTCGGTGAGCGAGGCCGTGGCGCAGATCGTCAGCGCCGTCCGCGACGGCGGCGACCGCTCGCTGCGCGAGCTCGTCGCGCGCTTTGACACCGGGGGGGCGGCGCCGCCGGACTCGCTGCGGCTCGATGCCGCCGAGCTCGATCCCGCGCTGCTCGACGCGGACGTGCGGGCGGGCCTCGAGACAGCGATCACCAACGTGGCGATCGTCGCCGACGCCGCGATCGGCGCGGACGTCGAGGTCGATCTGCCGCAGGGCCACCGCGTCGTGCTGCGCGAGGTGCCCGTGCGGCGCGCGACGATCTACGTTCCGGGCGGCCGCGCGCCCTACCCGTCGACCGTCGTGATGGGCGTGGTGACCGCGCGCGCGGCGGGCGTCGAGGAGGTCGTCGTCCTGACGCCTGGCCCGGTCGACCCGGTCATCCGCGGCGCCTGCGCGCTATGCGGCGTGGGCGAGGTCTACGCAATGGGCGGCGCGCACGCGGTCGCGGCGCTGGCCTACGGGACCGAGACGATCGAGCGCGCCGACGTGATCGCCGGGCCCGGCAGCCTGGTCGTGCAGGAGGCCAAGCGCCAGGTGAGCGACATCGTCGGAATCGACGGCTTCTATGGACCCAGCGACGTGCTCGTGTTCGCCGACGCGTCGGCCGGCGCCGAGCTGATCGCCTTCGACCTGCTCGCCCAGGGCGAGCACGGCCCGGGCGCGCCGGTCGTCGCCGTCAGCGACTCCTCGCCGCTGCTGCACGAGATCGGCGCCGCGCTGGAGCGCCTCGGGGTGGGGCGCGAGCACTCCGACCCGGCGGCCTTCGTGCTCGTGCACGCGCAGTCGCGGCTCGAGGCGCTGGCGTTCGCCGAGGCGTTCGCGCCCGAGCACCTCGAGCTCGTGGGTCCCGCCGTGGAGCGGCTCGCACCGCGGGTTCGCGCCGCCGGCTGCGTCTTCGTCGGCGCGGGCGGCGCGACGGCGTTCGGCGACTACGTCGCCGGTTCGAACCACTGCCTGCCGACCGGCGGCTCGGCGCGCTTTGCGTCGGGCCTCTCGCCGCGGGCCTTTCGCCGCCGCATGAGCGAGGTCCACATCGGCCCCGCGGCGCCCGCGCTGGCGGCCGCCGGAGCGCCGATCGCGCGCGCGGAGGGATTCTCCGTGCACGCGGAGTCGATGGAGGCGCGCGTGGGGGAGAATGCGCCGTCGTGACGACGATCCGCGCCTCCCACAAGCAGCGCCGCACCGGCGAGACCGACATCGAGCTGTCGCTCGGGCTCGACAACGGTGCCGGCGGCAGCCGCCAGACCGGCATCGGCTTCCTGGACCACATGCTCGACCTGCTCTCGCGCCACGGTCGGCTGGACCTGACCGTGCAGGCGCAGGGCGATCTGCAGACCGGCTCGCATCACACCGTCGAGGACGTCGGCATCGTGCTCGGGCAGGCGCTGGACCAGGCACTCGGCGACCGCGCCGGCATCTTCCGCTACGGGCATGCCGTCGTGCCGATGGACGAGGCGCGCGCGATGTGCGCGATCGACGTCTCCGGCCGGCCGTTTCTCGCGCTGTCCGACGGCGGGCTGCCGGCTGGCGAGACCGGCGGCTTCGAGCACGAGCTGCTCGAGGAGTTCTTCCGCGCCGTCGTCAACAACGCGCGCATCACGCTGCACCTCGAGGTGCAGGCGGGAACGAACGCCCACCACATGATCGAGGCGGCGTTCAAGGCGTTCGCGCGCGCTCTGCGCGCGGCGATCGCGATCGACCCGACGGAGTCCGGGGTGCCGTCGACAAAGGGGACGCTGACGGCGTGACGCAGATCGCGATGGTCGACTACGGGATGGGCAACCGCCGCTCGGTGGCCAAGGCGTTCGAGCATGTCGGGACGCCGATCGCGCAGACCTCCGATCCCGACGAGCTGCGCGCGGCCGACGGGCTCGTCGTGCCCGGCGTCGGCGCGTTTCCCGAGGCGATGCGGCGGCTGCGTGCGCTGGGCCTCGACGACGTCGTGCGCGCGCGCGCCGGCGCCGGCGTGCCGGTCATCGGCCTGTGCCTCGGCATGCAGCTGCTGTTCGAGCGCTCGGTCGAGCACGAGGGCGCGACCGGGCTCGGGCTCCTGCCCGGACGCGTCGTGCGCCTGGACCCGCGCGGGCTCAAGCTGCCGCACATCGGCTGGAACGCGGTGCGCTGGGAGCAGCCCTCGGCGCTGATCCAGGGCCTGCCGGACCCGGCCGCCTTCTACCACGTGCACACGTTCGTGCCCGCGCCCGACGACCCCTCGATCGTCCTCGGGATGGGCCAGTACGGCTCGCCGTTCGTCTCCTTCGTCGCCCGCGAGAACGTCTTCGGCGCGCAATGTCACCCCGAGAAGTCCTCCACGCACGGGCTTGCGCTGCTGCGCAACTTCGTCGGCATCTGCTCGTCGGTCCACGCCGGGTAGCGGTCGGACCCCACGTGATCCTCTATCCCGCGATCGACATCGCCGGCGGCAGGGCGGTGCGCCTCGTGCAGGGCGACTTCGACGCCGAGACCGTCTACGCCGACAACCCACTGGAGGCCGCGCGCGCGTGGGTCGACGCCGGTGCGAGTCACCTGCACGTGGTCGATCTCGACGGCGCGCGGCTCGGCTCGCCGCAGAACCTCGCCCACCTCGAGCGCGTCGTGGCGCAGCTCGGCGTGCCGGTGCAGTACGGCGGCGGCCTGCGCTCGGTGCAGGCGGTGTCCGACGCGATCGCCGCAGGCGCGGCGCGGACGATCCTCGGCACCGCCGCGTACGCCGACGCCGACTTCCTCGACGAGGTCGTCGCGCGCTTCGGCGAACGAATCGTCGTGAGCATCGACACGCGCGGCGGCTTCGTGGCGACAGCGGGCTGGACGCAGACGACACAGCTGCCGGCGCAGGAGGCCGTCGAGCGCATGCAGCAGCGCGGCGTGCAGACGTTCGTGTTCACCAACGTCGACAAGGACGGGCTGCTGGGTGGCCCCGACCTCGACGAGGTGCGCGAGATCGCGGGTGCCGTGTGCGGAAGCCTCATGTACTCGGGCGGCATCGGGCGTCGTGAGGACCTCGAGGCGCTGGCGGGGCTGCGCCAGGACAACCTGTCGGGCGTGATCGTCGGCAAGGCCCTCTACGAACGGCGCTTCACCGTGGCAGAGGGCCAGGCCGCGCTCAGCTCGACGCGGTAGGCGGCAACCGTTGAGCGCGCCGCGTACTTTCCGGCCGGCGCGGGGCGGTTGGACTTCCACGAGGTGCACGACGTGCTCGCGCAGGCACGGCGCGCCGAGCCGACGCGGGAGCTGCCCGGATCGGCGCGCCCCGTCGGGACCGCGGCCACGCCGCCACCCGAGGAGATCCCGGCCGGCGCGTGCTGCTGGCCGCCCAGCAGGAGGAGATCCCCGCGGCGAACGCGACGCTGCCAGCGCGCTGGCGCCCGCGACGCCGGCCTGCGAGCGGGCGCTGGCGCTATCGCGATGCGCGCCGACCGTGAGATCGGCGCCGACGCCTGGCTCGACCCGCATCTCGCCGCCTGCGAGACGTGCGCGCTCGGACGCGAGGCGATGGCCGAGGCGGGCGCCTCGTACCGCGCGTGGGCGCCGATCGCGGTACTCGAGGCGCTGCGCCGCGACAGGTCGCTGGCGGCCGGCCGCCCCGCAGGCACCTGTCGTCGCGCCGCCCGCGAGCGTGGAGGAGGCCGTCGTCGCACCTGTTGACGTGACGCCGCCGCCTCAACCGCCGCCACCACCACCACCGCGACCGCTTGTCACGAACGTCGTCGCGCCGCCACCGCCACCGCCAACCCGCCCGCGGCGGATCGCGCCGTCCGTGCCTACCGGCGGGTCGACCGGCGTGCCCATGCCGTAGCGCGGGAGGACGCGGGGCAGCGCACGTCGCGGGGCCAGCGAGTCGTGGAAGTCGGTGAGACGCGGTGCGCGGTCGTGCTGGGACGAGGCTCGCGGCAGCCGGCGGCGGCACCCTCGTCCGCGGCTGCCGGCACGGCCCGCGCGGCCGGCGAGAACATGATCCAGGCGACGGTGAGAAACGCCGCGCCGGCGGCGAGCACGAGCGTGCGCGCGAGGCTCGCGTCGGCCCGCATCAGCCACGCAGCGGCCGCGAGCGCGACGATCGCGGCCTTCAGAAGCGGGCTGATCCTCATGACCTTCGTATCGGCAGGAGCGGCCCGGACTCTGAGCCCGAGCGCACTACTCTCGCCGCGTGCATCTCAAGCGCGTCATCCCGTGCCTCGACGTCGACGCGGGCCGCGTCGTCAAGGGGACGAACTTCGTCGACATCCGCGACGCAGGCGATCCCGTCGAGCTCGCGGCGCGCTATGACGCCGAGGGCGCCGACGAGCTCGTGTTCCTCGACATCACGGCCACGAGCGACAAGCGCGAGACGGTTGTCGAGCTGGCGCGGCGGGTCGCCGACGAGTGCTTCATCCCGTTCACGATCGGCGGCGGCATCCGCTCCGTCGACGACGCCCAGGGCGTGCTCGACGCGGGCGCCGACAAGGTGTCGGTGAACTCCGCGGCGGTCGCGCGACCGGAGCTGATCGGGGAGCTGGCGGAGGTGTTCGGCGCGCAGTGCGTCGTGCTGGCGATCGACGCCAAGGCGCGCACCGTCGCCGGGGGACCTATTCGCCGTCCGGTCCGATCCGCGGACTCCGCCGACGCGGCGGCTGTTGCGGTCGGATCCGCCGACCTTCCGGCGACGTCACACGGGTGGGAGGTCTACGTCGCCGGTGGCCGCACACCGACGGGCCGCGACGTCGTCGCGTGGGCGCGCGAGGGCGTCGAGCGCGGGGCGGGCGAGATCCTGCTGACGAGCATGGACCGCGACGGGACGAACGACGGCTACGACCTCGAGCTGACGCGCGCCGTTGCCGAAGCGGTCGGCGTGCCGGTCATCGCGTCGGGCGGCGCGGGTACGCTCGAGCATCTCGCCGACGCGCTGCAGGCCGGTGCCGACGCGGCGCTCGCGGCCTCGATCTTCCACTACGGCACGTTTCGCATCCGCGAGGCCAAGCAGCACCTCGCGGCGGCGGGCATCGCCGTGCGCCACTGAGCGCCGGCGTCAGCGTCCGCGCGTGTGCCTGTGGCAGTGGTTGTGACGCAGGACGATCGTCTTTGCCCCGAGCCGGTAGACGTGGCGGTGCAGGTGGCAGCTGCGCCCGTAGCCGAGCGCAGCGCTGTGGCGGTGCCCGTGCGGCGCGAAGCGAAAGCGCAGCTGGCGCACCCGGCGGGCGCGGGCGCGCTGCGCCGCCCGCCGCCGCGCCGCCGCCCGGCGGGCGCGTGTGGCCCGCCGCGCCGCCGCCGTGCGCTCGCGCGCCGAACGGCGTGTGCCGCCGCTCGCGCGCCCGGCGAACGGGCGCCCCTTCGGGTCCAGCGCGAACAGCGACGAATAGGCGGTGAAGTAGACGCGCCGGCCGTCGCTGATCGCGGGATGAAAGCCGCCGCGCCTGGTCTTCCAGACGGTCTTGCCGGTGCGGGCGCCGAGCGCCCAGGTCGTACGCTTGTCGAGATCTGACACGAAGACGATGTCGCCGATGATCGTCGCGGCGCCGGAGATCTTCTGGCCGAGCGAGCGGACCCAGCGCGGCCGGCCGGTGCGCGCATCGAGGGCGTAGAAACGCCCGTCGTAGGAGCCGATGTAGACGGTCGGCTTGCTGCCGCGGGCCTGGCCGACCGCCGGCGACGCGTACACGTAGCCGCCCGTGCCGTGGCGCCAGGCGAGCTTGCCGTCGGCGCTCGAGAACGAGTACACGTCACCGTTGGTGCTGCCGATGTAGACGCGCCCGTACGCGACCGCCGCGGAGGAGTAGAAGTTGCCGTCACCGAAGCCGAGCGGGCCGCTGCTCGGCGTGGTCTCCCAGACCTTCGAGCCGTTCGAGCGGCGGATCGCGTGCACCTTGCCGCCGTAGTCGCCGAAGTACAGCTTGCCGCCGGCGAGCGCGAGCGCGCCCTTCACGGCGCCGGCCGCCTTGGCCTTCCAGCGCACGACGCCGTCGCTCGCGCGCAGGGAGTAGATCGTGCCGTCCTCCGTGCCCAGAATGACGCGGCCACGGTCGATCAGCGGCGAGGACTCCGCGCGGCTGGGCAGCTTGCGCGACCAGCGCGTGCGGCCCGAGCGCGCGGACACCGCCACGACGCGGCCGGCCTCGCCACGGCGCGAGCGCTTGAGCAGCACGGCGTAGATCGTACCGCCGTTGCAGGCCGGCGAGGCCGCCGCCAGCGCGCCGAGCTTGCGCTTCCAGCTCACGCGCCCGGTCGTGCGCGAGATCGCGTAGAGGGCGCCGTTGTTCTTGAGCAGGTACAGCCGCCGTTTGCACAGCACCGGCGAGAACTCGAGCAGGACCTTGCCGCGCTCGGCCCAGGCCTGGCGGTAGGGCGGTCGCGGCGTCGTGCGCAGCGCGAGGAAGTGCGTGCGCGCCTTGGAGTAGCCGTAGTGGGGCCACTGGAAGCCGTCGTCGGCCGGGTGGCCGTTGGCGCGGGCGCGCGACACGGTCGCGGAGGGCCGGTCCTCGTTTGTGTCGACGAACCCGACGTCGGGGTTGAACACGTTGCCGGTGCCACCGAACGCCGCCAGGGCGACTCCGACACCGAGCACGAGAAGCACGGCCCCGATCGCGAGCCGCGGAAGCGCACGCTCGCCGCGGGGCGAAGGGGTCACGCGGGCAATGGTAGACACCGCGCAGGGGGCAGCGGCCGGTCACGGACGGATGTCCGATCGCGGGCGGGTGCCCAGCGACCGCGCCTCGCCCGCGATCCGCCGCGACCGCGAGACTGTCGCGATGGACGATCTGCCCGAACGCCTGCGAGCGCTGCCGTGCGGTCGGCGCCTGCTCGAGGCGGCGGCCGGGTTGGCGGGCGTGCACCTCGTCGGCGGCGCCGTGCGCGACCTGCTGCTGGGGCGCGAGCCGCGCGAGCTCGACGTCGTCGTGGAGGGCGACGTCGACGCGCTGGCGGCGCGGCTGAGCGGCGACGGCACGTACGTCGTGCACGAGCGCTTCGGGACCGCGACGGTGCGGCGCGGCGAATGCTGCTGGGACCTGGCCGCCGCGCGCGGCGAGACGTACGCCCGCCCCGGAGCGCTTCCCGACGTGTTCGCGGCTGGGATCGAGCAGGATCTCGAGCGCCGCGACGTCAGCGTCAACGCGATGGCGCTCGATCTCGCCACGGGCCGGCTGCGCGGCGCCGAGTACGCCGAGGAGGACCTGCGCGCCGGGCGCCTGCGCGTCCTGCACGACGCGAGCTTCCGCGAAGACCCGACGCGCCTGTGGCGCGTCGCGCGCTATGCGGCGCGACTCGGCTTCGACCTCGAGGAGCACACCGCCGCCCTGGCCGCAAAGGCTGTCGCCGGCGGCGCGCTGGGCAGCGCCTCGGCTCCGCGGATCGGCAACGAGCTGCGGCTCGCGCTCGCCGAACCCGACCCGATCGCGGCGCTCGAGGCGGCCGTCGCGCTCGGGCTCGCGCCCTGGCTCGCGCCCGATCGCGCGCTCGCCGAGCGCGCGATCACGCTGCTGCCGAGCGGCGAGGGGCGCCGCGACCTGCTCGTCCTCGCCGCGTCGCTGGCGACCCACGACGACGCGCTGCTCGCCGATCTCGAGTTCACCGCCGCCGAGCGCGCCGTCGTGCGCGCATGCGCGCAGGCACCCGCGCTCGAGGATGTGCAGCGCGCGCCGTCGCAGCTCGCGCGCGCGCTGCGCGGCCTGCCCGTCGAGGCCGTCGCGCTCGCCGGCGCGTGCGGAGCGCCCGCGCCCGCACGGCGTTGGCTCGACGAGCTGCGCCACGTTGGCCTGCAGATCACGGGCGACGACCTGCGCGCCGCAGGGATCGCCGAGGGACCCGAGCTCGGCTCCCGCCTGCGGGCGGTGCTCGACCAGCGCCTGGACGGGGCGCTCGCCGAGGGCCGCGACGCGGAGCTGCAGGCGGCGCTGCAGAAGCGACCGGGCGCGAGCCCGGCATGACGCCGTGCTACAAAGAGAAGTGATGGCGACCACGCGCAGGAAGCCGGTCACGACGCCGATGAAGTCCAAGAACGTCTGGGGCGACCGGCTGCAGCCGCCGTTCAAGGCCGTCGGAGACCACATCGGCGTCGAGCTGCCCGGCGGTCGCGCGATGTTCTGCACACGGCGCGGCGGCGTTTCGGGCGAGCCGTTCGAGGAGCTCAACGTCGGCCTGGACACGCACGACTACATGCCGGCCGTGGAGGAGAACCGCGAGCGCGTCGCCCAGCTCATCGGCATCCCGCGCGAGCGCTGGCTGGAGTCCAAGCAGGTGCACGGCTCCGACGTGCGCATCGTCAACGAGCTCCCCGAGCCCGGCGCCGAGCCCGTCGAGGCCGACGGCGTCGCGACCACGCTCGAGGACGTCGCGGCGGTTGTCGTCACCGCCGACTGCCTGCCGGTCGCCCTGATCGCGCCGGACGGCGTCGCGATGATCCATGCCGGCTGGAAGGGCCTGGCGGCCGACGTGCTCAAGAAGGGCGTCGAGCAGCTGCGCGAGGCAGGCATCGAGGGCGACATCCAGGCGGCGATCGGCCCCGGGATCGGCGTCTGCTGCTACGAGGTCAACACCCACGTGCACCGGGCGTTCATGCGCTACGGGCGCGGCACGGCACGGCTGAGCAACCACGCGCACCTCAAGAACATCGCGCGCCTGCAGCTGCAGCACGCCGGCATCCCGCTCGACCACATCCACGACGTCGACATCTGCACGATGTGCGCGCCACGCAGCCTCTTTCACTCGCACCGCCGCGACCACGGCAACGACCCGCGGGACACCGGCCGCCAGGCCAGCGCCGTGTGGCGCATCGGCGACAGCGACGCCGCCGGCGATTGACCGAGCCCGTCAGCGGCCTCACGGCGCAGCGCGTGCGGGCGAACCTCGCCGGCGTGCGCGAGCGGATCGCGGCCGCCGCGGCGCGTAGCGGGCGCGACCCCGGCGCGGTCGAGATCGTGGCGGCGGTGAAGTACGTCCCGCTGCAGGGGCTGCCGGCGCTCGCCGAGGGCGGCGTGACCGTCGTCGGAGAGAACCGCGTGCAGGACCTGGAGGCGAAGGTCGCCGCCCACGGTGACGCGTTCACGTGGGACTTCATCGGTCACGTGCAGAGCCGCAAGGTCAAGCAGATCGCGCCGCTCGTGCGCCGCGTCCACTCCGTCTGCACCGACTCCGTGCTCGAGCAGCTCGGCCGGCACGCAACGCCCGAGCTGCGCGTGCTCGTCGAGGTCAACGTCGCGGGAGAGGAGGGCAAGGACGGTGTCGCGCCCGAGGCGCTCGACGCCTTCCTGGAGCGCTGCCCGGTGGCCGTCGCCGGGCTGATGACGATGCCGCCGCTGGCCCAGCGACCCGAGGACAGCCGGCGCTGGTTCGCCGCCCTGTGCGAGCTTGCCGTCGCCCGCGGGCTGCAGGAGCTGTCGATGGGGACCACCCAGGACTACGAGGTCGCCGTCGAGGAAGGAGCGACGATCGTGCGGATCGGCACGGAGCTGTTTCGCTGAGCGTGCAGGAGAACCAGCCAAGAGGTCTAACCTTCCTCTGCAATGGCGTTCCGTGACTCCTGGCATCGTGCGCTCGTGTACTTCGGTCTCGCCGAAGACCGACCGTTCGTCGACGAGTTCGAGATCGAGCGCCAGCGCGCCCGCGAGGACGAGCTGGCCCGCGAGCGCGAGCGCGATGCGCGCATGCGCCCGGCACCGGAGCCCGAGGCCGAGATCGAGGACCGCTACCGCGATCGCCCCAACGTGCGCCGCCTCTCCGCCCGCCGCCGCGAGCGCGACGAATTCGACGACATCTTCGCCGACGACGAGCCCCGCGGCAGCCGCCCGACGACGGTTCTGCGCCCGGTCGAGCGGACCCGCAACGGCGGCGACGTGCGCGTGCACCTCGTCATCCCGAAGTCCTTCAACGACGCCCAGCAGGTCGCCGACAAGTTCAAGCAGTCGATTCCCGTCGTGCTGAACCTGCAGGCGACGGACAACGACCTCGCCAAGCGGCTGATCGACTTCGCGAGCGGCCTGACCTACGCGCTCGACGGCGGCATGCAGCGCATCGCCCACAAGGTCTTCATGCTAACCCCCCGCAACGTGCAGATCTCGGCCGAGGAGAAGGCCGAGCTCATCGAAAAGGGCTTCTTCAACCAGTCGTGAGGATTGCTCGCGGCGGCCTCACGGCGGCGTGATCTAGGGTTCATGCATATGAAGGTCGGGCTCATCGGAGCGGGAAACATGGCCAGCGCGCTCGCGCGCGGCTGGGGCGATCCGGTGCTCGTGCACGACGCCTACCGCCCGCGGGCCGAGGCGCTCGTCGAGGCGCTCGGCGGCGAGGTCGTCGACACGAACGCCGAGCTGGCGCGACGCGCCGACGTCGTCCTGCTCGCGCACAAGCCCGTGGGCCTGGAGCGCGTCGCGGCCGAGCTCGAAGGCGAGGCCAAGGGCGTCATCTCGATCCTCGGCGGCGTCACGCTCACCGCGCTGCGCGCCGCGTACGGCGCGGCCCCGATCGTGCGGATGATCCCCAGCGTTCCGGTCGAGATCCGCCAGGGCGTCACGTGCCACGCGCGCGATCGACAGACCGATGACGCGCTCGAGGCGCAGGCGATCGCGCTCTTTCAGCGTGTCGGGCTCGTCGTCAGCCTCGACGAGTCGCAGATGGACATCGCGACCGGGCTGATGAGCTGCGCTCCGGCGTACGTCGCGCTCGTCGCCGAGGCGCAGATCGACGCCGGGGTGCGCGCCGGGATGGCGGCCGACGTCGCCGGCGAGCTCGTCGCCGCGAGCATCGGCGGGACGGCGGCGCTGCTGCAGGCGCGCGGGATGGACACGCTCGCCGTGCGCCGTGCGGTCACATCACCGGGCGGGAGCACCGCGCGTGGCCTGGCGGCGCTCGAGCACGGCGGCGTCCGTGCGGCCTTCGACGACGCGTTGCAGGCGGTGCTGGCGCGATGACGCCGCGCCGGCGCGCGACCGCCATCGCCGTTCAACCCGAAGCCAGGAGCTCGCGATGAGCCTCGACTCGATCCTCATCGTGGCGACTGCGCGCGAGTCGATCGCGGACTTCTTGTCGGCGCTGCTGCTCGTCTACCTGATTCTCATCTTCGCCTACATCATCACGTCGCTGATCTTCTCCTTCGGCGGGCGGATCCCGTATTCGAAGTGGTCCAGCGCGGCGCTCGGCTTCCTGCGCGACGTCACCGAGCCCTACCTCGGCCTCTTCCGCCGGTTCATCCCGCCAATCGGCCCGATCGACGTGAGCCCGATCGTGGCGATCCTCGTCCTGCAGATCGTCGGGCGCATCATCATCAACCTCATCCACGGGTGAACACGGCAACAGCCGTGCGGTCACCGCGCGGCGCGTGGGCGCGCGCCGGGGTCGTCCTGGTTGCCGTGCTGACGGTCGACCAGATCGTCAAGGCGCTGGTGTCCGATGCGCTGCAGCGCGGCGAGGAGCGCGACATCGTCGCCGGCATCAAGCTCGTCAACACGCGCAACAGCGGCGTCGCGTTCGGTCAGCTGCAGGACGGCGGCGCAATCGTCGCGGTCGTCATCGCGCTCGCGATCGGTGCGCTGCTCGTGTACTTCGCGCGCCACGCGCAACTGCCGCTGATGTGGCTGCCGTCGGGGATGCTGCTCGGCGGCGCGCTGGGCAACGTCGTCGACCGCATCCGCGAGGGGGCGGTCGTCGACTTCCTCAAGCTGCCCTACTGGCCGGCGTTCAACGTCGCGGACGCGTCGATCACCATCGGCGTCGTCATCCTGCTGGTGGTGATGGAGCGTGGCGATCGAGCTCGAGCTTCCGCCTGAGGCCGGCGGCGCGCGCCTCGATGTCCTGCTCGCGGAGCCGCTCGGCTCGCGCTCGCGCGCGCAGCGGCTGATCGTCGCCGGGCGCGTGCTCGTCGACGGCGCCACCGTGCCGAAGAACCACCGCGTCGGCGGCGGCGAGCGTGTCGTCGTCGACGAGACGCCCGACGACGCGCCGGCGCCCGACGCCGGCGCGCCCGTCGCCGCGTTTGGTATTGCCTACGAGGACGCGCACCTGATCGTCGTCGACAAGCCCGCGGGCGTCGTCGTGCATCCGGCGCGCGGCCACCGCGAGGGCACGCTCGCGCAGGCGCTCTGCGGGCGCGCCTCGGGCGGGGAGGAGGCATGGCGGGCCGGGATCGTCCATCGACTGGACCGCAACACGAGCGGGCTGCTCGTCGTCGCCAAGGACGACGCCGTGCATCGCGCGCTGAAGGTTGCGCTGGCCGCGCGCCAGATCACCCGCGAGTACCTCGCCCTCGTCGAGGGCCGGCCGCCCGCGCGCAGCGGGACGATCGAGGCACCGATCGGCCGCGACCGCCGCCAGCGGATGCTCATGTCGGTGGACGCGGATGCGAACACGGCCAAGGACGCGATCACGCACTTCGAGATCGAACGCACGCTGGCGCAGGCGACGCTGCTGCGGGTGCGCCTGCAGACCGGCCGCACACACCAGATCCGCGTCCACATGCGCGCGATCGGCCACCCCGTCTGCGGCGATCGCGAGTACGGCCGAGCCGGCCTGTATGGCCTCGAGCGCCAGTTCCTGCACGCGGCGCGGCTGGCATTCTCACACCCCGTGACGGAAGAGCCCGTCGATGTCAGCTCGCCGTTGCCCGACGACCTGCAGGCGGCGCTGCAGGCGGCCGGCGGCTGAGCCTGGATCCCCCCGATCCTCGCGGAAACTCGGGCTAAGCGCGACGGGGCGGCCCGTCCAAGGCCGCCCCGTCACCCCACATCACGGATCGAGCCCACCGGAGGTAGGGGAAGGGAGGACTCGTCCCGCACAGGACATAACGTTACGTGGCGCGGAACCTTGCGTAAACTTATGCGCTCCCAGTCGAACGTCCCACGACCCCGCCGGGGTCTGCGACGCGGTCCTGCCCGGCGTCTGCAGCCGGGTCGCGCGCAGTCCGGTGGGCCTCACGCAAGCAGGATCACCTCAAGGAGCAGGAAACCATGGCCCAAATCGGGATCAAGGAGCTGCTGGAGGCCGGCGTGCACTTCGGCCACCAGACCCGCCGCTGGAACCCCAAGATGCGCCGGTTCATCCACGGCGAGAACGGCGGCATCTACGTCATCGACCTGCTGAAGACCGAGCGGTTGCTGCGCGACGCACAGGAGTTCGCCTCAGCCGTCGCGCACCGCGGCGGCACCGTGCTGTTCGTCGGGACGAAGAAGCAGGCGCGTGACGCCGTCAAGGACTCGGCCGAGAGCGCGGGGATGCCGTACGTCAACCACCGCTGGCTCGGCGGGCTGCTGACGAACTTCCAGACGATCAACCAGCGCATCAAGCGCTTGCACGACCTCGAGCGCTACGAGACCGAGGGGCAGCTCGCGCTGCTGCCGACGCGCGAGCGCATGGCGGCGCTGGCGGACCTCACGAAGCTGCGCGCGAACCTCGGCGGAGTCAAGAACATGACCCGCCCGCCCGACGCGATGGTGGTCATCGACCTCAAGGTCGAGGAGATCGCCGTCCGCGAGGCGCAGCGCCTGCGGATCCCGATCATCGGCCTCGTCGACACGAACTGCGACCCCGACGGGATCGAGTTCGTCGTCCCGGGCAACGACGACGCGATCCGCTCGTGCGCGCTGTTCACCCGCGCCATCGGCGACGTCGTCGGCGAGGGCAACAGCGTCTTCCGCGCCCGCGAGGAGCAGCAGCGCAAGGAGGCCGAGGAGCAGCAGCGGCTGGCCGCCGAGGAGCGCGCCCGTCGCGAGGCCGAGGAGCAGGCCGCCCGCGACGCGGCCGCCCAGGCCGAGCGCGAGGCCGCCGAGGCCGCGCGCAGCGCCGCCGTTGCCGCCGAGGCCGAGGCCGCCGAGGCCGCCACGGCCGAGGCGCCACCGGCGGAGCCCGACGCCGTCAAGGTGCACGCCAGGGGCGGCGGCGACCGCCAGGCCGCCGAGGCCGAGGTCGCCGCGGCCGTGCAGGAGTCCGGCCGCCCCCCGGTCGACGCGCGGGTGCCGCAGTCGGCCAACACCGAGGTCGCGCCGGCGCAGAAGGACAACGTCACCGGCGGCTCGCCCGACCCGGCGCCGGCCGCCGAGGACCTGACGCCTGACCCGGCGTCGCCGCCCGCGGAGCCCGTCGTCGCCGGCGACCCCGCGGACGCGGCCGCGGAGGCGCCCGCCAAGCCGGCGCGCCGCCGCAAGAAGGCCGCGCCGGCCGCGCCGGCCGAGCCCGCCGCCGCCGAGCCCGCCGCCGCCGAGCCCGCCGCCGCCGAGGGCGCCTCCGAGCAGGCGCCCGAGAACCAGACAGTCGCCGACACCGAGGTACCGACCAGTGAGTGACATCAGCGCAAAGGACGTCAAGGCCCTGCGCGACCAGACCGGCGCGGGCATGATGGATTGCAAGCGCGCCCTGCAGGAGACGGGCGGCGACATCGAGGCCGCCGTCGAGCTGCTGCGCGTGCGGCTGGGCGACAAGATCGGCAAGCTCGCCGGTCGCGACGCGACCGAGGGCACCGTGCAGTCCTACATCCACGCCAACGGCAAGGTCGGCGTGCTCGTGGAGGTCGACTGCAACACCGACTTCGTCGCGCGCAACGACGAGTTCATCGCCTTCGCCAGGGACGTCGCGATGCACGTCGCCGGCTCGCCGACGACGCGCTATGTCTCCGAGGAGGAGATTCCCGCGGAGGCCCGTGAGGCCGAGCTGCGCGTCTTCGAGGGTCAGGCCTCCGACAAGCCGGAGAACATCCGCGCCAAGATCGCCGAGGGCAAGCTGCGCAAGTGGATGGAGGAGACCGTCCTGCTCAAGCAGCCCCACGTCAACGGCGACAAGTTCGACGGCAAGACGATCGAGGACCTGCGCGCCGACCTGTCGGCCAAGACCGGCGAGAACGTCGTCGTCAGGCGCTTCACCCGCTTCGCGGTCGGCGAGTAGCGTCGCGTCTGCCATGACCTCCGAGCCCGTGTTCCGGCGGGTCCTGCTCAAGCTGTCGGGCGAGGCGCTGATGGGCGATCTCGAGTACGGCACGGACCCCGGGCGCGTTCGCGCCGTGGCAGCGCAGATCGCCAGGGTGCACGCGCGCGGCATCGAGATCGCCATCGTCGTCGGCGCAGGGAACATCTACCGCGGCCTGAAGGGCGCGGCGGCGGGGATGGACCGCGCGACGGCGGACTACATGGGCATGATGGCGACGGTCCTCAACGCGCTGACGATGCAGGACGCGCTTGAGAAGCAGGACGTCAAGACGCGCGTGCAGTCGGCGATCACGATCTCCGAGGTCGCCGAGCCGTACATCCGGCGCCGCGCGATGCGCCACCTCGAGAAGGGGCGCGTCGTGATCTTCGCCGCGGGCACCGGCAACCCGTTCTTCACGACCGACACCGCCGCCGCGCTGCGCGCCGTCGAGATCCACGCCGAGGCGATCCTGATGGCCAAGAACGGCGTCGAGGGCGTCCTCACGGGCGACCCGCGCGAGGATGCGAGCGCGACGCTGATCGACGAGATCAGCCACATGGACGCGCTGCGGCGCGGCCTGCGGGTCATGGACTACACGGCGCTCACGCTCTGCGCTGAGAACGCGATGCCGCTGTACGTCTTCAACCTGAATGACGAACGCAACATCGAGCGGATAGTGTCTGGCGAACAGGTGGGAACGGTGGTGGTGACGCGAGATGAATGAGCTGATCGACGAGCTGTTGGCCGATGCCGCCGAGCGGATGACGAAGTCCGTGGAGGCGACGAACCACGAGTTCGGCTCCGTGCGGACCGGGCGTGCCAGCCCGGCGCTGCTGGACCGCGTCCACGTCGACTACTACGGCGTCTCGACGCCGCTCAAGCAGCTGGCGACGATCAATGCCGCCGAAGCGCAGCTGCTCACCGTGCAGCCGTTCGACAAGGGCTCGCTGAAGGCGGTCGAGAAGGGCATCTCGGAGGCCAACCTCGGCCTGACGCCGAGCAACGACGGCAACATCATCCGCCTCGTGATCCCGCAGCTCACCGAGGAGCGCCGCCGCGACTTCGTGAAGATGGTGCGCCACATCGCCGAGGAGGGGCGGATCGCGATCCGCAACGTGCGCCGCGACATCATGCACGACCTGCGCGAGCTCAAGGACGAGGGCGAGGTCGGCGCCGACGAGGAGCACCGCGCGGAGACCGGACTGCAGAGGCTCACCAACGACAAGATCGCGGAGCTCGACGCGCTGCTGAAGGGCAAAGAGGAAGAGATCCTCGAGGTCTAGTGTCCTCGACGCGCGGCGAGGCGGCGCGCTACGTCGCGATCATCACCGATGGCAACGGCCGCTGGGCGCGCGCGCGCGGGCTGCCCGTCGGCGAGGGACATCGCGCCGGCGCCGACAACCTCAAGAAGATCCTGCGCGACGCGGGCGAGCTCGGCGTGCGGGAGCTGACGGTCTACTCGTTCTCGACGGAGAACTGGGCGCGCCCGCAGGAGGAGGTCTCCGGCCTGATGGCGATGTTCGCCGAGCGGATCGTCGACGAGACGCCCGAGCTGCACGAGAGCGGCGTGCGGATGCGCTTTCTCGGGCGCCGCGAGGGGATCGACCCCAAGCTCATCGAGCAGATGACGTGGGCCGAGCAGCTGACCGACGAGAACGACAAGATCACGCTCTTCGTCGCGTTCAACTACGGCGGTCGGGCCGAGATCATCGACGCGGCGCGCCGCTTCGAGGGCGGCGACGAGGACGACTTCCGCGCGCTGCTCTACGCCCCCGAGATGCACGACCCGGACCTCATCATCCGTACGAGCGGCGAGCAGCGGCTGAGCAACTACCTGCTGTGGCAGTCGGCGTACTCCGAGCTCGTCTTCCGCGACGAGCTGTGGCCGGACTTTGACCGTGCCGCGTTCGAGGCATCGATCGACGAGTACCGCGAGCGCCGCCGGCGCTTCGGGGGGCGCTGATGGCACGGCGGGCAGCGGCCGCGCGGGCGGGCGTCGCGTGACGGCGCCGCGTGCGCCGCGACCGCGTCGTGCGCGCGGCGGCGGGTCGGAGATGACGGCGCGCATCATGGTCGCGATCCCGGCCGTGGCCTACGCGATCTTCATCATCGCGGCCGGCGACCTGTGGTTCGCGCTGGGCATCCTGCCGCTCGGGATCATCGCCCTCGGCGAGCTCTTCGACCTCTACGACGACCAGGAGCCGGTCCGCCTGGCCGGCTTCGTCGGCGTCACCGCGCTGATCCTGGCCGCCTTCTTCGGCGATGGGTTTCATGTCCTGCTGGCGTTTCTGGCGTTCTTTCCCGTGCTGTTCGCGATCACGCTCGCGCAGCGCCGGGCGGGCACGCTCGGCATGGCGCTCACGGTCTTCGGCGTCGCCTGGATCGGTGTCGCGCTGGCGCACGGCGTGCTGCTGCGCGAGCTGCCGCACGGGGGCGGGATCATCGTCGACATCCTCGTCGGCACGTTCGTCGGCGACTCGGGCGCCTACATCGGCGGGCGCTGGTTCGGGCGCCGCAAGCTCGCGCCGAGCGTGTCGCCGAACAAGACGGTCGAGGGCCTGGTGATCGGGATGTTCAGCGCGCTGCTGGCGACATGGCTGGCCGGGACCTACCAGGACTGGCTGTCGGGCACCGACGCGCTGCTGCTCGGCTTGGGCGTCGCGCTCGCCGCGCCGCTCGGCGACCTCTTCGAGTCCTTCGTCAAGCGCGACGCGGGCACGAAGGACTCCGGTCGCCTGTTCGGCGCGCACGGCGGCGCGCTGGACCGCCTCGATGCCGTCTTCTTCACGGCGGTCGTCGGCTACTACGTGTGGCTGGCGCTGCTGTAGGAGTTCGCCGGGCGCGCCCCACCTACAGCAGCGCGATTGACGGAGCTTGACTGGGAGAAGCGCTGCGTAGCCTCAGCGGACTCGCCAAGGCCCTTGGCTGCTGTGCAGTTCACCATGCGTCCCGTTCAAACCAGCACTCGGCGCGCCTGGCATGGAACAGATCACCGCGCCGTTTGATCTCGGCGCCTACCGTGTCGTCGGTTTCACCCGCGACCAGAGACGACGGCTCGTAGAAGCTGGTCAGCGCCTGGTGGTCCGTCGATGAGCTCTACGTCGACTTCGTGGTCACACCCGACCCGAGCAGGCGCCGAAATCCTCACCGTCGTTCGCCGCCGCCGCCTCCACGACAGCTCACGTTTGACGACACCGCCGGGGCGCAGCGATGAGCTTGCTCCTATACACGCAGGAAGGCCTCATGATTTCGCGGCGGGCTTTGACCGCGGCTGCGGTTGCGGCGCCGGCGGGCGATGTGGTAAAGCTCGCGAGGTCGGTGCGTAGTCGCCGGGTGGATTGGACGAACGCCGAGCATTTGGCTCATCGCGCACGCGCTGCATGCCGACCGCTACGCCAACGTCGTGCTCGACACCGCGCACGAGGATCTCGATGCCAGCGGCCTGCGGCGCGGGCGCACGGTTTCGGCACGTGCGCTCTCCGCGACGACGTGCCCGGACGCCCCCCGGGGCGGCCGGCTCTACGACGGCGGCCACGGAGCGCTCTCACTCGCCGTCAACCGCGGCTCGCCGCTTGCGGCGCTCTGCCTGCTTGTCGACGACGAGATCCTCATCGCACCCGCTTGGTCGTGGTACTTTCGGCTTGTCTCAGGAGCACGGGGAACGAACAACACGTCTTGAGCGCACCTGTTCCCACAGAGGAGTGTGTATGACGAACGTGTTCAAGCGCGGAGTACTGACAGGACTGGCCGCGTTGTTGATTCTGCCAGCGCTGGCGCCGGCTCACTACAGCCACAGCAAGTTCAGCTATGGCGAGGAACGAGCAGACGATCCCATCGATCGGTGAGCTTCGTCGCCTACGGCGTCGGGATCACCGCCGAGCGAACCGAGGAGCTCGTCGAGGGCGGGGCCGACTGGGGTCCGACGTTCCGCGGCAACGCCGGCCAGTTCGGCAAAGATCACGACAACTGGTCTGAGTTCGACAGCAACAACGCCAACGGCTCGATCACCGAAGATCGCAGCCACGTGCGCTGGAACCAGAGCGAACCGCATGGGCTGGGACACGACAACTACCTCTATGTGGCCGGCACGCCGCATTTCGAGGAGTTCGTCAAGGAAGAGGGCGGCTGCGAGATGCTCGGCGGACTCACCGGCAACCATGCCGTCAGGAGCTTCAATCGCGGGCGCGGGGATCTCAAACAGGCGCTGCCCTCCGCCTACCCACGGTTCTATCGTCAGACGGGTTCGACGACCAAGGTCCGCCAGTGCGACAACACCGAGGTCGGCGGGGATGGCAACGTGCTCTGGATGCGCTTGGCGGCTAGGTCGTTGGCATCAGCTTCGGCGAGCAGCCCCGCCAGCCGCGCGCAGGACTCACCGGCGGTCGTAGACAACGCCGAGCCGGCTGCCGTCACTGCGCCGGTTGGACGGGCGTGCCCGCAGGATGGTTCTGCCGATTTCGACAACTACTACGTTGGAGATCAGTTCGAGGGACTCCGGTTGACAAGCCGCCGCCGCAGCTGTGAGGCACCGCCCGCGGTTGTCCGCAGCGCGACCGGCGACTTGGTGCACGAGCGGCCCGTGCGCGTAAACGACGTCAGCTACGTCTACGGAGACTGCTGGCAGCCACCGGTCGGGGCGGGCGCCCGCGTGCCCCCGTTGCAGATCGTCTCCAGCCCAGGTTGCGAGCGACCGCACTCGCTCTATCACCGCTACGTCGGGCCGCCTGGCCTTGGTTTGGAGGCCGAGCCGCACCGCGACATGCAGCTGCGCGGAGTCAAGATCGCGGTGTTCGACGAGGGCGAGCGACTCGAGATCTACACCCGGAACTCCACGGTGGCGATCAGCGCCAGCGATCCCCGCTTGGCAGCCATGGCGGCGCGCCGCATGATCGCCGCACCAACGAGCCACGGCGGTCAGCGCGCACCCGAGGCGGCGCTGCCAGCGGCACGATCAGGCGTCAGCGCCGAGATGCTGCCAGCGCAGGCTCGAGGCTCCGACCCCGCGCCCGCGGCCGCGTGCTGACCGGTTGGACCGAGCGGCCAACGTCGGGGCGCGCCCTTGCGCGCGCCCCGACGCGCCCTGCCCGCATCGCCTGCGCGGTAGCCGTCTGGGGACTGGCCGCGCAAGGATGTGGCACCGAACCGCCGACGCCGCGTGCCGAACGCTCGCCGATAGCCCGCCACCAGACCCCAGACTTGGCGGTCAACGAAGTCGTCTTCGGGTCTCCGCCACGACGGACGCTCCTGCGAGTCACCGTGTCCGGCGGCTGCGAGCCGCTGCTCGCCGGCTCCACGGTCGAGCCGGTCGTAGACCGTGCGAGCTGGTCACCCGACGGCGGCTCGCTGGTCTTCGCGGCCAAGACGCGCGGCGAGGCTGGTTCCGACCTCTACGTCCTCGACAGCGATCGACGTCGGCTTCGGCGCCTGACGCACCTCGCGAGGGCGTCGCATCCGGTCTGGTCGCCCGACGGTTCGTCGATCGTGTTCTCGGTAGCCAGGCGACGGGGCATCGACGTCGCTCACCACCTCATGCAGATCGGTCCGGATGGCTCCGACCTGCGCGAACTCACGCCTCCCGTCGACGGACAAGTCGACGAAGCCGGCTCGTTCACTCACTCCGGGGACCGTCTCGCCTTCACGCGGTGGCGAAGGGTGGCCGACGCAGCGGACCGCCTGCGCAACACGGCGTCCATCCTCCTGATCTCACCCCAGGGTGGACCGGTCGAGCAGCTTGAGCGTCGCGGCCAGGACCCCGTGTTCTCGCCTGACGGCCGCCGGGTGGCGTACGTCTCGGATCGTGCACGCAACGGCGTTCTCCGCTACGGCTCCGGCGAGTTCTTCGCGAACGAGCTGTACATCGCCGATCACGATGGCCGGCGTGCCCGTCGCCTCACCAGATCGCGCTCTCGCAACGAACGCTACCCCGCCTGGGCCCCCGGCGGACGCCTACTCGCCTACCAGCGTGGGGAGGTCACCGGCAACGCGGCGGCCTCCGCGATCCTGCTGATTAGCCCGGCTGGCACCTGCCGTCGCGTGCTGCTCGCCGACGGCGATCTCTCGCCCTCCTACTCAGAGCCCGTGTGGCGACCCACCAGCGCGCGCCTGCGACTGACCCGCACCTGCCGCCGCTTGGCGGCACGGCCCTGAGCTTCGGCGCATCGGTGGCTGGCGTCCGATCCTATGGCCGAGCCTCCCTGCAACGCCACGCCCCTGCGCCGCGCTGGCGTGGCGCTCTTGGTGGTGGCCGCGACAGCGATCGCGGCACTGTGGGCCGCGGGAATCGTGGCGTTCTTCGACGATGACTTCAACCCTCGCGCACGTCCGGATGCGCTGCTGCTGACCGGCCAGAGCACGGTCGGGCTCTGCGGCATCCTCAGCCTGTGCGTGGCCGCGCTGCGCGGTGCCCAGTACGTCCGCACGGGAGTCTCGAGCCGGCTCGTGCGAGCAGGCTGGTTCCTCGTGCTGGCGCTCCCGTTTGGCGCGCTGTGGATCTTCCTCGCTGTGGTCGCCAGCGCGTCCTAGGTCAATGTGCTCATAGACACCCCCCGACCAGCCCAGACGCGGTCATGAGCGCACGCTCGGCCCGCCGCGGCGCCATTAGCGCGCAAACGGACTCGACGATCGACTCGGCGCGGGCGCCGGCGGCGGCGACTAGGCTGCGCGCGCATGAGGCCGCGCCTGCCACACACGCTGGTCCTGGCGGCGCCCCTGCTCGCGCTCGCGATCGGGCCCGCGACGGCGAGCACCGCCGCGGTCAGCGCCACGCGCGCGACGACCGCCGCCTGCCACGCCGGCGTGCGCGCGCCCGGTGGGGCGGTTCGCACGACGAACTACACCGCGCCCCGGACGGGGCTTGTGCGCACCACGCTGAGCAGCACCCGGGGCGACTGGGACGTCGCGGTCTTCGACGCCGACTCCGGTCGGCTCGTCGGCGCCGGCGCCGCGCCCGCCACGAGCGACCTCGCCGAGGGCTTCGTCGCCGCCGGCGAGCGGCTCGTCGTGCAGGCCTGCCGCCGCGCCGGCGCCGCCACGCGGGCGCAGCTGCGCACGCAGACGATCGAGCTCGCGCCGCAGGCGACGGCCGCTGTTCCCGAGCGCGTCGTTCGCGTCACCACGCCCGATCGCGCCGCCCGCCGGCGGCTCGCGGCGCTCGGGCTCGATCCCGCCGAGCGCGCCGACGTCGGCAGCGTCGACGTCGTGCTACCCGTCGGTGCTGATCGGCTCTCTCGTCCTCATCAACGAATACCTCGTTCGATGGGCCATGCGGAAGTACAAACGGCTGCGCCGGCGACCCGGCCGGGCGTGGGAGTTCCTTAGGGCCGTCGCAGAACGACAGCCCGAGCTCTTCGCGCACTGGCCCGCCGGTGCACGACCATAGGGCTGATGACAGGAGCCCGGTGAACCGAGAGGTTCACGCCGGGATCTGAGAGGGCCGGGGGGTGCGATTCCCCCCGGCTACTCGACTTCCTCGCGTTGTTGTTCGTCGGTGGCGCCGGTGGTCATGCAGTGGTGTACGTGACCTTCGAGGACGCCGAGCGCGACCTTGTCGATCCCGGCCTTGACCGCGGAGATCTGCTGCAGGATGTCGATGCAGTAGCGGTCGTCGTCGACCATCTTGGCGATGCCTCGCACCTGGCCCTCGATGCGGTGCAGGCGCGTGATGAGCTGGTCTTTTCTGGGGCGTCTGGCCAGCGGTGGATGGCGTGGTCTGAAGCATGCCTACATGATACCCCCTGGGAGTATTTGACAGCGGTCTCGCTGGCGTGCTACGGTGGGCACGTAGATACCCCCTAGGGGTATAGGCGAAAGAGTCGGGAGGGGCCGAATGACCATCACGCGCAAGATCAGCACCGCCGCGACCGTCGCGCTGCTAGCCGCCGCCGGCACTGCCGCGGCGGACGAGGCACCGGTCGTCAGCAGTCAGCAGACGCTGAGCGCCAAGACGGCGCCGGTCACGATCGCGGGCACCGGAATCAAGAAGGGACAGCGGTTGCCCAGCGGCGCACGGGTCGTCTACCGCGACGTCACGCTTGAGGACCGCCAGAAGGTGCGGCTTTCGCTGCGGGCGCCTACCGGCAAGGCGATCCGCGGCCTTGCGCCCGCCGGGCGCGTCGGCTTCACGGTCGTCGACAAGGGCGACTACGTGGGCCGCAAGCAGGTCCGCGTCCGCGCATTCAAGGATCCGAACGTCGCCGGCGAGGTGACCGGCCGGATCTACGCGCTCGCGCGCTAGCAGGTCAACACCCGCGCACGCGCCGCGCCGGGGTCACGTCCGGCGCGGCGCCCGCGGCCTACTTGACGAGTACAGACCGGAAGTGGAGGAGGAAGCGATGCAGACCGTCACAGCACCCCAGCACCAACAGCATGACCAGCACCAGCATCACGATCATCATGAGATGCCGACGTCGGGTAGCGCGCTGAACCGGGTCGCGCTGAGCGCGACGCTGCACTGTCTCACGGGCTGCGCGATCGGCGAGGTCCTCGGCATGGTGATCGGCACCGCGCTGGGGTTCTCCTCGCTGGGAACCGTGGCGCTGGCTGTCGGCCTGGCGTTCTTGTTCGGCTATGCGCTGACGAGCCTGCCGCTGCTGCGCGCCGGGCTTGCCATCAGCGCGGTCGTGCCGATCGCGCTGGCGTCAGACACGCTGAGCATCGCGACGATGGAGCTCGTCGACAACGCGATCATGCTGGCCCTGCCAGGCGCGATGGAGGCCGGTGTCGGCAGCTTGCTGTTCTGGGGCAGCATGGCGTTTGCGCTCGTCATCGCCGGTGCCGTTGCCGTCCCGGTCAACCGCTGGCTGATCGCCCGCGGCAAGGGCCACGCCGTCGTGCACGCGACCGGCATCCACGGTGGCGTCTCACCGCGGGTCGTCGGTGTCGCCGCCGTCGTGGCGTTCGTCTTCGGCTCATCGGTCCTGGTCGCCGAGCTCGTCGACGGCTCGGCCGACGACAGCAGCCATGACGCGATGAGCGGCCAGGTCGCCCCCACCCACGAGACGCAAGGGGCGGCGGGGCACGAGCAAGAGCCGGCTGTCGCAGCCGTCCGCGGGCTGTCTGCCAGCGCCGACGGGCTGACGCTCGAGCTCGACACGCCGCAGCTTGCGCGCGGCGTCCCAACGGCTCTGCGCGTCCGCGTGCGCGACCGCACCGGCGCGCCACTTCGACATCGAGCACGACAAGCGCATGCATCTGATCGTCGTGCGGCGCGACCTGACGGGCTTTCAGCACCTGCACCCAACGATGTCCAACAACGGCACGTGGAGCGCGCGGCTCACGCTTCCGAGCGCCGGCAGCTACCGCGTGTTCGCCGACTTCAAGCACAACGGACGCAACCAGACGCTCGCGCGCAGCGTGAACGTCGCTGGACGCGTTGATCGTGTCGCGCTGCCGGCGGCGGCGAGCACCGCGACGACCGAGGGCGGCTACACCGTGCGCATTGACAGCGCCACGGCGGGCGCCGGCAAAGAGACAGCGGTGGCGTTCAACGTGACGCGCGGCGGACGACCGGTCGCGCCGCAGCCCTACCTCGGTGCACGTGGGCACCTCGTCGCGCTGCGCTCGACGGACCTTGCCTACCTGCACGTCCATCCGACGGATGCCGCGGCGAGCGGCGGCCTGGTGCGCTTCGCGACCGAGTTTCCGACGACCGGGCGCTACCGCCTGTTCTTGCAGTTCAAGCACGACGGTCGCGTGCGCACCGCGCCCTTCACCGCGAACGTGGCGCGCTGATCACACCCCGCCGATCGCGGTGCGTCGGTGCGGTCAACCCGGTTGGCGTG
>Ga0136614_10000117_pt1 | contig 31134 bp, 22 predicted proteins | sample AntDrymUQ2792106_2_FD_106643 | JGI IMG/M metagenome (GOLD analysis project Ga0136614, IMG submission 106643) | Polar desert sand microbial communities from Dry Valleys, Antarctica - metaG UQ279 (21.06) | ecosystem: Environmental > Terrestrial > Soil > Desert | place: Antarctica: Dry Valley... | reverse complement strand
GCCCTTAGCTTTAGACATTCCTTGCCTGTTTACCGGCCCCTGTTCACTTGGCACCGATATTGAACGCGGCGGCCTGCAACTCAAGTGGAGCCTGTTTACCGGCCCCTGTCCCCCGGCACCCGGCCCCTGTCCTGCTATTCGTAGCGGAGCGATTCGATGGGGTCGAGACGCGCGGCTTTCCACGCCGGCCAGAGGCCGAAGATCATGCCGATGCCGACGCTCGCGACGAACCCGGCGATGGGTGCCCACAGTGGAACATACGATGGGATGAAGAGGCTGATTAAAAAAGTCGTGCCCCAGCCGAGCGCCAGACCGACCAGCCCGCCGACGCCGGTCAGCGTCATCGCCTCAATCAAAAACTGCCACAGGATGTCTTTGCGCCGCGCGCCGATGGCCTTGCGCACGCCGATCTCGCGCGTCCGCTCCGTGACTGAGACGAGCATGATGTTCATCACACCGATGCCGCCGACCATCAGGCCAACCGACGAGATGGCGACCATCGCAATCGCGACGCCGGCGGTGATTGAGCGGAACTGGTCGATGATCGAGTCGGCGGTCGCCATCCCGAAGTTGTTCGGCGCGGAGAACGGGACTTGGCGGCGCACGCGCAGAAGGTCGACGATCTGATCCTTCGCCTCTTCGATCATGTTTGGACGCGCGACGGCGAGGATGAAGATGTCGTCCTCGTTCGGCTTCAGCTTACGCGCGACATTGAATGGAATATAGATGCCGTTGTTGATGTCGTTGCTGCCGTCGCCGCCGAGGAGTTGCTCGCGTTTCTCTAACACGCCGATGACGTGAAACTCCGTCCCCCCGATGTCGATGGCCTTGCCAACTGGCGCTCCTTCGGGGAAGAAGTCTTCGACGACGCGCCCGCGTATGACGCAGACGTTTTGTTTGGTGTCATTCTCGAACTGCGTGAAGAACCGCCCGTCGGAGAGCACCTCGGTGCCAGCGCGCATGAAGTCCGGCAGCGTGCCTTCGAGCCGCACCGCTTCGGAGGTCTTGCCTTCGGTCGAGACTTTCAGTTTCTGCCCAAAGAAGTTATTGCTGATGTCGAGAAAGGGCACGGACACTTCTACCGCCGGAAGCAGCGCAATCGCCATCGCGTCGTCGTAGGTCATCTCTTTGCGCATCCGCTCTTCGCGCGAGCGCCGCCCGATCTGGATGCCCGGCTGGTACTTGGAAAGGAAAATCGAGCGCGTGCCGAACGACTCGATCTCTTTCTTTAACGCCTCGTCGATCCCGCTGATGATCGAAGCAATCGCCATCACCGTCCACACCCCGATCACTACGCCGACCACGGTCAGAAAAGACCGCAGCTTGTTGGTGCGCAGCGTCTGAAGCGCCATCTTCAGGTTTTCGTAAATGTCACTGCGGAGTAATTTCATAAACAGTTTTGAGTTTTCAGTCTCAATTCGTTAGCAGCACGGCAATGCGCTTTTGCTGATAACTGAAAACTATGTCAGTCTGCGCGAAGCGCCTCAATCGGGTCGAGCTGCGCCGCCTTCCACGCCGGAAAGATGCCGGAGACGACGCCGATCAAGCCGGAGACGCCGACCGCGACGATGACAGCGGTGACAGAAAGGTACGTCGGGATCAGGAACGCCGAGACCACTCGGCCGAGTGTCCATGCGAGCAGCACGCCGGTCGCGCCGCCGATGGCCGAGAGCGTAATCGCCTCGACCAGAAACTGCTTCAACACGTCCGTGCGGCGTGCGCCGAGTGCTTTGCGGATGCCGATCTCTTTCGTCCGCTCCGTCACCGATACCAACATGATGTTCATAATCACGATGCCGCCGACGACGAGCGCAATTGCGGGGACGGCGATGGCGACGATGAAGATCGGGCCGAACAGACGGTCGCGCAAGCCGGTGATCGCGTCCGGCGTCATCACGCCGAAGTTGTCTTTCTCGCCCGACCCTAAGCGGCGGCGGTTGCGCATCAGTTGCCGCGCTTCTTCAACCGCCTCAGCGAACATGTCGTCGCTCTTCGCGGTGCCGACGATGTAGAACGAGCGCCATCGAGTCAACTCGCCATAGTTCCTACGGTATGTCCTGATTGGCAGCGTCACAAAGTTATCCTGCGGCATGCCGAACACCGTGCCCTTCGCCACCGCGACGCCGATCACGCGGTAGGGCCGGCCGGCGACCGTAATCTCCTGCCCGACTGCTGAGCCGACCGGGAATAGTTTGTTCGCCACGTCGGCGCCGATGAACGCGACGCGCGACGCATTTTCGTCCTCGGCGGAAGAGAAGTAGCGACCATCGGCGACGTCAATCTTTTCGATGTCGGCAATGATCGCCATCGCGCCGTCGACCCGGACTTCTTCGATCACCTCCGAGCCGCGTTTGACCTGCGAGCCTTGCGGGCGCGCTTTCGCGCCGAGCTTATCCGTCAGCGTCAGGCGCGTGCGCAGATACTCGTAGTCCTCGAACGTCAAATCCTTGTTGCGGCGCTGCGCGGCGGCTATCGAGTCGGTGTCCTTCCAGTCCTCGAAGCCGAAGCGCTGGATGGTGTAGGACTTCGCGCCGATGCCGGCGATTTTCTCGTCGACGTAGGTATTGAAGCCCTGAATCAGCGACACGACCACGACCACCGCCGCGACGCCGATAATCATGCCCAGCAGCGTCAGCGCCGAGCGTAGCTTATGCGCCCAGATTGCGGCGATGGCGAGTTTAAGAGTCTCAATTAGTTTCACGGTGGATGTGTTACGTTACGGCAAAAGGTTTAGTTGCACCAAGAAGGGGGGACGGGTGTCGGGGGCCAGGGGTCGGGCAAAACCTGTAACTCCTGACATCCGTTATTACTGACCCCTGGCCCCCGACACCCGTCCCCTGCTATTCATAGCGCAGGGCCTCAATCGGGTCGAGGCGGGCGGCCTTCCACGCGGGCCATAGTCCAAAGATGATGCCGACGCTCGCCGAGATGCCTATGCCGACGAGGATCGCCCACAGCGGCACGAAGGCGGGGAGCGGCGAGTACTTGTTCATCAGCAGGCTCGCCACCTCACCGACGAAGAGGCCGGAGATGCCGCCGATGCTGGTCAGCACGACGGCTTCGATCAAAAACTGCCACAGGATATTTCCGCGCGTCGCGCCGACCGCTTTGCGGATACCGATTTCCCGCGTCCGCTCCGTCACCGATACCAGCATGATATTCATCACGCCGATGCCACCGATCATCAGCGCGACAAACGAAATCGCGGTCAGCACCAGCCACGTCGCGCCCGTCAGTTGATTGTAGAAATCGAGCAGCGAGTCCTGCGTCGAGACGCCGAAGTTGTTCGGCACGCCGGGCGCGAGTCGGCGACGACGGCGCAGGATGTCTGTAATCTCGTCAACCGCCACCGGCACAAAGGCGCGCGACTTCGGGCGCACGATGGCGAAGAAGATGACTTCCGGGATCGGCAGGTCGCGCCAGTATTTGTCGAACGAGGTGAGCGGGATGAAGATCGAATTGTCGCGCGACTGGCCGAAGAAATTCCCCAGAGGTTCCATCACACCGACGACGCGATACGGCGTCCCGTCGATCTTCACTTCCTTGTCGAGCGGGTCTTCATACGGGAAGAGCGCGCGCACCACATCGAGCGCCAGCACGCAGACGTTCGAGCGCGCTGTCATGTCGGCGTCGCTGATGAACCGCCCGCGCCCGATGTACTGCGAGTGCGTGAACTCATAATGGGGCGTGACGCCGAACAGAATCGGCGTCTCCGATTCGCGGTCGGCGTAGCGGATATTGATCGAGATTTTCCGGCGCACCGGCGAGACACCGACCAGCGAAGTCGCCTCGCGTCGGATCGCGTCGGCATCCTCAATCGTTAATTCTTTGCGCTGACGTTCCTCCGCCGACGGCTCGCGCCCGAAACTCGGATCGAACTTCGACACAAACACCGTGTTCGAGCCGAGCGACTCGATCTGATCCGCGAACGCTTTGTTAAGTCCCTGAATGATCGACACCATGAACGTCAGCGTCACGACGCCGATAGCGACGCCGAGAATCGTCAGCGCCGAGCGCAGCTTGTTCCCGCGCACCGTGTTAACCGCCATCGCCGCCGATTCTTTAATATCGTCAAAAGTCATGACAGTTTTGAGTTTTGAGTTTTCAGACAGAATGTTTTGATTTTTCCGTCAGAGAATTAACGATGAAAACTTCGGGCACACGAGTTTTAATCAGTGCTTGGTTCATGCTGAAAACTCAAAACTGAAAACTACTCTGCTCGAAGAGCTTCAATCGGATCAAGGCTCGCCGCCTTCCACGCGGGCCACAGGCCGCTGGCGATGCCGACCGCGGACGAGACGCCGACGCCCATCACCGCCGACCAGATACTGAAGAGTAGCGGGAAGCCGAGCACCATCGAAAGCGTGAACGCGAGGCCGAAGCCGAACGCAACGCCGAGCGCGCCGCCAATGGCGGTCAGCACCACGGCCTCAATCAGAAACTGTGTCAGCACGTCGCGGCGGCTCGCGCCGACCGCTTTGCGGATGCCGATCTCTTTGGTGCGCTCGGTCACCGAGACAAGCATGATGTTCATCACGACGATGCCGCCGACGACGAGCGAGATGGCGGCGACGCCGATGGTCACGATGTAGATATTCGCCGTCGCTTTGCCGTAGAGGTCGATGAAGACGTCCTGCGTTTCGAGCGAGAAGCCGTCGTCTTCGTCGGTGAATGTTTTGCCGCGCCGGTTGCGCATGATCGTCCGCACTTGATCCTGCGTTTCGGTCATCCGCTGGTCACTCTCGACCTGCACGAAGAGGACGAGAGAATCGTGCGCGCCGTGCATCTTTTTATAGGTCGGGAATGGGATCATCACCACGTTGTCGCGCGAGAAACCGAAGATACTCCCCAGACGCTCGGCGACCCCGACGACCTGAAACTCGCGCCCCTCGACGCGCACCTCTTGACCGACGACCGATTCAGGACTTGCGCCGCCGAACAGGTTGGTCACGATGTCCGAGCCGACGACGCAGACGTTACGGCCCGTCGCGCCCTCGGTCTCCGTCCACTGCCGCCCGGCTTCGATGTTCAGGTCTTCGATAGTGAACATCGAAAGCGTCAGGCCGCGCACCCGCACGCCCTCCGATTTCTGATCGCCGCGTTTGACGATGGTGGCGGTGTTCCCGGAGATGCCGGTGCGCCAGCACGCGGTGCATAAACGGAACACTGCTTCGGCGTCATCTTCCGTCACGTCCTTGCGTTTGTTGAAGCGCACGAAGTCTTCGCGCGAGGTGATGATCTGCGGGCGCTTTGAAACGGTGAAGACCGTCGCGCCTTGAGAAGAAAAAGTCGAGGCAACGGTTTGATCCAGACCCTTGATAATCGTCACCACCGCGATTACCGCCGCGACACCGACGATGATGCCAATCAGCGTCAATCCGGTGCGCAGTTTGTTGGCGCGCAGGGAAGCGACAGCGATGCGGAACGATTCCCAAAGGGTGTGGAGGAAAAAACGACTGCTGACGTGAATGCGCGGCAAAGTGCCGGTCGGCGCAGAGGCGTCCGATTTTACTCGTTTCTTAACTTTAATCTCTTCTTCGGCGAGCATCTAATGGTCAGAGCCTGAACGTTCTGTTGTCGTATGAGTGACCGTGTTGTATTACGTTTCGATTGCTACATTTGTTTGTGTGTGGCACATTCAGCGCGGTTCACACTTCCGCAGCCGACGCCGTCTCTGTAGAACGACAAACACACTTTTGTGCCGGGCGTGAGGTGCGACAACTTTACGCCGCGCGTGAAGGTATGAAAAGGAACATGGCACTTCTGATGCTTGTCGCTGCGCTGGCCTGCGGGGCGTGCGCGGCCTTCGCGTTGCGCGGGCGGCCCGTCGGCGTCGCCTCGCCCGTCGGCCTCTTAACGCGCGTCTGGGCGGTGCTGAAAAGTCCTCAACGTACGCGCGACACCGTGGCGCTGCGCCGTCCGCCGCTCAAACTCCCGCTCGTCGAGCCGCGCATCGTCGTCACCAAAAGCAGACGCACGCTGGATTTATACTCAGATGGACGCATCGTCCGCACCTACCGCATCGGCCTCGGCTTCGACCCGGCGGGCGACAAGATGAAAGAAGGTGACGGGCGGACGCCGGAAGGTAGCTTTTATGTCTACGTCAAAAACCCGAAGAGCAACTACTATCTTTCGCTCGGACTGAGCTACCCGACCGACACCCACGCCGCGCGGGGCTTGCGCGATGGGCTGATCACCAAAGAGCAGCATGACCAGATTACGCGCGCGCTTCAGCAAAAGATCGGGCCGCCGCAAAACACGTCGCTCGGCGGATTGATCTACATTCACGGGCACGGCTTGATGAGCGATTGGACGCTCGGCTGCATCGCGCTCGACGACGATGAGATGAAGGAGCTTTATGAAGCCGTGCCGAAAGGTGTAGAAGTTTCAGTGAAGCCGTGACGAGATGCACAAGAGCCGTTTCACCGCCTGCCAGGAAGGACAACATAAAGAAGGGGCGCGGCGAGGGTGAATGCTCGCCGCGCCCCTTCTCATTTGTCATTGCCGACCAGATTGCGTTACCTGATACGGTCGTCCTTATCAATCTTGCCATCGCGGATCGAGATGACGCGGTGTGCGCGCTCGGCGATGTCGTGCTCGTGGGTGACGACGATGATTGTGTTGCCTTCGGCGTGCAGTCGCTCAAAGAGGTTCATGATCTCGAAGCTCGTCTTAGAGTCGAGCGCACCGGTCGGCTCGTCGGCGAGCAGCAGCGACGGATGATTGACGAGCGCGCGGGCAATCGCGACGCGCTGGCGCTGGCCGCCGGACAGTTCGTTCGGCTTGTGCATCATGCGGTCGGCGAGTTCAACCGACGCGAGCGAGCGCTTCGCCGTCTCGTGGCGCTCCGTCGCGCCGATGCCGGCGTAGATCAGCGGCAACTCAACGTTGTGCAGCGCCGTCGCGCGGGCGAGCAGATTGAAGGTCTGGAAGACGAAGCCGATCTCTTTGTTACGGATGCGCGCCAGTTCGTCGTCATTCATGTCAGAGGCGAGCTTGCCGTTAATCCAGTAGTGCCCCTGTGACGGCGTGTCGAGACAGCCGATCAGATTCATCAGCGTCGATTTGCCGGAGCCGGACGGGCCGATGATCGCCACGTACTCGCCGCGCTGCACATCGAACGAGACGCCGCGTAGCGCGTGCAATTCTTCCTCGCCCATCTGGTAGGTTTTCCAGATGTTGCGCATCGAAATTAGAGCCGCCGGGACAGCATCGTGCGCGAGCAACTCGCCGTGATCGAGGATGTCGGTTGCGGGTGGGTTAAGTGTCAATGTCGCCTCGACCATTATTTGCTCCCCTCCGGTTTGTCGGGCACACCCGGCTTCTTCTCCTGCTTCTTCACGACGGTGCCATCTTTCAGAGTCCTCAGAATGCGGCTCGGCCCGGTGATGACTTGAGCGTTCTGCGGCAGGCCGTTGAGTATTTCAATGTCGGACTCGCCGGTGATGCCCGTCGTCACTTCGACGAACTTCGCTTTGTTGCCGTCGAGGATGTAGACGCCCTTAGCATCTTTGGGCTTCTCTCCGCCGGGCGTCGGGGTCGGCGTGCTCGGCGACGCTCCAGGAGATGCCGCCGGGGTCGGCGCCTTCTCGACAATCGCCTGGAGCGGCACGGCGACCACGTTGTTCTTAACCTTCGTCGTGATCGTCGCGGTCGCCGTCATGCCCGGCTTCAGCGCGTTGCGCATCTCGTCGGTCATCTCGCGCAACTCGACCACGACTTTGAACTCCTTGGCCTCTTGCACGTTGACGCGGTTAGAGATGCCCCCGCCCTGGGTGTCGGACTTGCCGACGGCGAGCGGGTTCTTCTGTTTGACGACGCCCACGATCTCTTTCTCGCCGAGCGCGTCCACTTTGACTTTGACCGGCTGGCCGACCGTCACTTCATCGATCTCCGTTTCGTCGACGTTAACCTCGACATTGATCGTGGACATGTCGGCGATGGTCATCAGCGGCGTGGTCGAAAAGTTGGCGAGCGCGAACTGCCCCTTCTTCGCCGGGATGTCGGCGATGACGCCGGTCAGCGGCGAGATTTGAGTCGCCTTCGAGCGCTGGCTCGCGTCGCCGCGCAAGATCGCCTGCTGCTGATTGGCGCGCGCCTCGCTGGTCGAGACGCCCTGCCGCGCGCGGTTAACGCCGATGCGCGCGTCGTTAATCGAGACGCGCTGTTGGTTGACGCGCGCCTTGGCCTCTTCGATGCCGATCTTCTGCGCCTCAAACTGCGCTTGGGCGGTGCGCAAAGCGACCTGTGCCGTCTCCACGCGGTCGCGCGCGGCGTCGTACTCGGAGCGCGACGCGACGCCGGACTCGACCAACTCGGTGGTGCGCTTCAACTCGCGCGCCGAGGTATTAACGTTGACCTGTTCGCGGTCGACGTTGGTCTGGGCAGTGACGACGGCCTGGCGCGCCTGCGCGAGGCTCGCTTCCGCCGCAGCTAAATTCTGCTGGGTTTGTGAAACGTTGTTTTCGGCGGCGAGTACCGCCGCGCGCGCGTTCTGCACGTCGCTGATTGAGGCTTGCACGCCGGCGGCCTGCGCTTCCTGCTGTGACTGAAGCTGCGTCGGGTCAAGGCGCAGCAACGGCTGACCTTTGACGACCTGATCGCCGGGATTGACGTAGATGTCTTCGATACGACCGCCGACCTCGCTCGTCAGATTGATGAATTGGATAGGTCGAACCTCGCCAGAAGCCGTCACCGTGGAGCGCAACTCCGGGCGAACTTCGATCTTTACCACCGTCACTTCCGGCTCGTCCTTGCGGCTGGCAAAGACGCTGATGACAACAATCATACCGAGGAGGGCAACGGCGGAGACTGCAATGATAATCTTTCTTTTTCGGCTCAGAGCCATGGGGTTTCGATTCCTCTTACTGGTTTCAGGGATTGACTGCGCTTCGGGTTCAGTGTCTGACTTCGCACAACCTGGCGCAAAGTTAAAGCTTGCTCAGGCCGCATTTAGCACCGGTAACTCTTTTACGTCGGAAACATGTTAGCGGTTTCAAAAACGGTGACGACTAAGGCGGCGGTAACCGACGGGTCGCAACGGAGGAAAACCGCAGACATAATCAAAGTCTCAGAGCATCAGTCCTCGCGTTAGATGCTGTTGGCGCGAGTTTAGGTTTCGCGTTACAATGGGTCGCTTTCTGGCGCGACACCTTAAAAAGCCGAAGCGTCTGCGCCTGGCCGAACAGCCCCGGGGTCTTCCCACTCGCACGGCGAAACTCAAACGGATAAAGGAAGCGACATGATCACCTGCGAAAGGTGCCATACGGAGAACCTTGACGGCTCGCAGTATTGCGATGAATGTGGGGCTTCATTGACCTCCGGGGCACGCACGAAAGTTCACGAAAGTGGACAGTCCGGGGATGCGAGCACACCATTTAAGCCCGCTGGCAGCGTCGTCGAAACATCCCTGAACCTGGGCGGGACGTTCTTTGCCGGTCGCGCTGAAAGCTCCGGCGCAAGCGACCTCGTCACACCGAAGCCTTCATTCACCTCGACCAACGATCTGGTGCCGGGTCATCACCCACACGCCAAACTCGTCATCTACCGCGGGCGCTCGGTGGGCAAAGAGTTTCATCTTAACGACAACGAGGCTCACATCGGGCGCTGGGATGCCGATGGCGGTATCTTTCCGGATGTCGACCTTGACGCCGACGACCCGGAGGCAAAGGTCTCGCGTCGCCACGCGCGCATCACCTGCCGCAGCGGGCAGTATTACATCGAAGACTTAGGATCGACGAACGGCACATTCATCAACCGTGGGAGGCGCCTATTGCCCGGCGACCGCCAGGAGATCAACGACGGTGACGAAGTGATTGTCGGCAAAACTTTTCTACGATTTCATGTGGTCAAGTAACGGCCCGGCGGCACGGACGGTTTACCGGGAGCCGCGCCGCACGCCAGCGGCTTCAAGTAAATAGCTTCAGACATGTCCTCTTGCCTCCAATGCGGCGCCAGTGTCGCGCCTGATGATCGTTTCTGCGGCAACTGCGGAGTTGTCATGGCCGAGCCTTCGCCCGCTCCGCCGGATCGCCGGAACGCAGCCGAGTCGTCGCCTCGCGCGCGTCCCGCCGCTTCCACCTCGCTACCAACTGACCCGGCGCCGGCGGGGCTTCCGTCCACCGTGATGTCCGACGAAGATGCCGGGCCGGCGCGTGGCAGGGAGGAAGTCATGCACGAGGCGAGGCCGGAAGTGGATCCGTTGGCGGAGACGTTTCTGATCCCTAGGCCCCCCGCTCCGTCCATGCCGCGGGCCTCGCGCGCGCCCGAACCTCCTGCGAAAGATTCGCCGGAGCCGGTCACCACCGTACCGAAGAAGCAAGTACCGGAGAGTCAGGTGGCGGAGAAGCAAGCGCCAGAGGAGCCAGTGTCGGAGGAGGAGCCGATCAAGAAGGAGCCGATCCAGCAGGAGCCGGAGAATCCGCCGCCCGCGTCTGTTCCGCGTACGGCGCGCGCCGACTCAACCGGTGCCCTGCGCTCGCCAAGCAAGCAACTCGAACCGGGCACCGTGCTGAACGGGCGCTATGAAGTTGTGCGGCGCATCGGCGGCGGCGGGATGGGTGCGGTCTACTATGCGAAGGATAAGAACCTCGGCGAGGCGCCGCGCGCCGTCAAAGAAATGATCCAGTCGCAACTTGACGAGTCGCAGCATGAAAAAGCCATCGGCGACTTCCGGCGCGAGTCGATGCTCTTATCGTCGCTTGAGCACTCCTCGATCCCGACCATCTACGATTACTTTTACGATCTGGGAGCGGCGCGCTTCTACCTCGTGATGAAGTACATCTCCGGCGGCGACTTTCTTTCGCGACTGCGTAACGCGCCCGGCGGTCGCATCGACGAGCAGACCGTCACCGACTGGGCGATGCAGGTCGCCGACGTGCTGCACTACCTGCACACGCGCCCGACGCCGATCATCTACCGCGACTTAAAGCCCGCCAACCTGATGATCGACGGCAACAGCGGGCGCGTGATGTTGATCGACTTTGGCATTGCGCGCTGGGTGACGAAACAGGAGAAGGGGGTGACGGCGGTCGGGACGATGGGCTACGCGCCACCGGAACTCTTCAGCGGTAACGTCGAGCCGCGCTCCGACCTGTACAGTCTGGGCGCGACGATGTTCCATCTACTGACTGGCAACGACCCGCAGGACAACCCGCTGTTGATCTTCGACTTCGCCAAGAACCCGCGTCCGCGCCAGTTGAACCCGGCGCTCAGCAACGAGATGGAGCGCATCCTGATGCGCGTCGTCGAGTACAAGCCGGAGCACCGTTTCCGCTCGGCGGGCGAGTTACGCGACGTGCTCGCGGTGCATCTCGACAAACTCCGTGTGGGTGCGGTCACCTACGGTGTGGCCGGCTCCGGGCAGGACGTGAAGACGACGGCGGTCGAGATGGTCTTCTGCGGTTTCTGCGGCGGGAAGATCGCGGGCGCCGACGTGTTCTGCGCGCACTGCGGGGCGCAGCAGCCGCTTGCGGTGGCGGGCGCCGCGCTACGCGAAGCGCGGGCGACGGCGAAACTGGTGGTCGCCGGAACCACCGAACTGGACGCGGCGTTTCAGTTACATAAGGAGAGTAATCTGGTGGGGCGCAGTGATCCGCAGTCCAATATCTTTCCTGAAATCGATTTGTCGAAGTTCGACCCGGAGACCAAAATCTCGCGCCGCCACGCGCGCATCTGGCGCGAGGGCGAGATGTTTCTGGTCGAAGACCTCGGCTCGATCAACGGCACGGTAATCAACGATTCGGTGCGGCTCGCACCGCGCCAGCCGCGCGCCCTGGAGAGCGGCGACAAACTGCGTCTCGGCGAGACGACGCTTCACTTTCTGATCGGGTGAAAAGCAGTTGACGAATCCAAACGTTAGCCAACCGGTAGCGGGCGGCCCCGCTCCAATCCTGAGCTTCGCCGCACCAAACTAAAAGCCCGGTATCGAAGACCTTAAGAGCACACGATGAGCGCGCGCACTGAACCAACATCACTCACTAGCACACGGCGCGGCACCAAAAGTCGCTCGACCGCGGCGACTATCGGCGCGCCCCGTGCCGATGGCCTGCGCGCCCCGTTCTCGCTGCGATGCGGCGCGATGCTGATTGATTACACGCTTTTCGTCGCGGTCGTCGCGTTCGCCACGCTGCTGGCGCGGGCCTTCGGCGGTGGCACGCACCTGGCCGCTTCGACTGCGCTGACCTTTGGCTACCTCGCTGCGCTGTCGCTGACGGCACTAAACTTTGTGGTCCTCGCGGGCTTCAGCGGATACACGATAGGAAAGTGGGTCACGGGCCTGCGCATCGAAAGAAAAGATGGCGCGCCGCTCAGCTTCGGGCGCGCCGCGGTGCGCCACTTCATCGGCTACCCGATGTCGCTGGCAACTCTCGGACTCGGTTTCCTACTTGCGGCCTTCAACCGGGAAGGGCGCGCCCTTCATGACGTCATTGCCGGAACGACCGTCGCGCGTGAGCAGAAGCGGGCGCGAGCCGCGCGGCGCTAGAATCGCTTCGGCGGGGAGAAAGATAAAGAGGAGATGACAAAGACTTGTCCAAGTTGCGGCGCGGTCGCGACCAGCGAGACGCGCTTTTGCCGCAAGTGTGGAACGCCGCTGTCCGGGGCCGCCTCGGTCAACAGCCCCGACGCTGTCTCGCCGCTGGCCGCCACCATTCCGCTGACCAGTGAGGGGCGCCCCACCGATGGGTTTAACTCCTCCGACGAGCCGTGGGTTAACTCGCCTGAAACGACTCGCGTCAACCGCGCCGACCTTGATGCGATCATGAATCCCAAGCAGGTCGAGCCGCCATCACCCCCTCCTCCTCCTCGCCCCGACCTGAACGCCACCGTCGCACAGTATGAGTCGCCAACCAACTTCGACGAGTTGCCGCCGCCGCCACCGTTGCCGCCAAGCGGTGATTTAAAAGCCACGACCGTGTTCACAATACCGCCGTTTGATGCTCAGACTTCTTACCGGGAAAGAGCGGACAAACGCACAGGCGAGGTCCGCGACCGTCCCCGTAGCGCGCGCCTCGGCGAACCGGATGTCGACGATGAAGATGACGACTTAACCATCGCGGCGCCGAGGCCCGGACCGCCTTCGACCCCGCCGTCCGAGATTCACCAAAGCACACCCAGCACCGGCCCGACACGCACGCTGCCACCGGCAACTAGGTCGGCAGCAGAGGGCCACACCGTCGCCCCGTTGCCACCGATGTACAAGCGGCAGGCGCCGACTGCGGCGGCGAACACCGTCGCGCGTCCGGCGGCAGCGGGAACTATTACCGAGTCGCGTGCGCAGAAGGTATGGCTCGCCCTCGCTGCCGTCGGCCTGGTGTTAATCGTCGCCACAGCGACTGGGGCGTGGTTCGTGGTGAGATACCTCAGTGCGCCGGGCGAGGTTGTCGATAATGGCCAGCCGCCACTGATCCCGATTCCCTCCGACCCACGTCAGATGTTCGATGAAAAACTGGCCGAAGCCGAAGCCCAACTCGCTTCCGGCGACCTCGATGGCGCGATTGAGAGTCTGCGCGAAGCGAACCGGCTCGACCCGGCGAACACGAAAGCACACTGGCGTCTGGGTGACGTGCTGCGTGATAATAATCGGCGGCGCGAAGCGATTGATGAGTACCGCGCGGTGACGCGCAACGACCCGAACGACCGCGCGGCGTGGCGCATGCTCGGCTCGGCGCTGCTGGCCGAAGGCGAAGGCTTTTACGCCGAAGCGGCGAACGCTTACCGTAAGCTCCTTGATCTGATTGAAGAGTCTGACCAAGACCCCAACGACCGGCTCGCCTACGCCGATGCGCTACAGCGCGCCGGACAAGAGGGTGAAGCGCGCTCGCTCTATGAAGAGCTCGCCACTTCGAGTGTGCCAGAGGTGGCAAGCTTGGCGCGCCAGCGACTGAGCGGGAGCGATGCGCAGCCGACGCCGACAGGCAGCGTTGTCCTGCAACCGACGCCGCTCGCCCGCTCCGGCGAAGGGCGCGGCGCAACGGGCAACGTCACGCCTGATGTGAGCACATTGGGGACGCCCGTCACGCCGACGCCCGCGCCGACGGTTGCCGCCACGCCGACACCCGCGCCGACGCCGGCTCCCAGCACGACCCTCTCACCCGCCGAACGTTATAACCGCGGGGTCGAGTTGTGGTCATCGAATCGCGCGGCGGCGCTGACGGAGATGCGCGCTGCGGCCAACGCCGGCAATCCTGACGCTCACTACCACCTCGGCCTGAATATCGCCGAAGGGCGTGACCCGCGCACGCTGAAACGCGCCGAACTGGTCGCCGCGATCCAATACTTTCAAGCCGCCAAGCGAGGCCGCTTCCGCGCCCAAGCGCAACGCTACGAGGACTCGCTCGGGAAAGAGTACGACCGCATCAGAGCAGGCCCAGGACCGCAATAAGTGATGAGCAACGGACAGTTGACCGTATTCTCGTCACTTAACTTTCACCAGCTCGTCACTCGCTGCCCATCACCCTTTAGCAGTCACTGAAAAAATGCCCGACCTCATCGTTAAGTATCCCGACCGCGCCCCGGACACCTCCCCGCTCGGTCGCCTGCGCATCACCATCGGTCGTTCGGCCCGCAACGACATCTGCATCTCCGACCCGTTCGCGTCGCGCGTCCACGCCGAAGTGCGATGCGAAGGCGACCTGTACGTAATGCAGGACCTCGGCTCGGCGAACGGCACCTACTACAACGGCGAGCGCGCCGAGGCGCCAATCCATCTGACACACGGCGGGCGCATCCAAATCGGCGAGACCGAGATCGAGTTCAGAGATACGAGCGTCGCCGACGAATTGACCGCCGCGAGCATCGACGACCACCTCCCGGCGGCGTTCCCTGGAGCGACGATTGCATTCGAGTCGGCCAACCACCGCACCACTTCGGGACTGCTCCAAGCCATCGAGGGCGCACGCTCGCACACTACTGAGGGGCGCGCCATCACTGCGCCGCGCGGCGACGAACAGAGCGCCCTGCTGGCGCTGATTAGTAAGGTCGGCGTAACGCTGCTCGCCCCCGCGACGCTCGACGAAACGCTGGCGGAGGTCGCCGCCCTCGTCTTCGAAGCGGTCCCGGCGGAGCGCTGCCTGATTATGCTGCGCGACGATAAAAGCGGTGGCGAACTGCGCGCGCGCGTCGCGGAACTCCGCCAACGCAAAGGCGAGGTCGGCGAGATTAGGGTCAGCCGCACGATCATCGAAGAGGTCATCAACCAAGGGAAGTCGGTGCTCACCTCCGACGCGCTGCACGACCCGCGGTTCATGAGCAGTACAGTCACGTTTCAGGGCATCCGCTCGGTGCTCGCCGTCCCGCTCGGCGTCGGGAAGAAAATCTTCGGCATCATCTACGCCGACTCTCCGCTCGCCGAGGCGCGATTCACCGAGGACCACCTGATGGTGTTGACGACGCTCAGCTCGGTCGCCGCGATTCGCGTCGAGAACGCGCGGCTCATCGAAGAGCATCTGGTACGCGAGCACCTCGACCACGAACTCCAACTGGCGCGCGAGATTCAGCAGCGGTTTCTGCCGAGCGCGCCGCCCGCCGTGCCGGGCTACGAACTACAGGGCATCAGCTTCCCGTCCTACGAGATCGGCGGCGATTATTACGACTTCATTAAGTGCAGCGACGGGCGATTGATCATCGCGCTCGGCGACGTGTCGGGCAAGGGGACGGCCGCGGCGCTATTGATGTCCAGCTTGCACGCGGCCGTGCATGCACAAGTCGCGTCATGCCAGCTTCTGACGACGACGATCACCGCCGTCAATCGCTACCTCGCGGAGAACACCCCGGCGAACCGCTTCGTGACGCTTTTTTACGCCGAGTTGGACCCGCCGGCGGGCACGCTCTCGTTCGTCAACGCCGGTCACAACCCGCCGCTGATCGTGCATTCCGCCGGAACCGTCGAGACGCTCGCGCCCGGCGGAATACCGCTCGGCATTCTGTCCGAAACCGAGTTCCGCGAGGGCCGCGCGCGGCTCGAACCCGGCGACGCGCTGGTGATCTACTCTGACGGCGTGACCGAAACACAGAATCCGCAGGGCGTCGAGTTCGGCGAGACGCGATTGAAGGAGGTCGCGGTGCGCAATCTCGACGCCTCCGCCGCCGGCATCCGCGACCGCATCGAAGCCGCACTCACGAATTTCGCACAAGGCACGCCACCCGTTGACGACATCACGATGGTGATTGTCAAAAGGCTGAAGGAGTAAAGAAGTTGGAGAGGCGACGAAGCGTGGCATGACTCCAAGCGAACGAGCCGCGCCTTCATCATTTGTTCAATCGGTCAGTTGGTTGATTCAACCGCCGAGCCAATCGGCGACGGGAGCAGGGAGAGGAAATGCAAAATCACACAAAGATTGTGGGTGTGCTGCACGCCGTGTTCGGGGCTTTCGGGCTTCTCGTCGCCGTCGTCGTCTTCCTCGCGATAGCCGGAGGCGGCCTTTTATCGGGGGACGCCGAAGCGATGGCAATCACCGCGCTGGTGGGCACGGTCATCGCTGTCTTCCTGGCGGTCCTTTCGTTGCCGGGCATCATCGGAGGATTGGGATTGATTAATGGAAAGTCGTGGGCGAAAGTCCTGGTGCTGGTTCTCGGCTTCATCAACCTGCTGAACTTTCCCATCGGGACGGCGCTCGGCGTCTACACGATCTGGGCCTTGATGAAGACCGACGCGCCCGCACGCGAGCCGTGGGGTAAAGCTTCTGAAGGGCCGTTTCGGCGAACCCGCCTCGGCAGTTCACGAAAGAACGTCGCTCGGGACTTGTTCACGCGGACTTGCTCACGTGGTTCTATTCACGTCGTCAGACTCCTGACGCTCGACTCGATCTTAGCGGCGGTCTTCTCGCCGATTCCGTCAATCATTTCAAGGCCGCCGCCTTCCACAAACTTTCGCAGGTCATCGAGTGATGCGATTTTGAATTGCTGGTGCAGAGTCGTGGCGGTCTTGATGCCAACGCCTTCGACCCGCAGCAGATCGAGAGTGGTCAGAGGTGTTTCCGCGACGAGCTTTTCCCAGGCAGCGAACGTGCCGCGCTCGATCAACTCGATGATCTTACCGCTGATCGCACGACCGACGCCGGGGATGGCCTGCAAAGCGCGCGCGCCTTCCTCCGCCGCGATTACCGTGAGCGGCGTCGGCCATGTCGCAATTGTCTCGGCGGCGTTACGGTACGAGCGGATGCGGTAGCGGTCGTCACCGCGAATCTCCATCAGCGTCGCCAACCGCGCGAAGCGCCGCGCTATCTCTTCGTTATCCATAAATAAAGTCTGGAGTCTGAAGTCGGGAGTCAAAGAAATCGAACTCATGGATGTTCCTGTCCTAAGACTTAAAGACTCCAGACTCGCTTCCGGGGCATCCCGTCGGGCGTTCATGATACTCTAAATTGTCTCCCGTAAAGTCCAATCTATAAGAGTGAAGAGGTGTAATGAACATTAGAAAACAGTTGCGCGCGGGTCTCGCCGCGCTTCTCACTGTCTCGACCCTAAGCATCGGACCGGGCGTCCGTGCCGACGAGGGCATGTGGCCTTTTAACAACGTGCCGAAGGCCGAGATCAAACGGCGTTACGGCTTTGACGTGACCGACGCCTGGTTGAAGAAAGTGCAGATGGCATCGGTGCGTTTCAACAGCGGCGGTTCCGGCTCATTCGTGTCGCCCGACGGCTTGGTGATGACCAATCACCACATCGCGTCGGACACGCTCGCGAAGCTGAGCACGCCGCAGAAAGACCTCGTCAAAGAAGGCTTCTACGCGCACACCCGCGCCGAAGAAGCAAAAGCCCCGGACCTTGAGTTGAACGTGCTCGTCGATTTCGAGGACGTGACGGCGCGCGTCAACGCCGCCGTCAAAGAGGACATGTCTGCAGCGGACGCGAACGCCGCGCGTCGTGGCGTCATCAGCACCATCTCTGAGGAATCGACGAAGGCGACCGGGCTGCGCAGCGATGTGGTGACGCTCTACCAGGGCGGCCAGTACAATCTCTATCGCTACAAAAAGTACACTGACGTACGGCTCGTCTTTGCGCCGGAGTTTCAGATCGCATTCTTCGGCGGCGACCCCGACAACTTCACCTTCCCGCGCTACTGCCTCGACCTCGCACTATTTCGCGTCTACGAAAACGACCAGCCGGTGAAAATCGAAAACTATTTCAAATGGTCGAGCGCCGGCTCAAAGGACGGCGACCTCGTGTTCGTCTCCGGTCACCCTGGTTCGACGCAGCGCCTGAACACGGTCACGCACCTTGAATATTTGCGCGACAACGGTCAGCCGATGCTGCTCAATTATCTGAAGCGCCAGCGGACGATGCTGAACAAATACGGCGCGCAAAGCGAGGAGAAGGCGCGCAACGCGCAGGAAGATTTGTTCGGCGTCGAGAACGCGCTCAAAGCTTACACCGGACAGCAGGAAGGGTTGCAGGACAAGGCGCTGATGGCAAAGAAGCGAGCGGCGGAAGAGAGCTTGCGCGCCGTCGTCACACGCGACGCGAAGAAGCAGAAAGAGTACGGCGACGCCTGGGACGCGGTTGCCAAGTCGCGCCGCGCGCTGCCTGCGTACGAGAACGAGCGCCGGTTCCTCGAAAGCGGCTGGGGCTTCAATTCGAAACTGTTCGACATCGCCCGCACGCTGGTGCGCCTGGTCGAAGAAGACCAAAAGCCGAACGGCGAGCGCCTGCCGGAGTACAACTCGTCGGCGCGCGAGTCGCTGGAGTTGGACCTCTACTCGCCCGCGCCGATTTACGAGGACTTCGAAACGTTCAAACTCGCCGACTCGCTCGCCTTCATGCGCGACGAACTTGGCGCGAATAATCCGACGGTGCAGAAGGTGCTCGCCGGCAAGACGCCGGAGGCGCGTGCCGCCAAACTTGTTCAGGGGACAAAGCTGAAGGACATTAACTACCGCAAGCAACTCGTGGCGGGCGGTGCGAAAGCGGTCAGCGAATCGACTGACCCGATGATCGTGCTCGCGCGCGCTATCGACAAGGAAGCACGCGCCGTGCGGAAGCGCTTCGAGGACGAAGTGGCCGGCGTCGAACGCGACGCTTACTCGAAGATCGCGCGCGCGCTGTTCGACACGGAAGGCACGAAGCTCTACCCGGACGCGACCTTCACGCTGCGCCTCTCCTACGGCGCGGTCAAGGGTTACAAAGAAGATAGCAAGCAGGTCGCGCCGTACACCGACTATGCGGGCCTCTACCGGCACGCGGCGGAGCACGGCAACAAATTCCCGTACCAGTTGCCGCAACGCTGGACGGACGCCAAATCAACGCTGGACTTGCGGACACCGTTCAACTTCGTGACGACCAACGACATTATCGGCGGCAACTCCGGCTCGCCGATCATTAACCGCAACGCCGAGATCGTCGGTCTCGTCTTCGACGGCAACATCCAGTCTCTCGTCGGTAACTTCATCTACGACGAGACGCAGAACCGCACCGTCGCCGTCGATTCGCGCGGCATGGTCGAAGCATTGCGCAAGGTTTACAAGGCGAATGAAATCGCCGATGAGTTAACGAAGTAACGTGGGCCGTTGTGGCGAGTCCCGTTTCGCTCGGACTGCTACGGAGCGTCAAGACTCACACGCCAGACAGCAAGAGAGGGCACGAAGCAACGAGACTGCTTGGTGCCCTCTCTACTATTTGAGACTGAATGAACTAACGAATGGAGCAGGGATAATTACTCCACCCGCAAATTAACCGGCCATGACCTACTGCTTGGTTTTATTCTTTAGCATGCCCGGAGAGTTCCACTTGATGACGTGATAGGTCGCCGGCCCCGCGCCGACGTTCCGAATGCTGTGCATCTGATTCGACGCCTGAAAGATCACCGATCCCGGCCCGACCCGCTTCTGTTCGCCATTGACCAGTGACTCGACCGTTCCCTCTTTCACGATTATCAATTCTTCGTCCGGGTGCTTGTGCGGCGCATGCGGCGACTCGCCCGGATTCAAAGTCGTGACGTGACACTCCAACTCGTCAAGTGTGGCCGTCGGCGATTGGAAGAACTGCCGCACCGCGCCGACTTTCGTTTGCCTGGCGGCAATCGAATTCCAATCGAAGATTGACGACTGCATCACCGGCGTCTGTGACGCGGCGAAGACACCGGCGCAAAGCGTCGCGCTCACTGCTATGAGGGCCACGAACATGTCTCGACGGGTAATCATTTTCCTCACTCCTGATTTCTCATACGGGTTAATTACTGATGACTCAAAAGTGACAGGTGACAAGTGACAAGATAATTGCGGATTTGGGAATGCGGAATGCGGAATGGATGAGACAAGTAAAAGAAGCCTGTCCTGGTTTGCTAATCCGCACTCCGAAATCCGCATTCCGCAATCGCCTAGCCTTGTCCTGTCACCTGTCATATTTACCTGTCACTTTTAACTCGTAATCTTAAGCCTTCACCAGCCCCGCATACTTTTCGATCAACTTCTTCTGCCCGAAGCCGGGAAAACTGACGGTCAGCTTCGCGGCGTCGCCGGTTCCTTCGCGTCGCAGCACGAGGCCGCGCCCGTACTTTGGATGGCGCACGTGCGAACCGGGCACGAAGTCGCCCGCCGCAGATGGCGACGCCGAGCCGACGTGTCCCTTGGCGGGGGAGGTGGTGGGGACACGTTTGCTAGGGGAGGGTGGCGAAGGCGTCGATGGTGACGAAAGCAAGGGCGGCTTCGCACTCTGCCCGCTGAACTTGTCACCGCGTTGGCGGAAGAACTCGGCGATGGAGTCGACGCTGTCATAAGTCTTTCCGTCGTACTGCTTCCGCTCAGGTTGAGTCTCGCCGCGCAGCGCGCGCGCCACCTGATGACTTTCAATCGCCGACGAGCCGCGCGCAAACGACAGCCACGACGGTCCGCGCGTCAGGTCTTCCATCAATTCAAGCGGCATCTCGTTCAAAAACTGCGACGGCTCCGATGCCATCTCTTCGCCGTAGACGCGCCGCTTCATCGCGTGCGAGACGTACAGAAACTTTTCGGCGCGCGTAATCGCGACATAGCAGAGGCGGCGTTCCTCTTCCAACTCGGCCGGGTCGGACGCTGAGCGCGAATGCGGAAACAGCCCGTCTTCCAAGCCGACGATGAAGACGACAGGGAACTCCAAACCCTTCGCGGAGTGGACGGTCAGAAGCGTCACCGGCGCGTCGCGCGTGTACTGGTCGACATCGGAAACGAGCGCCGCCGCGTCGATAAATTCGCGCAAGCCGCCGCCCTCCTCCTGGTCGTAGTCGACGGCGGCGTTGACGAGTTCCTGCAAGTTCTCCAGACGCCCCTCAGCCTCCTCGGTATTCTCGGCCTTCATCGCCTCCGAGTAACCTGTGTCGAGAATCGCCGCCTTAACGACTTCCGACGCCGGCTCCGTCTGCGCCAGCGCGATTAGTTTCGTGATGATCTGCTGAAAGTTCCTGAGCGCCGAGACCGCGCGCGGCGATAGACCCGGCGTCGGCTGCTCGGCGGCGGTGATGACCGCGAGCGTCTCCCAGTGCGAAACGCCGAAGTCTTTCGCGCGCCGCTCCAACTCGTCGAGCGTCTGCTTGCCGAGGCCGCGCGTCGGGCTGTTGATGACGCGCATCAGCGCGACGGAGTCGTGAGGGTTGAGCGCCAGCTTGAGGTACGAAACGATGTCGCGCACCTCGGCCCGCTCGTAGAACGAAAAGCCGCCGACGATGTTGTACGCGATCCCGGCGCGGCGGAGCGACTCTTCAAACACGCGCGACTGCGAGTTGGTGCGATAGAGCACTGCCGCGCGCGTGTCCGGCTCGCGCCGCCGATGCTCCTCGATCTTCGCCGCGACGAAGCGCGCTTCCATCTCGCCGTCGAGTGCCTGGTAGTAGCGAATGCGCTCACCCGACGGATTTGAAGTCCACAAGTTTTTACCCTTGCGCTCCGTGTTGCGTTTGACGACCGCGCCGGCGGCATCGAGGATCGTTTGCGTTGAGCGATAGTTCTGCTCCAGTTTAATAATTCTGGTGCTCGGATAGTGCTTCTCGAAGTTGAGGATGTTTGTAATGTCCGCTCCGCGCCAACGATACACACTCTGATCTTCGTCACCGACGACGCAGATATTCTGCTGCTTCTCGGTAAGGAGACGGATCATCGCGAACTGGAGGCTGTTGGTGTCCTGATATTCGTCGACGAGGATATAGCGGAAGCGTTCGTTGTAGTGTGCGCGCACATCCTGGTCTTTACGTAGCAGGCGGACGGTCTTAATCATCAGGTCGTCGAAGTCGAGCGCGTTGTTGGCGACGAGCCGCTGTTCGTAGAGCTTGAAGACGCGCGCCGCCGCCGCACGCTTTTCGTCGCCGTACTCGACGCGCGCGGCGAAGTCTTCGGCGTCGAGGCCGCTGTTCTTCGCGTGGCTGATGGTGCTCTGCACCTGCCGCGCAGCCATCCGCTGGTCGTCGTAGCCGAGGTCTTTGACGCACGCCTTGACGACGCGCACCGAATCGTCCTGATCGTAGATCGTGAACGCGCGCGTGTAGCCTTCGCCGAGGCGCTCGATGTCGCGGCGCAGAATGCGGACGCACAGGCTGTGGAAGGTCGAGATCAGCGGCGCGCTTTGCAGTCGGGCATTGCCGAGCAGCCGCTCGACGCGCTCGCGCATTTCGCCCGCCGCCTTGTTGGTGAAGGTGACGGCGAGAATGTTGTTCGGTTGGACGCCGCGCTCCGCGACAGGTAGGCGATGCGGACGGTGATGACGCGCGTCTTGCCGGAACCCGCGCCGGCGAGAATCAGCAGCGGCCCATCGGTCGCGGTGACGGCCTCGCGCTGTTGTTCATTGAGCGAAGAGAGAAGTTCCATAGACAGTTTTGAGTTTTGAGTTTTCAGTTTTCAGAAGAATAAGAGTCGGGCAGTTTGGAGTTTCCAGTGAGGGAGAAGCCAGAAAGTTTTGAGTCTTCAGTTTTGAGTGGGAAAGAGCTGGAAAGTTTTGAGTTTTGCGCGGGAAGGGCGCGAGACAGTTTTCGGTTTTTAGTTTTAAGCGGGGAAGGCATCCCGACCGAGGGTATTTACTAAAAACTAAAAACTGGAAACTCAAAACTACCACCCCTACTTAATGAGTCGCTGAATTATCTTGAATTGATTGTGGCCGGCGTCGCGGAGCAGTTCGAAGAGCACCATCTCGGTGGTGGCGGGGAGCGCGCCGCTGCCGAACATCTTGGCGAGCGCGGCCTCTCTGTTCAGCGCGTCGCGAGAGGCGATGCAGTCGGTCAACAGGTGGACGCGATAGCCGTGCGCCAGCAGGTCGTGCGTCGTCTGGTTGACGCAGACGTGCGCTTCGATGCCGCAGACGATGACGTGGCGCGCCCCGGTCGCGGAGAGGGCGGCGACGAACTCCGGCGCGCCGCAGGCGCTGAACGCGGTCTTCACAAACGGAGCGGCGTCCGACGGCAGCACGGCGCGAATCTCGTTCGCCGTTCCCCCCAGCCCCTTCGGGTATTGTTCGGTGACGAGCACCGGCACTTTAAGGAGTTGAGCCGCGTGTACCATCAGCGCGATGCGCGCCGTCATCTCCGCGAAGTCGGAGATGACCGAGCGGAATCCGTCCTGCATGTCGATGACGACCAGCGCCGCGCTCGTCAGATCAAGTGTGTTTTCGTGTCGCATTGATTTTCATTCGAAGAGAGCATTTAAGCACACGGTGCGCGTTCGGCAAAACGGGAGTGGACAATGGACAGTGAGCAGAAGGCGGAAGGCAGATGTGAAAGGAAAGCATCCTCATTCAGGTGCCAATCAGTATATCTGCTCAGCGTCCTCGGCGTTCTCGGCGGTGAGATTATTTTCAATCCTTACGGGCGGCGCGTGGAAAAATCTTTGACGTGCTGGCAGGGTTTGAGGTCAATGACTTGCGCCGCCGCTTCTGCCTCGCGGCGGAGTTTCGTGCGCGTTGCTTCGTCACGCAGCGCGGCGCGCGCCTCGGCGTCGGTCGCCTCGGCGTCAGGGGTGATGGCTTGCGCGAGCACCCAGTAGCGACCGGGCGCGAGATTGGTCAGCGCGAAACCGCCGTCGCCCGCGACCGCCGACGAAGCGTAACGCAAGGGAATGTTCGCGCGTTCGGGTTCGCTCGGCACCAGATAGACGCGCATCCGTGTGGGCAGCGGCGCGCCCTCCGTCGCGGCAGTGACCGACCCGCGCAGGGACGCGGCGCCTTCGGCGAGCACCACGGCGACGCCGTTGATGCGTTGTCCCTGGGTGAGAGTCAACATGTCGCGCGCGGCGACAGCGATCACATTAGCGGTAGTCGCGGCGGTCGTGGCATTCGCGGGTGTAGCCGGGGCGATTGTCGTGCCCGCTGTGCGCGGCGCGCCGGAACGCCGGAGCGGTGTCGCCACGGTCGCGGCTGCGCCGGAAGCATTGAGGTCGCGGACGTACCAGTCCTCGCCCGGCAGCAACACATTGAGCCGGTACTGTCCGGCATTGAGGCCTTGAATCGTGAACTCACCTTGTTCATCGGGTACTGCGTCGGCGCGCGAGAAGGGCAACGGACGAGGCGTCGTTTTTCCTTTCTTTTCTTCACGGCGGACGGCGATGAGCGCTTCGGAAGCGAGGGCGGCGTGCCCGGTCGCGTTCGCGCACGAGACGCCTCCGGCGCGGTCGGATTCGCGAAGCGGTTCGAGCGTCACGCGGCCGCTGATCGAAGCCAGCGGCGCGAGCGTAATGTTCAAGCCGGTCACGTCCGCGCCGCGCACCGTGACGCGCTGCGGGGTGGAGGCGAGGCCGACGCCTTTTCTGTCCTGAAGTCGCGCCGTGATTTCATAATCGCCGTCGGCCACGCCGTCGAGCGAAAACGAGCGGTCGTTGGAGTTGCCTGGAAGCCCCGTGAAACTTTCATTCATCCCGCTCGCGGCGTGAATCAGCGCGATGGAGATGTTGTAGTTGGAGGCCACGTCGGACGGCGGCGCGCCGGAGACTTTGCCGCTGATTGTGCGCCCGCGCTCGCTTCGATGACGGATGTCCACGCCGGTCACTTCCTGCCCGTTCTGCACGGTGACTTCGGTTGCATCGTCGCGGGTGGCAGAAGGGTGGTAGGTCGGCGCATCGCCGGCGTATGGTGACATGCGACCGTAAAACTGCTCGTTGACGCCGCCGACTGAAACCGTGTAATTGCCGGGTCGCAAGCTATAGATGCGGTAGATGCCGCGGTCATCAGTGTGCCGTGGCTGACCGTAAAAGAACGACCCCTGATCGGACGGCGGGCGTCCGTCGAGGTCGCGTACCAAGACGGCGCGCACGGGTACGGCGACGACCGGGTCGCCGTTGGCGTCTTTGACTGTGCCGGTGATGACGCCGCCTTTGGTCATCGTGATCACGACGTGTTCGCCGGGCCGGTAGTAGCGTGGCTCGGCGCTTCCGTAGGCGGGTTCAGAAACTGCGGTGTAGCCGGGGATATAGGCCCGCGCGGTGTAGAAGCCGGGGTCGAGGTTTTCGGCAACAAACTTTCCCTCCGTGTCGGTCGCCATGTTCGCCCTGCCCGGCATCATGGCGTTGGCGCGCTTCATCAGCATGACCGTCGCGTTCCCCATCGGTTGCCCGTCGTCGCTGACGACGCGCCCGGTGATTGTGCCGCGCGGCGCGCGCGAGTCATCGGCACGGGCGGGCGGGCGCGTCCTGCTTTTCTTCGTCGCGGGAGTTGGTTGATCACTCGCGGGAGCAACCGACTCTTGTGCTTCAACCATGCCGCCACTGAACGCAACGAGTGTGAAAAACATCAACGCGATGACGCGCGACGGACTCTGCGTCGCCACGACGTTTTGTCGGTGACGTTTTAGGCGCGTCGAGCTTTCGCGCGTTGAGTATTCAACTGAGAAGCTCACGGCGCGTCCTCCCTCTTCTGCGGTGCGAGGTTGAAGATCATCGTCACGTTCGATTCGCTGCTGTCACTGACTGCGACACTCTGCCGGATTTCGGGCATCGGTTGCCCGCCCGGCCCGCGCGACCACGACCCAAGGACGAGTTCGTACTCGCCGGCTGCCAGCCCTTCAATAAGAAAGCGGCCGCGCGCGTCTACCTCTATGAACTGCTTAAATTGCGAACTGTTACTATCCTGACGCCGAGCGTGAACGATCATCCGCACGCCCTCCGGCAGAACGCCGCCGACGACGTTGACCTGTCCGCGCAACATGCCCGTGCCGTAAGCGACGACGACGCGGACACCCGCCACCTGGTCGCCCGCCGCGACATCCATCCCGTCTTTTTGATCGACGCCGTTATGCTCGACGCGCACGTGTGTCAAGCCCTTCACCGGCGGATACCCACCCATCCCTATGCGCACCTTCCCCGGACGCACACCGATCAGCCGGAAACTGCCGTCCGCTGAAACTTTGGTCGGTGACCATCTCGGCGCGACGGTCTGACCCGGTTCTTCAGTGTGAGCGGATAGCGAGATTTGAGTCATCAAGCGGGCGACCAGGCTGCGGTCACTCGCGCCTTCGACGACGATGCTGCCACTGATCGTCACGCCTGTATGAACCTTAACTTCGATCCCGGTCACGTCCCTGTCAGTCACCTCAAAGATGGCGGTGTCACTATAGAGACCGTCGTTGTTGTCTCGGGTCGAGACGAACGTTCCGTAACGACCGGGCAGTACGTTGTCAATTGAGAACTCGCCGCGCGCGTTAGTCCCCATCCCCATCCCAAAGCCAAAACTGTTGAGGCGTTGCCCCTCCTTCGCTATCTTGCCGTAACCGAGTGTCAGCCCCGCGACCGGTCGGTCACTTTCAGCGTTGACGACGCGGCCCGACACTTTATATGTTTGCGCGAGCGGGCCGAGCGTGATGTCAATTTCGGTCGCTTCGCTGCCCTCCGCAACGTCGATGATTTTCGCCTCTGCCTTGTCGCTCACGTTCGGGTAGTAGACGCGCATATGAAAGCCGCGCCGTCCGCCCATCCGAAAGCCTTCGCCGGTCGGGTCATCGCCCGCTCCGACGCGGTAGCGACCGCCGGCAAGGCCATAAATGCGATAGATGCCGCGGTCATCCGTCTCCATGCCGGGGCGGAAGTTGTAGCCGAGACTTCGCGGCTGATTATTGTTGTCAAGGGGTTCGAGGTGGATATTTTCGCCAATCACCGGGTTGCCGTCGGCGTCTGTGATGCGTCCGGTGATGACGCCGCCTTTCGTAATTTGAAAGTCGAATCCTTCGGCGTGTTCGCCGGCGGCGAGTGTGACCGGTTTGCCGGGCGGCCACCCGCTGGAATCCGGCACAACCTTGTCCGGTGCGACCGGCAGGACGCTGTACCGCCCGGCGGCGATGTTGTTCAGCGTGAAGCGTCCCTCGGCGTCGGTCGTGGCTCTGGCGAGCACCTTGAATCGTGAAGAAGGCTCCGCCGAAAACAGCACCACCGGCACCCCCGGCAACGCTTTATCGCCGCCGCCCGTCACACGCCCGGTGATTGACCCGGGCGCGCCCTTCGGCGCAGAGGTTTGCCCTCGCATCGGGGTCGCAGCGAAAAGGCTGAACAGCGCCGCAAGTATCAGCCCGCGCGTGAGGTTGTTCATGATCTCTACTCCTCGGTCAACGTGATGTCAGATTGCATGATGAAGCAGATGGTTGATGAGGCGAATTCCCGGCGTTGCGCGCTATGAGCAACTGGCAAAAGTTTATCGGTATGAAAGATACATCACAGCAGCTTTCTGATTGACTGTTACTTTTGCCTTTTACCTTTTTACTTTTGCCTTACTGTTTATCAGCGGAGGCGAAAGACTACAATGTCTCTCCGACGCGCGCAAGAGTGGTCGACACGGACGCGGGATCGATTGATGATTGGTGGGTGATGTTCGACGAAGACCAACATCGCAGGTATTGCGCCCGACGGAAATTTGTAGCTCGTCGGACACCCGAGCAGCATCAATCAACCCTGTCGGCGAGCCGGGCCGGAGTTGCGACTATCGTATTTGTCTCTATAATGAAAAAACATCACGCGGGCGCGAAAACTTCGGGCCGCGTGCGGCATCAACTGGCGGCACCAGCTAAAAGATTGTCTTCTACCTTTTCATCCATTATCAAGACCGCGTTCGGATTGCAGCGCAAGGCCTCGTTCCAGCCACATGCGCGCGCCGGCCCGTTTGGTCTGCCTCGAATCTGAAAGCGGAGGTCCTCCATGAAAACCTTGTCACGGAAATTTGCAACCCTGGCCTTGAGCCTGTTGATCACAACTCTACTGGTCGGTATCACAACGATGGCACAAATTAACAGCACCCTTTCGAAACCACCGGCGGCGAAAATCGACGCCAAAAAAACCACTGTGCACGACGAAACGCTGGTTGATAATTATCACTGGCTGCGCGATAAATCGAACGCCGAAGTCATCTCGTACCTCGAAGCCGAGAACGCCTACACCGATGCGGTGATGAAGCCCTCCGCCGCGTTTCAAGAGGCGCTCTACAAAGAGATGGTCGGGCGTATCAAGGAAACCGACATCGACCCGGCGTACCGGCAGGGTGACTATCTCTATTACAAGCGTACCGAGCAGGGGAAGCAGTATCCGATCTACGCGCGAAAGAAACGCGGTGACCAGAACGCGCCTGAGCAGGTCACGCTCGAACTCAACCAGATGGCCGATGGCCTGAAGTTTATGGCCGTCGGCGACTACGAGGTAAGTCCCGACGGGAAGCTCTTAGCGTACACCACCGACACGACCGGCTTCCGCGAGCACACGCTGCAAATCAAAGATTTGATGACCGGAAAGTTGCTGCCCGAACGCATCGCGCGCGTCAACTCGGTCGCATGGGCGAGCGACAACAAGACTCTCTTCTATGTTGTCGACGACGCGCAGACGAAGCGCCCGTTCCGGCTCTACCGACACACCGTCGGTCATGTGGGTGGTGCGGAAAAAGACACTCTCGTCTATGAAGAGAAGGACGAAATGTTCAACCTCTACGTCTCGCCCACACGCAGCGGCGCGTACGTCGTCGCCACCTCGGCGAGCCACACGACTTCAGAGGTTCGCGTGATTCCGGCGGACAAGCCGTCGGCAGAGCCGCGCGTCATCGAACCGCGCGAGGCGTCCCACGAGTATTACATTGACCACCACACCGACCGCTTCTACATCCGCACCAACGAGCACGGCGCGAAGAACTTCAAGCTCGTCGCCGCGCCAATCGCCGACCCTTCCAGAAAGAATTGGAAAGAGTTGATGCCACACCGCAAGGACGTGATGCTCGAAGACGTTGATCTATTCGCGAACCATCTCGTCGTAACGTCGCGCGAAAACGGTCTGCCGGAATTAATCATCACCGACCTGCGCGACAACAAAACGCACAACCTCGAATTCCCCGAACCGGCCTACACCGCCGCCGTCAACGTCAATAAAGAGTTTGACTCCGAGATGCTGCGCTTCAGCTACCAATCGCTCGTCACGTCCCCGTCAATTTATGATTACAATATGAGGACGCGCGAGCGGCAGTTGGTTAAGCAGACGCCAGTGCTCGGCGGCTACGACCCGGCGCGGTACACGTCCGAGCGCATCCACGCGATGGCCGCGGACGGCACGCGCATCCCCATTTCCCTTGTCTACAAAAAAGATTTCCGGCGCGACGGCCAGCGCCCGATGTTCCTGCAAGCCTACGGCTCGTACGGCTACGCGCACCCGATCAGCTTCACGTCGGCCCGCCTGAGTCTGATTGATCGTGGCGTCGTCTATGCCGTCGCGCACATTCGTGGCGGCGGCGAGATGGGTAAAGAGTGGCACGATCAGGGCAAGATGATGTCAAAGAAGAACACGTTCACTGACTTCATTGCGGCCGCCGAGCATTTGATTAAAGAGGGGTACACATCCAGGGATCGTCTGGTGATTACGGGCGGGAGCGCCGGCGGTTTGCTGATGGGCGCGTCGCCAACATGCGTCCCGACCTCTTCAAAGCAATCGTGTCGCATGTTCCCTTCGTTGATGTCATCAACACGATGCTCGACGAAACGCTGCCGCTCACCGTCAGCGAGTTTCAAGAGTGGGGCAATCCGAAGGAGAAGGCCGCCTACGAATACATGAAGAGCTACTCGCCATACGAAAACATCGAGGCGAAAGAATACCCGACGATGCTCGTCAAGACTTCGCTGAACGATAGCCAGGTAATGTACTGGGAGCCGGCGAAGTACGTCGCCAGACTTCGCGCGACGAAGGCAGACAAAAACCCGCTGCTGCTGAAGACCAACATGGGTGCCGGTCATGGCGGCGCGTCGGGCCGCTACGACTCCCTGCGCGAAGTCGCCTTCGACTATGCGTTCGTCCTCAGTCAGTTGGGTGTCACGCAATGACGCCGAAGTGACGGTGGGCCTTCATTGCTTAAACCGGGCCGGCGGATGAAGAGTAACGGGCGGTGACGCTGGTGTTGTCGGGCGTGTCGGCGCAACCGCTGGCGGCGATGCAGCAATCCGGTTTCCTCAACAAGCTCGGCGCTGAGAATATTGCGGCGGATGTCTTCGGGGCGCTCAACCGCGCGCGTCGTGCTCGGCCTGACGCCGACCGACATTCACATTTCGACGATGCCGACTCGGTGACACCTCAAAAGGCACCGTTCGCGCGGGGATTGATTCGGCGGCGACGGTCGTAGAGCTTCTATTCATTCGTCACAACCGGTTCGGCCTCCAGGTGTGCGTCTCTCTACACCAGAATGTGTGCCAAGGAGTTGACATCAAGAAACTCTCTCGGCACGCATTTGAGTGGCGCGAATGTTCGGTGTTAGTAAGTGAAGAATTTAGCAAAGAGCTAATCTATGCCCAATCCTGAAGAAATCTTTGAACATCCCGAAAAGTTTTGGGCTTTTCTTACGAAGAGCGATGATAGAGACGTCGAAGGTCAACACCTTGACCACCTCATACACCTAATCAGGTTGTTTCATTTCTTCTTACTTCAATCAGCTTTGAAGCAAGACCATCGAGGAGCAGAGTTTTAGGTTTGTATGTCTAAAGGACTTGATCAGGCATTCAGTTTATCAAATCTTAGACGTGCATGGCTGTGGACTCTAACCAGCGACGAATCGCTATTCAAAAACTACTACCGTCATATATACCGAGCGTACTCTTTAGCAGAAGAAGCGAACTTAAACGACTGGTAGTGGCTCACTGGCGTGAGAGGATGTAAACTCTCGCGCATGGTCAAACTTAAATGCTATCACTGCGGCAGCGACCATCTCGCCCGCAATGGCTTAACCCAGAATGGTAAACAACGCTAT
>Ga0136614_10000116_pt1 | contig 31138 bp, 26 predicted proteins | sample AntDrymUQ2792106_2_FD_106643 | JGI IMG/M metagenome (GOLD analysis project Ga0136614, IMG submission 106643) | Polar desert sand microbial communities from Dry Valleys, Antarctica - metaG UQ279 (21.06) | ecosystem: Environmental > Terrestrial > Soil > Desert | place: Antarctica: Dry Valley... | reverse complement strand
CGATGGCCTTGATCCCTTCTAGCCCAAGGGTTCGAGGCCATTCTCTCCAACAACCGAGCCCACCTCAGCGACCGCCACGCGCCGACTTCTTCAGGTCGAAGTAGCTAATGACGCGGGGTAAGCCTCGGGCTATTCCCCGCACGATTCGGTCTGCTGCTGCTAGCGGTTCCCAGGTGGAGTTGCTGCTGGCGTTGCGGGATGGGTTGGCCGGCGAGTTTGATGAGGCTGTTCCGGCGCGTGACCTGGCCGCGTTGACGAAGCGGCTAATGGAGATCGTTAGGGAGATTGAGGCTGTTGACGCTGCTGGGCGGGGTGACGGGATCGGGGGTTGCCGCCGTCGTCGCGGATGCGTCATGGCCTGCCGCCTTGGAGGTCTGCTGTAGACCCCCTGGGGAGGGAACCCATCCGACCCCCGGCGGACACTTCCCTCGGTAGGGCCAATACCCCCCGTCACTTCCAGTACCCGTGTGGAGGCCCCCTGTGAGTGATCTGGGGTTTCGCGTCGCCCGTCCGGCCCGTCGTCCCTGCACAGGTCAAGTGTGGAAATTCGAGGTCCGGAGAGAAAGGGGGCCTATCGGCGAGGTGCCCGCGTGTGATGTCGAGGGGGCCCTGGCGTGGGGGGTGTCGTCCCGTACGATCGCCCCCATCGTCGGAGTGGGTCGGAGGGACGATTGATGCCGACCGTCAGTCAGTGTGTCAAATGACACACCTGACGCCCGCCGATGAGTGCGACCCGAGAACAACAAACGCCCCGCTCTCATGTCGAGAGCGGGGCGTCTGTCTGATGCGTTGTGTGCTACTCCCCGAGCATCCGGTCTGCCGCCTTCAGCAGAGTCGCGGCCAGCCCCCGTGCCTCCCCCGCCAACAGCAGAACCGTCGTGTCACCGCCGGGCCCGTCCTGGAACTGCACCTCAACGACGCTGTCTCGAACCACGCCGGTCAGCAGCCGGTCGTTGACTCGGAACAGCTCGCCTGTTTCGGCGCCCCCGCGGAGGCAGATGGAGTAGGTGCCTTGATGCGGCCGCGTCGTAACACCGTCCACGCGCTGGTACGCGCCCAGCCACACCGGGCTTACGACGACGTCGAAGTGCGCAGGGTCTGTCTCGGCCGGGTCGTGTCCGCTGCACCATCTCGGGCAGGTGAGCAGGTTCTCGGTCACAGCGCACCCTCTGTCACACGCTCGATGAGGTCCTCAGCCAGCCCCGCCAGTTTGCCGATCGGCGTTACCGCGGCCAGAACCTCGCACCAACTGTTGGCGAGCTTGTGCGCCTCGGGCACGGTCAGCCGCATGTTGCCGACGAGCACCTCCTGGGGCGCGCTGCGGGCCAACCGCAACTCACCGTCGATCACGCTCAGGTGGTCGTAGGTGTCGACCTCCACCTTGATCGGCGTCGGCTCATCGGCAGTGAAGTCGGATTCCTCCACGGCGATCGTGGTAGCCATGAGCTGTACCGCATGCCGCACGGGGCTTCCTGCCGGTCGCTAGCCCACGTGGGCGTCTTCCACACGGTCTTCTCGGTGTCGTTGGTCTGCTGGGTGCTGGTCACTGTTGACGCCTCAGTCCAGGATATTTCAGGCGGCAGCGCTTATCCCCTGGCCGTGTATCCCGTTGAGCCGCATAGCGTTCGGGCGGTTGGAGTACGCGACTACCTGGACTAGGCCTTACGGGCTGGCGGTCGATCTCTGTCGATCGGCGCGTCCGCGCTTCCGCCCGGGCCGCACTCGCGGACGAGACGGTGACTCTTCAGTCACGCGGCCGTCATTGGGCGTGTCCGGCACGGTCTGCCGAGGCGATCCGGTAGGAACATCAAGTGGGCAACCGCGGGTCGGACGACCGATGGGTCCACCGACCGCCCGACCCGGGTTTCCCATCACGTCCGGTTCGGCCGGGTATCGCGGCAGCCCCCCGATCCTCAGCCAGTCACCCGTCGCCCACGCGGTCGCCTGCCCCACCGGTCCGGTTCACTCCACGACGGGCTGGGCCTCTGCTCATCGGCCTGGTGATCGGTCTGACCGTGGGGCTGCTCGTCGGTCTCGCGATCGGCGGAACCGGCGGCGCGACGGGCTCAACGGGGTTGCCGTCGGCCGACCGGTCCGCCGCGCTGACGGTGGCAGAACCCCCGGTCGCGGCAACACCGACCGTGCTGAGTTCAGTCGGCGGGAGCGACGGGCGCTGGGTCGCGTTGACCTTCGACGACGGCCCGGACTCCCGCTACACACCCGAGGTACTCGCCCTGCTGAAGCGCCATGAAGCGGTCGCGACGTTCTGCATGGTCGGGGATCAGATCCCTGGCAACGAGGCGCTGATCCGTGAGGTTGCCGCTGCGGGCATGGCCCTGTGCAGCCACACCAGCACCCATGACCTCGAACTGCCCGGCAGGCCCTTGGAACAGATCATGAGCGAGATTGTCGGGGCCCAGCGTGACCTGGCGGCGGCAGCGGGTGCCCCGGTCAACTACTACCGCGCCCCAGGCGGCAACTGGTCCCCCACCGTGTTGGAGGTGGCTGCAACCCACGGCATGCAGCCGCTCGGTTGGTCTGTGGACACCCGAGATTGGACCGCGCCGGGCGTCGAGGCGATCCTTGATGCCGTCGACCGCCAGCTGCAACCCGGCGGGGTGATCCTCCTGCACGACGGAGGCGGCAACCGGGACCAGACCCTCGCCGCCCTCGGGGTACTGCTTCCGCGCCTGATCGAGCAGGGCTATCGGTTCGGCTTTCCTGCAGCGGTCCCGCCGTCGGCTTGAATCTGATCGAGGCGACTCGAGTTGGAGTGCCTGCCCCTACCGGCAGGCGGCGACAGTGACCGTGTCAGAGAAGCTCCGACCACCCTGGGACCGGACGACCACCCGAGCAGTGTTGTCGACGGTGTTGTCGAGCGATCCGCTCGACCAGTGATAGTCGGTGCCGAACGAGACCCGACTCGGCCGGGAGCCGTCGAGGGTGATGTTGGCGGTGTTGGGACCGGCGTAGTCGTAGCCGCTGAGGTCCAGTGTGATCACGGTGCCGTGCCTGCCGGAGCAGCTTCCGGCAAGTTCACCCGACTGCGCGGCGGCGGCGTGCCCGGCGAAGGCTACGGCCAGGGCGGCGAAGGCGGAGGTGCCGGCAAGAAGCGCGGACGCTGCGACGTTCTGAGTATGCATGGTGGATCCTTCGGGTTAGGGCGCTGTCCGCCTGGGCCGTCGGCCGAGTGGAGGCTGTTCTCGCGACTACGAGCAGTTATATGCCTCGGTTGCCAACAAAAAACCGGTACACTACACATGGTAACTGCGAATGGTCCAACAGCCTAGTTCAGGTCACGCTAAATAACCATCGCCGGGAATTAGTCCCGCTGGTTCGACCGCATGATCACTCCATGTAGCACTGCCCAGCTGGGTGCGAGACGAAGCACCACGCGTTGACCGATCGTCGCCGCCACCTCAGCCGACGCCGATCGCAACACAGTCGAAACGTGCCGGCCCGCCAGGACAGGTACCGTCGAGGAACAGGTGTCCTCGTGACATCCGTGCTGAAGGGACCGACACGCCGAGAGTCTTCGGGGTGACGTGCACCGCAGCGGGAACATCCGCAGTCATGCTTGCGTCGTATGTAGGGCAGAGCCGAGTTCCAGCACCACCCGGGAACGAGTTAAACGAGAGGTAGCGCCGTGACACCAACATTGACCCCCATCGCTACTCGTGACGATCCGCAGACCCACGCGGACCGCTGCGACCGCTGCGGTGCCCGGGCCAAGGTGCGCGTGCTCCTTGCCGGCGGCATGGACCTGACTTTCTGCGGACACCACGCGCGGGAATACGACGCCAAACTTCGTGGCGTGGCGGTGGAGTTCGTGGATCTCGGCGCCAGTGACGTACCGGCTGCCAAGGAGTCCCGGAACTGAACGCGGCGTGGCCGCCCGCCACGCGTCAGATGGCCGACCGGACTGTCCCCGGCGGCGTCTTGGCTCCGCACAGCACATCACCGCGTGACCCGTACCCTTGTCTACAATGACCAGCCCGCCCACCCCTCCTGCTGACCCCTCCCCGACACCCCCCGCATCTCCTCGCTGGTGGGCGCGGAAGCGAGTCTGGATTCCGGCAGTGCTGCTGGTCGGCTGCGGCCTGCTCTACACCGGCGATCTCCTGCTGGCAGGCGACAGCATTCCGCGCAACACCGGCGTCGGGGGCGTGCTCATCGGCGGACTCTCCGAAGCCGAGGCCGCCGCCGTACTCGAAGAGGAACTCTCCACGTCGATCAGCGCGCCGCGTGACGTCTCGGCGGGCGAAATCTCCGGGACCGTCAACTCTGGAGCGGCGGGTATCACCCTGGATGTCGATGCGACGGTGCAGGCGGCGGCCGGACAGCCGTTCAACCCCCTGAGTCGGCTCCTCTCTCTCTTCCTCGAGCGCGACGTGGCACCGGTCCTGTCCGTGGACGAGGAGTTGTTGGGCCGTGCGATCGACGAGTTCGCGAGTACCAGCGATCGGGCTGTCATCGAGGGGGCGATCGCGTTCGAGGGGATCGAGCCGGTCGCGGTCGATCCGGTCCCCGGAGCAGCACTGGACAGATCCGGTGCAGCCACCGCTTTCCTCGACGGCGTACGCGACGATCCCGCGAACCGAGCCGACGAGCCGATCGAGCTACCCGTCGACGAGATAGCGGTCACCATCACCGCTGAAGAGGTCCAGGAAGCACTGACTTCCATCGCCGGCCCGGCCCTGGCAGCGCCGATCCTGGTGGCCGCACCGGCCAGTGAAGCAGCAACTGGCGCGACGGTGGAGATTCCGGTGACCGCCATCGCAGCCTCCCTGCGCTTCACGCCCGACTTCGCCGGTCAGCTCGAGGCGACGATTGATCCGGCCGCCTTGCAAACGGCGATGGGCGATAAGCTGGCCCCGTTGACCACGCCGGCGCAGGATGCCAGGTTCGAGATCGTGGCCGGGGCCATGACCGTCGTGCCGTCGGTGGATGGCACCAGCATCGACCTGCCGACGCTGTCGCAGACGATGTTGGACGTTCTGTCCCAACCCGCTCCGCGCCAGGTCGAGGCGCCGTTGACGGCCGCGCCCGCGGCGCTGACCACCGAAGCGGCCGAGGCATTGGGCATCACCGAGGTGGTCAGCTCGTTCACCACCAACTACACGTCCAGGGCCAGTGGCGAGAACATCCGGGTCGTGGCCGCCGAGGTGAACGGCGCGCTGGTGCTGCCGGGGGACACCTTCAGCCTCAATGGCTACACAGGCCCCCGTACCGAGGCGCAGGGGTATATACCGGCCGGCGTCATCATCAGCGGCGAATTCCAGGAGGCAGTCGGCGGCGGGGTCAGCCAGTTCGCGACCACGACGTTCAACGCGGTCTTCTTCGCCGGTCTCGAGGACGTGTATCACAAGCCGCACTCGTACTACATCAGCCGTTACCCGGCCGGACGCGAGGCGACGGTCTTCTACGACTCGATCGACCTGGTCTTCGGCAACGATCAGCCCACCGGCATCTACATCCAGACGATCTGGCAGCCCGGGTCGCTGACAGTGACCTTCTGGGGCACCAAGCAGGTCGACGTCGAGTCGGTGAGTAGCGAGCGACGCAACTTCCGGAGCCCGCAGAGACAAGAGAAGCCCGACGACGGTGAGTGCACCCCGTCTAATGGCTCGACCGGGTTCGACATCACCGTCACCCGGATCTTCCAGCAGCTGGGAACCGGAGCCACGTTGCGAACCGAAGACTTCGTGACCCGGTACAACGCCGAGCCGAACATCGTCTGCGTCCGCGTACCACCACCGCCCACGCCTTCCGGTCTGATGTCTCCCGACCCCACCCCCGTCGACCGTCGACACACCCGCGCCGGCCTGGCCCAACGGTCGTCCAACCGGCCACCGGCCCGATCACGAGGGTAAGTTCGTCCGGAACTCGTTGCTAGCGGCGGGTCTGTGAGAACCGGGCTCATCCAGGGTACGGTCGCCACGCTTACGCCTAATCTGGACTGTCCCGTCCGTCAACTCAGGAGGAATCCGCATGGCTCAGGTCGACCGACGTACCGTCCTCAAGGCCGGAGCAGTTGCAGCTCTGGCGGGTCCGTTCGCCGGCTTCTTCGCCCGGCAAGCAAACGCCGCTCCGAGCGCGACCGCCGGGCCGGCTCTTGTGCCGACAGCCGATCTCCGCGACGGCGTGACGCGCCTCGCCTTGCCCCGAGGCTTCTCCTACCGCTCGTTCCAACCCACCGGCGAGCCGCTGCGCGGTGGCGCGACAGTCCCGGGGCGCCACGATGGCATGGCGGCCTTCCAGGGTCCCGTCGGCACGTCCCGCCTGGTCCGTAACCACGAGATCCTAGGCTCGGGGACGCCTTTTGCCACGACGCCGACGCCCTACGACTCCGGAGCACTGGGCGGGACGGTGAACACACTCGTCACCGGTGAGGGCCGCGTGCTTGATTCCTACCCGAGCCTCACCGGGACCCAAGGCAACTGCGCAGGCGGACCGATGCCCTGGGGCAGCTGGGTAACTTGCGAGGAGACCATCAACGGCCCGGACGTCTTCGACGACTTCAATCGTGGGGACGCTCCGCCCGACACGTACGTGATCAACAAGGCACTGAAGAAGCCGCACGGCTACTGTTTCGAAGTACCGTCCGACGGTGTCTCCACGGCCGAACCCGTCCGAGCGGCGGGTCGGTTCTCGCACGAGGCGATCGCCTTCTCGCCGAACGAGGACGTCTTCTACCTGACCGAGGACGATTTCGGATTCCCCAGTGGTTTTTACCGCTACGTCCCGCCGCAGCGGCCCGGGCCCACCCGTCGGCTGCTCGACGGCGGTCGGCTGTTCATGCTGGCCGTAAGGGGATTGCCGGAGGCGCGACTCGAAGCGGCGGGAAGAACAGGTCTGCGGCTCCCGGTCAAGTGGGTCGAGATCGCTGACCCCGACCCGAACTTCCCCCTGAACCGGAGGCGCACCAAGCCCACAGTGACGAATGATGAAGCAATTCATGCGGTGGCCGAGCAGGGTTGGGTTCAGGGCGCTGCTTACTTCTCCCGGCTCGAGGGAGCGACCTACGACAGCGACATCGTGTACTTCGTGTCGACCCAGGGTGGCGGTGAACGGGCCCCGTGGGAGCGGGGAGATCCTGCCGTTCCCTTTCCGGGCTTCGGAAACGGGTTCGGCCAGATCTGGGCCTATCACACCCGTAGTGAGCTGCTCGAGCTCGTCTACGTCTCACCCGGACCCGATGTGCTTGACTTCCCGGACAACATCACTACCAGGAACGGCGTCCTGGTGATCTGTGAGGACAGCACGAATGGCAACTATGTGCGAGGGCTCACCCCGAATGGCGTCCTGTTCGACATCGCCCAGAACCTGATCCCAAAGGGCACCGACATCGGCGGTGACGAGTTCGCCGGGTCGACGTTCAGCCCGGACGGACGCACGCTCTTCGTCAACATCCAAGCCAGCAGCGGCCTGAGCATCGCTATCTTCGGTGACTGGGCCGGGATGGGTCTCTGATTCGAGAACCACCATCACCTCGAGCCAAGCGCCTGATCCGCGACACACCTGAGGGCGCCCGAGGCAGTAGGCAGCCGCCTCGGATGCGCGTCGGTGCAGACTGGGCGGTGTGAGCAGCCAGACCGCGACCTCGCCGGTAGGAGGACCGGTGCCGACGTCGGCACCGACCACCGACGCGCCCAGCAGTGGTTACGTCGCGCAGCCTGCGCATGACGTAGCCGCTGCGCGGAACCACCGTCGGTTCGCGCCGCTCTCGGTGCTCGGCCGGACTTTGTCCAAGGCGTGGAACGACCGCATCCTCGGGCTGTCAGCCGAGGCCGCATTCTGGCAGTTGTTGTCCCTACCACCCCTACTGCTTGCGCTGCTGGGTTCGTTGGGGTACCTCACCGCGGTCCTCGGCGCTGATGCGGTCACCATCACCGAGGACCGGCTCACCGACTGGCTGTCCAGCATCGTCACGACCGACGTGATCGACTCCATCGTGCTGCCCACGGTGAACGAAGTTCTCAGCCGTGGCCGTTTGGACTTGATCAGCCTCGGTTTTGCCATCTCGCTGTGGGTCGGATCTTCGGCCATGGCGACCTTCGTCAACACCATCGTCATCGCCTACGACCAGCGCGATGTCCGGGGACCGGTCCGGAGCCGCTTGCTGGCCCTGTGGCTGTTCATCGCTTTCGGGCTGACCGCAGTGCTCACCCTGCCACTCCTGCTGCTGGGGCCGGGACTGCTGTTGTCCTGGTTTCCGCAGGAGTACCAAGGCACGATCGATTTTCTGATCACCCTGGTCTATCCCGTTGTGGTCTGCCTGCTGATCGTCGTGATGCTGGCCAGCCTCTACCACGTCGTCCTGCCCCGTCGGCTGCCGTGGCGACGCCACGTTCCCGGAGCCGTTTTCGCAATGGTGGTCTTCGTGCTCGGTGCCTGGGGACTGCGGATCTATGTGTCGTACTTCTTCGCCACCACCGTCCCGTACGCCGCCCTGGCGGCCCCGATCGCAGCCCTGCTCTTCTTCTTTCTGCTGGGGCTGTCCATACTTCTCGGTGCCGAACTCAACGCTTCCATCCAGACCAGATGGCCGGCTCCTCCGCGAAAGATCGACCGGCGGCGCTCAGCTCGGCAGGCGATGGAAGCCGAGCGATCTGGTGTCACGATGCTGGCGCTCTGAGCGGCCGAGGTCACTCCTTGCGGAGTTGGGCGTAGATCTCCTTGCACGGTTCGCAGACCGGGCTACCCGGCTTGGGTGTCTTGGTCACCGGAAAGATCTCACCGCACAGCGCCTGGACCATGGATCCCAGTACGGCACTTTCGGCAATCTTGTTCTTCTTGACGTAGTGGAAGACCTCGTCCGGGGAGTCGTTTTGCCGATCGCGGACCTCGGGTCGCTCGATCGTCTCGGTGCTGGTCGTCACCGCCACCATGATGCCAGCTTAGGCTGCCGCGAGCTGAGAGGAGTCAGGAGTGTTCCCGATCCATCGCCACCCGCATGTGGCAGAGGCGCTGGCGCAGGGACGGCCGGTCGTCGCCCTGGAGAGCACTCTGTTGGCTCACGGCTTGCCGCGGCCCGGGAACTTCGAGACCGGCCGCGAACTCGAGGAGGTCGTCCGCCGGCACGGCGCGATACCGGCGACGATCGCGCTGCTCGACGGCGTGGCCCACATCGGGCTGTCCGGCGAGGAGCTGAGGCGAATCTGCGATGCCCCGGACCTGACGAAACTGAGCCTTCGGGATCTGCCGATCGCCGCCGCACTCGGTCGGAGCGGTGCGACGACGGTGGCCGGTACCGCCGCGCTGGCCAGCGCCGCGGGAATCTCGCTTTTCGCCACCGGAGGCCTCGGTGGTGTGCATCGCGGGGCGCGGGACAGCTTCGACGAGTCGGCCGACCTGGACGTACTGGCCCGCACGAGAATCGTGGTCGTCTGCGCCGGGGTGAAGTCGATCCTCGACGTGCCGGCGACCCTGGAACGGCTGGAGAGCCTCTCGGTGGGAGTGGTGGGGTATCAGACCTCGGCCTTTCCCGGCTTCTACGTCACCGAGTCCGGGTCGATGCTGGACTGGCGTTGCGAGACTCCCGAGGAGATCGCGCAGGTCTTCGCGGCCGCGGACGGCTTCAGCCCGGGCGCGTTGGTCGTCGCGAACCCGCTCCCGCTGGATCGACAGATGGACCCTGGCCTGCACGACACGGTGTTGAGCTATGCGGTCTCGGCGGCCGTCGAGGCAGGAGTGACCGGCAAGGACGTCACGCCCTATGTTCTGGACCGCTTGCACATAGCCAGCAACGGGCGGACCCAGGAGGTGAATGTGGATCTGGTGCACCGCAATGCCGCCTTGGCCGCCGAGATAGCCGTGGCGTACACGAAGCTGGATGACTGACCAGTCGCGAAGGCCAGTGCGCGATGTGCTTGTCGTCGGGGACATCAACTTCGATGTCCTGGTCCGTCCCGAACGGCCGATCGAGCACGGCACAGATGTTTCCGCCGAGATCCGGCAGCGACCAGGCGGCGCGGGGGCGAACGTGGCGGTCGGTCTGGGGCGTCTGGGCGTGGCCACCACACTTGCCGGATGCGTCGGGTCGAGCGACTCGGAACCGATCAGCGACCGCATTCGCGCGGCCGGTGTGCAGCCGGCCCTGCGTGGGGTGAACGACATTCCTACCGGCGCCATCGTCGCGATCATCGGCGCGGACGGCGAGCGCAGCATGGCCAGTGATCGCGGCGCCAACCTCGCCCTGACCGAAGCCGACCTTCCCGAAGCTCTGATCGCCGCGCACCGGCACCTTCACGTCTCGGGATACACCCTGTTTGAGCCCGGTACGCGCGGCGCTGCGGTGACCGCGATCGGGCGGGCGCAGGCGCTGGGCCGGACCGTGTCGGTCGATCCAGCGTCGGTGGCGCCGCTGCGCGGGTACGGCGTCGAAGCGTTCCTGACCGACATCGGGGGCATCGATGTGCTGCTGCCCAACACCGAGGAGGCGCAGGTGCTCAGCGGCTTGATGGACGTCGAGCAAGCAGCGCTGTGCCTGGCTGGAAAGTTTCCGATGGTCGCGGTGACCTGCGGTGCTGCTGGAGCGCTGTGGGCCGCTCACGGTCTTGTGCTCCGACGACCGTCCCTGGCCGGTCCCGGCCAAGTCCTGGACACATCCGGAGCCGGGGATGCCTTCACCGCCGGGCTGCTGGCCGCCTGGCTGGACGGTCGATCCCCGACCAGCTGTCTGGACGCGGGTCAGCGGTCAGCTGCCGCGGTGGTCACCGGCTGGGGCGCCCAATAGACGCTCGGAGGACCGGGGCGGCGCTGAGCCGCCGGAATCAACCCACTCCGGACAGCACCGACACGAACCAGATCGCGACGGCAATGACACCGGCCAGGAGCTCGATCAGCAGACCGATGCCGATCGCTCTCAGGGTGGCCAGCGTGGAGCGGCCCGCGGCTCGAGAGCTGGTAAGTCGCCGAAGCTCACCGAGATAGATGCCGGCCACCGCACCGACGAGTAGCCCGATCACCGGGATCACGAAGAATCCGACGATGCCTCCGAGCGCACCGAGGACCAGCGTCGACGCCGGCGCCCCAGCCTGGCGCAGCGTCCGACTGGGCAGCACGTACTTGGCCACCGTGCCCACAGCAAGAACCACGGCCATGAAGCCGAACACGACCCACGGACCGGCTCCTTCGGCCAGGATCGCCCAGCCGAGGCCCGCCACGGCGACCAGCAGTAGCCCCGGGATCACTGGTATCACCACGCCGACGAGCCCAACCGCCATGGCGAGCCCGATCAGGACAAGGGTGCCGACATCCACGAGTGCAGCCTTTCAGCCGGCCGCACGATCTATGCAATTGCCCCCTGAGCACCCGCTCGAGCGAGCGTTGCGAGGCGAGACGTGACGGCGTCGGGTGCCTCAGTCGGCGTCGATGATCCGGTTGGAGGCAATTTCCGTCCTGGGCGAAGGGCGCGGTCCCGACAATGCGTTCTGGTCCGCACGAAACCGGTGGGCATCGCGCAACTTCTTCGGTGGCCGGTCATTCGCAACCAGGACCGCGATCCCCGGCAGGACGATCGCCAGGATCGCGAAGACGGCCATCACCCACAGCGTCTGGTAGAAGACCGTGGCCAGGATCAGACACATGGCGCGCACGGCCATCGTGATGATGTAGCGCCGCTTTCGGGCGTCATGCTGTTCGGGGAGGCTAGGGGCGGCCTCGGTGATCAACACCGGCTCGTCGCCCTCCCGTTCGCGATTCACGTCGCGGTGGTGGTCACGGTGGTCCTGGCGTCAGTCTTGGCCGCGGCCTTCTGCTGCTGCTTGTGGTCGCGGACTCGGAGCAGCGAGTCCGCATCCACGATGTCGGCGACGGACAGGTACACCCCGTCCTCGCCGAACTCACCGGCCGCCTCGCGCCAACCCGTCGGACGGATCCCCCGCTGCTTACCCAGGAGAGCCAGATAGATCGCCGCCTTCTGCCCGCCGAAACCAGGCAGCGCGGTAATGCGGGCCAACAGTTCCTCGCCATCCGCGACGCCGGCCCACAGCTGATTCACATCTCCGTCGTAGTCGGCGACGAGAACCCGGGCTAGGCCCTGTACCCGTCCGGCCATGGAGGTTGGAAAGCGGTGCAGAGCGGGGCGCTGCGCGAAGATGGCAGCCAGGGCATCGGAGTCGTAGTCGGCGAGTTCTCGAACGTCCAACTCGTGGCCCAAACGTTTCGTCAGCTCCAGGGGCGAGGAGAATGCCTTTTCCAGCGGAATCTGCTGATCTAGGACCATGCCGATCAACAGGGCCAGCGGATCGCGATCAAGGAGCGCATCGGCTTCGCTGTTCTGACTGAGCGTGACCAGCATCCCATGCCCCCTCGAGTCGGCGTGCAGCCGAGGTTACGCCGGGTTTCGGGCCCCTTGCCGTCCGGGCGAACTCTGCTGAGCCTCTGCGCCGAACGTTATGCGGAGAGTGGAACACCTGAGCGGGAAAAACGTTGAACAAGGTGAGACCGAGAAGGACTACCAGCACCCAAGATCCAAAGAGGCCACAGGCGTGGCAGAAACGGATGACCACGTGACCGTCGTCCAGTCCAGCGACCGAGACACCGTATCCATGCAAGCCGTGTCCGGCGGCTCGAGTTCGTCCGACTCCGGCGGAGTGATGTCCACCGACCTCGTCCGGGTCTACCTCAACACGATCGGCAAGACCCCGCTGCTCACCGCGGAACAGGAAGTCGACCTCTCCAAGCGGATCGAGGCCGGGCTCTACGCCGAACGGCTGTTGATCGAGGCCACCCGCCTGTCGGCCGCCCGGCGCAGGGACTACCAGGCGTTGGCCGAGGACGGCCGCGGGGCGAAGAAGGCCATGCTCGAGGCAAACCTGCGCTTGGTTGTCTCGCTGGCCAAGCGCTACACCGGTCACGGAATGTCTTTCCTCGATCTGATCCAGGAGGGCAACCTCGGCCTGATCCGGGCCGTAGAGAAGTTCGACTACGCCAAGGGCTTCAAGTTCTCCACCTACGCCACCTGGTGGATCCGGCAGGCGATCACCAGGGCGATGGCCGACTCCGGTCGTACCATCCGGCTGCCCGTTCACCTCGCAGAGCAGGTCAACAAGGTTGTACGTACCCGGCGCCGGATCCAGCAGACCTTGGAGCGCGAGCCGACCCACGAAGAAATCGGGCTGGAGCTCGACATCACCCCCGAGCGGGTCGCCGAACTTCTCGACCACTCGCGCGATCTGGTCAGCCTCGACCAGGCCGTTGGAAGTGACGAGCAGTCGCGCTTCGGTGATTTCATCGAGGACGCCGACGCGCCGGTCGCCGAGGACGCGGTCGCCTTCCAGATGATGCGCCAGGACCTCGGAACGGTGCTGGACACGTTGGACGAGCGCGAGCGCAAGGTCGTCACGGCACGCTTCGGCCTGGATGGGACGCCACCGCGGACGTTGGAGCAGATCGGGCGGGCCTTTGGCCTGTCCCGCGAACGAGTCCGTCAGATCGAGCGCGACTCCATGGCCAAGCTGCGACGCCCCGAGCGTGCCGACCAGCTGGGCGACTACCTGACCTGAGCCGCACGGGCTCCGGTTCCAAGTCCGACCCGAGCCAAAGGGCGGTTCGCTACACAACGAGCGCTTTGGGGGCGGTCCAAGGGCGGTTCGCTACACAACCGGCGTCACGATGAGCTAGCTTCCGACTGGCTCACTGCGATCGGCTCGGCGGGGCGCTTCCTCGGCTCGGGCCGAGGGCGGCCGGATGTGCACCTGCGGATTCTCGATCTGGGCCCCCCGCGAATGGGCACGCACGGTGCACCGCAGCCGTCCGATCTCCGGTACGTCGTCGCACAGGCGGGTGGCGCGGAGCAGGACATCCTCGATGGCAGCCGCGTCCACCGGGACCGCTCCGCCGTAGCCATCGAGCAACGGCCAGGCTGCCACCGATCTGATCAACTCCGCAGCGTCGACATCGGACAATGGTAGGGCGCGGTACGCACGATCGGCGAACAGCTCGATGGGCACTCCGGACACCCCGAAGGACACCACCGCGCCGAACGAGGGATCGTCGGAGATCTCCACGGCGGTGGCCACACTGTCCGAACCGGGATCCAGGTCGTCGGCGCGAACCGGCAGTGCGTAGCTGGCCAGCAGATCCTTCGTCTCAGCACCCGCCAGCTCCCGTCCCTCCGGATGGTCGGCCAGGACCCGAGCCACCAGCATCCGGGCTCGGTCGGGTTCAGTGCCGGGCAACTCCGGGAAATCCCCTACCGGCTGGGACCGCCAGTGGCTGTAGCGCACCGTCTGGGCCAACGCGGCAACCGCTCGGTCGACCGGGAACGAGGGCACCGAGCCACGGAGCGCCACCTCGTTCTCGCCGGCCCGCACGAGGGATGCCGGCAATCCGTCACGGCCCAGAAAGGTCGCCACAATCGGCTTGTCCGCGCTGCCGGCCAAGTCCACAAGCGCCCGCGCGTAGCTGTCCTCCGCGCGGCTGACCGGCGTGACGAACACCGCGATCAGCGCGTCGACCTCGGGATCGGTGAGTGCCGCCCGGGTCGCCGCGGCGAACTGCTCAGGGGTGCCGTCCGCGCCGATGTCGACCGGTGCCGATCGGGCCAACCTCAGGCCGTTACCCAGCAACGAGTCGACGGCCAGGAGCCCGACGGCCGTGGAGTTGCCGACCACCGCCACCCTAGGTCCACGCGGCAACGGCTGATGAGCGAGCAACGTCACGACGTCGAAGAGTTGGGCCACCGTGTCCACCCGAACGATCCCGGTGGAGGCGAACAATGCCTGAACGCTGCTCTCGGCCAGCGCAGGCGAGGTGCCCTCGAGGCTGGGCGTCGTACCGGTGTGCCGACCGCTCTTCACGACCACGACCGGTTTGGTGCGGGCGACTCGACGAGCCAGGCGGGCGAACTTGCGCGGGTTGCCGAAGCTCTCCAGGTGCAAGGCGATGACCTCGGTGGCCGGATCAGTCGCCCAGAACTGCAACAGGTCGTTCCCGCTGACGTCGGCCCGGTTTCCGGCCGAGACGAAGCTGGACAGCCCGATGCCGAGCGTCTTGGCGCGCTCGAGCAGCGTGGCCCCGAGGGCACCGGATTGGGAGAAGAAGCCGATCCGGCCGGCCGACGGGGCCGCCGATGCGAGACTGGCATTGAGCTGGAACTCCGGATCGGTGTTGATGATCCCGAAACAGTTCGGCCCGACGATCCGCATCCCCGAACCCCGCGCGGTGGTGACCAGTCGGCGCTGGGCCAGCAGCCCCTCCTCGCCTCGTTCGGCGAACCCGCCGGACATCACGACGATCCCGCGTACGCCACGAGCCCGGCAGTGCCCGACGACCTGAGGCACCGCCTCGGCCGGGACCGTCAGGACGGCCAGGTCCACGTCGTCGGGTACGGCGAGGACCGTGGGATAGGCCGCCAGGCCTTGCACTGTGCCGGCCTGGGTGTTCACCGGGATGACCTTGCCGCGGAACCCACCGGCAAGCAGATTCGCCAGCACCGCGTAGCCGATCTTGGCTGCGTCGTTGCTGGCACCGATGACGGCCACCGACCTCGGCGTCAGCAGCCGAAGGATCGAGCGCGACTCGGCTCGATGCTCGCGTTCGTAGCGAACCGCGCGCAGCGTGTCGGTGGGGGCGATGTCGAAGACGAGATGGACCACGCCTTCCTCGTACGACCGGGAGGGCTGGTATCCGGCCGCACGAAAGATCGAGATCATCCTGCGGTTCTCAGCGAGTACCTCGGCGACGAACCGGCGGATGCCGCGCTCCTGTGCGGCAGCAGCCAGATGTTCCAGCAGGACCGACCCGAGACCACGGCCCTGGTGGGCATCCTCGACCAGAAACGCCACCTCAGCCTCGTCGCGGTCGGCGAGGCGCTCGTAACGGCCGACCGCGATGACGTCGTCACCCAGTAGCACGATCAGAGCGACCCGGTCATGGTGGTCGACGTTGGTGAATCTGAACAGGTCCTTGTCCGACACCCGGGGGTAGGGCCCGAAGAAGCGCAGGTACCGGGTGCGCTCGGAACTGCGGGCGTGCAGCCCGAGCAGACCGTCGGCGTCGGCGGGGGTGATCGGGCGAATGTGCACCGTGGCCCCGTCGGCGGCCACGACGTCGGCTTCCCAATCGAGGGGGTAGTCATACGGCGAGCCGGATTCGGGTACCTCGCCGGAGCCGGACACGCGCGGACTCAGTCTCGCGGATCGTCCGGATCGAGCCCGAGCAGAGGGAAGCTGGCTCGTCGGGTCCGCTGGATCGCCGCGTCGAGGCCGTCCGACCCCCCCGGCTCCCAGGGGAGGTAATCCGCCGACTCGTCCTCGGTCATCCGCGTCGGCGGGATCGCTCGCAGCTTGCGCCTGCGAACGTCGTCCAGCCACTCCGCAGGGATCGTGGTCTCCGGGTCGACGGGAGTCCCACCCACGATGCCGAGCAGGTGGGTCCAGGCGCGCGGAACACAGCGGACCAGTCCGTACCCGCCACCACCCAGGACCAGCCACTTGCCGCCGCAGACCTCGTGCGCTAAGTCGTGCATGGCCTGGTAAGACGCGCGCTGCCCATCGATGGACAGCGCCAGGTCGGCGAGCGGGTCGTCGCGGTGGGCATCACAGCCGCACTGGCTGACCAGGATCTGCGGCCTGAATGCTCGCAGGGCCGACGGAACCACCGAATGAAACGCACGAAGCCAGCCGGCGTCGTCGGTACGTTGCGGAAGCGCCACGTTGATGGAGGCACCCTGGCCCTCGCCCCGGCCGGTCTCCTCGGGGAAACCGGTGCCGGGAAACAGCGACAGCGGACTCTGGTGCAGGCTGATCGTGAGCACCCGCGGGTCGTCGTAGAAAGCCGCCTGTACGCCGTCGCCATGGTGGACGTCGACATCGACGTAGGCGATCCGCTCGGCTCCTTGCCCGAGCAGCCAGCTGATGGCCAGCGCAGGGTCGTTGTAGACGCAGAAGCCGCTGGCGCGGTTGGCCATCGCATGGTGCAGGCCGCCGGCGATGTTCGCGGCATGATCGCCTCTGCCTGACCACACCCATTCGGCCCCCTGGACGCTGGCTCCGGCAATGAGGCACGAGGCCTCATGCATCCGGTCGAAGATCGGGTTGTCGGCCGTACCGAGACCGTGTCCGGCACCGTACGGGTCGTGCGGCGCCCGCTGCACGGCCTCGATATAGCCCGGCGTGTGGATGCGCAGGAGCAGATCCTCGCCGGCCAGTACCGGTGCCAGCCGGGTGATGGCCGGTGCTCGGAATACCCCGAGCGTCTGCGCCAGGGAGATCGTGAGCTCCAAGCGGATCGGGTGCAGGGGATGATCGCCGCCGAGGGTGTAGTCGAGCATGGCCTCGTCCCAGATCACCGCGACCGCGTTGCTCATCCTGCACACGGTAGCGAGCTGGACAGCGCCACCGCCTGCATCGCCCGACCTCGCGGACCCTGTCGCGTTGCTCGATGAGCGGCTTGGCAACTGCACCGTTACCGGCGGGCACGTGGTGGCGTCATGCGGGAAGTCGACGGATCGGCATTCGCCACGCATGCTGTAGCTGTGTCGACTCTCCGCGCGGCTGCCCGATGACCAGGCGGCTCAAGGACCTGCTGGCCCTGTTCGCCGCGGTTGTGCTCGCGGCGGTGGGTTGCACAAACTCCCCGGAGAACAGCAGCGTTTCGTCCTCGGAGTCATCGGCTGCTCCCGAACCCAGCCCGACGCGGGTAGCCGAGGTGGACTTCCAGGCCGGCATCGACGAGGCCACGGCCTTCGCGTCCAGCCAGGGCATCGAGGTCAGCATTGCCGTCATCGACCGGGAACTCGACGACGAGGCCGTCAACGGTGCCGCGGCCGACACGCCGGTCTTCGGGGCCTCGCTGGTGAAGCTGTTCCTCGCCGACAACCTGCTGCAGCGGCAGCGAGCCGGCGAGTTCGGGCTCTCCGCCGAGGACCGTTCCCTGCTGGAGGCGATGCTGGTCGCCTCCGACGACGCTGCGGCCGATTCGCTGTATTCCCGGTTCGGGGGGGAAGCCATGGTCACCGAGGTAGCGCAGCGCTACCGGCTGCCGAGTGTGGCACCAACGACTGAGGCCGGCCTCTGGGAGCTCACAACGATGTCGGCCCGAGATGTCGCGCGTTACTACGACCGCTTCCTGAGCAGCATGCCCTCGGCCGACCGGGACTACGTCGTCGGCCTCTTGCGGGGAAGCACCATGATCGCCCAGGACGGCTTCAACCAGTTCTTCGGCCTCCCCACCGCACTCGGGGGGCTGACGGTGGCGATCAAACAGGCCTGGATGTGTTGTCCGCGGGATACCAGTTACCTGCACACAACGGGCATTCTAGGTTTCGACAATCGGTACACCGTGGCCATCCTGAGCGGCGACCCGGGCGTCCCCGACTCCACCTTCTCCACTGATGTCCTGAGCCAGATCACCTCGCTAGTCTTTCCACCGATGTCGATCGTCGATTGACTCTCGGTCGCCCGCCGTCACCACGCGACAACCCGCAAAGTCTGTTTCGACGAGCGCCCTGCCCTCAGCGGCGCGAACCTGGGGTTCGTCGAAGCCGCCGCAGTCAGCCGGACAGGGACGCGGTCAGGACTGCAGCGATCTTGCTGGTCTGCGCGGTACTGCGAACGCCGTACCATCGGCCTGAACTTGGCGAAGGAGCGGCCCGCGTGAACGACTTGATCGACACCACCGAGATGTACCTCCGCACCATCTTCGAACTCGAGGAAGAGGGTGTGACCCCGCTGCGGGCCAGGATCGCCGAGCGGCTGCACCAGAGCGGGCCCACGGTGAGCCAGACAGTCGCCCGGATGGAGCGCGACGGGTTGGTCAGTGTCGAAGGCGACCGCCACCTCGAACTCAGCGACACCGGTCGCAAGCTCGCTACGCAGGTGATGCGCAAACACCGCCTGGCCGAACGCTTGTTGGTTGATGTCATCGGCTTGGACTGGGAAGAGGTGCACATCGAGGCCTGCCGCTGGGAACACGTGATGAGCGAGGCCGTCGAACGGCGACTGGTCGCCCTGCTCGACAACCCGACCATCTGCCCGCACGGCAATCCCATTCCTGGACTGGACGGACTCGGCTGGCCGGGCCAGCTCGGCTCAGAGCGCGGGATCAACGAGCTGATTCTGCTCTTCGATGCCGCAACCGATACCGGTCGTAGCGTCAGGGTCGAGCGGATCAGTGAACAGATCCAGCCAGACGCTGATCTGATGCACGCGCTCACCGATGCCCACCTCCGACCCGGCAATACCGTGCTCGCGACCCGGCGTTCGGATGGCGTGGACGTCGATGGGCACCGCCTTCCTCGGTTTGCCGCCGAGCACATCTTCGTGAGCCTTCAGGTCGAGCGCACCCGGCCATGACCAACGACGCTGCCGGTTATGCACACCCCCTTCACTGAACTCGCCGACTACAACGCCATTCCCCGGCTCGGCGGGCTGGCACTGTCCCAGGACGGGTCACGGCTGGTCACCGCGGTGGCGATGCTCGATCCGGAGAAGAAGAAGTGGCAGACCGCGCTCTGGGAAGTCGATCCGAGCGGTAAGAACGAGGCACGGCGGCTGACCCGCAGCGCGTCGGGAGAGGCCTCGCCGGTGTTCACGCCCAGCGGGGAGTTGTTGTTCAGCTCCGCCCGACCAGATCCTGAGGCCGCCAAGGACGCCGAGGAACCGAAGCCTGGACTATGGGCCTTGCCGGCCGGCGGCGGCGAGGCCCGGCTGCTGCTGTCCCGACCTGGGGGCGTGTCCGCCATCGTGGCTGCCCGCAACAGCGACGCAGTAGCCGTGGTGGCAGCCATGAATCCTGGGGCCACGGACGGCAAGTCCGACGCGGAACGACGCAAGGCTCGCAAGGACGCTGGAGTCACCGCGCTGCTGCACGAGGGCTATCCCGTTCGGTCCTGGGACCGCGACCTCGGCCCGGCTTGGCCGCACGTGCTCTTCCTCGCCGAGATCCCCCAACAGGCACCAGCGCGCGACCCCGCGACCGATCCGGAGCCGGCTGATCCGGGCACCGACCAATCAACCGAACGCAGCGACGATGACTCGGCGCCGAACTCGGTAGAGATCCGGGACCTGACGCCAAAGGCAGGCCTGACCAGCCTGGGCGGGGAGGACCTCGCCCTGTCCCCTGCTGGGACCCGCATCGCTCGTACCGTCGAAGTGTCCGGCGCCGGTGCCGCGCACCGGCGGACCCGGATCGAGCTCGTCGACACCGGCAGCGGTGCCTCCCGCGTCGTGGCCGAGGGCGAGGACGAAAACTTCGGCGAACCCGCGTTCTCCCCGGATGGCGCCTTTCTCGTGTGCTACCGAGAGACCAACAGCAGCTACGACGAGCCGCCGGACCAGACCTTGTGGTTGATCGACCTGGCTGCTGGCAGCGGTCGCGACCTCACCCCGGATCTCGACCTGTGGCCTGGAACGCCGACCTGGAGCGCGGACGGCGGCAGCGTCTACTTCACCGCGACCGAACTGGGTCACCACCCGCTCTTCCGCGTCGATGTCGGCTCGGGGGCGATCACCCGGATGACCGCCAGCGGGTACTACTCCGACCTACAGGTGGCCACTGACGGCTCGGCCCTCTACGCGCTTCGCTCCGCCTACGACTCCCCGTTCCTTCCGGTGCGGCTGGATCCCTCCGGGGTCGACCAGGAGCCGGTCACACTGCCCAGTCCCGGCGTCATCGAGCAACTCCCCGGCACGTTGCACCGGATCGAGACCAAGACCGACGACGGTACGACGATCCGATCCTGGCTGGTCCTTCCCGAGGGCGTGAGCCCAGACTCCCCCGCGCCGCTTCTGCTCTGGATCCACGGCGGCCCGCTGATGAGCTGGAACGCCTGGTCCTGGCGGTGGTGCCCGTGGCTGATGTCCGCCCGCGGCTATGCCATACTGCTGCCTGATCCGGCGCTGTCGGACGGGTACGGACAGGACTTCGTACGCCGCGGCTGGGGGCAGTGGGGCGGTACCCCGTACACCGACCTGATGGCAGCGACGGATGCCGCACTCGAGCGCCCGGAGATCGACCAGACCCGCACTGCGGCCATGGGCGGATCCTTCGGCGGCTATATGGCCAACTGGATCGCCACCCAGATCGACCGCTTCGATGCGATCGTCACGCACGCGTCTCTGTGGCACCTCGATGGTTTCTCCGGCGCCACCGATGCGTCCTACTACTGGGAGAAGGAGTTCGGCGACCCACTCACCCAACCGGAGCGCTACGACGCCAACTCCCCGCACAAGTTCGCCGACAACATCAGCACACCGATGCTGGTCATCCACGGCGACAAGGACTATCGCGTCCCGATCGGCGAGGGCCTTCGCCTGTGGTACGACCTGCGCAAGCGCGGTGTCGAGTCGAAATTTCTGTACTTTCCTGACGAGAACCACTGGGTGCTCACTCCCGGCAACGCGGCGATCTGGTACGAGACAGTGCACGCCTTTCTCGCCCAACATGTCCTCGGACGACCATGGGAGCGGCCCGAACTGCTCTGAGCCGCTGCACTACCCCGCCTCGGCCGCCGGAAAGTCGAGCATCTCCCGGACTGTGGCCGGAGGCAGAGCATGGTCCAGTGCCGTGCGAACGAGCTGAGCCAACGAGTAGCCGGGATCGCTGTCCAACGCTCGGTCCAGCGCCACATTTGCCATCGCGCCATCCCCTCTCGCCCATGAACTCAGGGCCAGCAGGGTTGCCGGGGCTGCGTCCAACGGCGCCGGCAATCGGCGGAGCAGATCGATCCACAACGACTCCGCCGCCGAGGCAGTCTGGCGCAGGCAATGCCCGGCCACCCGATCCCGGAGCGGGCGATCGATCAGCGCGACGGAGATCCGGGCAGCATCCCGATGGTTCAGTGACCGTGCCGTACCGGCAGCGACTGCCCGCACCCGACGGTCGATGAGCTCCTCGATCCGCTCTCGATAGGCATCCGAGGTGCCCGCACTGGACGCCTCGGCCATTTCCCTGCCCACATGGCCCAGCGCCCGCTCGGTCGCGGAGATCGCCTCCGAATCTGGCGCGATCATGTCGATCAGTGCCGTGCGGCTGTCTCGAACCACGGCGCCGGAATACGCCGCATACGCCGCGAGCTCGCCGGACGGGGCCGGCACCGCCGAACCCTGCGCGGGGCAGCAGTGCGGGTCCGGACAGAGGTAGGACCGCCAGCGTCCCGCCCGGACCAGGACGATGTCACCGACGTCTACCCGACCCTCGAACAACGCCTCGTCGAGGTTGGCCACCAGGTCCACGTACGGAGCCAGCCCGTCGTCGTCCGGGCAGTCGGTCATGATCATCGCGAGGCATTCCGAGGCCCCGTCGCGTCGCAGCGCCTCGACCAACGGCGCTAGCTCGGCCACCGAGGGCGCGTGATCGGCCCCGTCGAGCGGGAGATCGGCACGCAGGGTGATGCCCACCCGAGACCGGGGTCCGCTCAGCCCGACCAGAACCAGTGACTGCTCGGGCGGGAATCCGAGAAGATGAGGGACGGCCGCGATCAGGCTTCCGGGGCCGCTGAGACGGAGCTTCGGGGTGCTGTCCATGCCGACGAGCGTCGTCGGAAATCCGGGGTCTCCGAGGCGAGTCAGCGCCGGTGTGGATAACTGGGCGCACCCGCTCAGTGGTCCATACGGGCTGTGGGCAGACGGCGGTGAGGGTGACCAGATCCCAGCCGGCTTCCCACGCGCGGGCGCTGTTCCGGCGCGCTCTGTAGCCGCACTGGCGGGCCCTTCTTCTTTGCCGGATCATGTCCGGTGATGATCTCCAGGCCGAAGGCCATCGCCGGAGCGCTGATCGGTCTCACGGCTGCCGACACGCTTGGTGTCATCCGCAGCGGTCCGGGCGCGGGCAACGACGTACCACGATTCAGAGCGGCTACGCCTTCAACCCTACAAATCCGTACTACATCGCCGGCTAGGCCGATGACGTAGTCATCGCAACAGTTGTCGATGTCGTCGAGACACGGGAGGGCCAGCACCAAACGCTCTATGCCGTGCAAGTAGATCAATCATTGAAAGGCGAAGCGCGTGGTCAAGTCGTGGTGGGCCAGCTGGGTTACGTCGACGGAAGCGACCGCCATATCCTCGATGATCAGCCGATGTTGCAAGCGGGACACACCTATCTACTGGCGATCACGATTTGAATTCGAGGAGCACACAGTGTTAGGGGCCCTGAAGCCGTCATTGATCTGAACAGCGTCGATCGTGACAGTCTGATCCGCCGGTGGACCGACCCGACGTGGTGGCCAATCAGCAATATCCCCCGGGCGTGCCGCGGCGGTAGTCATGCCCGGGCGGTGACGGCCCGAGGTACCCGGCGATCAACGCCGATCGGCAGAGCTAGGGGCACGCGGAGTCCAGACCATAGGCTCGGATTGCGTTGCCGGCCAAGATCATGCCGGCGATGCGCTCGGCGTCGGGCTCGGTCCAACTCCCATCCAATACCCCTTCCAGGAGCACGCCGGTCAAGCCGCGGCGGAACAGCAGAGTTCCCAGGTGGTAGAGCTCCGGTAGCCCGAACGCATCGGAGGAGAACAGCACCTTGCCGAACGGCGTCAGCTCCAACAATTCACCGATCACCCGTCCAGAGGCCCGGCCGAGGTTGTGGGTAGCCAGGCCGAGGTCGACGAAGACGTGGCTGAAGACCTGCGCCAGATAACCGGCGTAACGGTGGAACGGGTAGTTGTGCAACAGCATGATCGGAACGCCGCGGCTCTGGGTTGCGCGCAGCAACGGCGTCAGCAGCAACGGGTTGGCACGGCGCAGATCAGCCTCGGAGTCACCCAGCCCCACGTGGAACTGGACAGGCTTGCCCAGCTCGATCCCGGTCCAGACCAGGAAGCTGTGCAGGAGCGGGTCGTTGCAGCGCGGGCTGGCGCCGGCTTCCACATCGGCAAACCAGCGTCCGGCCGCGACAGCAACCTCGCGTTCGGCGGGCTGCTCGCTCGGAAGATCCAGCCCCGCCCGATAGGCCGCGATGGACTTGACGCCGACCGCCGTCGCCGTACGGTCTGCCAGTCGTTCCCGGACATCCTCGGCGAACCGGGAGGCATCCACTCCCCCGGCCACCACCTGTTCGGCGACCTGCTCCAGACGCACGATCTCGTGGGACTCGCCGCCGACGGCCTCGGCCAGCTCCGCCGGGCCGAGAAGCGGCTCCGGAACAAAGCCGGTATCGACCAGGTAGGTGCCGGTTCCCGCGGCCCGCAGGAATCGCCGGGTGACCTCTGCGTGTCCGAGCTCGGCTCGGCGCTGGAGGTACTCCTCGGGCGCAGTGTGCGGTTCGAGATCGAGAACCGGTGCGCACCAGCGGCGGAGTGCGTAACCGATCTGCGAGTCGAACAGCGTCGGGCTCAGCGGTCCGCGTCGATCGCCCTCGGTGAGCATCGACTCGAAGTCGGCCCGGTCGACGTCGCGGCGCAGTACCCCGTGGCAGTGGTGGTCCACGACGAGTAACTCGTCCACAGTGGATCGCAGACTCAATCTGCTCCTGCCTTCCATTAGGACTTCCGCGTCAGTTTGTCCGCTGGCTGGTCAATTGGTAACCCCTAGGGTCTGCGCTAACCACACGTCGCTGAACGGGAGTATCGGCATGGAGATCCAGGACCGTCTAGCGCGGGAGCAGCAGGCGAGTGAGTTTCTCGGCGATCTCGAGGATGCCGGCGTCCATGGCGTTGCCCTTACCTTCGTCGACAACTCCGGCATCACTCGGGTGAAGACGGTGCCGGTGGCCAAGCTGCCGGCGGCTGCCGCCTGGGGTGTCGGCATGTCACCGGTCTTCGACGCCTTCCGGCTCGACGACATGATCTTGTCTGGCACACATGCCGGCTCTCCGGTGGGTGATCTTCGGCTGCATCCAGACGTCGGTCGGCTCACCGTTCTGGCCGGTCAACCGGGCTGGGCGTGGGCTCCGGTGGACCGCTTCGACCAGGAAGGTGCGGCCCATCCGCAGTGCTCACGCCTACTGGCCCGTCGGCTCGTCGATGCCCTGGCTGATGTCGGCCTGACAGCCCAACTGGCATTCGAGGTCGAGTGGGCGGTCAGCGTCGGCGACGGAGACGATTTCATCGCCGCCTGTCAGGGACCGGCCTACGGCATGACGCGGATCAGTGAGTTGTCGGACTACTGCGTTGACCTGCTGTCCGCACTTGCTGCGCAAGGCGTCTCGGTGGATCAGCTGCACCCGGAGTACGCCTCCGGGCAGTTGGAGATATCTGTCGCCGCGCAGAACCCGGTCGATGCCGCGGACACGTTCGTGCTGGTCCGGGAGACCGTGCGTGCGGTCTCCCTTCGGCATGGCCTGCGGGCTTCCTTCTCTCCCAAGGTACTGGCCGATGGAGTGGGCAACGGTGCGCATGTACACCTGTCCATCTGGTCGGATGACACGAATCTGATGACCGGCGGGGATGGCGAGTTCGGCCTTTCGACGACCGCAGCCTCCTTTTGCGCCGGCATCCTGAATCGGCTCGCTGCACTGCTGGCCATCGGTGCCCCCAGCGTCGCTTCGTACCTGAGACTGATCCCCTCCCACTGGGCTGGAGCCTTCGCCTGCTGGGGGTTGGAGAACCGTGAGACCGCACTGCGCCTCATCACCGGCCCGCTCGGCAATCGAGACCGAGCGGCAAACCTCGAGGTGAAGTGTGTTGACGCGGCAGCAAACCCGTACCTGCTCGTCGCCGGACTGCTGGCCGCCGGTCTGGCCGGTCTCGCCGAGCAGGCCATCCTCCCGGCGCCGGTGAATGTGGACCCGGCGACGCTGTCCGCCGGGGAGCGCACGGCGGCGGGCATCGAGTCGTTGCCGTCCTCCTTAGAGAAGGCGGTGGCGGCCTTCGAGAAGGAGCCGGCGATCCGGGCCGCCTTCGGCGTCGAACTCGCCACCACCATCGCCGAACTGCGCCGCTACGAGATAGAGCTGTTCGGCGGCTCCTCCCCCGAGGAGATCACGGCGCTCACCCGCTGGAAGCACTGACCGAAAACGGCCCGGACGCGTCTACTGACGGCTGGCTACCGGGACCAATCAGTCCCGGTGGATCGGCTCGCGGCCCTTCGGCTGATGCACGGGGTCGACCTTCGGAGCCTCGGGGATCGGCAGGGTCACCGGCTGATCGACGGTGATGGTGAACTCCCGCCCGTGGTGGCTGCTGGTGAACTCCTTGCCATCGACGAGGTGGTAGGTAGCTGAGTCCTTGCCGACCTTGACGGTGATCGCGCGCCCTTCGACCAGGATGCGGAAGGCCAGTCGGGTCAGCTTGGGCGGCAGTCGTGGCGCGAAGGTCACTCGGCCGTTGTAGTCCCGCATCCCACCGAAGCCGCTGACGGCGACCGTCCACGCGCCGGCCAGGGCCGCCAGATGCAGTCCCTGAACGCTGTTGCCGTGCAGGTTGTACAGGTCGGTGAAGATGGTCTCTGCCCAGTAGTCGTAGGCAAGCTCGAGGTGCCCGACTTCGGCGGCGACAACCGCCTGCTGAGCCGCCGAGAGCGACGAATCCCGAACGGTGCGAGCCTCGTAATAGGCGAAGTTGCGCACCTTCTGCTCCGGCGTGAACGCGTCGCCACGCAGGTACATCGCCATCACCAGATCGGCCTGTTTGATGACCTGCTTGCGGTAGAGCTCGAAGTACGGCGCATGCAGCAGCAACGGATAGTGCTCGGCAGGAGTGCGGGCGAAGTCCCATTCGTCGTGCTCGGTGAAATCCTCGGACTGCTGGTGAACCTGCAGGCGCTCGTCGTACGGGATCACGACCGCGTCGGCGGCCCGGCCCCACGATTCGACTTCGTCCTGATCCGCACCGAGCCGGGCGGCTACGGCCTCCTGACGGTGCACAGCAGCGGCGGCCTCACGAAGGTTGCGTTGGGCCATCAGGTTGGTGAACGTGTTGTCGTCGGCGATCGCCGAATACTCGTCGGGTCCGGTGACCCCGTCGATCCGAAACCCGCCGTCGGCGGCGAAGTGTCCCAAGGACATCCACAGCCGGGCGGTCTCGATCAGGATCTCGACACCGTAGTCGCGATCGAAGTCTGTATCTCCGGTGGCCCCGTAGTAGCGAGCGACCGCGTCGGCAATGTCGGCATTGATGTGGAATGCCGCCGTTCCGGCCGGCCAGTAGCCCGAGCACCCGGCACCAGTGATCGTGCGCCACGGAAACGCTGCGCCCTGTTGGCCCAGCACGGCGGCTCGTTCCCGAGCCCGGTCCAGCGTGGAATGCCGCCAGATCAAGGCGTCACGGGCGGCCCACGGTGTGGTGTAGGTGAGGACCGGCAGGACATAGCTCTCGGTGTCCCAGAAAGTATGACCGTCATATCCCGGACCGGTGAGCCCCTTGGCCGGGATCGCCCGGCGTTCGGCCCGTACGGCGGCTTGCAGGACGTGGAACATCGCCACTCGGACGGCCTGCTGCATCTCGTCGTCGCCCTCGATCTCCACATCGGCTGCTGCCCAGTGGTTGTCGAGGAACTTTCGCTGTTCGTTGACCAGGACATCCCAACCGGACAGCTTGGAGGTGGCCAGCGCCCCCTCGACCTGATCGCGCAGCGCGTGCGCCGAGCGACGGCTGGACCAGCCGTAGGCAAGGTACTTCACCAGCCGCAGCTTGGACCCCACCGGCAATCGCGCCGAAACCGTGAACCGGGCGACGTCGGTGTTGACGTCGAGGGAGGTGCTCGAGCGATCGGGAAGCTCCAGCTCATGATCCATCCCCACCGCCATCCGCAGGCGGCTGCTCCGCGTCACGTGGCCCAGCACCGCGCGGGTGTCCTTGCCGGCGGAAAGCTCGCCGACCAGGGGGGGTACCCGCGCCGCCGAGCGGGGATCCGAACTCGGTCCCTCCGAGGTGTTGTCGTTGGCCAGTAGATCGGACTGGATGGCCACATAGAGGTCACCATCGGCATCGATCGGCTCGACCTCGTAGTAGATCGCGGCAATGGAGCGCCGTACCAGGGACACCAGGCGCTGCGAACGAACCCGGACCGATCGACCGTTCGGTGAGCGCCATTCGGTACAGCGGTGCAGCAGGCCGGTTCTGAGATCCAGCGTCCGCTCGTGGTGGATCACTTCGCCATAGGCGAGATCGAGCGGTGAATCGCCGACCAGCAGGCGGATGAGCTTCCCGTCGGCGACGTTGACCACGGTCTGCCCGGACTCGGGGAATCCGTATCCCGCCTCGGCGTGCGGCAGGACCCGTTCCTCGTACAGCCCGTTCAGATAGCTACCCGGGAGCCGGCGGGGCTCACCCTCCTCGAGACTGCCGCGCAGCCCGATGTGGCCGTTGGACAGGGCGAACAGCGACTCGAGATGTCCCAGGCGATCGGGATCGAAGCCGTCCTCCCGCAGCTTCCAGGTGTCGGTGAAGGAGGTGTGTCGCGTCTCATTGGCGAAGGTCATGAGCGGGCGGGGCAATGGGTCATGAGCGGGCGCCCGCATCATCGTCGAGCAGTTCGGCGAGATCGTCGACGACGATGTCAGCGCCATGTGCGCGAAGTGCCTCGGCCTGACCCACCCGGTTCACTCCGATGACGAAGCCGAAGTTGCCGGCGCGGCCGGCCTGGACACCGGAGATCGCGTCCTCGAAGACTGCCGCCTCGGACGCGTCCACCCCCAGTGCCCGCGCCCCGGCGAGAAACGGGTCGGGGGCCGGCTTGCCCCTGAGGTTGTCCCGCTCAGCGACCAGGCCGTCGATCCGAACCTCGCAGTATTCCGTGAAGCCGCCGGCCTCGATTACCTGCTCGCCGTTGGCCGATGCGGTCACGGCGGCAATCCGCAATCCGGCCGACCGGGCGGCCTCGAGATAACGCAATGACCCGGGGTATGGGGTGACTCCGTTCTCCTCCAGCTCGGCGAGGATCAAGTCGTTCTTGCGGGTGGCGACTCCCTCGACGGTGGCCGCATCCGGACCGTCCTCAACGGACCCCTCCGGCAGGTTGATCTCCCGGGATGCCAAAAAGTCGCGTACGCCGTCCTTCCGCGGCTTTCCGTCGACGTGGGCGTTGTAGTCCGCGTCGGTGAACGGCGCAGCCTGCTCGGGAGTCAGCCCCGGATATCCCGAGAGGAACGTGTCGAATGTTCGCCGCCACGCTGCTCGGTGCACGATCGCCGTCTCGGTGAGCACCCCGTCAACATCGAAAAGACAGGCCCGAATCCCCGCGGGCAGACCCAACATGGCGGCAACGCTAACGCCATACCGATCGGTAGCGCACAGGGCGCTCCGGATGATCTGAGACAGGCCGGTATCGGAGGCGGAAACCGGGTTGCCGACGGCAGTAGGGAACGATGGGATGAACCACGATCATTCGAGCACGATTCGCGGATCCGCTGTGACGCGGCCGCCCGGGAGGAGCCCGTCATGGCCGAGAAGAAGACGGTGTCCAAGTCAGAGTCGAAGTCCAGCAAGCCCGCGTCAGCGGCCGAAACTCAGGGACAAGTGTCAGGCGCCGACGACAAGACCCGCGACACCTTCCGTCAGGCACTGGAAGCCAAGAACGCCAAGAACGCCGAGCGTTCAGGCGAGGAGCACCTCAACGGGACCGGAATGTCCTTGCATCCCAATGACAAACAGCAACGGACTCACCGTCGCAAGTCTGGCTGACGCGGTGGCTAGAGCTTGGCGACCCTGACCGTCAGAGTCTCGAACACTGTTTGCGTCCCGTCGGTCACGGTCACCACGATCGTGTACGTCCGACCGGCTTCGGCATACCGCTCCGACCGGAGTTGGAGGGTGTCGTCGTCGACCTGAACGATGTCGTTGCAGAATTCGCCGAAGTCACCACCACAGTCGGGCTCGGACGACGTCACCGACACAATCGTGACGGTCAGCGCACGGCCTGCTGCCGAACGCGCAGTCACGTCGACCGTCCGATACATGTGATTCGGTGGCCATAGCCGGCTCGGATTCGCGGTCACGGTCGAGCCCGGAAGTCCGTCCAGGGCCAGTCCGACCAGCACCGGATCGTGATCAGAGGTCCGGAACTCGTCGGGCGCATAGAGCGTGGCCTGCTGCGACCCAGTCTTGAAGTTCGTGTTGTAGTCCAAGATTGTGGGCTCGTCGGCGTTGATGTGGTACTCCGCAGCCCCGGTGACCTGGGCCGCCAGTGAGGGCGACGCCAACGCGTAGTCGAGGTAGCCCCACTGGCCGTCGAAGACGTAGGAGTAGGCATCGGGGCCGATCAAGGAAGCCGCGAGATCGACGAAGCCGGCCTCGACCAGAACGTCGATCGGATCCTCCTTGGCGTAGGAGTTGAGATCCCCGACGAGAAGCGCGTCATCGTCTCCTACCCCGGTCGGGCGGGTGGCGATCCAGTCAGCCAGTGCCTTCGCAGCGGCAGTCCGCGTCGGGTTCCAGCAGCCCTGCCCGTCGCCCTGGTCAGCGTCGGCACCGGCCGCGCCGGAGCAACTCTTGGACTTGAGGTGATTCACCACGATCGTGAACACCTCGCCGGTGGCATTTTCGGTGAAGCTCTGGGCCAGGGACGGACGCATCAGATCGGAGTTGAAACGCGGATCGACGGCCTTGTCCAGGATCGCCTCGTCACCGAGCGGTGTGGCCAAGGCCGGCTTGTAGATCACGCCGACCTTGATCGCATCGGTGCCGATCGTGCCGGTTGCGATGTAGGCGTAGGTGCCCGCACCGGCCACCTCGTTGAGTCCGGCGACGATATCGGCCAGGGGCTCGACTCCGGTGGTGTTCTCCAGCTCGATCAGGCCGAGGACATCAGCGTCGAGCGCCAGCAGTGCGGCCAGCAGCTTTGCCCGCTGCCGGTCGAACTCCACTGCGTTCTCGGCTCCTCGACACTCCAGAACGAAGGTCGGTCCGCAGCCGGCAGGGGCTGCGTCCAGGGTGAGGAAGTAGTTGAGAACGTTGAACGCCCCCACTTTCAGAGAACCGCCCACCTCCGGCGCGCTGGGCGGGCGTGGGTTGGCTGCCTCGAAGTCCGGTACGACACCACCGGCCACGAGCCCGCTGTCGGACAGGTCACCGACCGGCCGCAACCGGTAGGCGTTGCCCGACGCCGAGTTGCCGGCCCAGGTGTAGGTCATCACGCCGACCGCTCCTTTCACCGTGTCGCCACCACGCAGGGTGTTCTCAGCGGTCAGGGGGTCACCGCCGCGGCCGAACACGATCGGGTCGGCGTTCTGGTTCTGCAGGGCGTCGTCGAGCTTGAGCCGGTTCAGGTTGTTGGCCGCTTGGATCGCCTGTGCCGGCGCACCCGGTTCG